>ENA-ORTI01000247-ORTI01000247.1-human-gut-metagenome-genome-assembly--contig:-NODE-247-length-67250-cov-4.221951_pt1 | contig 67250 bp, 68 predicted proteins | sample MGYA00242071_ERZ509191 | MGnify/ENA primary metagenome ERZ509191 (study PRJEB26280, sample SAMEA2338832) | human gut metagenome | biome: human gut; feature: human-associated habitat; material: faeces...
CGAAAATTATTATACCTTATCAGGGGCAATTAGTCTCCCGCTTGAAAATATGTCTCAGATGTCCCCCGCTGATGCCCAGGCGCTGGTCATCTGTCCGGCGCTGGCCGGTTTTTTTGCGGGGACCAGCTGGGTTCCGGTCAGGTGGTGGAGGGGGCTGCCCCCAGACTGCCTGCCGGAGGATAACCGCACAGGCTGCTGTGGGAGCTCCGGATGTAGAAGGCGTAGTGCGCCGTGCCTCCGGAGCCTTGGCTGTCGTCCCACTGGGCGGTGACCTCATAGATATATCCGCCCGGCTTCAGCTGGAGGGTGCTTCCGTCGAACGCGCAGGGCTCCGCCTCTGCGTCGGGGTCGGGGTCGGACCAGTGGGCGTCGCTCCAGCAGCGGACGTCCGTGATGGAGCCGGGCTCCGCCTGGAAGCGCAGGACGGCAGTCTCCTCCTCTGTCTCCAGGGGCAGAAGGAACTCCTGGCAGTCCAGCGGGTGGGCGCTGTCCGATGCGACGCCCTCCCATGACCCGCTGGGGGCCTGCCACTGCCAAGAGTAGGTCCCCAGAAGCGCGCCGGCGGCGGTATCGCCGCAGATCACCGTCAGGGCCGGCGGCTCCTTCAGAAGGCGGGGGGCGTTATCTGCGGCCAGAAGCCCGTTGGCATACCGCGCCAGGGCTTCACAGGAGTCATGCTCCGTCCGGTATCCCACCCCGTCCAGGATCAGGAAGGGGCTGGACGCGGTGACCGTGGTCTGCGTGCCGTCCTCCAGTTCCAGAGTGAAGTCTGCGGCCTGCCCCGCGTACTCGGTGTAGGAGGGATCTGCCTCATAGAGGGTCACCTCCTGCAAAAGCTCCGCCAGACGGTCCGTGTCCTGGATCAGGACCGTCAGATCGGGGGGCGATAGGCGGACAGAGGCGGAGCGGATCTCCGCTCCGGTCAGCTCCCGAAAGGGCCTCTTTTGACCGGAGCAGCCGGACAGACCCATCACACAGGCCAGCGCCAGAAGAAGGAAGGGGGCTTTTTTCATGGGAACGATCTCCTTTCTTGCTCAATGTGCTTGTATGAGTTTAGACGGCGGAGAGAGGAAAAGGTTCCCGATCCATACTGGCTCCGGCCTGAAATACTCCAATGTTTTGCAAGAAACAGCCCATAATGGGAGGCTCCCTTTGACAAGCGGAGAAAAATCGTGTAAAATGAGCATCTTGTAAAATCCAAGTAAAACAGGAGCGCTGATATGATGGTGAAAAAAGCTGTGATCCGCCGGAAGGAGCTGCCCTGCCGGCTGCTGCGGGCGGCCCTCTATCTGCTGCCCCCCGTCACTGCCTTTTATTTGATGCAGTTCCTCTATGGAGCCTGGCCCTGGCAGACGGCTCCAGGGGCGGCTCTGGCTAATATGATCTGCGTGGGGGCCCTCTATTTTCTGCTGTGCGGACTGACTGGGCGGCCGGCGTTGTGCTGTGTGTTCATCCATATCCTGTGTGGACTGTGGGGGATGGCCAACTATTTTGTAGCTCTGTATCGGGGCAGCCCGATTCTTCCGTGGGATCTGACAGCTCTGGGAACCGCTGCGGCGGTGTCCGGGAGCTATTCTTACCGCCTTACTTGGCAGATGGCAGCGGGGCTTGTGTTGATCGTGGGGCTGATTTTTGTGCTGCGGGGACGCACCTGGGCGGGGCGGAGCGGCCCGCGGGCCCGGACGGTCTGCCTGCTGGCCGGGGCACTGTGCCTTGTTCCGGTGGTTCGGCCGGAGCAGCTGGGGATCTTTGGTGTGAAAACAGATGTATGGGATCAGGCGGGTGCTTACCGTACTGGAGGGGCACTGGCAGTCTTTCTGCGGAACGCGGAGTTTATGCAGGTGGAGGAGCCGGAGGACATGACCCCGCAGCGCCTGGGGCAGATCCTGGACCGGGTCGTTCCAGAGGAACCTTCCACGGTGGAGGTGGAACACCCCAATATCGTGGCCATCATGAATGAATCCTGGGCTGATTTTGAGGAGTTCGGAAATTTGTCCCTCACTGAGAGCGTCACTGACACCTTCCGTACTCTGGACAACGGGGTATGGGGGCACGCATATACTTCTGTGTTCGGAGCGGGAACCAGCGCCAGTGAATTTGAGTTTCTCACTGGAAATTCTATGGCCTTCCTGCCCTCGGGGAGCATCCCATATCAGCAGTATATCCTGGATGATGCCCCCTCCATGGCTTCGCTCCTGCGGGAGGCGGGGTACCGCACCGTGGCGTTCCACCCAGGGGAGCGAACCTCCTGGCAGCGAGATCGGGCCTATCCCCGTCTGGGTTTTGATCAATTCAAATGCGGGGAGGATATGGATGTGCCCCAGAGCATGGAGCACGGCTATGTCAGCGACCGCTCCGACTTTGAGCAAATCGTATGGGAGTTTGAGCATAAGGCGGAAGGTGAGCCCTTGTTTTTGTTCAACGTGACCATCCAGAACCATGGCAGCTATACTGTGGAGGATTACCAAGCCCGGGTGCAGCTGACAGACGCACCGGGGAAATATCCCATGGCGGAGCAGTATCTGACCTTGGCCAATGAGACGGACCTGGCTTTTCAGAAGCTGATCGACTATTTTTCCCAGCAAGAGGAGCCCACCATCTTGGTGATGTTCGGGGACCATCAGCCATCGGTGGAGCAGGAGTTCCTGGATCTGGCCTATGGGGTACAGCAGGAGGATATGACTATGGAGCAGTACATGGGCCGGTTCCGGGTGCCCTTTGTGCTGTGGGCCAACTACCCTGTGGAGTGGGATGGGCCGGAGGAGACCAGTCTGAATTTTTTGGGGCAGTACCTGCTGCGGTATGCCGGGATCGAGGGGGATCCCTATGAAACGTTCTTATGGGATCTGCAAAAGACACTGCCTGCGCTTACTTTTGTGGGCTACACAGATGCACGAGGAGAGGCATACAGCCATCTGGAGACCAATGCCTATACGGAGAGAATCGAGGATTACCAGCGGATGCAGTATGACCGCCTATTTGACGGCGGTGCGGCAGCCGCTCTCTATCAGGGATAACGATAAAAGGACCGCTGCGGCATTTGCCGCGGCGGTCCTTTACGTTCAATCGTGGCTGGAATCAGTCGGCCAGCTTATCCAACAGGGCGGACAGTTCCTCCAGCTTCTCATCTGGTGAGCCGGAGACGACAGCCTCCCGGACGCAGCAGTCCATGTGCGCTTTGAGTACCATACGATTGGCTTTTTTTAGGATGGACTGGGCCGCCATGATCTGGCTGGACACATCCAGACAGTAGCGATCCTCCTCCACCATTTTCATAATGCCATCGATCTGTCCCCGAGCGGTCTTTAAGAGCCGGGTCACCTGAGTGTGGTCTGCCTTCACTGGATTGACACCACCTCATATCCGGCCTCAGTGACTGCATCCTTCAATTCTTGATCGGAGACCGGAGCGGCCAGAGTGACGGTGGCACATTTGTCTTCCAGGTCGGCTTTGGCAGAGATCACACCGCCCAGAGCGGACAGGGCCTTCTCTACATGGGCCACGCAGTGGGCACACATCATGCCTTCGATCGTTAGTGTTTTAGTCATAGCTTTTTCCTCCTTATGTTCTTCTGACGGTTCTGCGGGGATGTCAGCGGGACAGGTCTCCCGGCAGGAAGACTGCTCCGGCGGGGCAACAGATTTGAACTTACTTTTGAAAAATCGCAGGCGCAAGGCGTTGGACACCACGCACACCGAGCTAAGGCTCATGGCTGCGGCGGCGAACATAGGGTTGAGCTGCCAGCCCAGCAGAGGATAGAATACGCCGGCGGCCAGAGGGATGCCGATGGAGTTGTAGAAAAAGGCCCAGAACAGATTTTCCTTGATGTTCCGGATGGCGGCCCGACTAAGTTCCACGGCGGCAGCGGCATCCAGCAGATCAGACTTCATCAGAACGATGTCGGCGCTCTCGATGGCCACATCGGTGCCCGCCCCGATGGCCAGACCCACATCGGCCCGGGCCAGGGCGGGGGCGTCGTTGATGCCGTCCCCTACCATAGCGACTTTCCGGCCTTCCTCCTGAAGCTGGCGAACCATGCGTTCCTTATCTTGCGGGAGGACCTCAGCCATCACCTGTGTGACCCCAAGTTGACTGCCGATGGCGTCGGCGGTGCGCTGGTTGTCGCCAGTGAGCATGACCACATCCAGACCCAGCTGACGGAAGGCGGCTACCGCATCAGCGCTGGTGGGTTTTGGGGTATCGGCTACGGCGATAAGGCCCAGAACTTGGTGCTCATCGGCAAAATACAGGGGCGTCTTGCCCTGCTCTGCCAGCACCTCCGCCCGGGATGGGAAGGAGCCCAGTGCTACACCGGCTTCCTCCATCATGGCCCGGTTCCCGCCCAGGAAGATTCGGCCGCTCAGCTCTGCTTGGACGCCCCGGCCATGGACGGCACGGAATCCTCCTACTGAGGCGATGGGGAGATTTCGGGTTTTGCTTTCTTCCACAATGGCGGCAGCCAGTGGGTGTTCCGAGGGACTCTCCAGGCAAGCGGCCAGGATGAGCAGACCCTCTTCGTCCATATCCTGGCCGGGGAGAATATCGGTGACCACCGGCCTGCCCTGGGTAAGGGTTCCGGTTTTGTCCAGCACAACGGTATTGACGGTGTGCAGGGTTTCCAGAGCCTCGGCGGATTTGATCAGGATACCGTTCTCTGCCCCCTTGCCTGTGCCTACCATGATGGCTACGGGGGTGGCAAGACCCAGTGCGCAGGGACAGGAGATGACCAGGACTGCCACCCCGGCGGTGAGGGCCCGGGTAACGTCATAACCACTGGCTATGAACCAGACCAAGGCAGTTACGGCGGCGATGGCCATGACCACTGGGACAAAGACACCGGCCACCTTGTCGGCCAGCTTGGAGATGGGGGCCTTAGAGGAGGAGGCATCCTCCACCAGGCGGATCATTTGGGCCAGAGTCGTATCCTCACCAACCCGACTGGCTTCAAAGATAAAAGATCCAGAGCGGTTGATGGCGGCGGCGGCCACCTTGTCTCCTGGGCCCTTATCTACCGGGAGAGATTCGCCGGTGAGGGCAGACTCATCCACGGCGGAACTGCCCTCCATAATCACGCCGTCCACCGGGATAGATTGGCCGGGGCGAACCACGATGCGGTCGCCTACCCGAACCTCCTCCACGGGGATCTCAACCTCTTGGCCATCTCGCAGGACGGCGGCGGTCTTGGGGGCCAGATCCATCAGGCGGGTGATGGCCTGGCTGGTCTTGCCCTTGGAGCGGGTCTCCAGCCACTTGCCCAGGGTGATCAGGGTGAGGATCATGCCCGCGGACTCAAAGTAGAGATCCATGGCCCAGTGTTCCACCTGGGCCAGCTCGGCGGCCGCGTCGCCCGCGCCATAGGCCGCCCGGCCCAGGTGCCAGGCGATGAGGAACAGGGCCGCCACGCCGTAGAGCACCGCGGCAGAGGAGCCAAGGGCGATGAGCGAGTCCATGTTGGGCGCGCGGTGCCACAGGGTCTTGAAGCCCACCGTATAGTATTTGCGGTTGATATACAGGATGGGCAGGGTGAGCAGGAACTGGAGGAAGGCCACCACCAGGGCGTTGGACGGCTGGTGGAAGAAGGCGGGCAGGGGCCAGCCCATCATGTGCCCCATGGCGATGTAGAACAGGGGCGCCAGAAACACTAAGGACGTGAGGAAGCGGCGCTTCATCCCCGCCAGTTCCTCCTCCATGGCGTCGGCGGGCCGGGCGGCCGGGGCGGCCTTCCCGGCGGGGCCGGGGAGGGAGGCGCCGTACCCGGCGTCCGTCACCGCCTGAATGATCTGTTCCGGCCCGGTCTTGCCGCCGTACTCCACCAGCATGGAGTTGCCCAGGAGGTTGACGCTGACGCTGTCCACACCCTCCACCTGGCGCACCGCCTTCTCCACGTGGGCGGAGCAGGCGGAACAGGTCATGCCTGTAACATTGAATTTCTGCTTCATAGGGTTCACCAGACTTTCTAATATGCGTGAGGGTTCAGAGGCCGCCCTTACTTCAAGATGCGCCCCAGAGTGGATACGAACTCATCGATCTTCTGTCCGCGCTCGGCATCGCTGGCGGCCTCCTGCACACAGTGCTTCAGGTGCGCGGCCAAAATTTCCTTGTTGGCGCGGTTGAGAATGGCCTCGGTGGCCATGAGCTGCTGGGATATGTCGATGCAGTAGCGGTTCTCCTCCACCATCTTAATGATGCCGTCCATCTGCCCGCGGGCGGTCTTGAGGAGGCGGAGGACTTTCTTTTCATCTGCCATCATGCGGTTAACACCCCCCTGGGGTGTAGTATATGGCAAAGCGTAAAAAAAGTCAAGGCCCTCTTGTGCAGAGGGCCTTGGCTTTTTATTCCTTGCCGTGGGTGTCGCGGAACAGGAGCGAAATGCACCAGAGCGCCGCCAGGCCCACGAGCGCGAAGATCACGCGGCTGAAAGCGCTGTCCTGTCCGCCGAACAGAGCGGCGACGAAATCGAACTGGAACAGGCCGATGCTGCCCCAGTTCGGCCCGCCGATAATGGCGAGAATCAGGGCAATCTTATCTAAAATCATGGGTTGTACTGCCTCCTCACATTGAGATACCGTGACTAGTATCTCCGGTGAGAAGAAAATCATACAAAACCATTTTATTTCAAATAACGGCCCAGCCAGTTCTGCCGGAGGGCCACGGCCTTCTGGGGGCAGAGTTCGTGGCAGCAGTAGCAGTGGATGCAGGCCCTGGGGTCGATGCGGGCCTTTCCACCGGGGCCGTCCATCGAGATGGCTTTCCCCGGGCAGGCGCTCTTGCAGATGCCACAGCCCACACAGGCGTCGGTGCGGATCTTTGGGGTCTGGGAGAGCACCCTTTTGCACAGCTTGCCGGCGGGCCCGGCCAGGGGCCCCAGAAACTCCATCAGGTTGCCCTTGATGCGGCTGGGGAAGCGGTAGTCGTCCATCCGCAGGGCCTCCAGCGGCTCGCCCAGCAGCTCCACCTCCTCAATGCAGCTGGGCCGCAGGCCCCGGCGCTGCGCGGCCAGCAGAACCGGATTGGAGGCGCGGGGCAGTCCGATGAGGGCGGCGGCCGCCGCGTCCAGGGCCAGGGGACTGTCGGACACCAGCAGCACTCCGGCGTGCCTGGGGATGCCGGAGGCGCCGGGGCCGTCCCCCTCCATGGCCAGCACCCCGTCCATGATGCTCAGCCGGGGCCTGACGTACTCCGCCAGATCCAGCAGCACGTCGGCAAACTGCTCCTGGCTGGGGTGGGTGGCGTGGTAGCCCACCTTGGACAGGCCGGGGAGTACGCCGAACAGGTTTTTCACCGCCCCCGTCATGCTCATGAGCACATGAGTCTTGAGCTTGGGCAGGTCAAACACCCCGTCGGCCTCCGCCACCGGGGCGATCACCTCCGCCTGCTTGAGCACCCGTCCCGCAGGGAGGGACACTGTGCGGGTGGAGGCGTCATAGCACAGCTCCGCCCCGGAAGCGGCGGCGGCCTGGGCCATGCCGGTCTTTTCGTACAGGCCCCGCAGGACGGCCTCCTTGTGGAGGGCCCCGCCGGGGCTGTCGGTGATCACCGCCGTGCCCCCCGCCTCCGCCACCAGCTTCGCCGCCGCAGCAGCCACCGCCGGGTGGGTGCAGATGGCGCTCTCCGGCGGCGCGGCCCGGAGCAGGTTGGCCTTGAGCAGGATGCGCTCCCCCGGCCGGACGAAGCGCTCCATCCCGCCCAGGGCGGCCACCGCCTCACGCAGCTTTGCCTCCGCCTGTCCGTAGTCCGGACAGGCGGCCAGATAGACCCGGTTGCCCTCCATGAAACCCCTCCTAGGAATCCAAACTCTGTTCAGTATACCCGCCGGAGGGGGCTTCGTCAAGGGCGGGGAGGCGGCCCAGGGCCCGGACGGAGGAAAAGGTCACCAGCAGGCTGGCCCCCATGCCCAGCGCCACAACCACCCAGATGTGGGCCTGAAGGGCATCGAACAGCAGGCCGTACAAGGCCTGCCCAAGAGGCATGGCACAGGTGGAAATAGCTGCCACAAAGGAGGCCACCTTGCCCAGCAGGTGGGGCGGCGTGGCCCGCTGAAGATAGGTCTGGGCGGAGACGGTAAACAGCATGGCGCAGGCCATGCCCAGCAAAACAGAGACCAGGATGACTCCATAGGCGGCCAGGGACGGAATTCCCAGCGCCAGAGCCAGGGCCATGGGGAGCAGCAGCAGGGAGGTGCCCAGCAGAAACCGCCAGGCCCGGCGGATATCCGCGCCGCGGAGCACCAGCCCAGAGAGAAGCCCGCCCACGATGGAGCCCAGGCTGAGGGCGGCCTCGGCAAAGCTGTAGTGCAGGGAGGACAGGCCCAGGCTGATTTTCACCAGATAGGGCAGACCCACCACCAGCAGGGCGGAGAGGAAGAGGTTGAGCAGGGCCACCAGGGCCAGTACCCGCAGCAGGCCGGGCTGCTCCCGGGTCAGGAACCGGCCCGCGTCCCGGAGATCCCTCCACAGGGCGGCCAGCGGCGGGCCGGCGAGGGTTCGGCGCTGGAAGGGGATGCGGAGAAAGAGCTCCATCACAGCCGAGCAGAAGAAGCAGGCCCCGCCCACCGCCACCATGGGGAGCAGGCCAACCCAGCCGTAGAGCATACCGCCCAGGATGGGGCCCAGCAGATTGGCCAGGGCCTGTACCTGGGCCACCACGCCGTTGGCGGCGGGCAGGTGCTCCTCCGACGCCAGGGCGGGTATGCTGGCCTGCACCGAGGGCTGGTAGAGGGCCTGAATGGCTGCCAGGAGCACCATCAGCACCCCGACGGCCAGAACCGTGCCCCGGCTGGCAAAGAACAGGCCGTACCCCAGCACCAGGGCGGCGGTGAAGAAGTCCAGTCCCCACATGATGCGCTGCCGGGGGACGCGGTCGGCCAGGACGCCCCCCAGGGGGGAGCAGAGGATGGTGGGCACCATGGACACGGCCAGGATGCCGCCGAAGACGGCGGCGGAGCCGGTGGTGTCCAGCACATAGAGGGACAGGGCGAAGCGGAGGATGGCGTTGCCGAACAGGGAGATGATCTGGCCCGCGACCATGAGGGTGAAGTCGCGGGAAAACAGGCGGTCAGAGCGCATAGGGCGGCTCCTTTCGGGCGGCGGGCGCGCCGTCTGAGCGACGTGCCCGGAGCAGAACGCAGGCGGCGAGGGCCGCCAGGGCCAGGGCGGGGAGAAGCCATGTTTTCTTCATAGAGATCCACCTTTCTTTTTAATACCGACGGTTGGTATGTATCTTACCCGGAAAAACCGCCCCCGCAGGGGCGGTGGAGGAGCGGGCGGCTCAATCGTCCTGGAGCACCTGGTCATAGTAATTCAGCGCGTCGGCCTGGAGGGCCTCGTCCAGCACGGGCAGGCCGAAGCGGTCCAGAAATTCCCCGCAGAAGCGCAGCTTGGCGGCGAATTCCTCCCGGCTGCCGGGGAACATACCCGTCCACACGTTGGTCAGAAGCATGAGCACCTCCGCGATCTCGTGGGGGTGGGTCACGCCGGGCAGGGACCCGTCGGCCATGCCCAGCCGGATCATCCCCTCCACATAGGGAGCGGCGTCCCGAAAGGTGGATTCCAGCGTGAGCAGGGCGATCTTGGGGTTCTTTACAATGTGGTGGATCGCCAGCCGGTCTACCTCCCGCTTGGCCGGGTCGGTGAGAAAGTGGCGGAAGGCGTGGCGCAGTTTTTCCAAGCCGTTCCGGCCGGGAAGCTTGGCGGGGTCGGAGAACCACTCCAGGTTTTCGTAGTAGCGGTCGTTGATCCGGTCCAGGATATCCTCCTTGGACTTGAAGTGGTGGTAGATGGCCCCCTTGGACATGCCCAGGGCGTCCACAATGTCCTGGATGGTGGTGTGCTCGTAGCCCTGCTCGGTGAACAGGCGCATGGACACGTCCAGAATTTTGGCCACGGTCTCCTCCGGATGCTTGTTGCGGGCCATGGGGCCCCCTCCTTTGCATACATACCGTCGGTATGTTTAAAATAGCACAGCCGCCCCCCTCTGTCAAGAGGGGCGCGGAACTTACCCCAGAGACTTGGGGCCGAAGCCGTGGGTCAGCAGCTCCGACAGGGGCAGCTTCACGAAGCTGTGATCCCTCTGCGCCACCAGTACGGTGAGTCCGGGGGCGAACTCATAGAGCATCTGGCGGCATGCGCCGCAGGGCCAGCAGGGCTCCGTGGAGTTGCCCACCACGGCGATGCGGGTGAAATCGTCCCGGTGCCCCTCGCTCACCGCCTTCACCAAGGCGGTGCGCTCAGCGCAGATGGAGGAGCCGTAGGCCGCGTTTTCCACATTGCAGCCGGTGAACACCGTCCCGTCGGCGCACTCCAGGGCTGCGCCCACCGGGAAATGGGAGTAGGGGACATAGGAGCGCTCCAGCATGGTAAAGGCCAGCTCCACCAGTTCCTGGTCGGTCATAGGGAAACCTCCTTATCAAAACGTGGTATAAAAGGTGTAAGCCATTATACCACGTTTTCCGTGTCAGCGCAATCACGGACGGCCACAGGTACGCACCGACGGGAGCAGGAACATCAGCCCGCCGCAGGTCAGAGTGATTACCCCGGCCAGCAGGAACCAGAGGGGAACGCCGGTGGCATCGGCGAACAGGGCGGTGAGTCCCAGCCCCAGGGGGGAGGCCAGGGTCATGATGGCCCCGGTGAGGCCCAGCACACGGCCCAGGTACTCCGGCTCCACCTTGGTTTGGATCAGGGCCATGAACACCGAGTTGAAAAAGGGAGCGGACAGGCCCATCAGCAGGGACAGGCCAGCAAACGCCCGGAAGCCGGAGGGGGGCAGCAAGCCGGCCAGCACCAGGGTGAGCCCCAGTCCCAGCACTGCCGCCGTCATGGTGATGATTTTGTTCCGGGTACCTCCCCACAGGCCCAGGAGCACCGATCCGGCCAGCATTCCGGCAGAAAACAGGGTTTCCACCAGAGCGGCAGCGGCGGAGTCCCCTCCGAAATACTCCATGCTCATTAGGGGAAACAGGGCGGATACCGGCAGGAAGGCCACGGAGAACAGGGCACAGATGAGGGACAGCTCCCACAGCCAGCGGTGAGAACGCAGCACAGCGAGCCCCTCGCGGGTGTCCTGCCAGAGCCGGAGCGGCCGGCCCTGTGCTTCGGCCCGCAGGGCGGGCAGCCGGGCCAATTGTACTCCGGCGATGGCAAAGGCGGCCCCCAGGGTGTCCAGCAGGAGGATCCAAGCCAGGGGGATGCGGGCATAAAGAACAGCGGCCAGCGCGGGGGAGAGGAGCATGGAGACGGTCTGGATGCCCTGGCTCCAACCGGCGCACCGGGTCAGGGCATCGGGAGGGGCCAGCAGGGGCGTGACGGCCTGGATGCAGGGGGCATGAAATGCGCCGCCCACACTGCGCAGCGCGGCCACCGCCAGGATAGGGGCCACCGGAAGAGGAGCGGCAAAGGCGGCGGCCGCCAGCATCAGGGACACCAGCCCGATGGCCCCGTCAGAGATTATCATGATCCAGCGCCGGTCGAAGCGGTCGGCAAAGGTTCCGGTGAAGAGGGACAGGATTCCCTGTGGGACCAGCGCCGCCATGGTGGCCAGGGAGAGGACCGCGGGGGAGCCGGTCAGGTCGGTCAGGTACCAAATGAGGGCGTACTGCGAAATCATGCTGCTGAGGATGGACAGGGCCTGCCCTGTCCAGAGGAGGGCGAATTTTTGCTTCCAGTGTGGTATCATAGCGTTCCATTCCTTTCCCAGCCGCGGTAAAGGGTGATTATACTACCACGGTATCCGGGGAAAGTCAAGCCGAAAAAACGCCCCCGTCCGGCATCGGCCGGACGGGGGCGCTGCTGTAGGTTTCCTTACCAGGTCACGCCCAGGTCGGGGCGCACATCGAGATCAATGATCTCCCGCGCGTCGTAGAACTGGCTGTACCACTCCAGGGCCTTGCCGTTGCGCAGGGTGGTGCCGTCGGGGTGGAGCCGGTCGCAGATGACGGCGGAAATGTCCTTCTTGATGTAGGAGAAGGAGTTGATGCCCACGCTGGCGAAGATGCGGAAGCCCTGGCTCTGGAGATACTGGAACACCGGGCCGGTGGAGTGCCAGTCGTCCCCGTCGGGGCGGCCGCCGTGGGGGTAGAACAGGATGTTGGTGGGGCCCACCAGGGAGCCCACCTCCTCCGCCCAGCGGACGGTGTCCCGCTGCACGGACTCCAGAGGGCGGCTGTCCAGGCGGATGTGGCCCCAGGTGTGGGAGCCGAAGGTCCAGCCCGTCTCCTTGAGCCGCTCGATGACCGGCTTGACGGCCTCGATCTCCGCCTGACGATTGGCGTCAAAGGCGGGGCGGCGGGGATCGTCGGCGGCGATGTCGATGTCGTTCTGGGTACGGTAGCCCAGGATGCCCTGGTAGCCGGTGAGGGAGAAGATGGCCTTGGCCCCGTTGAGGGAGAAGTCGGGGTGCTCCAGCACGAACTGGTCCAGGATCGGGGTAGCGTCCAGATCCTGGGTGAGGAAGGTCTCGCCGGTGTTGGGATCGGTGCACTGGGCCCAGATCTGGCCGTCGTCCCCCAGCACCAGCTTGGAGGTGAAGCCCTCAGCCAGCATGTAGTCGTAATAGTTCACATCATCAAAAGAGATGATGAGGGGCTTTTTTCCCTCGGGGAGCATGAGGGTGTTCCGCTCCATGCGGGTGACGCCGTCCTCGCCGGTGACTTCACTCCACACGTCCCCCATGTTGACCAGAATGTAGCCCTTGTCGTAGACGCTCTGAAGGATCTTTTTGTACTCGTCCGCGGTCACCATCCACTCGTCCAGCCCCACCTGGCGGTCGTAGGGCACTGCGTCGGAAAAGGCATACTCAGGATAGGCGATGACGGGGTGGAAAAACAGGTGCTCCACCGCCTGGTCGGGGCCCCAGGCCTGGGTGAGCTGGTCCGCGCTCCAGTAGGTGCGCACCGCGTCGTAGGGGTCGGCTGCGGGGGTGGGGGTGGGCTCCGGTGTGGCCGCGGCTACAGGGGTAGTGTCCGGGGACGGCTGGTTGGTTTTGTCCCCGCCGCAGGCGGCCAGGGGGAGCGTCAGGGCGCAGGCCAGCGCCAGGGCAACGGCTTTTGGCATGATATGGTTCATTGGTATGGTTCCTCCCACATAATATCTCTATAGCTGTTATCTTACGACACCGGGCGGCAAAAGGAAACAACAAAAGGATGACAAAATCCTTACGATTTTATGTCACCCGGAAGGGGAATCCGGTGAACCAGCAGCATGGACGCGCCGCCGGTGACGGCCCCGGTGACCAGGGAGCAGAGCAGCAGGGGCGGCAGGTACACCAGCGGGGCCCGGCTGCCCAGTACTGCCATGGCGGCCAGAATCTGGCCGGTGTTGTGGGCGGCGGCCCCGGCGATGGACACCCCAAAGAGGGAGAGAAAGCTGCACCGCAGCAGCAGGGCCATGACGCCAAAGGCCAGCAGCCCGCCGGTGAGGGAAAAGGCCAGGGCCATCAGATTGCCCCCCAGCAGGGCGCCCAGAAGGCAGCGGGCGGCCAGAATCAGCAGGGCCTCCCGCCCGGACAGGCGGCAAAGGGCATAAACGGTGACCAGATTGGCCAGTCCCAGCCGCAGGCCGGGCAGGGGGAAGAGAATGGTCAGCGGAACCAGCCCCTCCGCCACCGAGAGGGCCAGCGCCAGGGCGGTAAGCACCGCGCAGCGGGTCAGCCGCCGCAGGGATGAGGACAAGGGGGAGCGCCTCCTTTCAGAATGAGAAAACAGCGGGAACTTTTCAGCCGCTGATTGCGTCAAACTCCTGGCTGCCGCTGCCGGACAGGGAGATCACCAGCTTGTCGGGCAGGCAGATGATCTGCTGTCCGGCCCGGCTGATCCACCCGGTGTGAACGCAGTCCTGGCTGGGACACGCACTCTCCGCGATGCGGATGCGCCCCGGCTCGGCCTGGATCGTCAGGGGATAGGGGGCCTCGTCCACCACCAGGGTGACGGGACCGGTGAGGGTGCTTAGCTCATACTCCGCGATGGTCTCACCCTCTAAGACGACGGAGGCGGTCAAAAAGTTGCTCTCCTCCGGCTGAAGAAAAAAAAGCAGCGCCACGGCGGCGGCGGCCACCAGCAGGGCCGCCGCGCCGTCCAGCAGCGTGGGCCGGCGGCGCTCAGCGGCGGGCGATCTCATAGGTATACCCCCTGTCTGCCCCGGCAAAGGTAAAAACGTCCTCCAGCCCCTCGGTTACCAGGAGCTCTCCCTGGCCGGTGCAAAGCACCAGCTCGAAGTCGTCCCGGCTCCGCCAGAAGTCCAGCGCCTCCTCCGGCCCCGCCACAAACAGGGCAGTGGAGAGGGCGTCGGCCAGCAGGTGGTCGGCGGAGACAACGGTGACAGACAGCAGGCCGGAATCCGCCGGATAGCCCGTCTCAGGGTCGATGATATGGTGGTAGCGCACCCCGTCCTCCTCGAAATAGCGCTCGTAGCCGCCGGAGGTGGAGAGGGTCACGTCAGTCAGGGCGAGGACGCACAGGTAGCTGCCGGTGTCCCGGGGGTCCTTCACCGCCACCCGCCAGGGGGAGCCGTCCTCCTTGGCGCCGATGACCGTGACGTTGCCGCCCAGATCCAGCATGGCGGAGGTCCCTCCCGCATCCCGGATGGCCGCCTCGGCCTCACGGGCCGCGAAGCCCTTGGCCACGGCGCCCAGATCCACCTCCATGCCAGCACGGGCCAGTGAGGCGGCAGAGGCTTCCGTGTCCACGGAGAGCTCCTCGCTGTCCACCAGGGCCATGGCGGCGGCCAGCGCATCCGGCGCGGGTACGTGCCGCTCCTCGGTGGTGAAGCCCCAGGCGTCCATCACCGGGGCGATGGTGATGTCAAAGTCGCCTGGGAGCTGCCGGGCGATTTCCTGGGAAAAGGCCAGCAGTTCCGCCACGTCGGGGTCCACCGCCACGGCCGCGCCGTCCCCGGCGGCGGTGTTGAGTCGGGCGATCTGGCTGTCTGAGTCGGTGCGGGAGAGCAGGCCGTCCAGCCGCTCCACCGCTTCCCGGGCGGCCGCCACGGCCTGGGGTCCGCGGCGGCCGGACACCTGGACGGACATCACGGTGTCCATGGCGAAAAAGGTCTGCTCCGCCCCGGAGGCGCGGCAGCCGGTCAAGCACAGAAAAACACAGGCAAGGAGGAAAGAAATACGCTGTTTCATGGTATACTCCTAATAATCATGATGTTGATTAAGGACAGTTTACCACAGTTCCGCGCCGCTGGAAAGAGGAAAGGGATTCTTCACTTGCAATGCGGCGAATTTTCTGCTAGAATATAGAAGATTGATGACTCTGAGGCGCTCAGCCCCAGCGGAGGGGCACTTTTATAGAAACCGGGCGCCCGGCCACAGGAGATGGATACATGAACAAGAAAGAACAACAAGCCCAGCGCGCAAAGCAGGAAGACGTGGTTTTGAACAAGGTCCTCTGGTGGATCGTGGGGGCCGTGGTGTTGGAGGTGCTGCTTCTCCTTCTGAACAAGGTATATGCCAATTACACTGTCGAGCAGATTGAACTGGCCAAGTCCCTGCGGGATGTCTTTTCCGTGCTGATGATCGCCCTGCCCATCTGCTTTGTCGTTTTGCTGATCTGGGCGGTCGCGGCCCGCAAATCCGGCAAATTCACCCGCCTGTCCTCCGTGCTGGCCGGCGTGATGCTGGCCCTGGCGGTCTGCGCCGTGGTAATCCGCGTCTTTGACGAGAGCGGTATCCGGCTGCTGTATGTGGCTGTGCCCGCCGTGGCGGTGCTGGCGCTGATCTACTACCTCTACCAGCGGGAGTTCTTCTTTGCCGCCGTGCTCAGCGCCCTGGGCCTGCTGGGTGTGAAGGTGGTGCCCTACCACTTCGGCTTCCCGGCCATTGCCTATGGCTACGCCGTCGTCCTGGGCGTTGCCCTGGTGGGGGCCGTGGTGGTGTTCCGCGTGATGCAGGCCGCCGGGGGCAAGCTGCGCCTGAAGGGGAACTGGGTGGAGGTGCTGCCCAAGAGCGCCAACTACGCCCTGCTCTACGTCACCTGCGGCGTGGTGGCCGCGGTGGTGATCGCCGCGTTGCTGCTGGGCGGGCTGGCCGTGCTGTACGGTGTGCTGGTGGCCTGGCTGCTGATCCTGGCGGTATACTATACCGTGCGCCTCATGTAATGATAAGCCCAAGAGACAAAGGGGCAAGCCGCCGGACGGCTTGCCCCTTCTTTTTTGACCGGAGGTATTGCAATGAATGAAAAAGAGGTGGGGGAGCTGCGCCGGCGGCTCCGCCCGGAGAAAAACAGTATTACCCACATCCGGGGGTGCTATGTCAACGAGATGGGGGAGAGCGTGGCCCAGTTTGACCAGTCTCTGGCCCTCATGACCCAGGAGGAGACCGAGACCCTGCTGGCCCTGCTGCGCCGCACCCTGTCGGGAACTCTGGGAAAGAACCTGCTGGACCTCTCCTTCGAGACCCGGCAGGTGGTGGAGGGGGAGGAGCACCGCCGGCTCATGCGCCTGCGGGACACCGCCCTGAAGGACGAGGAGGCGGTGGAGGAATTCTTCCAACTGGTGCGCCAGTCCCTTACCCTGGAGGGCAACTACCTGATCCTCCTGGTGTACGACCGCTACGACGTGCCCTACCGCGCCAAGGACGGGGAGCGGCAGGAGGACGCCGCCGCCGAGGTGTACTCCTACCTGCTGTGCTCCATCTGCCCGGTGAAGCAGACCAAGCCCGCCCTGAGCTACCACGTGCGGGAGAACGAGTTTCACAACCGGCGGGCCGACTGGCTGGTGTCCCCGCCGGAGCTGGGCTTCCTCTTTCCCGCCTTTGATGACCGCAGCACCAACCTGTATAACGCCCTCTACTACACCAGGGACAGCGGCGAGAACCACCCGGAGCTGGTGGAGGCGGTGTTCCGGCGGGAGGCCCCCATGCCCGCCGCCGCGCAAAAGGAGACGTTCCAGACCCTGTTGAGCGACACCCTGGCCGACGAGTGTAGCTGTGAGGTGGTACAGGCGGTCCACGACCAGCTCTGCGAGCTGGTGGAGGAGCACAGGGAGCGGAAGGAGGCGGAGCCCCTGACCCTCTCCAAAGGGGCGGTCAAGTGCGTCCTCAAGTCCTGCGGCGTGTCCGACTCCCATGTGGAGGAGTTCGCCCTCCGCTATGACGACGCCTTCGGCGCCGATATGGCCCTCAGCCCCCGCAATCTGGTGGAGAAGCAGATCGAGGTGTGTACTCCTGACGTGGTGATCAAGGTCAGCCCGGAGCGGAGCGATCTGGTGGACACACGGGTGATCGACGGGGTCAAGTACATCCTCATCCGCGCCGACGAGGGCGTGGAGGTCAATGGCGTCCCGGTTCATATCGCGAAATAGCGGAACGCCCCGCGCCTCTTTGGGAGGCGCGGGGCGTTTGGTATCTGCTCAGATCTCGCCGGCGGCCTTCTTGGGGGCCTTGGCAAACTCCTCGCCGTGGACGATGTACTTGGACACAGACTTGTAGACCAAGAAGGTGACAACAGAGTTGATACCAGCCTTGAGCAGATTGAACGGGAGAATGACGGTTACCAGCATGGCATCCACCATCTCAGTGGGGGCCCCCATATAAAATGGAGTAATGAAATGGTTGGCGATCATCATGCCTACGCCCATAGCAAATGTGCCCAGCAGCAAACCGATTATCGCACCGGTTCTGGTATGGAACTTCCGGTAGAGTGTACTGGCTACGGTGACCAGAATACCGGTGGCAATAACATGCATTAAAAATCCGTATATACCATCGCCGCCCAAAAAGAAAGCCTGAATAAACGAGGCCAGCACGGTCACAAGAATGCCCGCTACTGGGCCGAAGGCGAAAGCGGCGATCAGGATGGGGACATCGGCAGGATCATACTGGAGAAAGGGAGCGGCAGGGAAAAGGGGGAAGTGCACCAGCGTGATGAGCACAGCACCGATGGCGGTGAACATGGCTAACAGGGCCAGCTTCTTGACGCGGGCGGATTTGGCGGACATAATAAAACACTCCTCTTTGATTTGGTAACACCCGAAAGACGTATGCCTTCCAGGTGTTAAAATCAAAAGGAGCGTGCCCAATTTCAACACATCTTCTTTCATCCAGACTTCGCGCCCTGGGATATGCGCGTCACTGTCGGTCCCGGAGTTGCACCGGGTCTGCCGTTTCCGGCTCGCGGACTGTACCGCCGATCGGGAATTTCACCCTGCCCTGAAGACATCTCATTCAGTTGTTCCAATCCCTATTATACACACGAAGTGGAAAAATGCAAGCCCCAATTTAAAAAACAAATGTTCGATAAACATTGACTTGCCGTTCTGGATATACTACAATGGGAACAACATTCAGAGGACGGAGGGGCGGAATGAACCGAGAGACAACCTGCTGCTTTACCGGCCACAGGCCGGAGAAGCTGCCCTGGCGGGAGGACGAGGGGGATCCCCGGTGCCTGGAGCTGAAGGCCAGGCTGGCCGGGGCGGTGGAGGCCGCCTACGAAAAAGGGATGCGGCATTTCCTGTGCGGTATGGCCCGGGGAGCGGATTTTTACTGCTGCGAGGCGGCGCTGGCCCTGCGGGAGCGGCGCCCCGGCGTGACGGTGGAGGCGGTCATCCCCTGCGAGGAGCAGGCCGCCCGCTGGCGGGAGCGGGACCGGGAACGGTGGTTCTCCCTGGTGGAGCGCTGCGACAATGAGACCATGCTCCAGCACCACTACGACCGGGGGTGCATGCTCCGGCGGAATCGCTACCTGGTGGACCACTCGGCCATGCTGATTGCGGTGTACGACGGCATGCTGGGGGGAACCATGTATACCATCTCTTATGCCATGAAGCGGGGGCTGGACGTGGTGACGCTGGACATTCCATAGGGCGGCCGGAGGCCGCCCCTTTTTTGAATTTATTTTCTGCAAATGCAAAATAATGCTTGACAGAGCTTTGCCCTGATCCTACAATGGAAACAGGAAGATTTGCAAATGCAGAAAAGGAGGAGCAGCGATGAAGTGGAATGGACGCTTGCCGGAGTCGGAGCTGGAACTCATGCTGGCGGTGTGGGAGGCCGGGGAGGAGGGGACCACGGCCCCCGGCATCCTGGCGCGGCTGGAGCGGCCCCTGACTGCCAGCGCCCTGCACAGCTACCTCAAGCGCCTGGAGGAAAAGGGCTTTCTGAGCTGCGGCAAGGAGGGAAAGACCAACCGTTACCGGGCCAGAGTGTCCCGGGCGGAGTATGAGCAGCAGGAGAGCCGGACGGTGCTGGACAGACTGTATGCGGGCTCCCTCCGGCGGTTTGCCGCCGCCCTCCACGACGGCGGGAGCCTGACGGAAGAGGAGGTGCGGGAGCTGGAGGAGTACCTCCGCACGCTGAGGCGGGAGGAGTAGGATGGAGTCGCTGTTTGTACGGGTGCTCACCCTGTCGCTGACGGGCTCGGCGGTGCTGCTGCCCCTCCTGCTGCTGGCGCCCCGCCTGCGGGGCCGCTATGCTGCGGGGACCCTTTCGGTGCTCTGGCTGGTACTGGCCCTGCGGATGGCCCTGCCCGTCCCGCTTTCCCTGCCGTGGACGGCGGTGACGGTGGATGTGTCCGCCCTCTCGTCTGTGACCCTGCCGGCCGCCCCTCGGGCGCCGGCGGAAGTGCCTGAGCCCGCCGGGCCGGAGAGCGTGGAACCGCCCCGGGCGGTACCCCCGGCAGCCGCGCCGGAGGGGAGGCCCCTGCCGCTCCTGGAGCTGGCCGCCTGGGTGTGGCTGGCCGGCGGGCTGGCTCTGGTGGGCTATCAGGGGGCGGCCTATCTCCTGGCGCGCCGCCGTCTGCTCCGGGGCGCGCAGCCGGGCACGGAGGAGGAGAGGGCCCAACTGGCGGCCCTGGCGGCGGAGCTGGGACTCCGCCGTACGCCCCGCCTGCTAAGGACAGGGGAGGCGGACGCCCCTCTGGTGGTGGGACTTGGGAGGCCGGTGCTTCTGCTGCCGGGCAGGCCCCTCCCGGCGGACGAGCGGGAGGTGGTGCTCCTCCACGAGCTGACCCACCTGCGGCGGCATGATCTGGCCCACAAGGCCCTGCTGTTTGTGCCCTGCGCAGTCCACTGGTTCAATCCCCTGGTGTGGTGGATGGCCCGGGAGGCGGGGCGCACCCTGGAGCTGTGCTGCGACGCCCGTGTGGTGCGGGGGAGGGATGAAGCGTTCCGCCGCCGCTACGGCACCGCCCTCCTGCATCTGGCCGCAGGAGGGCGGGGGCCGGTCCTGTCCACCCGCTTCGGCGGGGGAGGACGGTTGCTGCGGGCGCGGCTGGCGAATCTGTTCCAGCACAGGCGAAGGGGGGCGGCGGCGGCCGGCCTCGTGCTGGCTGCCGCCCTGGCCGTCACCTCACTGGCGGCCTGTGAACAGCGGCTCCTCACGGCGGAGGAGGCCATGGACGCGCTGGAGGAGAGCATCGAGGTGCGGGAGTATGACATAGGTCCCGGCGAGTTGGAATACTGCATTTCCTTTCGCCTGCCGGAGCACAGCGGCCCGGAGGAGGAGTGGAACCTTCACATCGCCGGCCGGGCGGAGACAGAGGCGCTGGGGGGAATCAGCCTCCACTACTTTGACGGGGAGGACTGGACGGCGGAAAAGACCTATGGCATCTATCTGTCGCCGGGACAGGCGGCGGATCTCACCGAGCTGACCATGGAGGTGTGGCCGCCCCACGGCGGCCGGACAGGAACCTATGACGCCGCCCTGCACGGCAGGAGCATCGACCTGCGGGCCCTGCTCCGGGAGCACTTCTATGTGGACGCCAGGGGCTTTTCCCTGGCCCTGCCGGAGCCCTGGCCGGACCTCGGGGCGGTGCAGGCGCTGGACGGCGGCGGTCTGCTGCTCTATTGCCGGGCCTTGGGGCCGGAGTGCGGCGGCATCGCGCAGCTGCACATTGAGACGGAACCCCTGGAGGTGCTCACAGGCCGGGATACCCTGCTGGGCGGCCGGGAGGGTTGCTGGCTCTATCTCTATGGCCTCCAGGCCCCGCTGCCCAGCCTGCGGGAGGCGGGGGAGGGGGTACAGGAGCAGTACCATGCGCTGTATCAGGCCCTGTACGCCGACCCGGAGGAGCTGCTGTCCCTCTGGGCGGAGGGCTGACCACCGCCGGCAGCTCCCCGCGCCTCACCCCCGCAGAAGACGGGCGAGCTCCTCCGCAGTAATGCCGCTCATATAGTGCTCCACATGGAGCGGGGCCAGGGCCTCCGCCAGTTGTGCGTCCAGGGGCAGACCGGCCATGGCCGCCTCCAGCTCCTCCAGAGGCCCGCTGCCGAAAAAGTCGCCGTAGAACCGGACGGCCTGAATGCATCCCTGCTTCACACGCAGGTGGGCGGTGACCAGCCCGGCGGGAAACCTGGCCTCCCGCCGCATGTCATAAGGGGGTGAGAAGCCGTAGTTCCACGCCCATGTGACATACTTCCCGTCCCGCAGCTTCTGTACGGCCAGCATATCCTCTGCGGTCAGAGTATAGGGCTCCAGTGCTCCACCGGCCATGGCGCACGCCCGCAGCGCCGATTTGAAGTCCTCCATAGCGATGGGGGTGGGGGCGTGGGTGTTGATGGTGGTCACCCGGCTGCGCACCGACTTCACGGCCTTCGAGTCGAACTTGGCCTGCTTCACCCGCAGAGCGTCGGCCACGTCGGTCAGGTTGGAGTCCAGCATGATGCATCCGTGGTGGAGCAGGCGCCCGTGTTTGGCGTACTGGGAATTTCCGGAGAATTTCATGCCACCGATGGTCAGGTCGTTGCGGCCGGTGAATTCGGCGTGGACGCCGAAGCGGGCCAGGGCCTCCACCACAGGGCGGACAAAAATCTTGAAGTTGAGGCCAGGGGCGGTGTCCTGGTCCACGATAAAGGTAAAATTCAGGTTGCCTGTATCGTGGTACACCGCCCCGCCGCCGGACAGGCGCCGCACAACCCGAATCCCGTGGGCATCCACAAAAGCCTGATTAATCTCCTCGGCGGTGTTCTGATATTTGCCCACCACAATGGTGTTGCTGTTCTGCCAGAGCATAAAATAGGCCCTGCTCCGGTCCATCTGCTCAAAGACATATTCCTCCAGCGCCAGATTAAAATAGGGGTCCGTACCGGGCGGTTCGAGATAGATCATTGCGGCGCCTTCCTTTCTCCCGCGTTTCCCGCCGGACGCCATTAAAAAGGCCGGCAGGCTATGGTTAAGACTTTTTTCCACAGACTGCAAAAAAGAAGCACCTGCAAAGCAGGTGCTTCTTTTTTGGAGGCGACACCCAGATTTGAACTGGGGGTGGAGCTTTTGCAGAGCTCTGCCTTACCACTTGGCTATGTCGCCGTATGGATAACAGGAGCAAGATTTGCTCCTGTTATCTTTTGTATGGAGCAGGTGACGAGGCTCGAACTCGCTACCTCCACCTTGGCAAGGTGGCGCTCTACCAGATGAGCTACACCTGCATGCCCTGATCCATTCTATGCGGATCACACACGCTTGATACCTGCTTTTGAAAGATTCCCCCGGTGGATACCTTGGGTATCCACCGGAGAAATGGTGCCTCCGGCCGGAATCGAACCAGCGACACGGGGATTTTCAGTCCCCTGCTCTACCAACTGAGCTACAGAGGCGAATGGCGACGCGGAAGGGACTTGAACCCTCGACCTCCGGCGTGACAGGCCGGCGTTCTAACCAACTGAACTACCGCGCCAGACGGTAGGGGGTACGGGAGCTCCCTCACGGGAGTGGTGGGAACAACAGGGCTCGAACCTGTGACATCATGCTTGTAAGGCATGCGCTCTCCCAGCTGAGCTATGCTCCCTTGTCCTCGCCGCAGACCAGTTTGTAAATCACTCTTGGTCACGCGGCGAAGGTTATTATACTAAAGCTTCCCCCAGTTGTCAACCATTTCAGCCAAAATTTTTTGCTTTTTTTCTCTCGAACCTACAGTGAGGCCAGAAGTCCTTCCAGCTCCTCGTTTGTATAGTGATATACCTTGTCGCAGAACTGGCAGGTGAGCTCGGCCCTGCCCTGCTCCCGGATGAGGGAGTTCAGCTCCTCACGCCCCATACTGATGAGGGCGCGGGTGACCCGCTCCCGGCTGCAGTAGCAGCGGTACTCCACCGGCTCCTCAGAGAGTACCTCCAACTGAAATTCAGAAAGCACCTGCTCCACCAGCTCCCTGGCGCTCAGGCCGCCCCGCAGCGCCTCGGTTACCGGGCCTACCCTGGCGATACCCTGCTCGATGGCGGAGATGGCGGCGTCATCTGCGCCGGGGAGGAGCTGAATGAGGTATCCACCGGCGCACTGCACGCTCTGGTCCACGTCCACCAGCACGCCCAGGGCACAGGCGGTGGGGATCTGCTCACTCTCAGCAAAGTAGGAGGTAATATCCTCGGCGATCTCGCCGGATACCAGGGGGACAGTGCCCACATAGGGCTCCTTCATGCACAGATCCTTGATGACAGTGAGGGAGCCGTCCCGCCCCACGGCGCTGCCCACATCCAGCTTGGCGGGGCCCTTCAGGGGGAGGTCCACCAGGGGATTGACCACATAGCCCCGGGCGTTGCCCTGGCTGTCGGACACCACGGTGATGCCGCCCAGCGGGCCGCCTCCCTTGATGCGCAGGGTTACCGAGCCATCCTTCTCCTTGAGCTGGTTGCCCATCATGGAGGCGGCCATCAGGCTGCGGCCCAGGGCCGCGGTGGCCACGGGCAGAGTCTTGTGAATCTGCCGGGCGCGCTCCACCATCTCCTTGGCCGTGATCGCCGATGCCTTCACTGGCGCGTCCTTGGCCAAAACGCGAATGATCTTGTCTGCCATGCTTGTCAAAATTCCTTTCGTGCGGCAAAGAAAATCCGCTGCTCCCCCTCCCTGGGGGCGCGGAACCTCAGCTCGCCGTATTGTCTGATCTGCCGGAAACCGGCCTGCCGGAGCAACTCCTCCAGCTCCGCCGGTTCGTAGGCGTACTCCTCGTGAACCTCCTCCCAGCGGCTCCACAGCCCGCCGGGCTCCAGCCGGAAGATGTCCATTCCATAGGTGCAGATGCGCCGGCGCTCCGACCAGTCGGCCCGCCAGACGCAGTAGGCATCCTCGCTCTCGTCCAGAAACATCTGGCCGTCCAGGCCCCGGAGCTTTTGCGGGGTGTTGATGTCAAAGAGGAAGAGGCCGCCGGGCATGAGGAAGGTGTGCACCCGCCGGAAGGCCCGGGCCAGCTTTTTGGGGCTGGTGACGTAGTTGATGCTGTCCAGGCAGCACACGCAGGCGTCGATAGTGCCGTAGAGATCCAGCTCCTCCATGGCCTGATGCAGAAAGATCGGCTCGATGGGGCCTGCGCCCCGGCATTTCTCCGCCGCCTGGGCCAGCATCTCCTGGGACAGGTCGGCGCCGATCATCTCATAGCCCCGCTCCGCCAGGACACGGGTCAGGCTCCCGGTGCCGCAGGCCAGATCCAGCACCGTGCGGATGGGCAGCCGGCTGCGGGCGAAGTGCTTCTCCAGATAGTCGGCCCAGCGGGCATAGTGCACGTCGGCGGTAAAGGCGTCGTAGCACCCCGCCAGGAATTCATATGCCATCGCCGCCCAGCTTCTCCTTGATCCGCGGGAGCACCGCCTGATAACCGTCGGCCCCGTACTGGAGAGAACGGTTGACCCGGCTGATGGTGGCGCTGGACGCGCCGGTGCGCTCCAGAATGTCGTTGTAGATCATGCCGTCAGACAGGAGCATGGCCACCTCAAAGCGCTGTTCCATAGCCCTCAGCTCCGCCACGGTGCACAGGTCGGAAAAGAACTTCTTGCACTCCTCCAGATCCTTCAGGGTAAGAATGGCCTCATAGAGCACATCCCCATGCTCCCGCTTTTCGTTTTTCGTCATAGGTATCAATGACCTCCTCGTCAGTCTCTGCGGAAATCGTATCTATTTTACCAAAGTGAAGTATAGAAGTAAACCTCTTTTTCACCGATTTTACGGAGTTTCATAGGATGGAGCACCGGATTCTGAGAGAGGGAGGTGCCCGCGATGAAGGGGCTGCACACAGGGACGGAGAAGGCCGAGCCGACTTGGAAGGAGTGGAGGCGGGAATTCTGCTGGGAGGAGGAGCCGGTGCTCGCGGTCTCCGGTGTCCGCCTGGAGCTGCCGGAGGGAATACCCGGCCTGCGGCGGCTGGAGCGCTGGTGCCGCCGCCTGGAGGGGGCGTGGGCGGCCCGCTGGGAGCGGGAGCTCTATCCCAGGGCCTGCACGGCCGCCCGGCAGGCCAGGGAGGTCTCCCATCCCTTCCGGCCGTGGGAGGCATCCCTCACCGGCGCCGTGACCCTCCACACCCCGGAGTGCCTGAGCCTGTATTATGACGCCGCGGAGCGGACCGGGGGCCCCCACGGCGTCACCCTGCGGCAGGGAAGCGCCTGGGCGCTGCCGGGGGGGAGCCCCCTGACGCTGGGGGAGCTGTTTCCGCCGGGATTCCGGTGGAGGGCATGGGCGCTGGCGGAGGTGGAGCGGCAGCTCCGGGCCCGGCTGTCCGCGGGGGAGTCCTGGTTCGCGCCCGACTGGGAGGCGCGGCTGCCCCGCAGCTTCGACCCGGAGCGTTTCTATTTGACGGAGGCGGGGCCTGTGATCTACTTTCCACTTTACTCCATCGCGCCCTATGCGGAGGGGATTCCGGCCTTTTCTCTCGCAATCCCGGGCCAGAAAGAAAATACCCCGGAGGAATAGCTGTTTTTTTGCACTTTTTACCTTGTCAGCCCTGCCGCCGCGGCGTTATAATAAAGGGCGTTCCGGGAGAGACTCCTTCATAAATAAAGGTGCCCTCCCGGGCGGTTGCGCGCGGGAAAAGGCCAATGCGCGAATCCCCGCGGCAGGAGGAACGAACTATGGTCAAAGCAATCGTTGGCGCAAACTGGGGCGACGAGGGCAAGGGAAAGATCACCGATCTCCTGGCCGAGGCGTCCGATGTGGTCATCCGCTTTCAGGGCGGGGCCAACGCCGGGCACACCATCATCTGTGACTACGGCAAATTTGCGCTCCACCAACTGCCCTCGGGTGTCTTTTACCCGCATACCACCAACATCATCGGCAACGGTGTGGCCCTGGACGTGAAGAAGTTTCTGGCCGAGCTGAAGCATCTGGCCGACGGCGGTGTGCCCGCCCCCCATATCATCGTGGATCAGCGTACCCAGCTTCTGATGAGCTATCATGTGCTGCTGGACAGCTATGAGGAGGAGCGCCTGGCGGGGGCTGCTTTCGGCTCCACCAAGTCGGGCATCGCACCCTTCTATTCCGACAAGTACGCCAAAATCGGGATTCAGGTGGCCGACCTCTACAATGAGGAGCGGCTCATGGGTCAACTGGAGCACATCTGTACCCTGAAAAACGTCCTGCTGGAGCACCTCTACCACAAGCCTCTGCTGGAGCCAAAGGCGTTGTTTGACGAGCTGATGGGCTACCGCGCGGCGCTGGAGCCCTACGTGGGCGACGCGGTGGGCTTCGTTCACCGGGCCCTTAAGGAGGGCAGGCGGGTGCTGCTGGAGGGGCAGTTGGGCTCCATGAAGGATCCCAACCTGGGCATCTGCCCCATGACCACCTCCTCCCATACCCTGGCGGGCTTCGGCACCGTGGGCGGCGCGGTGCCTCCCACGGCCCTTACCGATATCATCACGGTCACTAAGGCATACTCCTCCGCCGTGGGCGCCGGCGCCTTCGTCAGCGAGCTGTTCGGCGCGGAGGCCGACGAACTGAGACGCCGGGGCGGCGACGCCGGTGAGTTCGGCGCCACCACCGGCCGGCCCCGCCGGGTGGGCTGGTTCGATGCCGTTGCTACGAAATACGGCTGCATGGTGCAGGGGGCCACACAGGTGGCGCTCACCGCCATCGACTGCCTGGGCTACCTCGACGAGATCAAGGTGTGCACCGGCTATGAGATCGACGGCAAGGTGACCACCGACTTCCCTGTGCCCGCTCTGCTGGACCGGGCCAAGCCGGTGTATGAAACCCTGCCGGGCTGGAAGTGCGACATCCGGGGCGTCACCGACTACGGCAAGCTGCCCAAGGCCGCCCGGGACTATGTGGACTTCATTGAAAAGCACATCGAGGCCCCCATCACCATCGTCTCCACCGGCCCCAAGCGCCATGAGATCTGCCGGCGGGCCGGGAGCTGAGACCGTCCCTCTGTGCGGAAAGGCAAAGGAAAGCCTCCGGCTGTGCCGGAGGCTTTCCTTGTGCACACCAGCTCAGCGGCTGTGGCGATAACAGTCCATGAGTGCCTTCCAAGAGTGCTTGGGCCAGAAGCGGCGCTTGGCCTCGGCGGACCAGCCCCTGTTTTCCAGAATTCCATCGCTGCGCTCGTCCAGCGCAGGAAGCTGTTTGCTCGTTCCATGAGCCTTCTTCATAAGACACACCTCTTTTGCGGTTTTCAGAGCATTTTTGCCCTGTGAGGCATAGTATTTCCATTGTAGAGGGGAAAACAAGGATGGTTACACGCAAAATAGTTCCAAGGAACGTACGATGATTGTTTAACCGGCGCTTGAAACGCACAGAAGGCCCCCCGCCGGGCGGGGGGCCTTCTGTGGCTGGAGGGGGACAAATCCTTGTGCAGATCAAGGAGGAGGCATGCCCGCCGCTCCATGAGGCGTGTTATATGGTGAAACCCTTGCAGGACAAGGTGTCAACCCCTGGGAAACAGCACTCGGAGGGCCCGCCAGGGGCTGCCCTGCCAGTAAGCACGCATAAGATCAACAGAGAAGGGCATGCTGCTCATCTCCCTGTAATGCTCCAGCGTACGGTGGTCGGTGGTCCAAATCGTCTTTTTCATTGTGATAACTCCTTTCTATCACAAGCTCTTGCCTTCCTTACGGTTTCAGTATACAATAATATAAGATATGAGACAAGCGAATCTTTTTCATGCTGAATATGCGGAAATGGAATGGTAATTGTGAATCTTAACAAGTATCAAATTCTGCTGAAAACTGTGGAGCTGGGGAGCATCACCCGTGCGGCGGAGGCGCTGGGGTATACCCAGTCGGCGGTGAGCCGCGTGATTGCCGATCTGGAGCGGGAGTGGGACATGGAGCTTCTTACCCGCAGCCGGACGGGGGTGGTGCTCAGCAGCAGCGGGGCGGCGCTGCTGCCCTATGTTCAGGCGGTGTGCAATGCGGGCAGGGAGCTGGAGGAGCAGGTGGCGGAGCTCCACGGCCTGACCCGGGGAACCCTGCGGGTGGCCACCTTCGCCAGCGTGTCCATCCACTGGCTGCCCGCTATCATGAAGGAGTTCCTCGGCCGCTACCCGGGTATTCAGTTTGACCTGGTAAGCAACTGGGAGTTCGCGGAGGTGGAGGATCTGCTGCGGCAGGGTCAGGCAGACTGCGGCTTTTTGGGACTGCCCGCGGGGCCGGGGCTGGAAACCTACCCCCTTTTTCGGGACGAGCTGATGGCGGTACTTCCCCTGGATCACCCTTTGGCAAAGGCCCCCTACTATCCCATGGAGCGGTTCCGGGAGGATCCCTATATCAACACACCGGAGGAGCGGGATTTGGAGATCGGCCTCATTTTCCAGGAGGAGGGATTCCGGCCCAATCTCCGTTACACCGTCAATGATGACTTTGCCGCATTGGCCATGGTGGAACAGGGGCTTGGGGTGAGTATCCGTCCGGAGCTGGTGCTGCGCGCCTCCAGCTACGCCTTCGCCGCCATCCCGCTGGAGCGGAGACACTACCGGCGTATCGCCCTGGCGATACGCCGCGGCCGTTCCCCTTCGCCGTTAACTGCCCGCTTTTTGGAGTGCGTCCGCCAATGGGTGGGGGAGCATTTCCCGGCGGAGCAGGGAGACGGGGTGTGAGCCAAAAAAGGGACGGCTTGCAAAATTTTTGTTTTACAAGCTGTCTCCTTTATAGTATAATACATCCGTTGCGGCGGAAGTGCCGCACCGAAATGAAAGATAATAATAATAGGAGTGTTGTTGCATGAGCCGCATGGTCGGCACCGTATCCATGGGAATTCGTGCTCCCATCATCCGAAGTGGGGACGACCTGGTGGAGATCGTCACCAATTCCGTTCTGGAGACTGTCAAGGACGGAGCGCTCACCATCCGCGACCGGGACGTGATTGCCATGACCGAGGCCATTGTCGCCCGCGCCCAGGGGAACTACGCCTCGGTGGACGATATCGCCGCCGACGTGCGCGCCAAGCTGGGCGGGGAGACCGTGGGTGTCCTGTTCCCCATCCTCAGCCGCAATCGCTTTGCCATCTGTCTGCGGGGCATCGCCAAGGGGGCCAGAAAGGTCGTCCTGATGCTGTCCTACCCCTCCGACGAGGTGGGCAATCACCTCATCGATGTGGATGCGATGGACGAGAAGGGGGTGGACCCCTATAAGGATGTCCTCACCCTGGAGCGTTACCGGGAGCTGTTCGGCTACACCGTCCACCCCTTCACGGGCGTGGACTATGTGGACTACTATTCCAACCTGATCCGGGAGAGCGGCGCGGAGGTGGAGGTCATCTTCGCCAATGACCCCCGGGCCATCCTGCCCTACACCAAGAACGTGCTGGCCTGTGACATCCACACCCGCGCCCGCACCAAGCGCCGCCTGCTGGCCGCCGGGGCGGAGAAGGTCTTCTGCCTGGACGAGATCATGACCGCCTCCATCGACGGCAGCGGCTACAACGGCAAGTACGGATTGCTGGGCTCCAACAAGTCCACCGAGGACAAGGTGAAGCTCTTTCCCCGGGAGTGCCAGGATCTGGTGGAGGCCATTCAGGCCCGCATCCTGAAGGAGAGCGGCAAGCACGTGGAGGTCATGGTCTACGGCGACGGCGCCTTCAAGGACCCCGTGGGCAAGATCTGGGAGCTGGCTGATCCGGTGGTCTCTCCCGCCTACACCGCCGGCCTGGAGGGCACCCCCAACGAGCTCAAGCTCAAGTATCTGGCGGACAACGACTTTGCCGCCCTGTCCGGCGAGGCGCTGCGGGATGCCATCAAAGACGAGATCAAAAAGAAGGACGGCTCCCTGGTGGGCAAAATGGCCGCCCAGGGCACCACGCCCCGCCGCCTGACCGACCTGATCGGCTCCCTGTGCGACCTGACCTCCGGCTCTGGCGACAAGGGTACCCCCATCGTCTACATTCAGGGCTATTTCGACAATTATACCACCGAATAAGACAGCGGCCCGCCGGGAGACCGGCGGGCCATTTTTTCAACTTTTTTCAAGTTTCAAAAAGTCCCTCAGCCTGTCGAAAAGACTTCTTCCACAGGCTAAAGCGCGTGTACGAAAACTACGTACACGCGCTTTTTTCTGACCGTTGTTACTGGCCGCAGCCGGTGCTGCCACAGCCTGCGCACCCGGCGCAGCCGGGATGGGACTCGGACCACAGCTTGTCGGCCATGGGAGTCCAGTTGTCGGCATAGGGGTGGGTTTTGGCCGTCAGATGCTCCACGCTCTCGGGAGACTGAGGATCGGTGGAGTGGGCGCCCGTCTCGTGAACCATCTTCTCAATGAACTCCGGGTTTTCCAACATGGGGCAGGGGCGGAGCATGTTCTCGTTGAAGGGCTGGTTGTCATGGTAGGCCATGAACATGGGGGATTGCAGGCACTCCAGCAGGCTCTTCTCCCGGATGTTGGAGTCGGAGTAGTGGATGAACACGCAGGGATCCACGTCGCCATTGGCGTTGATGTGCAGGTAGCGGCGGCCGCCAGCGATGCACCCGCCCACATACTCGGCGTCGTTCTGGAAGTCCATGGCAAAGATGCCCTTGGTCTCCCGCATGGCGCGGATGCGGCGGTAGACCTCGGCCCGCTGCTCGGGGTTGGGCATCAGCTCGGGGGCGGCGTCGTTGCCCACGGGCATGTAGTGGAAGAACCACACGAAGTAAGCGCCCAGATCCATGATCAGATCGTAGAACTTCTCGCTGGTGATGTCCTTGTAGTTGACGCTGGTGTAGCAGGCGGAGATGCCGAAGGGCAGGTGGTGCTGCTTCAGCAGGGCCATGGCGTGGGTGACCTTGTCGTACACACCCTCTCCGCGGCGGGAGTCGTTGGCCTCCTCGAAGCCCTCCAGACTGATGGCGGGGATAAAGTTGCCCACACGCAGCATGTCCTGGCAGAACTCCTCGTCGATCAGGGTGGCGTTGGTAAAGGAGAGGAAGGCCGCATCGCTGTGCTTCTCGCACAGGGCGATCAGATCCTTCTTACGCACCAGCGGCTCGCCGCCGGTGTAGATGTACAGGTAGATGCCCAGCTCCTTGCCCTGAGTAATGATGGAGTCAATCTCATCAAAGGTCAGGTTGAGCTTGTTGCCGTACTCCGCCGCCCAACAGCCGGTGCAATGCAGATTACAGGCGGAGGTGGGATCCAGCAGGATGGCCCAGGGAATGTTGCAGCCGTACTTCTTGCGCAGTTCCTCCTGCTTGGGCCAGCCCACCAGGTTTGCATTGACAAAGAAGTTGTTGAATATCGTCTTGAGCACACTGGGGTCGGTCTGGGTCCAGACCTTCTCAATGAGCTGGTGCCAACAGGAGTCTTTGTCGTTAATTACCTTATCAAATGCCTCCCGCTGGAGGGACAGGGTGTCGCCGGCAAACTTGTTGACCAGATCCATGACCTTGCCCATGTTGTTCATCGGGTCCTTGTCCAGATAATCATACACCTTGGCCAGGCCGTAGCGCTTCAAACTGTCAGGAATCTTCATCTTGGTTTTCCCCTTTCACGGCATGTCATACCATTCATCGTTGCTACTATACCGCCGTTTTTGCAAAAGGAAAATAGACAAAACCCGCATCCTGTCCAAACTCTAGACAAAAATGGCAGTTTGCTTAAAAGCAGTTTGGCTTTTGAAGTTTCTTTATTGCGTTTTGACAACCGTTTTTTATAATATTTAAAACCATAAAAAACGATAGAGAATATTTTGAGGTGCACAGAAGGGACGGGAGGGAAATTCATTTCTCTGAATCAGAGGTCAATTAAGCAGTAAAGTTACAAAAAACTCTCAAGTTGTTATAAAAGTGTCTTAAAAGATTTGTGCTGTTTGTTTATTTTGTACTATAAATTTCGGCTATGTTTACATACTGACGAAACTTTGTTACTCAAATACAATTCACTTAACAAACAAAACAGTACCAGATGACACCGCAGGGCAGGGCCCCTGTATGGAAGGATCGCATACATGAGAGTTACGATGGAAGACATCGCAAGAATGGCCGGAGTATCAAAAGCGACGGTTTCCAGAGTCGTAAACGGAATTGAACAGGGAGTCGGCCCTGAAACACGCAGACGCGTATTGCAAATTGTGAAGGAGACGAACTACCGCTCCTACAGCCTGCCGAGCCAGAACCAGTCCAAGACTCTTGGGCTGATTATCCCGGATATCATAAACCCCTTTTTCGGTGAGCTGGTCAAGGCAATCGAGGGGGAGGCCACAGAGCAAGGGTACACCGTTCTGCTGGGAAACACAGATTTCTCCATGGAAAAGGAGGAGCGTTACCTCTCCATCTTCCTGGCCAAGCGGGTAGACGGCATTATTTTAGTGACAACAGCCCAGACCGCCGGAGAGCACTACCAGAGGCTGAAGAAGTACAGCGTGCCCTGTGTGCTGGTGGACCGTATGCTGGCGGGCGCCGAGTATACGGCGGGAATCTTTGTGGACAACTCCTACGCCCTTTTCATGGCGTGCAGCCTGCTCATTCAGCATCGTAACGAGAAAATCGCTTTGATCTCCGGTCCGCGAAACATCTCCACCTCGGTGGAGCGGATTCAGGGCTACCGGGATGCACTGGAGCAGTACCGTCTGCCGTTTGAGGAGCGGCTCATTAAATATGGCGACTACACCTTTGAAAGCGGATACCGGGCCATCATGGAGCTGGAGCGAGAGGGCACCCGCTTTACCGGAGTCCTAGCGGCCAATGATACCATGGCGCTGGGCGCCATTAAGGCGCTCAAGGAGCTGACTTACGCTATCCCGGAGGATGTGGAAATCATCGGCTTTGACAACATCGGCTTTTCTCAGCTATGTGACCCGCCTCTGGCCACCATTCAGCAGCCGACCATCGAAATGGGACGCCGGGCGGCGGATACGCTGATCCGGGCAATCGTGGGTAAGCCCATTGAAACCAAAAATATCCACCTCCAGCCCAAGCTGGTGGTGAGAGGCTCAGTCAAGACCATCTATGGCGAACGGATTCTATATGTATAAGCACAGCGGATCATCCGGCATCGGTGCCCCGGCGGGGGAAAGAATCTAGGAAGACGTAGGGGTGTTCTCATTGAAAAAGATTTTGGTGGTAGGAAGCGCGAACGTCGACTTTGTGATCGGAGTACGGCAGGCCCCGGAGTTGGGCGAAACCATCCTGTGCCGCTCCTTCCGAAAGACCTGCGGCGGGAAGGGGGCCAACCAGGCGTATGCCTGCGGGCGCCTGGGCGGGGACACCGCGTTCCTCAATGCGGTGGGAGATGACCCCCTGGGCGGTGAGCTGGTGCGAAATCTGCAACAGGCCAATGTGGACACCCGCGCAATAAGGACGGTGGACGGGGTATCCACCGGCATGGCGGTGGTCTGTGTGGATGAGAAGGGAAACAACTCCATAATTGTCATTCCCGGCGCCAATAACCTCTGCGATGTGGACTATCTGAGGCGGAACCGGGCGCGGTTTGAGGAGAGCGACATTGTGCTGCTCCAGATGGAGATCCCCTTTGAGAGCGTCTGCTATGCGGTGGAGCTGGCCAGTGGGCTGCACAAAACCGTCATTCTCAACCCGGCCCCCGCACCGGACAGCCTGCCTGATGAAGTATATGCGGGACTGGACTATCTGACCCCCAATGAGAGCGAATTCAAGCGCCTGACCGGCTGCCCGACCGATGAAGTGGAGGAGCTTGCGGTTCACTGCAAACCCCTGCTGGAGAAAGGGACGCGGAATATCATCATTACGCTGGGAAGCCGCGGTGCCCTGCATGTCAACCGGGAGGGGCATACGCTTTACCGCCCGCCCGAGGTACAGGCGGTGGATACCACAGCGGCAGGAGACACCTTCAACGCGGCGCTGGCCCGGGAGCTGGCGGACGGCCGCTCCACGGAGGAGGCGATCGTCTTCGCCAATATGGCGTCCGCCCTGGCAGTGTCCAGGGTAGGGGCACAGGATTCCATCCCATCGTATGAAGAAGTATTGGATTTTAAGAAGCGCATGGAGTGAATGCGGATGAGCGACATCATTGTTAAGACCACCGGGCTGTGTGCAGATTTCAAGATCAAGGACCGGATGGTTCGGGCGGTGAACCGGGTTTCCCTGAGCCTGGAGCGGGGCAAGACGCTGGTGATATTGGGGGAGTCCGGCTCTGGAAAGAGCACCTATATGAAGGCGCTGCTCCGGATTCTGCCCAAGACAGCCGCCGTAGAGGGACAGGCGGAGTTTCTGGGAAATGACCTGTTCCGAATGAGTGAGAAGGAATTCCGGGATATCCGGGGCAATCGGATGGCCATGATCTATCAGGACTCTCTGTCCGCGCTGGACCCGATGTATAAGGTGGGCTATCAGATTGTAGAGACCATCCGGGCGCACTCCAGCCTGACAAAGGCAGAGGCCAGGGAGCGGGTAGAAGAGCTCTTCGTCAAGGTGGGTATCCCTTCGCCCAGGGAGCGGATGAACGCCTACCCACACGAGATGAGCGGCGGCATGCGCCAGCGGGCGGTCATCGCTATGGCGCTGTGCTGCAATCCCTGCCTGCTGCTGGCGGACGAGCCCACAACGGCCCTGGATGTCACCATCCAAAAACAGATTCTCAACCTGTTCTTGGAGCTGCAGGAGAGCGACCGCATGTCCATCATGATGGTGACCCACGACATCGGTGTGGCGGCCCAGGTGGCGGATCAGATCGCCATCATGTACGGCGGTATCATTCTGGAGTGCGGCGCCACCAGGCAGGTGCTGGAGACGCCGGCGAACCCCTATACCAAGGCGCTGATCGCCGCGCTCCCCAAGAGCGGCAACCGGGAGCGGCTGGTTGCCATCGAGGGACAGCCGCCCACCATTGTCCATATGCCGCCTGGATGCCCCTTTTCCAACCGCTGCGCCTACGCAACCGAGGCGTGCCGGCAGAGCGTTCCAGAGCTCAAGCCCATCAATGAGCACCATATGACGGCGTGTCATATGAATTTAGTAACGTCTGGAGGTAAATGAGGACATGAAACACGTGAAAAGATTCCTGGCGCTCTCTCTGGCGGCAGCCCTGTTGGCGGGCTGTGTCTCCTGCGGCAATTCGGATGAGAAAACCTCGCCCACCGGCGGCGGTTCCGGTGTGGACAGTACCGGCGACGGCGGCACTCTGCGGATTGCGATGACCTGCGCGGCCCTGCCCAATACCGATTCCGAGCCCACGGAGGGGCAGGAGGGTTACCGCTTCGTCAGCTTCCAGCTCTATGACGCCCTGGTGAAGTGGGATGCGAGCTCGGAAACTGAGGCCGGCAAGATTATCCCAGGCCTGGCCACCTCCTGGGAGCAGAACCCGGAAAACCCCAAGCGGTGGACGTTCCATCTGCGGGAGGGAGTCAAGTTCCACGACGGAACGGATTTCAAAGCGGACTGTGTGATCTTTGCGCTGGACCGCGTGATGAATCCTGACTTTGAGTACTACAGCACCACCTGCGCCGCATCGGTGGGCAGCTTCCTGGCCAATATCGAATCCTATGCCAAGGTGGACGACTACACGATCACCATTGACACTGTGCAGGACAACAACGCCTATCTGATCTACGATCTGCCCTATATCATGATTCCCTCCATGGAGGCGGTGAAGGAGAAGGGCGACGGCTTTGCCGACGCCCCCGTAGGCTCCGGGCCCTTCCGGTTTGTCAGTAAGATCGCGGGCCAGGAGCTCGTCATGGAGCGGAACGAGAACTACTGGGGGAACGTGCCGCAGATCAAGACACTGATCCTCAAGCCCATCTCCGACGCGTCGGCCCGCCTGGCGGCCCTCCAGTCCGGCGAGGTGGACTGGGCCGAGGTAGTTCCCGTGGAGTCCCTGGAGTCTCTGAAGTCCCAGGGCTATCAGGTCAAGCTGAACGACTACCCCCATGCGTGGCTTTACATCATGAACACGGAGTCCGGCCCCTTTGCAGATGCCCGCGTCCGGCAGGCTTTCAGCATGTCCATTGACCGGGAGGGACTGTGCAATGACATCCTTCAGGGTGTGGGCACACCGCTGGCGCAGTTGATGTATCCAGGTTCTCCGTGGTATGCGGAGGGTGTGGAGGAGTATACCTATAACCCGGAGAGGGCGAAAGAACTGCTGGCCGAGGCCGGCTATCCCGACGGCTTTACCACGACCTTTGTCTGCCCCACCAGCGGCTCCGGCAACATGTTCCCCCAGATTATGAATGAGTACATCCAGAAGTGCGCCGAGGAGGTCGGTATCCACATTGAGCTGGATATGTCGGAATCCGAGCGGGTGTGGGACGTAATGAAGGTGGGCTTCAAGGATGAGTACGCCGATGTGGGCGCGCTCAACACCTCCTTCTATACCATGTTCCCCAATGTGTTCCAGAAGTTTGCGGGCACGGGCGGCTCCTTCAACACCGGCAAGTACAGCAACCCGGAGTACGATGCCTGTATCGAGGCGGCCTATGCGGCCACGGACGAGGCGGAGTCCACCCAGCAGTTCATTGAAGCCGAGAAGATTTTTACCGAGGAGCTGCCCTGGGTGATCGTCTGCAACGACCGGAACCTGAGGGTTCTGGCCCCCAATGTGCAGAATTTTGCCCAGTCCCAGACCTGGTATGTCGATTTGACGACGGTTACCGTCGAGTAAGAGAACCCCGTCTCATAAGCGCTGTCATTTCCGGCAAAAGACTCTGGCCTGCGGCCAGTGAAACCTGGCCGCAGGCCGCAGTATACAAGGGGAGTTAGTATGGTCCGAGTTATCTTGAAACGAATAGGCCTGGCGTTCCTCACGCTCTTCGGTGTGACGGTTATTGTATTCGCCCTGCTGCAGATGATGCCGGGAGAACCCATTGACAGCATTGTGCCTCTGGATGCTTCGGAGGAGCTCCGGCAGGTGATCATCGACCAGTATGGTTTTGACCAGCCACTCTATATGCAGTATTTCATGTGGCTGGGCAACGCGGTGCGCGGCAATTTTGGGAACTCTGTCAGCGACAACCGGCTCGTGCTCAGCGTGGTCAGCGAGGCCCTCCACAATACCCTGATTCTGGCGCTGGGGGCCAGCATCTTCGCGTTCCTGCTCAGTATCCTGATCGGTGTCTACAGCTCGTACCGGCCGAATTCCATCTTCTCCTGGATCGGCACGGTATTCGGCATCGGCGGTATCAGTATTCCAAACTACTGCCTGTCATTGATCCTGATTGGTATCTTCTCCGTCAACCTGCGCCTGCTGCCGTCTACAGGCATGTATACCAGTGGGGACTATACCTTCTCCTCCCTCATACAGCACCTGATTCTTCCCGCTATCGCGGCCGGCGCCATGACACTGGGGATTATGACGCGGATGGTGCGCAGCTCGGTCTCCGAGATGCGCAGCCGGAGCTTTGTCACTACCCTGCGGGCGAAGGGACTCAGTGAGCCGGCCATCATGCGGCATGTGCTGCGCAACAGCTTTCCCACGCTGCTGACCGTAGCGGGCCTGCAGTTCGGCTACCTGATGGGCGGCTCCACGATGGTGGAAACCATTTTTTCCTGGCCGGGAATCGGCCTGATCATCTATCAGAGCATCTTCACCAGCGACTTTCCCGTGACCCAGGCGGCCATCCTGATTGTGGCGGCGATCTTTGTCAGCATCAACCTGCTCATCGATCTGCTCCGCATTGTGGCAGATCCGCGCCTGAGAAAATAAAGACCTGCGGGATACAAAGGAGTGATTGTTTTGCTGTCATCCATTGGCTCCAGAGCTGCGGCGGATCCGGAGGAGCTCCATTTCCGCAGGGAGGCGCGCAGCCGCTTTGTGCGGACCTTTCTCCGTTACCCGGCGGCCCTTCCCGCGCTGATCCTGTTCGTGATCGTGGTGCTGTGCGCCCTCGGCGCGCCGCTGCTCACCCAGTATACCCCCTTTGAGGGCAATGCGGCGGAGCGGCTGCAGGGCATCGGCACGGCCGGCCATCTGCTGGGAACAGACGAGCAGGGGCGCGACATCCTGACCCGCTGCCTGTACGGCGGGCGCCTGAGCCTGCTGATGGGCTTCCTGCCGGTGGCGCTGGCCACCATCGTGGGCAGTATCCTGGGGATCATTTCCGGCTATTTCGGCAAGGCCTATGCCCAGATCATCATGCGCACCCTGGATATTTTCTATGCGTTCCCCTCCATTCTGCTGGCCATCGCGCTGTCCTCGGTTCTGGGCTCGGGCCTGTCCAGCATCATCATTCCAATCGCCGTCATTCTGGTTCCGCCCATCGCCCGGGTGGCCGAATCCACCGTGCAGGATATCATGCCGGAGGACTTTATTGAGGCGGCGCAGACCTCCGGGGCCAGCCCACTGAAGGTTATCGTGTTTTTCATCATACCGAACACCTTTGGGCGGATCTTCATCTACTGTACCACGCAATTCAGCGTCAGCATCCTGTCGGCCTCTGGCTTGAGCTTTCTGGGATTGGGCATTTCTCCCCCCACGCCGGAATGGGGCTCCATGCTGAACGCCCTGCGGCAGCAGATCTACATCAATCCCCTGATTACCATTATTCCGGGCCTGTTCATTTTTGTCACAGCCCTGAGTGTCAATATCATCTCAGACGGCCTGAAGGACGCCATGGAGGCCAACAGCTAAGCCCGCGCGGTATGACGGCGCGCCGTGATTGGAGAGCGTACAATGAGCAAGATTTTAGAGGTCAACGACCTGTGCAAGTCCTTTGTGGTAAAAAAGCGCCTGCTGGGCGAAAACGACGTGGTTTCAGCAGTAAATCACGTTTCCCTCGGCCTGGAGGAGGGGGAGGTGCTGGGCATCGTCGGTGAGTCCGGCTGCGGAAAATCCACGGTTGCGCGGCTGCTCCTTCACAGCATCCGGCCGGACAGCGGCACAATGAAGCTCTGCGGGAAGGAGTACGACATGGCCCATGCCACGGGGCAGGATGTGCAGACCTTTCGGAAGAATATGCAGATGGTCTTTCAGAACCCCTACTCCTCCCTGAACCCCAAGATGAATGTACTGCAGAACATCACCTTCGGCCTGACGGCCAATCAGGTGCCCAGAGATGAGGCATGCCGGCGGGCATACCGCTACCTGGACGCGGTTGGGATGCAGAAGTCCTTCCTCAATAAATACCCCAACAGCCTGAGCGGCGGGCAGCGACAGCGCGTGGCGGTGGCGCGGGCCCTGGCAATGGAGCCTAAAATCATCCTGGCCGACGAGCCGGTGTCCGCACTGGACAAGTCGGTGCAGGCGCAGGTGCTCAACCTGTTCCACGACCTGCAGAAGGAGTTCGGCATTTCGATTATTTTTATCTCCCATGATCTGAGCGTAGTGGAGTACATGAGCGACCATATTGCGGTGCTCTACCTGGGCGAGGTCATTGAGTACAGCACCTCCGAGGAGCTCTATCACAACCCCAGGCACCCCTATACCAAGGAGCTGCTGCGCTCCATTCCCCAGATCAGCGGAGACGCCCGCCTAAGTACGGCCAACAGGGAGCCGCCGATCGAGCTGCCCAGCCCGATCAGGCCGCCCTCCGGCTGCCGGTATCACCCCCGCTGCCCGTACCGGACGGAGAACTGCTCCAAGCATATTCCGGCGCCTGCCTTGGTGGGACGGGACCACATCGTGAAGTGTCACCGCTGCGCCGCACAGAATCAACCGATTGAACCGATGGAAGGGAGCTTGATATGAAAAAGTACAAGATGCTGTTTGCCGGGGAGTCCTGGCTGACCCATAACATGGAGGTAAAGGGGTGGGACGACTTCTCGGTTGGCGGGTATGGAACGGAGATCGGCCGAATCCATGCCGCGATGGACGAGTTTGCAGAGATCACCCACCTGCCCTCCCATCTGGTGGGAGAGAAATTCCCCTCTACGATGGAGGAGCTGAAGACGTATGATGTGGTGATTCTCAGCGATGTGGGGGCCAATACCCTGTTGCTCCACCCCCTGGTGTTTACCCAAAGCGTCCGTTTCCCCAACCGCCTACAGCTCCTGGCGGACTATGTAGAGCAGGGCGGCGCCCTGGGGATGATGGGAGGCTACATGACCTTCCAGGGCATCGGCGGCAAGGGCTGCTACCACGGTTCGCCCATCGAGAAGGCACTCCCGGTCGATTTTCTCCCCTATGACGACCGGCAGGAGCACCCGGAAGGCATTGATCTGAAGGTGGACCCCCAGCGCCATCCGGCACTGAAGGGGCTGCCCGAGGAATGGCCCTATCTGCTTGGCTACAACAAGGCCGTAGCCAAGCCGGGGGCACAGGTGGCGGTGGAATACCAGGGAGACCCCATCCTGTCCTTCTATGAGTACGGAAAGGGCAGAAGCTTCGCTTGGGCCTCGGACTGCGCGCCCCACTGGATGCCCCCCGCTTTCTGTGAATGGGAGTATATCCACCTGTTCTGGAAGAACATGATCGACTGGGTGGTGCAGAGATGACCGGCCGGAGAGAAGGGGCGGAACAATGAAGGTAAAGGTTGCCGCCATACAGATGTCGGCGGACATCGGAGGGCGGGAGGCAAACGTGGAGCGCGCGGAGCGGCTGCTGATTCAGGCGGCCAGGCAGGGGGCCGATCTCTGCGTGCTGCCGGAGCTGGCGCTGGATGAGTTTTTCCCGCTGTATAAGGACACCCGCTACTTTGCCTACGCGGAGGAGTTGGACGGGCCAACCGTCCGGCGCTTTCGTTCCCTGGCGGGGGAGCTGGGGATCTACTTGGCCCTTCCGCTGTTTGAAAAGAGTCTGATTGGTACCTACTATAATTCCCTGGTTCTGCTGACGCCGGAGGGGACGATCGGTGCGGTCTATCGGAAGGTACATGTACCCTGTACGCGCAGCTATGAGCGCTACTATTTCACACCCGGACCGGAGTTTGTGGTGGCGGATACCCGGTACGGGAAGGTGGGATTGGCCATTTGCTACGACCGGCGCTACCCGGAGACCTGCCGTGAGCTGATGAAGAAGGGGGCCAGGCTGATTCTGATCTCCATCTCCAGCAGCATTATGCCGGGGGGCTTTTCCGAGCTGCCCGTCTTCGAGACGGAACTCAAGACCAGGGCCTTTGAAAACCAGCTCTTTCTCGCGGCCTGCAACCGCTCCGGGCAGGAGGGAGAATACACGTTCTTCGGCCACAGCATGCTCTTGGGGCCGGACGGCTCCGTACTGGCCCAGGCAGATGAGGCGGAGAACGTGGTGGTGCTGGCAGAGATGGAGCTGGAGGACGCGGATAGGGCCCGGATCAACGGCCCGCTCCTGCGGGACCGCCGCCCGGAGCTCTATACCTGCTGATATAAATCAAAGAAATGAGGTAATCGTATGGAATTCTCTTACTTTATGCCGGTCCGCCTGCTGTTTGGCGCCAATGTGATCGACCAACTGGGCGCCACGGCCAAGAGCTACGGCACCCACGCCCTGATCGTGACGGGCCGCAGCAGCACGAAACGCTCCGGTCTGCTGGACCGCTCCATCGCCCTGCTGGAGGCCGCGGGCGTCCGCGCCACGGTATTCAATAAGGTGGAGCCCAACCCCCTGACCACCACGGTTATGGAGGGCGCGGCCCTGGCCAGGGAGCAGGGGTGCGATCTGGTCATCGGCATGGGCGGCGGCTCCATGATGGATGCGGCCAAGGCGGTGGCCTTCTGCGCGGTGAACGGCGGTGACGTGAATGACTATATCTCCGGTGGAAAGCAGGGTATCGGTTGCCTGCCCATTCTGGAGGTACCCACCACCTGCGGCACAGGGAGCGAGGCCAACCCCTTTGCGGTGTTGACCAACCCCGAGACCAAGGACAAGAAGTCCCTGTGGGGAGACCTGATCTATCCTAAAGTGTCCTTTGTCGACCCTGAGCTGATGAAGACCATGCCCAAGGAGGTGCTGGCCTCGGTGGGCTTCGATGCCCTCTCCCACAACATGGAGGGCTACCTGGCCACCCGAAGCCAGCCCATTACCGACCAGCTTGCCCTGCACGCCATCCGCCTGACAGCCGGGAGCCTGCCCAAGGTGTACCGCGGCGAGGGCACACAGGAGGACTGGGAGAACATCACCCTGGCCAGCCTGCTGGGCGGCATTGTCATCAACACCGCCGGCGTGGGCGGCGGCCACGGGATGGAGCATCCGGTCAGCGGCATGTATAACGTGGTCCATGGAAAGGGACTGGCGGCCCTGACGCCCCCCCTCTTCCGCCACTCTTACAACACCAAGCCGGAGCGTTACGCGGCCATCTCCCGTCTGCTGGGCGGCAAGGACGAGACCGACTGCGCGGAGGCGGTGGAGTGCTTCCTCAAGTCCATTGATCTGAACTGCAAGCTCCGGGAGCTGGGGGTGGAGGAGTCCGGAATCGACTGGATGACGGACAACTGCATCAACGTCTTTGCCGGAAGCATGCGGAATCATACCAAGGCGCTTACCCGGGACGAGGTAAAGCAGATCTATCTGGAGGCGTTTTAATCCGGCGACCAGAGAAGGGGACCGCCCTTGCTGATAAATTGATTGGAATGGAGGATACGGACATGCCCTGTATTGTTATGTATACCAATGTGGAGGTGCCCAAGGAGAAGGCCGAGGAGCTGAAAAAAGCCCTGGTGGTTTCCTGGGAGAAGCTTCCGGGCAAGAGTGAGCGGTGGCTCATGACCACCATCCGGGACAACACCATCATGTTCTTCGGCGGCAAAGATACCCCTGCGGCCTTTGTCAACTTCAAGATTCTAGGCAGCCTTGGCAGGGAGAACTGCGAGATCCTGAACGAGGAGTTCCTGACCGATGTCAGCCAGGTGCTGGGTATTCAGAAGGAGCGGATCTTTGTGGCTCACGATGAATGTCCCTCCTGGGGCTGGGTCAAGAACTGAACATGACAGAAAGGAAGGTATTGCATATGCCCTGTATCATCATCAGGACCAATGTGGAGATTCCCAGCGACAGAGCAAAGGAGCTGAAAACGGCCCTGGCCGTGTCATGGGAGAAGGTGCCCACCAAGCGGGAGCGCTGGCTCATGATCGTCATGGAGGACAAGCAGCAGATGTTCTTCAGCGGCAGGGATACCCCCGCGGCCTTTGTGAACTTTAAAATTCATGGGGACTATGACATCGGCCCCAAGAACTGCGAGATGCTCTCCGAGGAGTTCATGAATGATCTGAGTCAGGTGCTGGGCATCCAGAAGGAGCGGATCTTCGTGGCCCACGATGTGTGCCCCTCCTGGGGCTGGGTGGACGACCCGGATCCCAGAGCCTACGGCCCCGCGCCGGTCTGAGTGAACTGCAACAAACAATTACAATAGAAAGTGAGTGGATCAATATGGAGTACAAGTACAAGTGGTATATTCCCGACGCCTACCTTCATTCCCGCGGCACCGGCTACTTCACCAGCCATGAGGGCTGCGCCTTCATCAACGAGACCGACCGGGACGCCCATGTGCGCTTCACCTTCTACTTCCAGGATCGTGAGCCCATGACCGGCTATACCAGCGTGGTGCCTGCCCGCCGGACCAAGCATGCCCGGTTCGACCTGATGGAGAACGACAAGGGTGAGCCCGTTCCCATGAATGTCGGTTATGCCGTGGTTGTGGAGAGCGACATGGATATGCCGGTACAGTTCAGCCACTGTGACACCTCCCAGCCTGAGCTGACCTTTACCACCACCATGGTCCCCCACATCACCCTGGACCGGGAGGACTAACCCCCAAAATACATAGAAGAAGCGCACCGGCCGCCGGCTGGTGCGCTTCTTCTATGCATGCTTTTTGATAGAAGAGGGCAGAGCTGATATATTGATCATTAGACTACGATAATTAAATCATCAATATGGGAAAGAAGTGGTAAGGGCAGACCGGTTCATCGGTTCCCGCATTGCCCAGAGTGAGAACGAGAAATTCCTGTGGTGGGCGGAGGGGATGAAGTTCTCCAACGTTCAGTACGACTGGGGGGCGCGTGCCCTGGGGAATATGGACCTGCTACCGGGAGTTTGTCATTGTACGGGCAAACAGCCGGGGCTGGAGCCGCCCGCTGAGGCGTATCATACCATGCAAAGCGCCCTCCCGGAGCAGTCCGGCGGGGGGGCTTTGGAGTGGTCAGTGTACGGGGAAGCTGTGCCGTGTGAGGGCGATCATCTCGCGCAGCTTTCCCTTCAGGAAGTGGATTCCCTTGCCGCTGGACAGTCCACCGAAGGTGGAGCTCTCCCAGGTCAGAGGGATAGATTCGCCGCTCTGGGCATCGAGCTCGAGCCGCTTGGGAAGATAGAAGGCCGCGCCGTCCTGCTCCTGAAGGTCGAAAAAGCACCTGTGAATGGCGGTAATGAAGTCCTCCCGTTCCGGAAGGGCGCCGGGGGCGAGAATGGAGGAACGCATGAACTCCGACAGCAGTCCGTATAGATCAAACAGGATGTCGATTCCCATTGTTTTGGTCAGAACGTGCGCGGAACTGTCCCAGGCCTGCGGGTAACATGCCTTCCAGGCGGAAAAATAAGTCTCGATGGCCTCCACCCGGGCGGAAAAAGTGGTGTAGTTGAAGCCGTTCTGCAGGTTGATTTCGAGCCAATGCTCCAGCAGCTTCTGCATTTTTGCTGGAGTTGACATAAGCCCGGCCATTGAGCTCGTCCATCAGGTCAAAGGCGGTGTTCTCCCGGTCGGACATCAGGCCGGAGAGGTTGCGGATGGCGTTGGTATGTATGGCGGAGGGCTTCTCCTGGTTGCAGTTGATCTCAGCAAAGGAGGCCGCCATCTTGCGCAGATCCAGATCCAAGTAGACGCCGGTGAGGAAGGGGGAGTCCAGCTTGCCCGCCGCATAAGCCCCTTCGGTGCGGTGATGGCCGTCGATCATATAGCCCAGCAGTTCCTGCTCTGGGGCTAGAAGATAGCCTGCCTCGTCTGCCGCACAGGCTGCGATGTGCTCACGGTAACGGTGGAGAGCGATGGTCAAAAGGACAATGCCGGAGGAGTCGCCGGTGCGGCTCTCCAGAGGGGCAACAGTTATATAGGGGCTGTCCTGGCATATGAGGGTGATAACAATGGCGTTGGGAAAGCCATGCGGGCCGCTGGAGAGGCGCTCCTCAATTCCAGAGATTTTTTTCATGACCAGAGCGCGCTGAATGCCCTCGAAGTTTTCCAGGCTGCGGGGGAGGCAGTAGATCATAGCCTGCAGGAAGCCGGTGGTGAGAGCGCAGGTGTAGAGTTTGAGGTGGTCGCTCTGATCCACACGGAGCATGGGAATGGACATTGCACCCCCGTGCTGCGCAGATATCCTGTCCAGCATGGACAGGATATCTGCCTTGGTCTTGCTCTTTGTAAGCATCCGCTTCATCCTGAGCCTCTGCTCTTGAAAATAATGTATTGAGAACTTTTATCACAAAAGCGTTATATCAGAGACGAAAAAAGAATCAAGCTAAAAAGAGAATCGTTGTACAGATTTTGAAATAGGAAAAAATAGAGGTCATAAATTTGAAGAAAGGAGTTGACAAGGTGGGGAGAAGATGGTAAAATACAACCTGTTCTGAACAAAGGGACATGCGCGAGTGGTGGAATTGGCAGACTCGCTAGATTCAGGTTCTAGTGTGCATTACGCACGTGCGGGTTCAAGTCCCGCCTCGCGCACCAACGAAAGAGCACCTGTGTTACACAGGTGCTTTTCTTTTTATGCCGAGAGGAGATGTAGCCGGATGACAGCAATTGTCTGCGTGGACGAGGCTTGGGGGATGGCGTTCCACGGGCGGCGGCAGAGCCGGGACCGGGCGGTGTGCGCCCGCATCCTGGAGGATGCGGCGGGCCGCCGGCTGTGGATGAGTCGGGACACGCTCCGGCTGTTTGAGGCGCCGTATCCGGAGTATCTGACCGCGGCGGAGGATTTCCTGGCCCAGGCCGGGCCGGGGGAGCTCTGCTTTGTGGAGGAGCCGCCCCTGTTGCCCTGGCTGGACCGGCTGGAGGGGCTGGTGCTCTACCGCTGGAACCGGCGCTACCCCGCCGACGCCTGGCTGGATGTGCGGCCCGGCCCTCCGGGATGGACTCTGGCCCGCCGGGAGGAGTTTTCCGGCCACTCCCACGAGCGCATTACAAAGGAGGTCTACACCCGATGAGACGCGTCTTTCCGCTCCTGCTGCTCCTGGCCCTGCTGCTGGCCGGCTGCCAGGGGGAGGCCGCCCCGGCGGTCAGCTACGATCTGGACCAGGTGCCCGCCTATGCGGGCGAGCCCTATGTGGTCATCAATGACAACCAGCCCTTCTTTGGGGAGGAGGAATATACCACCGAGGCCTTTGAGACCTACAGTGCGCTGGACGGGCTGGGCCGCTGCGGCACGGCCTACGCCTGTGTGGGAGAGGAGCTGATGCCTGCCGGGGAGCGGGAGAGCATCAGCTCGGTGAAGCCCTCCGGCTGGATCAACGTGGAGTACGGCGGTCAGTACCTTTATAACCGCTGCCACCTCATCGGGTTCCAGCTCACCGGCGAGAACGCCAACGAGCGCAACCTGATCACCGGGACCCGCTACATGAATGTGGAGGGCATGCTGCCCTTTGAGAACCTGGTGGCCGACTATGTGAAGGAGACCTCCAACCACGTCCTCTACCGGGTCACCCCGCTCTATGAGGGGGACAATCTGGTGGCCAGCGGAGTGCTGATGGAGGCCGGGAGCGTGGAGGACGAGAGGGAGGGCATCTGCTTCAACGTCTATGTCTACAACGTCCAGCCGGGCATCGGCATCGACTACGCCACCGGCGCGAGCTGGGCGGAAGGGGAACAGGGGGAGATCCAGTCCAGCCCAACCCCCGCAGGTACCGCCTACGTGCTGAATACCAACACGAAGAAATTCCACCTGCCCACCTGCGCCAGCGTGGAGGACATGAAGCCGGAGAACCGGACGGACTACACCGGAAGCCGGGAGGCCCTGCTGGACGAGGGCTATTCCCCCTGCGGCCAGTGCAAGCCGTAAAGCAAAACCGCCGCGGAGCCTCGCTCCGCGGCGGTTTTTCAGCGTCCCAGCAGGAAGAACAGGGCCAGAAACAGGGCGCAGGACAGGATGGGGAAGAGGACGTCCACCGGCCGCAGGCGCAGGGGCTGGCTGCACGTGCGGGGGACGCGGCCGTCGAAGCCCCTGGACTCCATGGCGATGGACAGCTCCTCCGACCAGCGCACCGACTTGACCAGCAGGGGCTTGAGCAGGGCGGGGGAGACGGGAAAAACCCGGATACCGCGGGCGGCAAAGGCGGCGCGGGTGCGCTTGTACTCCTCCATCATATTGGGCAGGATGCCCCAGGCGGCCAGCAGGCCGTAGGCGAACACCGGGGGGAGGCGGAGCTGCTGCTGGAGGGAGCGCACTAGGAGGATGCGGTCGGTGGTGAGGACAAAGAGCAGGCCCAGCCCGGCGAAGGCCAGTACCCGGCTGCCCAGCACCAGCCCGTTCCACACCGCCGCCCCGGTGAGGGCCTGGGCGGCGGCGTTGATGGGCATGCCCGCCCCGGCGTGAAAGTGGTAGCCGGTGGAGAACATGCCCACCGCCACCAGAAGCACGGGGAGAAGGGCCCCGGCCAGCACCTTGACGTTGGCGCGGGAGAGAAGCAGGGCGGCCAGACATACCGCAAATACTGCCAGGTTGACCGCCGGGTGATGGAGTCCGGCCAGCAGAAGGGTGGGCACCACCAGCCCGATGAGCTTACAGGCGGGATTGAGCGACTTCATACAGGCTCCCCTCCTTCAGCTCGTAGAGAATGTCGGCGTAGTCCTGAGCCAGTGCCCGGTCGTGGGTGGACAGGATGAGGGTGAGGCCCCGCTCCACCACCTCCTGCTGGAGGGCGTCCATGATGGCGGCGGTGCGGCCGCGATCCTGGGCGTAGGTGGGCTCGTCGCACACCAGCACCTGGCAGTCGTAGGCCAGCAGGGCGGCCACCCCCAGCCGCCGCTGCTGGCCCTGGCTGAGCATATAGGGGGACAGGCGGCGGAAGCGCCAGAGCTGGATCCGGCGGAGCACCTCTTCGGCCCCGGCGGCGGGATCGCCCGCCCCGGCGCTGTGGCGCAGGCTGACCGTCACCTCGTCCAGAACGGTGTCCGCCACGAACTGGTCCTGGGGACTCTGGGTGACGAAGCCCATGCGGCCGGTCAGCCGGCGGCGGTGCCTGGACAGCTCCATCCCCTCCAGCCGGGCGGAGCCCTGATAGCGGTAAAGGCCGCTGAGGGCGCCGAACAGGGTGCTCTTGCCGCTGCCGCTGGGGCCCACGATGACGTGGATGCGCCCCCGGAAGAAGTCGGCGTTCACGTCCCGCAGCACCTCGCGCCCATCCTGGGAGACCCGCAGGCCCCGCAGGGAGAGCACCACCTCCTCCGGCCCGGTCTTGACCGGCCGGGCGGCCTGGTAGGGGCAGCCGGGGACGCTGACGCCCCGCTCCGCCCACGCCTGAGGGGAGAGGGCGCTGGGGGCATAGGCGGCGCCGTCCAGCGTGCCGTCCTGGGCCATGAGGCGGATCTCGTCGGCGATGGACAGCCAGTGGTCCAGCCGGTGGTCGATGGCCAGAATGCCGGTGCCGCATTCCCGGTGGAACCGGGCGAGCTGTCCGCAGAGAAGGGCGGCGGTTTGGTCGTCCAAATTGGCGAAGGGCTCGTCCAGCAGGATCCAGGCCGGCCGCAGTGCGGCCAGACAGGCCAGCGCGGCCCGCTGCTTCTCCCCGCCGGACAGGGAGCGGAGGGGGCGGCGGCGCAGGTGGGCGATGCCGCAGAAGTCCAGGGCGGCGCTCAGCCGCTCCTCCATCTCCGCCCGGGGCACCCGCCGGTTCTCCAGACAGAAGAACAGCTCGTTCTCCACCGTGTCCATACAGAACTGGAGCTCCGGGTTCTGGAACAGCATGCCCACCAGGGCGCACCGCTCCCCCGGCCCCAGGGCGGCGGGCTCCTGTCCCTCCACCCGCACCGTGCCCCCCTGGAGGAACCCGGCGTTCTGGGGATAGATCCCCGCCGCCAGATAGAGCAGGGTGCTCTTGCCGCAGCCGGAGGGGCCGGTGAGGACGGTGATGCGGCTCCGGTCAAAGGAGGCGCTGACCTCGTCCAGCACTGGGCGCTTGCTCTGCTCCAGGTAGCGGAAGGTGACGTGCTCCAAGGTGATGCGGCCCACCTCAGACGGGGAGGAAGTCATTGGTGTACTCGGTGGGGCGGCGGCGGTCGTAGTAGCCGTTGGCCACCAGCCAGTTGGCCATCCGCTCCCAGCGCTCCGGGCGGATGGCGCCCCAGTGGCCCCGCTGATCCAGCAGCAGGGGGACCAGGTGCCTCTGGCTACGCACCAGCATGGCCTCGGACACGGCGGGCAGGCCGTCCTTCACCGCCAGGACGGCCCCCTCCGGATCGCGGGCCGCCTCCTGATAGCCCCGGTCCAGAGCGGCCAGGAAGGCCCGCACCTCGGCGGGCCGGTCCCGCAGAACCTGGTGGGTGGCGGCGACGGCGGGGGCGCAGAAGTCGAAGAGGGGGTCCACGTCGGCCAGGTTGATGAAGTTGATCTCTTTGCCCGCCGCGATAAGCTCCTCGTTCTCCCAGTTGGCGTAGACCCAGGTGGCGTCGGCCACGGTGCCCAGGGTGGCGACGATGTCGCCCACGTCCATGGGCACCAGCTCCACCTTGCCGTAGTCGCCGCCGTCCAGGCGCACGGCCTCGCCGATCACGCCGTGGAACCAGCGGGGGGCCCAGTGGGTAAGGCGCTTGCCCTCCAGATGCCGGGGGGAGGTGATGCCGCTCTCCTTCAGGGAGACGATGCCGGAGTCGGAACGCTGGGTGAGGACGGCCACGCCGGTGAGCTCCACCCCCCGGGACATGCAGTCCAGCATGGAAATCTGGGGGCCCAGCACGAAATCGGCGCCGTGGAGATCCATAACGCCGTGAACCTCGCCGTCGATGTGCACCTCCAGGCCCGCCTCCGCGAAGTAGCCCCGCTTCTCCGCCAGCAGAAAGCCGGTGTGATTGGTATTTGCAAACCAGTCCAGAACCACATTCAGTTTACCCATTGCTTATTCCTCCTCATCGTCGATGGATACCGGGGCAAGCCGGGCGCCCACGGCGTAGCTGCGCAGTACCCCCGTCCGGGCCAGGCCGTCGCAGGCCAGCTTGGCGATGACGCCGGAGAAGACCACGGCGCTGGCAAAGCGGACGGCCAACTGGGCGGCCAGCATGGTGGGGGCCAGCAGATAGTAGCTCAGGTAGTACAGCTCGTAGCAGAAGATGCACACGGCGGCAAAGACGCCGGACAGGGCCATGGAGAGCAGGTTGTACTTCCGGTAGCGGAATACGGCGAAGCCCAGCTCGCACCCGACGCCCTGGATGAGGCCGGTGAGCACCACGGTGGCGCCGCCGGAGTTGCCCATGAGCAGCTCAATGGCGGAGGCCAGTACCTCGGTGATGAGGGCCGCGCCGGGCTTGCGGATGATGTAGGCGGCGATGGTGGCGGCCATAAACCACACGCCGTAGATGAGTTCAAAGCCGAAGGCCGACAGGCCCAGGGGGGTGAGGGCCACCGAAATGGCGGTGCCGCCGTAAAACACGGCCATGTAGACCACCGCGAACAGCACACCCAGTATGGCCATCATGACCACGTCCTTGAGTTTCCAGGGTTCTCGTCTCATTCTTGCAGATACCTCCGTTTTAGGCAAAAGTAAAAGCCGCACAGCCTTCGCTGAGCGACTTTGCAAAAAACGGCAAAACGGCGTGAACCGCGCTCCCTACGATGGCATTACCCAACAGGTTCCATGGGTCATAGGCAGAACAGCCTAACTCTCAGCCGGATTCCATCCGGCCCCCCAGCATTCAGTTGTGCAGACTTTTCTGTGGCAACTATAGCACGCCTTTCCGCAAATTGCAAGGGCGGATTTCAGACCCAGTGGCGGGGCCAGCGGTCCCAGTAGGCCCGGTAGGTGGGCCACGTGCCGTTCAAATCCATCTGGTACATACGGAAGATGACCAGCCGGTTTTTCGGCTGCCACAGCTCCTCGTAGGAGTAGCGGTAGGTCATGCCGATGCGCTCCATGACCGCCCCGCTCTTGGGATTGTCCGCGTCGTGGGTGGCCGTGAGGAAGGGCAGGCCGTCGGCGCGCAGACGCTCCACCACCGCAGCGGCGGCCTCGGTCATGTAGCCGCGGCCCCAGGATGGCCGGGCCAGGGCGTAGCCCAGATCATGGCTCTCCCCGTCGTCCACATGGAGGTAGCCGATGGGGCGGTCGTTCTCCCGCAGGCAGATGGCGTAGCGGCAGCCGGAGGGACGGCGGTAGTAGTCCAGGTAGTGCTCCTCCAGATATCTGGCGGCGTCCGCCTCGGTCTCCAGCGGGAACCAGGGCAGGAAGGTGTTGACCTCCCGGTCGCGCATCAGGGAAAACAGCGGCTCCACATCCGCCGGGGTAAACCGGCGGAGCACCAGACGTTCGGTCTCCAGACGGGGGGTGTTGGCGGGCATGGGACATTCCTCCTTTTTACCCAGCATAGCACGCCCCAGACCATGCCGCAACTGCCGCTTGACTTTCCGCCGGGGCTGGGGTACTCTGAACAGTACGCACGGAAAGAGAGGACACGCCATGACCTACCCCGAATTCAAAGCCAGATACGCCCTCACCCCCGATCCCCAGCAGGAGGCGGCCATCCTCCGGGCCGAGGGGCCCACCCTGCTGCTGGCGGTGCCGGGCAGCGGCAAGACCACCACCCTGGTGACCCGGCTGGGCTATCTCATCCACTGCCTGGGGGTGGAGCCGGGGCGCATCCTCACCGTCACCTACACTGTAGCCGCCGCCGGGGACATGAAGCGGCGCTTTGCCGCCCTCTTTGGGGAGGCGCACGCCGGCGCGCTGGCCTTCCGCACCATCAACGGCATCTGCCAGTCCATCATCTCCTACTACGCCTGGGCCAAGGGGGCGGAGCCTTTCGCTTTGTGGACCAACGAGGGGGAGCTGAACGCCCTGGTGCGCTGGCTGATGCAGTCCCACGGGGCCGAGTGGCCGGGGGAGCAGGAGGTGAAGGAGGTGCGCACCCGCATCACCTGCTGCAAGAACGGGATGCTGCGGGATGAGGAGGTGCGGGCCATCGAGATGGACGGGGTGGATTTCCCCGCCGTCTATTTCGGTTACCGGGAGTATCTGGAGCGCAACCGCCGCATGGACTACGACGACCAGATGGTCTTTGCCCTGCGGATTCTCCGCCGGTACCCCGACATCCTGGCCCACTTCCAGAGCAAATACCCCTACCTCTGTGTGGACGAGGCCCAGGATACCTCCAAAATCCAGCACGCCATCCTCCGCCTGCTGGCTGCCCGGAGCCGCAACCTGTTCATGGTGGGGGACGAGGATCAGAGCATCTACGGCTTCCGGGCGGCCTGGCCCCAGGCGCTGATGGAGTTCCGGCAGATCTACCCGGAGGGGGAGGTGCTGCTGATGGAGACCAACTACCGCTCCGCCGGGGCCATCGTGGAGAAGGCGGACGCCTTCATCCAGCGCAACGGCAGCCGCCACCCCAAGCACATGCGGGCCAGCCGTCCCCAGGGGGAGCCGGTGCGCCACGTGAATCTCAACGACTTCGGGCAGCAGGCCCACTATCTGGCCCAGGCGGCGGCGGACTGCACGGAGTCCACCGCCGTGCTCTACCGCAACAACGACAGCGCCCTGCCCCTCATTGACCTGCTGGAGCGCCGGGGCATCCCCTACGCCTGCCGCCAGCGGGAGAGCTTCTTTTTCACCAGCCCGGCGGTGCGGGATCTCACCGATGTGCTCTGCTTTGCCTTAGATGGCACGGATCGGGAGCGGTTTCTGCGGATTTACTACAAGCTGGAGGTGCGCGTCAAGCGGAGCATCCTCCAGGAGAAGCTGCGCCGGGTGCCGGAGGGCGCGCCGGTGCTGGACGCCCTCATCGACGGGGGCGGCGTCGAGCCCTGGCAGACGGGGCGGCTCAAGGCCCTGCGCACCCACCTGTCCAAGCTGCCCCAGCTCTCCAGCTTTGCCGCCCTCCAGCGCATCGTCAAATACATGGGCTACGGGGACTACCTGTCCGGCCAGGGAGGCGACAAGAGCCGGGTGGAGCTGCTGCTGGCCCTGGCCCGGCAGGAGCCGGGGGTGGAGGGCTTTCTCCGCCGCCTGGAGGCGCTGCGGGACACGGTGGAGACGGGGGGTGGAGACCCGGCCTGCCCCTTTGTGCTCTCCACCATCCACGCCAGCAAGGGCCTGGAGTACGACCGGGTGTTCCTCATCGACGCGGTGGACGGCATTTTCCCATCGGTGAATCCCCGGAAGGGGAACGACCTGTCCGACGAGGAGCGGGTGGCCCTGGAGGAGGAGCGGCGGCTCTTCTACGTGGGGGCCACCCGGGCCCGGCGGCAGCTTGTTCTGCTCACCTGTGACAACCGCTTTGGCGAGCCGTCACCCCCGGCCTCCTTCGTGGGGCAATTCCTGGGCACGCCGGAGTGGGCGTCCCAGAGGCCCGGGACTCCGGGCAAGGCCCCGGCGGAGCCTGACGCCGCCGCGGTGGCGGCGTGGGAGAAGGACTACCTGCCCGGCACGGCGGTGGTGCACCGGGCCTTCGGGCCCGGCATGGTGGTGAGCCGCTCCGGCGCGGTGGCGGTGATCGCCTTCGACGAGGTTGGCACCAAAAAGGTGGAGCTGACGGCCTGCCTGCGGAAGCGGCTGCTCCGGCTGGCCTCCGCCCCGGACTTCTGAGGACCTGTTACCAAATTTTCACCATTTGAAACCGCGTAGGGGTTTCCTTTCGGGCTGTGGGGGTGGTATCATGACGGCATAACCGCCCGAAGGAGGAATACCGCTGTGAACCGCACGTCCATAACGGGGCTGGCCTGTCTGCTGGCCGTTGCCCTTACCGCCTGCGCGGGAGGCGGAGAGCCGCCGGCACCGTCCGGCAGCCCCGCGTCCGCCCCGCTGGAAGCTCTGAAAGAACCCGCCAACTCCATGTCCGTTTCGCCTCCGTTGTCCCCCGCGCCTGTGTCGGCCGAGGCCCTGGCGGCCTACCGGGCCCTGCTGGCAGGGGAGCCGGGGGCGCTGGATCGCCCGCCGGAGGGGTTGGAGCTGCACCAGGTCACCCTGCCCCCGGCGGAGGAGCTGGAGTATGTGCTGCTGGATCTGGACGGGGACGGCGGGGCGGAGCTGGTGGTGCAGATGGTGGCTCAGCCCCACCAGTTCAACGCCGTGTTCCACTATGGGGACGGGGAGCTGAGCTGCTGGCAGTACGATATTATGGAGATGAGCTGCCGGGACTACCCCCTTGGGGACGGCGCCATGGTACGGCAGTATGACACGGGCACTGGGCCCAATCGGTATTCCAACCTCTACACGGTGTTCCGCTATCTGCCCGATGGGGAGACGGAGGAGTGCGCCTCCCTGGCGGTACACCAGGATACGCAGGAGGATGGCACGGAGGTATTCACCTATCTGGTGGACGACGCGGAGGTGGATCAGGACACCTTTGCGGCGGAGTTTGAGGAACTGGTGGGGAGCCGGCTTCTGTCTCTGGAGGACTGGACTCCGGCTACGGAGCGGCCCGGCTGAAAAACGAACGCGGCCCGTCGGTCATTGACCGATGGGCCGCATTTTGTCTGCTTGACTTACCCGTTGAGAGAGTCCAGAATACGGTCTCTGAGCTGGAAGAGCGGTTCCAGAGAGCTGTCCTTGAGGGCGGACTTGAGGGAGACCACGGGCTCAAGCACCTGGAAACCCTTCAGCTCACCCAGCATCTCACGCATCAGCTTGCCGCTGACCGGAGCCCAGGAGCCGTTCTCCACCAAGGCCACCGTGCGGTTTTGCAGGCCAAGGGCCTTCATGTCATGGAGGAAGGTGGCCATGGCGGGATAGACCCCGTTGTTATAGGTGGGGGCGGCCAGCACCAGGTGGCTGCACCGAAAGACCTCGGAGATAAGGGTGGAGACATGGGTGGAGGAAATGTCGTGCATGGCGATGTTCTTTACCCCGCCGTCAGCCAGACCCGCAGCCAGAAGGTTGACAGCGTTCTCGGTGTCGCCGTACATGGAGGCGTACAGCACCGCAACGGCCCGCTCCTCCGGCTCGTAGCGGCTCCACTTGTCGTACTTGTCCAGAAGGTAGTCCAGATTGCTGCGCCAGATGGGGCCGTGGAGGGGGCAGATCATGGCAATGTCCAGTCCGGAGAGCTTCTTCAGCGCGGCCTGCACCTGGAGGCCGTACTTGCCCACGATATTGCCGTAATAGCGGCGGGCGTCGTCCAGCCAGTCCCGGTCGAAGTTCAGCTCGTCGTTAAACAGATTGCCGCCCGTGGCGCCGAAGGAGCCGAAAGCGTCGGCGGAGAAGAGAAGCTTCTCGCTGGACTCATAGGTCATCATGACCTCCGGCCAGTGGACCATGGGAGTCATATGGAATTGGAGGGTATGCCCGCCCAGGGAGAGGGTATCCCCTTCCTTGACGGTGACGGTGCGCCCGTCCAGGGGGAAATCATAGAATTGCCCCATAAAGGCGAAGGTCTTGGCGTTGCCCACCAGTTTGAGAGTGGGGAAGCGGAGCAGCAGCGTCTCAATGCTGGCGCAGTGGTCGGGCTCCATGTGGTTGATCACCAGGTAGTCCAGCGGACGGCCGTCAAGGGTGTGGAGCACGTTCTCCAGGAACTGGCGGGAGATGGAGGAGTCCACGGTGTCCACCACGGCGGTCTGCTCGTCCAGGATTAAATAGGAGTTGTAAGAGACGCCGCGGGTGATGGGAAAGAGGTTCTCGAACAGGGCCAGCCGGCGGTCGCTTCCGCCCACCCACCAGACCTGCTCTGTCAGCTTGCGGGTACAATACATATGGCATTCTCCTTTGAAACGGGGCCTGGCGCCAGTGCGGGCAAAGCCCGGCGGGACCAGGCGAAATCTGTCTTTTCCAATCCATTATCATAGCAGACCTGCGATACTCCGTCAAGGGTACAGACGGAGAGGAATGGCCGGAAAACACAAGATTTATGGGGGGGCTCCACAAAAAAAGTTAGATTCCTCTTTCCAAACAGGAATCAACCGCCACCGGGACCTCCAGCCGTCCGAAATAGTCCCCCGTATCCTGGACGGAGAGCTCGTCCAGCAGCAGCTCTCCGTAGGCGCTGCCGGTGGGGCGCAGACTCCGGCTCGCCAGAAAGGCGTGGAGTCCTGCCCAAGCCCGCTCGAAATCGTCTGGAATGCTTCGTCCATAGGCGACGGCGTACCGCCCAGCCGGCTTCCATGCGTTGCCCCGCCGGCCGCCGGTTTTAAAATAGAAGCGGTAGGCCCAGCCGCCGCCGGACGGTGTGGCCAGAACTCCGGCGGGGTAGCCTGCGTGGATTCCCTTCCCGGCGGCGTATTCGTAGGCGAAGCTCTCGCTCTCCTCGTCGCTCATCCCCTCCGGCGGAGGGGGACAGAGAAAAATGCGCTCCCGTGGGCGCTCCTCCACCAGCACCTCGCCGTCGGCGTGGGCCAAGGCCTCCCGGGCCAGGGAGGCCCGCAGCTTCATGATTTCGCTGGTCTCCCGCAGGCGGGCGATCTCGGCCTGGATGCGCTCCTCCTGCTGGGCGAAGAGGGCGAGCATCCGCTCCGGCGTGCGGCCGGCGGAGTAGTGCCGGATATCCTCCAGCCCCACCTCCAGCAGCCGGAGGGAGCCGATCAGATAGGCGGAGTTGAGCTGGTGCCGGGCGTAATAGCGGTAGTTGTTCTCCCCCCGCTGCTCCGGGCAGAGCAGGCCGATGCGGTCGTAGAAGCGCAGGTTGTCCCGGCTGATGCCCGTCAGGCGGGAGAACTCCAGGATGGAGAGCTTTTTCTTCTGATTCATGGCGGACCTCCGGCTCTCTTAATTTTTTTCTTGACATTGAAGTTGCTCTAAGGTTTATGATACCTCTTGCCGGTAAAAAAAGCAAGACGGCAAAGGAGGCCCTCATGAAATACCTGCGATCCTTTTACAAGCGGCACCGGGGTATGGCGGCGCTGGCCCTGCTCCTTCTGCTGGGCCAGGTGGTGGGCACGCTGCTCATCCCGGCCCTGATTGCCAACGTGGTGGACCTGGGCATTTTGCCTGGGAATATGGATGCCATTCTCCGCACAGGCGGGCAGATGCTGGCCGTGGCCCTGCTGTCGGCGGCGGTGGCCGCCGACGGGAGCTGGGTGACCGCCGACCTGGGCGCCCGCTTCGGTTTTGAAATGCGCTCCCTGCTCCTGCGCAAGAGCCAGGAGCTCTCCCTCCACCAGTTCGATGAGGTGGGCGTTTCATCTATGATCACCCGCACCACCTCCGACATCACCAACCTGCAGCAGACCATGGGGATGGTGCTCCAGATGGTGGTGCCCGCTCCCCTCATTGTAGGCGCGTCCATCGTGATGACGGCCATGGTCACCCCGGTCATGGCCGTCATACAGGTGGGCTTTATGGCGGCGCTGGCGGCGGTGGCCGCCGTGGTGCTCCGAAAGTCCAACGCCCTCTCCCGCAGCATCCAGGTGCGCCTGGACCGCATCAACCGTGTGGTGCGGGAGGCGGTCACCGGCGTACGGGTGATCCGGGCCTTCGGCAACGAGGCCTATGAGGAGGCCCGCTCCGGCGACGCCTACCGCTCCTATGCCGACAACATGATCCGCCTGAACCGGCTCTTTGCCGTGGCTATTCCGGTGGTGTGGATGCTCATGGGCGCCCTCATGGCCGTGGTGCTGTGGGCGGGCGGCGTGCTCACCCTGGGCGGAGGCATGGAGGTGGGGCAGATCACCGCCGTCACCGAGTACTCCATCCTGACCATGGGCTACCTGCTCATGGCGGTGTCGGTGCTCACCACGCTGCCCAAGGCCAGGGCCTGCCTGGCACGCCTCACCGCCCTGCTGGATACCCGGCCCGACGTGGAGGACGGGGCCGCTTCCGACACTGTGGCCGGGCCCGACCGCCCGGCGGTGGAGTTTGACCACGTGAGCTTCTCTTACCCAGGGGCGGAGGAGCCTGTGCTCCGGGATATCTCCTTCACCCTGTATCCAGGCCAGACCGCCGCCGTGATCGGCAGCACCGGCTCAGGCAAGAGCACCCTGGCCGACCTGCTGCTGCGGCTCCACGATGTGGGGGAGGGGGCCATCCGCGTGGGCGGCGTCGATGTGCGTACCCTCACCCAGCAGGAGCTGCGGGAGCGCATCGGCTGCGTCCCCCAGAAGGCGTTCCTGTTCAGCGGCACCATCGCGGAGAATCTGCGCATGGGCCGGCCGGACGCTACGGACGAGGCGCTGTGGCGGGCCCTGGGCATTGCCCAGGCCGCCGACTTTGTGGAGCGGCTCCCTTTAGGGCTGGATGCCCCGGTGGCCCAGGGGGGCGCCAACTTCTCCGGCGGTCAGCGGCAGCGGCTGTCCATCGCCCGGGCGCTGGTGAAGGATGCCGGGGTGCTCCTCTTTGACGACAGCTTTTCCGCCCTGGACGTGAAGACCGACGCCGCCCTCCGCCGCGCCCTGCGGGAGCAGGTGGTGCGCCCCGCCAAGCTCATCGTGGCCCAGCGGGTGAGCACCATCCTGGACGCCGACCTGATTCTGGTGCTGGACGAGGGGCGGCTGGTGGGCGCCGGCACCCACGGGGAGCTGCTGGAGACCTGCCCGGTCTACCGGGCCATTGCGGACAGTCAGATGCAGAGAGAGGGGGCGTGAGTATGGCACGCAGAAAGAAAACCAAAAAGCGGGAGCTCTCCCATGAGGACATCCCCCGCAACACCAGGGCCACCGCCTGGCGGCTGCTGGGCCGGATGGCCCGCCAGTGGTGGAAGCTGCTGCTGGTGGCCGGGGCGGCGCTGCTCAGCTCCGCCTCCTTCACCGCCATTCCCCTGGCGGTTGGAATGGGCATCGACCGGCTGGTGGATGCCATCCGGGCCTTTGACGGCTCCGCCGGCGTGGTGGAGACCGCCGCCGGAGCCCTGGGGCTGCCCGTGCTGCTGGTGGCCGCCGCGGCGCTGTTCAGCAGCCTGATGTCCTATGTGCAGCAGTATATCATCGCCACCGTGGGGGAGGAGCTGACCCTCTCCCTGCGCCAGGACGTCAGCGCCAAGCTCAACCGCCTGCCCCTGCGCTACTTTGACGGACACAAGACCGGCGACATCATGAGCCGGGTCACCAACGATCTGGAAAAGGTGTCCTCCGTGATGCAGGTGGGACTGATGCAGTTGGTGTCATCGGTGTTTACCATTGCTCTGGCTGCGGCGGCCATGGTGATGCTCAGTCCCAGGCTCTTTCTGGTGGTGCTGGTCTCCCTGGCCCTCAGCATGACGGCCACCGGCTACGTCTCCGCCCTGGCCCAGCGGGCCTACGGCGGCAATATGGCGGCCATGGGGGCGCTGACCGGCAAGGTGGAGGAGCTGTACGCGGGCAACCGGGTGGTCAAGGTGTTCAACCGGCAGGCGGCCATGCTGGAGGAGGCGGAGGCCCTCAACGAGGCCCAGTTCCGCGCCCAGCGCCGGGCCCAGTTCGCCGACTACGCCATCTATCCCGCCATCCGCGTGCTGGGCCAGCTCGGCTTCATCGCCACCGCCGTCCTGGGCGGCGGCATGGCCCTGGGCGGGGCTATCACCCTGGGCACTGTGCAGGCCTTTTTGCAGTATGTCAACCAGATCGCCGAGCCGGTGACCGAGGCCTCCTACGTCATCACCTCCCTCCAGGCCGCCATCGCGGGGGCCGAGCGGGTGTTCGCCCTGCTGGACGAGGAGGAGGAGCGGCCCGATGCGGCAGGGGATGCCTCCGTGATCACGCAGGGCCACGTGGAGTTTCGCCACGCGCGCTTCGGCTACACCCCGGAGCGTACCCTGATCCACGACCTGAACCTGGAGGTGCGCCCCAACGAGATGGTGGCCATCGTGGGCCCCACCGGCGGCGGCAAGACCACCCTGGTCAACCTGCTGATGCGCTTCTATGAGCTGGACGGCGGCTCCATCTCCATCGACGGACAGGACATCACCGCCCTGCCCCGGGGGGAGCTGCGGCGGCGCATCGGCATGGTGCTCCAGGACGCCTGGCTCTTTGAGGGCACCATCGCGGAGAACATCGCCTACGGCCGGCGGGACGCCACCCGGGAGGAGATCGTGGCGGCGGCCAGGGCGGCCTGCTGCGACCACTTCATCCGCACCCTGCCCCAGGGGTACGACACCCCGCTTTCCGGGGAGACCACCGGCGTGTCCCAGGGACAGATGCAGCTCCTGACCATCGCCCGGGCCATGCTCACCGACCCGGCCATCCTGGTGTTGGACGAGGCCACCTCCAGCGTGGATACCCGAACCGAGGTGGAGATCCAGAAGGCCATGGCACGTTTAATGGAGGGCAAGACCAGCTTTGTCATCGCCCACCGCCTGTCCACCATCCGCAGCGCGGATCTGATCCTGGTGGTGCGGGACGGCGACATCGTGGAGCGGGGCACCCACAGGGAACTGATGGCCCGGAACGGCTTTTACGCCTCCCTCTACCGCAGCCAGTTCGAGGCGGCGTGACGGGAGAAGGTGGCCCGTCACTTGCCCCAGGGCCTGCGTTGCTGCCCCTTTTACCCTTCCTTTAAATATTTGCCCACAACTTTATAGCATTTTTTCATTTTGGTGTGAAAAGAAGCCCGTTGCAGAACCGTTTTATTCTGCAACGGGCTTCTTGTTTTACGTTATATGTGCAAGAATTTCATAATGATTTTTTGCTGGATCCCGCTACGGTTGACCCGCAGCCGGGTGTCTGCGGAGGGCGCCAGCTTTTCATAGTTATCGGAAATCACATCCGGGATTCTCCCGCCCTTGCTGTCAAAGCGCATGGCCTTGTGGATCAGGAAGGAGCTCTCCAGGGGGTTCAATAGCTATAAACTGTCTCCGTATGAATGAAATCTTTTCCGTGTCCAAAAGACCACATTCATCAGGATCACAATAAGTCCCGTCACGGTTATCGCTGCCCAAAACCCCATATTGATTCCGAACAGCTCCGTTCTTCCGAACAAATTCATCCATATTGTGTTCCAATTGATTGTCATATCATGCACACTCCCTTCCTGTTACAGCAGCTCCCCAAAATGACGCACATAGGCTTTCTTAATACTGGTCGCCAACACCATATACAACAAAATGCAGGGGATCAGGTAAGCAAAATAAGCTGCGGGGAGGGCGACAAATCCGAGCATTTTTCCCAATGCGGTAAAGGGGATGACCGTCAGTACCGCGATGCCGGTAAAGGTCAGCAACGTCACCGGGGCCGAGGCGCGGCTCTGGATAAACGGCAGTTTCGGGGTTCGGATCATATGGATCACCAGCGTCTGGCTCCACATGGATTCCACAAACCACCCGGCATGGAACATGGCCGCATAAGTAGTCTGCATTTGTGCCAGTTCCGCTCCTCTGTAATGAGCAGACAGGTCATTATAAAGCACGCCGCCGGAAACGAATATCGGGCAGAAAACGAAGTACAGAAAGGCGTATGTTGTCCAGTCGAAGATAGAACTCGTAGGCCCGATCCAGATCATAAAATTCCCAATGCTGGATGCTTCCCACTTGCGTGGAACAGCGATAAATTCCTCATCCACGTTGTCCCAGGGGATGGCGGTACAGCTCAGATCATAGATCAGGTTCAGCAAGATTAGATGGACGCTCTCCATCGGCAGGAAGGGAAGGAGTGCCGAGGCTGCCAATACCGAAAACATATTTCCAAAGTTGGAGGAGGCCGTCATTTTGATATACTTAATCATATTGGCATAGGTTTTGCGGCCCTCAATGATACCCTGCTCCAGTACCATCAGGTCTTTTTCCAGCAGGATAATGTCCGCCGACTCTTTTGCAATATCTACTGCAGTGTCCACGGAAATGCCAATATCCGCCGATTTCATCGCCGCAGCGTCATTGATGCCATCCCCCATAAAGCCTACGGTATGGCCGCCGCTCCGCAGGGCCGTCACAACACGTGCCTTCTGATCCGGCGAGAGCTTGGCAAATACATCCGTAGATTCTGCCACCTGGATCAGCTCGTCATCGCTCATGCGTTCCACATCGGAGCCGAGCAGAAGATTGCTTACCTTGAGGCCCACCTGCTTGCAGATACAGCGGGTCACACGGTCGTTATCTCCGGTGAGGATTTTTGTGGTGACGCCATGGGCTTTCAATGCCCGAATCGCCTCCGCGGTGGACTCCTTGGGCGGATCAAGAAATGCAAGGTATCCCATCAGAACCATATCGCACTCGTCCTTGACGCTGTATGTATCAGCGGCAGGAAGCGCCCGTTTTTGCGCAATGGCGATTACGCGCATCCCGTCCTCATTCAAATCGGCTACTGTTTTCAGAATCGCCTGCCGAATTTGATCGGTAAGTGGCTGCACCTCTCCCTGATATTCCGCATGAGAACAGATGGAGAGCATTTCTTCTATGGCACCCTTGGTAATCATTTGCCGTTTCCCGCTGGTATCCTCTACAACCGTTGAAAGGCGGCGCCTGGTGAAGTCAAACGGAATCTCGTCTACCTTGTGGTAAACTGCGGAGAGATCGGCCAACTGGTGATTGGCCGCTTCTTCCTCCTCTGTCCGCTCAATAATCGCTATATCCATCAAATTTTTATATCCGGTCTGGAAGTAGCTATTCAGGTACGCATGTCTTAAAACACGAATATCTTCCTTTCCGGTCACATCCATGTGGTACTCCAGAACCACTTTGTCCTGGGTCAATGTGCCGGTTTTATCCGTGCAGAGTACATCCATCGCCCCAAAGTTCTGAATAGAATTTAAGTTTTTCACGATGGTCTTTTTCTTTGACATGGACATCGCACCTTTAGCAAGGCAGGTGGTGACGATCATCGGCAGCATTTCAGGGGTGAGGCCCACTGCCACGGAAATGGCGAACAGAAACGCTTCCAGCCAGTCACCCTTGGTCAGACCATTGATGAAGAATACCACCGGTACCATCACCAGCATGAAGCGAATCAGGACCCAGGAAACTGCGTTTACGCCTTTCGTAAAATTGGTTTCCACTGCTTCTCCCGCGACAGACACCGCCATGGAGCCGAAAAGGGTATCATCACCTACGGCTACCACGACCGCCGTTGCACTCCCGCTGATGACATTGCTTCCCATAAAGGCGATGTTCGGGTAATCTGTGATGGAATCGTATTCCTTCTCACAGACAACCGGAATCTTTTCGATGGGATCGCTCTCCCCTGTCAGGGCCGACTGGCTGATAAACAGGTCTTTGGCCTCCAGCACCCGTACATCCGCCGGAACCATATCGCCAGCGGAGAGATGAATAATATCACCGACTACCAAATCTTCCAGAGGGATCTCCTGCTTCCCGTTGTTCTTTCTTGTAACCGTGCAAGTGGTGGTAATCATCGCCAACAGCTTCTCCGCGGCATTCCCCGACCGGGATTCCTGGACAAACCGAAGTGTACCGGAAATAAATACCATCGTAAAAATTATAATGATGGTAAGCGGAGCCACATCCTCCGGTGCATGCTGAAGGATCGGTACAACAATATCGGTAAAAATAGATACGACTGCCAGGCAGAACAAAATTGCGGTAAATGGATTGATAAACGCCCCTGCCAATCTTGCAACAAGCGATTTTTTCTTTTCGTGCGTTACTTTATTCCGCCCAAAAGCGATCCGATGGGAAATCACCGCCTTATCACCCAGTCCGGTCAGCGCAGTATCAAGCTGCTTCAAAACCGGTTTGATTTTATTGCCTGCTGCAAAGGCCAGCTTTTTGTTGGCCTCATCCCTGCGAACCATATCCGCAGCCGTTTTATGAACCGTGATTTGGCTCTTTTCCTTTTGATACATTGGGGTTGATACCTCCTTTACTTTTTAAATGAGCATCAGCCACCCCCAAAATCTATTCATAGTCTTACGGGTGCGGTTGCTCGATCTACTTCGAGAAGGGCCAGCATCCATAAAACCACCTCCTTTACCATAAGGAACGCTGCCGGCTATTTTCCTGAACTCTGGTACCGGCCGGATTTTCCGATCCAGTACACATCCGCGCCGGATAGGACCATCCAGCCGACCATACACCATAAAAACCCGCTTTTACGAAACGCGTACCATGCTCCGCTGAGTAAAAAAATGATACCGCTTGTGGCGATCATCATCCCCACATTTCGGCAAAGGGGACGAATGTGGATTTTTCTTTTTTCTTCCTCCGGCATTGTCTTCCATGCTGTAATATGATTAACCGCCTTACCGGAATAGAAGTAAATACCCGCAGCGAGAAAAAGAATGCCAAGGAAAAGGCAAGCGCCATTCATAGGTTCTTCTCCTTCCTTTTTTCATTTCTCCACCCATTTCTAATCCTGTTCAACTGGGCTATTTTAGAGAGCAGTATAAAAAGCAGGATAATGAGGAAAAGCTGAAACACATCAGTTACAACCAGCCAGCTTTGAAAGAGAATCCTGCGGAATTCTGGAAAGGCAAGAACTGCCGCTAAAACACCGGAGGACAGCGCCGCATAAATAATATTTGTCACTCTAAGCCAATGCGATAAGAGCAATTCAAACTTCATATCTGTCCCTCCTATACCAATTCCCATCCGGCGCTGACTACGCTGGAGAGCGTCAAAAGTCGGTTTACAATCGCCTCGGCCATCTGAGCCTTTGCTTTACCAACGGAAAGAAAATCCGCCTGAATCTCTACCTTGCCGCCAATTACATCACTGCTCTCCAAATTCGTAAGATACAATGTTTTACACGAATTGCTGTTGATCAGAAGCGCGCGTATTTCTGTTTCCGCATTTTCCTGACAGGTAACAGAAATGCGGTAGGTTCGTTCCGTTTCTTCACCGCAGGTAATGGGCTTGATCTTTACCGCCAGCGGCCGGAACAGCAGATTTGAAAGAATCAGAATAACCGCTGCGGCAACCGCAAAAAGACAGCTGCCGGAACTGGACAGTACACCGACAGCGGCCGTACACCAAAGAGTTGCTGCTGTATTTAGCCCACGGACGGTTCCGCCCTCCTTAAAAATCACCCCGCTGCACAGGAATCCAACGCCGGACACAATGTAACTGGCAATCCGGTACACCTCATCCGAGCCGGACATGAGCGGAAACATCAGGAACAGGCAGGCCCCCATTGAAATCAGAACATTGATACGGATTCCGGCGGGATGGCCGGTAATCTGGCGCTCTAATCCGATCAAGAATCCCAATAGAACCGAAAGACCGATCCGGCCCATAAACTTCAATACCCCATAGGGTCGCCCCCATTCTCAAATTTTTTTTACAGGGCAAAGTATAACTGTTTTTTACTGTTAAGCCTATGGCTAAATCCTTGCGATTCCCTTGCTTTTCGGCAAGAAAATAAGCAGTCACCATCTGGTGACTGCTTATATATTTTAACGATGACTTTTAAACCCTTTTTCATACGATTGCTCTGTTTACATCTAAATTTCTGATTGTCGGAGCTTATCATTAAATTTATATCCAATTCCCCAAATGGTAAGTATATATTCCGGCGCATCCGGGTTTGGCTCTATCTTTTTTCTCAGTTTGCGTATAAAGGCCATAATATTACTGTCCGCAGTATAGTATTCCTCCGCCCAAACCGCCTGATAGATCTGCTCTTTTGTAAACACCTCTCCACGATTCCGGGCCAAGAAATAGAGGATGTCAAACTCTTTGGGAGTAAGCTGGATCTCTGCGCCGTCCCGGATAACACGGCGGCTTTTGGAATCAATCAGAAGATTTCCGCAAACCAAAGAGGTGCTGGCCGCTTCTGGGATTGCCTCTCCCAACTCCAGCATGAGAGAGTCGGATTTTCCTGCATACAACGCCTCCAAGGCGTCATACAGTTCCTTCGCTGCCTGTGTCTGTGGATGCTGGGTTTGGAGCGTATTGCAAAACCACTGTAAGGTAAGGAAATCCAATGATACAAAGTTTACTCTCTTCATCAAGTCCCCTCCCCTACAACAATGTATGGTATTTCTGAATATACCACCGTTTGGCGGCCGTTACCAGCAGCATATAGGCCAGAATGGTGACCGCCAGAAATCCAAAATACCAAAGCGGAAGGGGAGCCAGGCCGAGCAGGTGGGCCGCTGGGGTATAGACAATCGCAGTAAGGATCAAAAGCCCGGCAGAGGTGACCAGCCATACAACCCCGGATGCCCTGCTCCTTAGAATAGAAAGCTGCTTTGTGCGGAGCAGGTGCAGAATAAGCACTTGCGTCCACATAGACTCTAAAAACCATCCTGTATGGAATAGAATTGCAAATTGACTCTGCATCGCAGAGGACAATTCTGTAAAATTGTCTCCCAGTAAAGCTGGACACAGGATAAAGTATAGAAAAGCAAAAGTCGCCAGATCAAACAGGGAGCTTAACGGGCCGAAAAAGCGCATGAAGCGCCCCAATGTTTTTCCTGACCACTCGCTTGGTTTTTCATAGACATCCGCATCGACGCGATCCCACGGCAAAGTCATGCACAGAATATCGTAAAGGAGGTTCAGCAAAAGAAGTTGAAGTGCCGTCATCGGCAGGAAGGGTAAAAAGGCGCTGGCAAGTACAATCGAAAAGATATTGCCGAAATTGGAGGACGCGGTAATCCGTATGTACTTTAACATATTGGCAAATGCTTTCCGCCCCTCTAAAATACCCTGTTCCAGCACATTCAAATCTTTCTTCAGCAAAATCACATCCGCAGATTCTTTTGCGGCTTGTGTGGCCGTGTCTACGGAAATCCCCACATCTGCCGCTGTCATGGCGGCTAGATCATTCATTCCATCACCCAAAAAGCCGACTGCATGACCATTCTCGCGCAGCATACGGATGATCTGAGATTTCTGTCCGGGGGAAAGCTGGGAAAAAACGGTTGTCTTTTCTACGGCAAGAAGCTGTTCATCCTCAGACAGCTCCTCCATTTCTTCTCCGGTTAAGATATGTTCTGTCTCGATTCCCAGCCTCCGGCAGATGGAAAGGGTTACACTTTTTTGATCGCCAGTCAGTACCTTTACCTGGACATGGAGCTGCTCCAATTTCTGCAAAGCACTGGCGGCAGAGCTTTTGGGCGCGTCAAAAAACACGACATATCCCAGCAAGATAAGCTCCGCTTCATCCTCCATCTGAAGCCTGCTCTGGCTTGATACAGGTTTGTAGGCCACAGCCAGGACTTTCATTCCATCTTCGGTCATTTCGTCAACGATAGCATGGATGCCGCCAGAGTCAGCGGTATCTATCTTTAGTGTCTGTCCCTTGTGTTGGACATACTGGCAGCGGGAATATACGCTGTCGACATCGCCTTTTGTAATAATATAGTTTTCCTTTTCTGGAACAGATAAGAGGACACTAACGCACTTAGGTCAGGTAGAATAAGTTTCGCAAAAAGACAAAGAGACATGGTTTGCAGATGTCT
>ENA-ORTI01000300-ORTI01000300.1-human-gut-metagenome-genome-assembly--contig:-NODE-300-length-60747-cov-6.895703_pt1 | contig 60747 bp, 46 predicted proteins | sample MGYA00242071_ERZ509191 | MGnify/ENA primary metagenome ERZ509191 (study PRJEB26280, sample SAMEA2338832) | human gut metagenome | biome: human gut; feature: human-associated habitat; material: faeces...
TGAAATTCTTTCACTGTCTGACCAACGAAAATTCCTCTCGCTGCGAGGTTATTTGCACTGGTAGCTTGAATGTCGATAGTTGAGCCTTTAATGGATGTCACAGCTCCGCGATCAAGGTATAGCGCATCGGGACTTTTTTCTGATTGGTTTTCGCTACCGGCTTTTAACAATACGGAACTGTCACTGACAATCGTAACAGTTGAGAAATTGTCTGCATAAAGCGCCCGTTCGTTGGCTTCGATGTCAATGAGGTTTGCGTCAATGGTGAGCGAAGAGTCAGAACCGGCATTCCATATGACAGCTCTGTTGCCATCATGAATGTAGGTACCTTCTGTAGTGGTGTGAACAGGATCCCGAACGTCTGTCAGCCACCATAAGTGAGCAGCAAAGGTCGAGCCATGCACTGTAAGCAGGGCAACTGCAACTGCAAGACTGATATCTGTGCGGGTGCGATGGGCAGGAGAAGTTAAAGAAACTTTAGAAGGAGTGATTTGTCTGGGGGGGGGTAAACATTGCTTTTCCTTGATTGGTGTTGTAAGCGGAATAGATGATCACAGAAAGCATTTGCCAAGACGGTACCACGATATTTCCAGTACCGAGCGATCTTTCATCTAAACAGGTTCAATCTTAGCTCTCTTTCTTTTTGAAATTACAAGAAAATTCCAAAAAAAACGCCAGATGGCACAAACCTATCTGGCGTTTGGCGAGCGGTTCAAGCAAAAATTACTTGATGCGGCTGCGGTATTCGTTCGTACGGGTATCGATTTCGATCTTGTCGCCCGTGTTCACGAAAGCGGGAACGTCGAGGGTGAAGCCAGTGGCCAGACGGGCGGGCTTCATCACCTTGCCGGACGTGTCGCCCTTGACGGCGGGTTCGGTGTAGACGACTTCGCGAACGAGCATGGTCGGCAGTTCGATACCGATCACGCGACCTTCGTAGAAGACGGCTTCAGCAGTCAGGTCGTCCTGCAGGTACTTCTTGGCGTCTTCCATCGTGTCTTCGTCGACTTCGTACTGGTTGTATTCTTCGTCCATCCAGACGTAGTGCGGGTCAGCGAAGTAGGAGTAGGTCACTTCCTTGCGTTCGAGAATGATGTCTTCGAACTTGTCGTCGGCACGGTAAACCGTTTCGGTCACGGCACCGTTGAGAAGATTCTTCATCTTCATCTTGACGGTGGAGGCACCGCGGCCACCCTTGGAGTATTCGGACTTCAGGACAACCATCGGATCCTTGCCGACCATGAACACGTTGCCGGAACGCAGCTCTTGCGCGGTCTTCATAATGTGTGTTTTCCTTGATAAAAAGTTTTGACGCACGCCCGAAAAGAACGCATAAAAATTCAGCGCGCCGGGCTTTCAAATTTTTGTGAACTCAAAATTTTAGCTTTTTTTCAGCTAATTTGGAAATGCTCTCGGCCAAAGTCGGAAGCGAAAAAAGGGTTTTCTGCCAGACGGTTGCGCCCGCTTGCAGCTCTTCGATGCGGTCGCGCCAGTTTTTCCAGACGTGTTCATGCACGGGGCCGTTGTTGACGTAGTCTTCGATTTCGAGCCACGCTTGCCGGGCCGTCTGCGGCAACGCCCGCGAGTAGAGCGAAGCGAAGGCGGCAAGTTTGGTGAGATGCGTGTCCTCTTGCTGCGGGTAAAGCGTCCAAATCATCGGAATGCCTGCAAGCTGTGCGCGCAGCACGCTGTCTTCACCGCGAATGAGTGCGGCGTCGCAACTCAGAAGCACATCGTCAAAGACGTCCTGCGCCACCATCGAAGCCTGTACGAAACGAATATGCGGCGCGTCTAAGGGTTCCAGCGCGCGCTTCAGGCGTGCGGAGGCCGCTCCGGGAGCGGCGAGCACTTGCACGGGGCGCGGGTCTTGCGCGAGACACTGAGCAAACCCTTCGACGGGCATTTCCGGATAGGTGAAGAAATAGAGCGTAAAGGGATGCTCCGGGTCGGCTCCGAATTCTGCAAACAGACGCTTGCGTACGCTTTCTTTGCGCGCGGGGTTGAAAATCTGCTGCAAATTGCGCTCTCGGTTGATGCCGCAGGTTTTTTCCGAAAAGCCCGGGAACAAGAAGGTTTTGTCGTAACCGTAGCGAGGGTGAGGACTCGGTAGACCGTTGCCTTCTTCGGCATATTTTTCCGCCGTGAGATAGTCGAGCGCGAAGACGGCGCAAGGCGACGTGTCGAAACGTCGGGCAATCGCCGCTTCGTAAGCGTCGGGCAGACGGCAGGAGAAAAGCTCGATCACCACGTCGGCCGCCTGTCCGTCCCATGGTCTGAAAGGAACGTCGGAGCCGTCTTCGATCCAGTCACAAACCGTGACCGATCCTGCTTTGACTGGAGCGACTTCTGCTTTTGCGGTCGGAACAATTGCCGAGAGCACGGCCGCATCGTCTATGATTAGGCGCACCGCCCAGTCGTACTCCTTGGCCAGCATTTGAGCCAGACGCCAGGATACCCCGGCGTCGCCGTAGTTGTCGATGACGCGGCAGAACATGTCGCAGGTGCGCATGTCGAAACTCTCCTTGAACGAGAAAAATTCACAACGGTTGAAAAAGACAGATGATGTCAGCTATCAGCGCCGACAACAATAAGGAAGTTCTTGCCGGCCTGCCAAGTTTGCCCGGCGTGTACCGCTATTTTGATGAAGCCGGTACGTGTTTGTACGTCGGCAAGGCGCGCGACCTCAAGCGCCGCGTCTCAAGCTATTTCCGCAAGACCGGGCAGAGTCCGCGCATCGCCTTGATGGTGCAGAAAATCGCGAGGCTCGAAACAACCGTCGTGCGCACCGAAGCAGAAGCGCTTCTTCTGGAAAACAACCTCATCAAGACGCTCAACCCGAAATACAACATTCTCTTTCGGGACGACAAAAGCTACCCGTATTTGAAAATTTCCGCGGGTCCTTTTGCCCGCGTGAGTTACTACCGAGGAGCGGTCGACCGCAAAAGCCGTTACTTCGGGCCGTATCCAAACGGTTCGGCCGTACGCGAGGCAATCGGCGTGCTGCAGAAGGTCTTTCATTTGAGGACCTGCGAGGAGGCCGTGTTTCGCTACCGTACCCGTCCCTGCCTGATGGGGCAGATGGGGCGCTGCTCGTCGCCCTGCATCGGCAAAGTGACCGCCGAGGAGTACGCGCGCGATGTGGAGGACGCCTGCGCTTTTTTGCATGGCAAGACCGAAGAAATCATGCAGGGACTGACTGACGCCATGATGAACGCTGCGGAGGATCGCCGCTACGAAGAGGCGGCCGTCTTGCGCGACCGCATCAGCTTGTTGCGCGACGTCATGCACCAGCAGGCCGTCGAAACGACGGGCGGCGACACCGATGCGGACATCATTGCGGTGCTGATCAAAAACGGTGCCGTCTGTGTCAACCTGGCCGTGGTGCGAGGAGGGCGTCATCTTGGAGATCACGCCTATTTCCCAGATTTTGCGCGCAGTTTGGGTGACGATCTCACCGAAAGTGAAGTGTTTGAAGCTTTCATCTCGCATCACTACTGCAACGTTCCCGTTCCGGATGCGGTGATTTCTCAGGCCGCGGACGATCCGACGGCAACCGGTCAGCTGCTTTCGGCGTTGGCCGGCCGCAAGATTGTCTTCGTGCACGAGCCGCAGCTCACGCGCCGCAAGTGGTACGAAATGGCGGTTACCAATGCCATGATCGCCTTGGATCGGCACATTGCCGAAAGCGCCGGCGAATCCAAGCGCATTGACGATCTCATCAACGTTCTTTCGCTCGAACTCACCGAGCAGGAGCGCTCCGAATTGCGCATCGAGTGCTTTGATATTTCGCACACCGCAGGCGAAGCCACGCAGGCCTCCTGCGTGGTCTTTGAGGGAACGCGCATGAATAGCGCGCTCTATCGGCGCTTTAACATCGAAGGCGTCACAGGCGGCGATGACTACGCGGCCATGCGGCAGGTGCTCGAGCGCCGCTATGCGCCCGTGGCTCGCGGCGAAGCCAAGCTTCCGACGCTCGTGCTCGTTGACGGCGGGCGCGGCCAGGTGCATATGGCCAAGGACGTCTTTCACGAACTCGGACTTGATATTTCCGTGATCGTCGGCGTGGCCAAAGGCGAGGGACGCAAGACGGGCTTGGAAACGCTCGTCTTTGCCGACGGCCGAGAACCGTTGGTGCTCGGAGCGGCAAGCCCCGCACTGATGCTCATTGCGATGATCCGAGACGAAGCGCACCGCTTTGCCATCACGGGTATGCGCGCCAAGCGCAGCAAGACTCGGCAGACAAGCCGACTCGAGGATATCGAAGGAATCGGTCCCGTGAGGCGTCGCAGATTGCTCACGCATTTCGGCGGCATGAAGGCGCTGAAGAATGCGAGCGTGGAAGATATCGCTAAAATTGACGGCATTTCGCGCAAACTTGCCGAACAGATCTATTCACAACTCCATGGGTCAGATTGTGCCTGACAAACGTTTCAACATTCCGATGGCGCTCACGTGGGCGCGCATTGCCTTTATTCCGCTGATCGTCGGCGTCTTTTATGTGCCCGACGTCATACTGAGCCCGCATGTCAAGAATCTTTTGGCGTGCGTGATGTTCGTTGTGGCCGCCATTACCGACGCCCTTGACGGATACATCGCACGTCGCTACAACATGATGACCAATATGGGGGCATTCCTCGACAGCGTGGCCGACAAGCTGGTGGTGTGCTCGGCCATCGTCGTGCTGCTTGCGTTTGACCGCGTAGACATGCTGGTCGCGCTCATCATCGTCGGTCGCGAGATCGCGGTGACGGCATTGCGCGAATGGATGGCAAAGATCGGGGCGGCAGCCAGCGTCAAGGTCAACTGGTTCGGCAAGATCAAGACTATCGCGCAGATGACCGCCATCCCGATGCTTCTTTATTTCGATCCGATCTTCGGTCTGCCGATTGCATGGATCGGGACCGTGCTCATCTACATTGCGGCGATTCTGACCATCTACTCGATGTGCGTCTATATGTCTGCCGCCTGGCCGCATCTGCAACAGCACGATCAGCGGCGCAATTAATCGGCGACGGTGCGACAGGGCGCCCGCAGCGGCGCTCGCACCAGAGCCTCATCAATTCTCTTGCGTCGGCTTTTCTTCCGTACCCGATGACACCTTCGTGATGACGGGGTTCTCCCACGGTCCCTTGATGGAATATTCGACCTTAAAGAGGTGACTCAAGGGCGTGCGCAGCAGAAGCTGCGCGAGGAACGAGCCTATGCCCACAGCCGGGTTGACGAATGCCAGAGCAAGGCTGGCGTTTCCGGCATTGATTTCCGGCAATACAATGGCGCGACTGTCAACGCTGCCCTCGGCCACATTCACGTTGCCCGATAGCAGAATCGTGCCGTGCGTGCCGACAATCTTCGTGTTGTCGGTTGAAAACACGCCGTTTGTCACAATCGAACTTCCGGAGAATGTGTCAAACGAGAAGCCGCTCTTGAAGTCGGAGAAGTCAAGCATCAGACGCTTGAAGAGCGACTGCATCGAGACAAAGGACAAAAGCAGACCGCCCGCACCGGTATCGACCTTGGCGATGGTGCCCTTGCGGAAGTCGATTGCGTAAGTACCCGCAAGCGTATCGAACTTGGGCGACCAGGGAATACCGTCGAATTTGAAGTGTCCTTCGGCCGTGCCGGTCGAGTTTTCGATCACACCGGGGTATCCCAGATCCGAGAGCGTCTGTCCGAGATCTTTCGTTGAGAATTTCAGCGTGAACTGCGTCTCGCCCGGATGTTGCTGCGTGAGCTTTTTGCCCTGTGTCCAGAAGCCGGTTCCGGTCAGAGCCGAAACGTCGGAGAATACGGCGAAGTTAGTGATGCGAAGCGTTTCTTCATCGGCCGTTCCGGAAGCCTCGGCCTGCAGCACCATGCGGCCGATTTTCTTGTCAGCGTATGAGAGTTCGTCGACGACGAGATCCAGGCTCGGCAGGATGGTCGGACGCGGCGTGAGCACGACATCGACCTGTTCACCTTCGAGGAAGCGGCGAATTGTCGTGACGTCCTTGGCGGCAATCTTCAGGCGATCAAAACTGCCGGTGACATTGCCTCGGCCGGCCGGTTCGTAGCGCAGCTTGCCGAGAATTTCGTCGGAAGACAGATCAATCGAGACATTGTTGGCGTCGTCGAATTCCAGAATCGAATGCGTCTTGTGGATCGGACCGCTTCCGAGCAACAGCTGATCGGCGGTCACTTCTACGCGAGAAAGTCCTGCTCGCGCGGCACCCGACACCGGAAACGGGTTGTTCTCGGCGTTCTTTTTCGGAATCTGCGTGGAGGCCGTATCGGTCATGGTGCGCACGAAGGGCTGCCAGTCGACGAGGTTCAGTTCTTTGGCCTGAATCGTTACGGCGATGCCGCGGGCGGGAAGACCCGCTCGGTGTCCTACGGCGATGTTGCCCAGAGCCGCAAGTTTGGATCCTTCAGTGGGCAGCTGCAGCAGGACGTCGAAGCGACTGCCGGAGCCCACCTTGATCATGTAGCCCGGCTGACGGTTGATGGTAACGGGTGTGAAGCTGAAGGCAGTATCCCAGGTTTCCGTCGGGGGTTTCTTTAACGGTGCCGGCAGGTCGATAGCTACGCCCTGAAGCGAAGAGCGCGCCGAGACGGTGACACCTTGATTTTTTTTCACGACTACCGTGGAAACAAAGGGCAACATGCCGGACATGCGCTTGGCGACCGGATCGAAATAGGGGTTCTGCGCAAACCAGGTCAGGTGTGAAACGTCGGTGGAACCCGAAGCACTGATCACGATCGCACCGTCAGCCGTGGTGTGAACCGACACGGACGCGTCGCCCGATCCGAAGGGACGTGCGTGCACGTTGCTTGCCGTTGCTCCTTTTTCAGAAAAGTGCACGGTGCCTTCGACATCGTTGAGCGGCGGCTTGGGCCAGCCCATGGCAATGTCGGCCTTCTGCATGGAGATGGCTCCCTTTACTTTGGTGCCGGATGCCTCCAGCAGCGGAATGTCGAGGTACAAATCCAGATGTCCCTGACCTTTTGCCTTGGTGCCTGTAAACGCGCCCGAGACAAACTCCGTGACGGGGCTTGCTTGCACGTAGTCGAAGAACTTTTGAAGTTCGGCGTCGGCGTTGCCGTTGATGATTAGGCGAGTGTTGTCGCCGGCGCTCAGATTCGGGATGTCGGCGCGCGTTTTCGTCACCGTAGCGCCGTTGGTCTTGGCCGAATCGGCAAGCACCGTCATCGAGGCGCCTTCAAAGATGAGGCGCCCCTGAATGTCGGTGAGAAGCGGCCACAAGGCGGCGCGCTCAAAATTGCCGTCTTCGAGCACCTTCATGGAAGGAACATAGTCAATGGCGGCATCCTTGAGTTCTGCCGAAACGATAAAGTGCCCTTTGTCCTTGTTCGGCCCGACCCAGGGGTATTTCACGAGATCGCCGCGCAACTCGAACGTGCCGTTTTGCGCCTGTCCGGAAACGAGGCCGCCCTGCAGCCAGTTGCGCACGTTTTCGGAGATCGCCAGCGGCATGTACCGCCAGGCGCGGTTGGCTTGCAGGTGCTCGATGCGGCCCGTGAGATTGATGTGACCGGCCGCCGTGTCGTTTTGCTGCCAGGAGCCCTGCGCGGACACAGACAGGTCTTCGTTGGAAACGGCCACGTTGTCAAAGGTTATCGCAACCTTTTCGTTGTCAGTCTCGGAAGCTCGGGAAAGCTGCCAGCTCACGGCGCCCGTGAGTGAATCAAGAGGCAGGCGGGGATTTTCAAAGACGCCGGGAATTGACACGGCGCCTTTTTGGGTGGCGAAAGCCACGCGCCCGCGCTTGGCGGCGACTTCCAGAGAGCCGGAAAGGTTCTCAACGCCGGAGAAGAAAACCTTTTCGTTTTCGGGCGAGTTATGGGCAACCGTCAGGCCGGAGAAATCGGTCTTGATGCGCCAGTCCTGTGTCTTGCCGGGAGAGCCCAGCCAGGAAACCTCGAAGTTGGAGATGGTGCCGGAGGCTTCATGCTGGTGAATCAGATCGGCTGCCGACTTTGGAAAGGGCACGGACGGAAGGAGTTTTTTGAGCGTTTCAACGTCAAGCCGTGCGATGCTGAAGCCTGAGCGATGCGTTTCGGCGTCCGGTGTTGCAGCCGTGTGCACGACGGTCTGCAAAAGCAGGTCGTGAGCTTCGGTGCCATCGCTCAATTCGAAATCGAGATTTTCAGCTTTGGCGTGCAGTTCGCCTTCGGTAAAGGTTTCCGTCAGACGCGTCGACAGCGTTTTTACCTGCAGCGGTTCGGAATCGGGCGAGAAAGTGAGCAACACGTCCGACAGGCCGAGGTAACTGGTCAGTTCACTCGGGGCTCCGTCCTGGAATTTGAGCCAGGTCCGCGTGCTGCCGCGCCCCGACTTCAAAAGTTTGCGGGCGTCCGGAATGGGACGCGTCAGGCGGGCAACGTCAAGATTGTCGGCGCCGAGATAAAGTTCGCCCGACCATGTCTTCCAGCTGCGGTCACCGAAAAGCGGAGCAGTGAACCGCGTGCGGATGTCGATGCGGTTTTCATGCCGCCCTGCGAGTTCGCCCTGAATGCCCGCTCGATAGTCGCTCACGTTCTTTTCAAACGTAAAGTTGATGTTTTCGATCGTGGTCGTGCGGGCGCGAGGCTTGGCAATCAGATCCTGAAAGCGAAGCTTGCAGGACGTAACGTCAATGCGGCCCTGGCGCAGGAGCCAGTCTGTGACGGCCGAACCGCTTTGCGCGTCGCGTCGGACCGTATCGTTGAAATTGATGATAAAGCCCGCAATGTCAAAGACGCCGTGATCAACGCGTCGAACGGTGATTTCGGCGTTGGGAACTTCAAGCTTTCTGAAAAGGGGCTGTCCGAAGACGGAGCGCCAGTAAAAACTCGCCTCAACCTGCGGCAAATGCAGGATGTTGGCATCACGTGAACGTGGGTCGGGACGTTGAATCACGACATCGCGCAGGGAAAGCTGCGGCCAGAACGTATCCCACCGCGGCGAGACACGCCCGATGCTGACTTCGGCGTGCAGCGACTCGCTCAGAAAATGCGCTATGTCGTCCTTGTACTTGTCGACCTGAGGCAGCAGAACCCAGCGCGTTGTGAGCACAAGAGCACAAAAGAGGAAGTAGAAGAGAACGACGCCCCAAAAAAAAGAGATCCACGCCGCGCGTACTTTGGGGTGGCGCAGGTAGGCTCTGAATCTGACCGGGAGTATGGAAAACGTCGAACTCATGCCGCAGGAATTGCGAAGATCACGGACCTAGGAGGAAAAAACGACTCAGCGCGATTGCTCACACAGCTAAAATGAGCCGAACAGGCAAGCGCCGAAAACCGGTCGAGCTGTCACGCAAATGAAACGAAAAACTCACACAAGGCAATATAGCAAAGCTCGTTGCGGACAACTCGGGCGATTTTGTATCTCGCCGCAAATTGGTCTCGATTTGAAACAACTTTTTTACGCAGTTTTTATGTCATGGGCGAACTGAATTCAACCAAGCCGCGTTTGACTCCGCAGGAAGTTCCTCAATTTTCACAATATGCCGCGCGCTCGCTCAATGCCATGGCGCTGCAGAGCGGGACCACCGTTCAGGATTTAATCGAGCGGTTTCAGAAGGAACCTGTGACGCGCGAGGCGATGCGAAGCCGTCTCGAAAACATCGATGATCCGGAAATGCTCGACATGGTCATGCGTCAGTTGCGCCGGGAAGTGATGACGACGCTGATCGTTCGTGACCTGACCGCTCACGCCGATTTTCATGAAGTCGTGAGCACGGTGACGGCGTTGGCCGAAGAAACCGTTTCGGCGGCCGTGCGGGTGCACTCCCGAAAGCTTGCACAACGCTTCGGCGTGCCGGTGGGCGTCTCGGGTGAACCGCAGGATCTGCTTGTCGTCGGCATGGGCAAACTCGGCGGGGAGGAACTTAACGTCAGTTCCGACATTGATCTGGTCTTCGTCTACGACGAAGGCGGCGAAACGCAGGCAATCGGAGAGTTCGCTTCGGCACGCCGACAGGTGACGAACCACGAGTTCTTTGACCGTTTGGCACGACGTGTGATTGCTTCTATTAACGAAATTGATGGTACCGGTTTTGTGTTTCGCGTCGACATGCGTCTGCGTCCCTTCGGCGACAGCGGTCCTTTGGTGATTTCCTCGGCAATGCTCGAAGAGTATCTCTACAGCGAAGGTCGCGACTGGGAGCGCTTTGCCTGGCTCAAAGGACGCGTTGTCAACCGCAGCGTTTTTGCGGGTGAAGAGAACTTTGCGCAGGCCGTTCGCAACCTCAATTCTCTGGTGCGGCCGTTCGTGTTTCGCAAGTACGTTGACTTCGGCGCCATCAGTGCTCTTGCGAAGATTCATGAGATGATCCGTGCGGAAACGGCCCGCAAGGAAGCCGTCAAGGACCGCGGCACCAACATTAAGCTCGGAAGCGGCGGCATTCGGGAAATCGAATTCATTTGCCAGACTTTCCAAATCATCCGAGGAGGCCGCGAAGCTGAACTTCGAGGCAAGACCACGGGGCCCATGCTTGCTGCCTGTGCCGCAAGCGGCTGCATTGATGAGCAGACGGCCGAACGGCTCAATCGCAACTATGTGTTCTTGCGCAATCTTGAGCATTGCCTGCAGTATGTCGATGACAAGCAGACGCAGGTCTTGCCTAAGGACGATGCAGAGCGCGCACGCGTTGCCAAGATGATGGGAATGACGCTTGCCGAGCTCGATGCCGAAGTCGCCGAGATCAGAGCGTTTGTGACGACGACCTTTGACGGTGTTTTCCATACCAAGGCGCCCACCGATCGCGTGAGCAACTGGCCTGTCGGGTGGTCGACGGGCGATCCGGCTCTTGAAAGTGAACTCACCGATGCGCTTGCCGACATCGGCTTTATTGAGGCCAACAAGCTCGCCGGCCGCATTCTCAAGATGATGCGTTCGCGCTATTTGAACGCGCGTACGCAACAGACGCGCGAACAGTTGGCGCGTTTTGTGCCCAAGGTTGCGCAAAAGGCGGCCGGTTGGGCGCAGCTGCGCGAAAGCTGCGTTTCGGCCGATGAGGTGATGGAGCGCTACCTGACCATCTTGGAGATGGTGCTCGGGCGCGCAACCTATATCGCGCTGCTCAACCAGTATCCGGACGCGGCCGAACGCGTCGGACGGATGCTTGCCGTGTCCCGCTGGGCGGCCGACTACATCGCCGCGCATCCTTTGGTACTCGACGAACTGGTCGATGCGCGCAATCGAGTGATCGACGATTACACACCGGTGGATCGCAGCCGGTGGTTGGAAGAATTGCGTGCGCAAATGCGCTCGGCAGACGGCGATCGGGAGCGCCAGCTCAATCATCTGCGCGACGCTCACCACAGCGCGCTGTTTCAGCTGCTCACAGCCGATCTGGAAGGCCGTCTTACGGTGGAGCGCCTCGCGGACCATCTTTCGGCGCTGGCCGATGCCGTGCTTGCGGTGGTGATTGAGCTTGCCTGGGACTCCATTGCGACGCGGCACCGCGAGTATCCCAAGTTTGCCGTGATCGGCTACGGCAAGTTGGGCGGCAAGGAGCTCGGCTACGCGTCCGACCTCGACTTGATTTTCCTATACGACGACGATGCGCCGGAGTCGGAGAGCAACTACGTGAAGCTCGTCAAGCGCATGCTGAGCTGGCTCACGCTGCAGACGAGTTCGGGCATTCTGTTTGATGTTGACATGCGCCTTCGTCCCAACGGACAGGACGGGCTGATTGCTTCCAACATTGAAATGTTCCGCAAGTATCAGCGCAACGCCGACGGACACGGAGCCTGGCCTTGGGAGCATCAGGCGCTCACGCGCGCCCGTTTCTGTGCGGGCGACCCGCAGGTGGGGCAGCAGTTTGAGGATGAACGCCGCTACATCCTCACGCTTGAGCGCGATGCCGCACAGGTGGCAAAGGACGTCATCGAGATGCGCGGCAAAATGCTCGACGGGCACCCGAACCGCACCGATCTCTTTGACGTGAAGCACGACCGCGGAGGCATGGTGGACCTGGAATTCATCGTGCAGTACCTGGTGCTTGCCAAGAGTTCCGTTTTCCCGGAGCTCGTCAACAACTTCGGTACGATTCATCTCACGGAAATGGCCGCGCGACTGGGACTGCTCGATGAAGCAACGGCGGAGCAAGCCGTCAAGGCTTATCGTCACTACCGCAACATCCAACGCGAAATCCGTCTTGCCCACGGCGAAGACGTCCGCTGCCGTGTGGATCCGGAAAGTGTGGCCGATGAACGCCGAGCGGTTCTTAAGCTCTGGCAGGACGTGTTCGGAACCGACGCTCCGCAGCCTTGATCAAGCAAAACAGCGGCATCCCGGGAGGTTGCCGCCGTTTTTTTCGGACGCTCAGACAATGCCGCTGTGACGCAGCAGCGGCTCGATTGACGGATCGCGTCCGCGGAAAGCACGGAAGTTTTCGATTGCGTCGCGCGAAGAGCCGCGGCTTAACACCTCATCGACCCAGCGCTTGCCGGTGGCCGGATTAAAGAGCCCTTCCTCCTCAAACGCACTGAAGGCGTCGGCTGAGAGCACTTCGGCCCACTTGTAGCTGTAGTAGCCTGCACTGTAGCCGCCCGCAAAGATGTGGGCAAAGCTCTGTGCGAAGCGGGAATATTCAGCAGCCGGCACCACGGCGACTTCCTTGCGCACGTTATCCAAAACGGACTGGAAGTCATCGGCGTGATCCGTGGAGTCATCATCGTGAATGCGCAGATCAAAGAGAGCAAACTCAAGCTGACGCAGGCAGAACATGCCGCTTTGGAAATTCTTGGCCGCCAGCATCTTGTCAAAAAGTTCCTTTGGCAGCACCTCGCCCGTATCAACGTGCGCGGAAAGCGTCTTTAAGGTGTCGTAGTTCCATGCCCAGTTTTCCATGAACTGGCTCGGCATTTCCACGGCATCCCATTCCACGCCGTTAATGCCCGAGAGTTGCGCCTGCGGTACGCGCGAGAGCATGTGATGCAGACCGTGGCCGAATTCGTGAAAGAGCGTCGTGACGTCGTCGTGCGTGAGAAGCGCCGGCTTGTCGCCGACGGGCTGCGAGAAGTTGCATACGAGGTAAGCAACCGGCGTTCTCACTGTCCCGTCGGGTAGCACGCAATAGGTGGTGTCGCTGTCCATCCAGGCGCCGCCGCGTTTGCTGGCTCGAGCGTAGAGGTCGGTGTAAAAACGCGCGATGAGATTGCCGGAAGCGTCTGAAATCCGCCACAGCTTGACGTCGTCGTGCCAAACCGGAGCCGAGTCTTCGCTGATGCGAACGTCAAAGAGTTTTTCGACCAAACGGAACATGCCGCTGAAGACGGCCGGCAGCGTGAAATAGCGCTTCACTTCGTGATCGCTGTAGGCGTATTTGGCTCGGCGAAGGGACTCGGACACCCAGGCGGCGTCCCACGGATGCACTTCGTTGAGCCCCAGCTTTTCTTTGGCAAACGTTTTGACTTCTTCCCAGTCGGCCTCGCCCTTGGCGCGGGCCTTCTGAGCGAGTTCCGTCAAGAACGCCTCAACTGCGGCCGGAGAATCAGCCATCTTGGGAACGAGCGAGACTTCGGCGTAGTTCTTGAATCCCAGCAACAGCGCTTCTTCGCGGCGGTTTTTGAGTAGGGATCGGATAAGCGGCGTGTTGTCGCGCTCAGCCGGGCCGAATTCAGAGGCGCGTGTCGAATAGGCGCGGTGAAGCTTTTCACGCAGTGCGGCGTTGTTGGCGTACTGCATGGCGGGCAAATAACTGGGCATATGCAGCGAAATGCGCCACTTGCCTTCAAGTCCCGCGGCTTTGGCTGAGGCGGCGTACATGTCGACGACATCCGACGGAATGCCATCGAGTTCGGAAACATCCTCTATGTCCAGCGCAAAGGCGTTGGTGGCGTCAAGGAGGTTTTCGCTGAACTTCTGGCTGTCGGCCGCGTCCTGTTGGCCGAGAGCTTTGAGGCGAGCCTTAGGTTCGGGGGCAAGTTCCGCACCCGAAAGACGGAAGTCACGGATTTCTCGCTTGATGATGCGCTGACATCCTTCACTCAAGGCTGCAAAGCCTTCTGAGCTCTCAATCGCTTTGTATTTGGCAAAGAGAGCTTCGTTTTGAGAGAGCTCGATATAAAACTGCGTCATGCGCGGCAGGTTGGCGTTATATGCCTCTCGCAACGCTTCACTGTCCATGACGCCCGAGAGGTGGCCCACGGCCGACCAGGCGCGCGAGAGCTTTTCAAGCGCCTGTTCGAGCGGATCGACGACATCGCTCCAGGTGGCGGGCGTCTCGGGCGCCGTGACCTTGGCAACGGCTTCGTTTGCCTTGGCGAGCAGCTCGTCCAAAGCCGGCGTTATGTGTTCGGTTTTGATGGCGGGCCAGTTTAAAAGAGAGCCCTGATCGATCAAGGGATTGGTCATGACAACTGAAAAAAAACTAAAGGAACATCAAGACAAAGAAATGCCGCGGCGCATCTGAGCGGCGAGCACTGTGTTTTGCATCAGCATGGCAATCGTCATGGGACCGACGCCGCCCGGTACGGGGGTGATGCTGCCGGCGATTTCTTTTACTTCAGCAAAATCCACGTCTCCGCAAAGCTTTCCGGTTTCATCGCGGTTCATGCCGACGTCAATCACGACGGCGCCGGGCTTGACCATATCGGCCTTGATGAGCTTGGCGCGGCCTACGGCGGCTACCAGAATGTCGGCGTTGCGCGTGACGGCGCTCAGATCGGGTGTGCGGCTGTGCGCGACAGTGACGGTGGCGTCGGCAGCCAGAAGCAGCAAGGCCATGGGTTTGCCCACGATGTTGCTGCGTCCGACGATGACGGCGGATTTGCCGCGGGGATTGACGCCCGATTTTTCAATCAAACGCATCACACCGAACGGCGTGCACGGGACAAAACCCTGTTTGCCGGTGACGAGAGCACCCGCATTGGCCACGTGAAAGCCGTCGACGTCTTTGGCAGGGGCAATTGCCGAGATCACGGCGTCGGCATTGATCTGCATGGGCAGCGGCAGCTGAACAAGGATGCCGTCGACGCTCTCGTCGGCGTTGAGCTCGGCAATCTTTGCCAGAAGCTGCTGCTGCGTCGTTTCGGCAGGCATTCGAAATTCGAGCGAACGGATGCCCGTATCCGCGCAAGCCTTGATTTTGTTGCGCACATAAACCTGGCTGGCGGAATCGTCGCCGACGAGAATCACGGCCAGCGCCGTGGAAACGCCCTTTTCGGCAAGCGCTGCAACCTGTGTTTTCACTTCGGAGCGGATTTCAGCGGCAAGAGCCTTGCCGTCGAGGATTTGTGCTGACATAGACGAAATTTCCTAAAAAAGCGAGCGGTCTTGCGACCGCCCGATGTTGAGATTCGGTTAGCGTTTGCCGGTAAGCTTGTTCCTCTCATCATGAGCGCGGCGGGAAGCATCGGCTTCGGGCAGTACCTCAGCGATCGCCTGAGCGGCTGCGGCGTTGAATTTCAGGCGGAAGTCTGTGACCGGTTGGTTGTTGCGCACGATGCGAACAGGAACCACCTGCATGCGTGACTGGCCTTTGTTGCCGCGCACGATTTCGGCAAAGCCCACGTCAATGCCGTCGTTGTTGATTGGCTGAATGCCGATGTCGGAACTTAGCACGTCGGCGTCTTCGGTGAGTTCAAGAACACGCGTTCCCTGAATGCGGCTTATCTTCCAGGAGCCGCCCTTTTGTGCGCCGTTGGGCAGTCGTTCGCAGAACATATTGCTGCGCTGAACCTGTGAAAGAATGAAGCGTCCTTGAGGAGCCGACGCACGGTTCTTGCCGCGCTCGCGCACGGGACGCTCAAAGGACAGACCGTAGGGCGTTGCTTCCAAATGGCTCACGTAGCTCATGCAGTAAGGCGTAGTTTTAGCTGTGTAGCGCGCAATCATGCTTTCGAGATTGCGGGCGCCCGTAAAGGCCGAGCGCGACGGCTGCACGATTTCATCGTCGCCGAGCCAGTAAGTGGCGAGATACGCTACGGAGCCCTGCGGGAACTTGGCGTCGGCCGGCACAAACCAGGCGAGCGAATCAGGTTGGTTGTTGCCGTTGCGAAGGAAGTGACGGATGGGTTTGCCTGAGATGTTGTAGGCGCGAAGTTCAACGGCAAGGTTAAAGACCGCCTGACCGGAATTCTGCAGAAGGATGCGGCCGTCGGGCAGGCGGGAGGCAACCATTGGTCCTTCGTTGTTGAGTACTCTGGAGTTACGGATGAGCTGCACGGCGCCTTGACCCCAGGTAAAGCAGCGTTCTCCGGCCTGTGTTACGGTTTCACTGACGGTCCAGCTGCCCGTTTGAGCGGGTTGCAGTTGAAAGAAACTGCGGTGAGTGTCATAGAAGGCGTAGATGCCTTCCTGCAGGGCGGCAACGGAGTCAACGGGAGTTTCCGTGCTGCGGAAGGGCGGACGAATGTTCGATTCGGGGCGCCACGTTGCGTCGGTGAATTCCTTGTAGTTGGCTTTGGGCTGGTAGTCAACAGTATGCGTCGCGCAACCGCTCAACAGGACGGCTGCGGCAAATGCAGCGGAAGTGGCTTTCAGAAAAAGGCGAGACGTCTTCATTTTTCTTCGCGCTCCGTAGCAAGATCAGTTTTAGGGCGACACAACGGCGCCTGGATTGAGTCGGTTGTCGGGGTCGAAAATGCGCTTCAATTTGCGCATCAACTGCAGTTCATCTGCCGGTTTTGTTTGCTCAATAAGGTCGCGTTTCATGCGCCCGACGCCGTGCTCGGCGGCAACCGAGCCGTTAAATCGCGCTACATGTTCGTAGACGATGGCGTTGATTTCCTTTTCAAAGGCAAAACAAAGCCGGGGATCCTGCCCCGGAACGACGCCCATATTGTAGTGGAGATTGCCGTCTCCGAAATGACCGAAAACACTCGGTTCGATCCAGGAAAAACGCTTTGCGAGCGCTGCATTGGTTTGTTCGACAAACTCCGCAAGGCGGCTTCGCGGCACGCTGATGTCGTGCTTGACGTTGCCTCCGGTCTTCTTGTGCGCTTCAGGGACTGCTTCGCGCACTGCCCAAAGCGCCTCGCATTGGATCTCGCTTTGCGAGAGAACGGTGTCGGTGATGATTCCTTGTTCGAGAAGTCCTTCAAGCAGCGACTCGAGAAGGTCGGCACTTTGAGTTTCATCTTGGGTGTCGGAATAGGAAAGTTCAACGAGAACCGACCAGGGCGAGTGTGTATCGATTTTTTTGACTTTCTCGGGAAAGACCTGCGCAACGCGCTGCAGCGGCGTTTGATGAACGATTTCAAAGGCGCTCAGGGCATGACCTGCCTGTGTTTGAAAGGCGCAGAAAAGCGGTTCGATTTTGCGCAGAGAATCCAGCGACAGCCAAAGCACCCTGCGCGAAGCCGGAAGCGGATGCAGTTTCAGTACTGCCTTTGTGATGATGCCAAGCGTTCCTTCGCTTCCGATGAAAAGCGACTTTAAGTCGTAGCCGGTGTTGTCCTTGCGCAGGCCTCGCATCAGGTCGAGCACGCGTCCATCGCAAAGAACGACTTCAAGTCCCAGACATAGGTCTCTGGCGTTGCCGTATCGCAGAACATGTACGCCGCCCGCGTTGGTCGCAAGAACGCCTCCCACGGTAGCCGTTCCGTCGCTGGCAAGGCTGAGTGCAAAAAGACGCTTTTGCAGAGCGGCCGTTTCTCTGACGGCTGCGACCGGAACACCTGCTTGTACGACGACCGAGTCGTTGACGGTGTCGATTTTCTCGATGCGGCGCAGACGGGTTGTCGAGAGCAAAACGGTTCGCGAGACATCCGTGTCGTTTACGACGGGGGTAGCCGCCGCGGCGTTGCCCGTGTTGCCGCCTTGAGCAAACACGAGCGCATTGTGTCGGCAGGCGACGCGCATGATTTCCGAGACTTCTTCGGTTGTGGAGGGGAAGACGGCACACAGCGCGCGGCCCTGCCAGCGGCCGCGATTATCAAGCAAAAGCGGAGCTAGGGACATCGCGTCGGTGAGAACGCGATCGGAGCCGAGACACGCCTGAAGGTCGGACAGAAGCGAAGCCATGTTTTTTCCGAGAAATCGAAACGAGACATAGTTTACGCGGCGCGACCGTACGTTTGTCTTGAGAAATACGTACAAACAAAACAGGCGCTCCTTCGAAGAAAAGAGCGCCTGTGAATCAACGTCAGAAGACGGAGATTAGATCGTCAGCAGCGGCACGATGAGCAGAGCCACGATGTTGATGATCTTGATGAGCGGGTTGACGGCGGGGCCGGCGGTGTCCTTGTAGGGGTCGCCGACGGTGTCGCCCGTTACGGCAGCCTTGTGAGATTCGCTGCCCTTGCCGCCGAAGTGACCGTCTTCGATGTACTTCTTGGCGTTATCCCAAGCGCCGCCGCCCGTGGTCATGGAGATGGCCACGAAGATACCGGTGACGATCGTACCCATCAGCACACCGCCGAGAGCCTTCGGGCCGAGGATGAGGCCGACGAGGATCGGGACGATGACCGGGAGAACGGACGGGATGATCATTTCCTTAATGGCAGCGCCGGTGAGCATGCCGACGGCCTTGGAATAATCGGGCTTGGCCTTGCCTTCCATGATGCCCTTGATTTCCTTGAACTGGCGACGGACTTCAATCACCACGGAGCCGGCAGCGCGGCCGACGGCTTCCATAGCCATTGCGCCGAAGAGGTAGGGAATCAGACCGCCGATGATCAGACCAGCAATCACGTACGGGTCGGAAAGGTCAAACTGGAAGTCAATGTTGAACTGCTGCTTCAGAGCGTGCGTGTAGTCGGCAAAGAGCACCAGAGCGGCCAGACCGGCCGAACCGATGGCGTAGCCCTTGGTGACGGCCTTGGTCGTGTTGCCGACTGCGTCAAGCGGGTCGGTCACGTTGCGGACCTTTTCATCGAGTTCGGACATTTCGGCAATACCGCCGGCGTTGTCCGTGATCGGGCCATAGGCGTCGAGAGCAACGATGATGCCGGCCATGGTCAGCATCGAGGTTGCGGCGATGGCAACACCGTAGAGACCGGCAAGCGAGAAGCTAACGAGAATGGCGATAACCACGGCGAGAACCGGAAGAGCGGTGGCCTTCATGGAGACGGCCAGACCGGCGATGATGTTGGTGCCGTGACCGGTGGTGGAAGCTTCGGCAACCGTCTGCACGGGCTTGTATTCCGTACCGGTGTAGTACTCGGTGATCACGACCATCAAGGCAGTCAGAACGAGGCCGATCAGAGCGGAACCGAACAGGTGCGTGGTCGTCACGCCTTCGGGCAGCATCTTGGGATCGGAGAAGACGAAGTCGCCGACGAACCAGAAGGCAACGGCGGCGATGACGCCGGCGACGATAAGGCCGCGGTACAGTGCCGTCATGATCTTCTTGCCGGGCAGGTACTTCACGAAGAACGTACCGATGATGGAAGCGACGATCGAGACAGCACCCAAGACGAGCGGGTATTCAACCATGCGCATGGTGTCGCCCGTTGCCGAAAGCGCGCCGATCATCATGGTGGCCACGATGGTCACGGCGTAGGTTTCGAACAAGTCGGCAGCCATACCGGCGCAGTCGCCCACGTTGTCGCCCACGTTGTCGGCGATCACGGCGGGGTTGCGGGGGTCGTCTTCGGGAATGCCGGCTTCAACCTTACCCACAAGGTCGGCACCGACGTCGGCGCCCTTGGTGAAGATGCCGCCGCCCAGACGAGCGAAGATGGAAATCAGGCTCGAACCGAAAGCCAGACCGATCAACGGCTTGATCGTGTCGTAGAGGTTGGCGTCGGGAGCAGCCGTGCCGATCAGCACAGCCATGTAGCCGGCCACGCCGAGAAGGCCCAGACCGACCACGAGCATGCCCGTGATGGCGCCGCCCTTGAAGGCGACGTTAAGAGCTTCGGCGATGCCCTGGCTGGCTGCCTGAGCGGTGCGAACGTTGGCCTTGACGGAAACGTTCATGCCGATGAAGCCGCAAGCGCCGGAAAGGATGGCGCCGACGGCAAAGCCGCCTGCCGTCTTAAAGCCCAGTGCGGGAACGAAGGCGATGATAAGGAAAAGAACCACGCCGACGATGGCGATGGTCGTGTACTGCTTGGTCAGATAAGCCGTTGCACCCTGCTGAATGGCGTGCGAGATTTCCTGCATGCGGGGATTGCCGGGATCGCGGGCCAGAATCCAGCTACGGGAGACAAGACCGAAAATCACGGCGATGATGCCCGCGGCAATGGCGAGCCACAAAGCTGTAGTCATGATGTTGAAAGCTCCGGGTGTCGACTCAACGTCCGAGGAGGGTCAAGCCGACGCCAAAAGTGTTAAAGAAAAAACAAAAAAATAAGGGAACACGGTGATTTCACACATCGTGTTCCCTTTTAATTTTTTACTTCAGCGCCTCGAAGATCGCATCGCGGATGTCCGTAATCGAACCGACGCCGTTGACCTTACGGTACTGCGGCACGTTGGGTTCGCCGGACGCTGCGAGCTTGCTGTAGTAGTCGACGAGTGCTTCGGTCTGAGCATGGTAGACAGACAGACGCTTCATCACGACTTCTTCGCGGTCATCGTCACGCTGTACGAGGTCTTCGCCCGTCACGTCGTCCTTGCCGGCAACCTTGGGCGGGTTGTACTTGACGTGGTAGCTGCGACCCGAAGCGGGGTGCACGCGGCGGCCGGACATACGTTCGACAATTTCGGAGTCGGGCACGGCGATTTCGAGCACGAAGTCAATCGGCACGCCGGCGTCCTGCAAGGCCTGAGCCTGCGGGATGGTGCGCGGGAAGCCGTCGAAAAGAAAGCCGTTCTTGCAGTCGTCGGCAAGCAGACGTTCCTTGACAAGCCCGATGATGATGTCATCGCTCACGAGGCCGCCCTGATCCATGATCACCTTGGCGGCTTTGCCGAGTTCGGTACCGGCCTTGACGGCGGCGCGAAGCATGTCGCCCGTCGAGATCTGCGGAATGCCGAAGTGTTCTTTGATGTAGTTGGCCTGGGTGCCTTTACCGGCGCCGGGGGGTCCGATCAGGATCAAACGCATGAAAAATCTCCAATTAATTCAACGTAAAACCAGTAAAAGACAGATTTACGTCGGAAACTCTTTCAAGAAAAATTCGGCGAGTCCCGAAGGTCGCGCCGCTTTGCCCGCCGCATCGCGACAAGCTCACAATTTTTCTTGCACTGCGGAAATTGTAATTGAAACATTCTGCAAAACAATAGCGAAACCTTTGTTACATCTTTCGGACGAGGCAAAACGCGGCTTTTCGGAACCAAAAAACTAGTTTTTGAGAGATTCGGCGTACACCGAACGTACGCGCTCCAGATCTTCGGCGGTGTCCACGCCCGAAGGCAGGTTCTCGTCGAGAATCAGTACGCTGATACGGTACCCGTGCCAGAGGGCTCGCAACTGTTCCAGCGACTCAAACTTTTCGATGGGGGCGGGAGCTAACTTAGGAAACGCCTTTAAAAAGCCTGCACGGTAGGCATAAAGCCCGATGTGGTGATAGGCGGGCAAACCTTCGGGCAGCACAGACTTGTCGCTACGAAATGCGTCGCGCGGCCAGGGAAGCGGCGCGCGGGAGAAGGTAAGCGCTCGACCCTTGGCGTCGATTTCGACCTTGACTACGTTCGGATTGAAGAAGTGCTCGGCGTCGGATATCGGGTGCGCAGCGGTGGCAATGGCGCAATCGTCGTGCTTTTCAAGGTCTTCGGCAACGGCGCGTATGACATTGATGGGAATCAGAGGTTCATCGCCCTGGACATTGACGACGATCGTGTCGTCGGTTAGGCCCAGAGCCGCGGCGGCTTCGGCGAGACGATCGGTGCCGGTCGGACAGTTCGGATCCGTCAGAAGCGCCTTGATGTTGTGTTCTTCGCAGGCCTTGACGATGGCCGGTGAGTCGCAGGCGACGAAAACCGCATCGGCACCGCACCCGAGAGCGCGCTCGGCGGTACGCACAACCATCGGCTTGCCGCAGATGTCGGCAAGCGGCTTTTCCTTCAGGCGCGAAGACGACATGCGCGCCGGCACGATTACTACAAAGCCCATGGCAAGTCCTTCGTTAGTTGGCGGGTTTGATACGAGCGGCTTCTTGTTCCTCGGGCGTGAGTTCTCGCGCTTCCTTGGTGAGCATCACCGGGATTTCCCCGTCAAGCGGGAAGCCGAGCGCGCACTTGGCGCACTGCATTTCAGACTTCTGCTGATCAAAATGAAGAGGCCCCTTGCAGACGGGGCAGACCAAAACTTCGGTAAGGCGGCTGTCCATAATGTTGTCGTTTCAATGTTCGGCTGACGAAGCGTTCGTCAGCGGGAGTTGTATTTGCTCGGAAGAGTGCGTGTGCCGGGAAGCATCTCATTGAGCAGCTGAAAGATCTTATCTTCCGTGCTGATGAATTTCGAGATGTTGATTTCGTTTGTCGGCGCATCGTACTTGGCTTCGCTTATAAGCTTGCCGTGCTCCCAGTATTGCAGATGAATGTTGGAGGTGTAGTTGGCGATCTGCCAGCGGGAAATCGACTGACAGGAAAAGACGCGGGAACAGTTTTTCGTTTGTCCCGCGCCGACGCGCTTCACGGAAAAACCCTTGCGCTTGAGACCTTTGATGACGGAGTTGTAGGCGACCTTTCGGTTGCTTGAATCTTGAATGACGCAGACGTTGCCCGGTTTGATGTTGTACGCGGGTGCCCGGACTGACTGCGTGGAGCAGCCGGCCAGAAGGCAGCAGACGGCAAGACCGATACTCAAGCAAGCGCGATTCATTTTATTTCAGTGCGTGATTTCTTCCGTGGGCGGTACGATGTCAATGTGTTTGCGTTCGGCCGCATCCGTGAGCTTTTCCACTACGAACTGGATGAGGTAGGGGTCAAGTTGTGTTTGGTACTCGACGACCCAAATGCGGCGGTCGTTCTTGATATCCGCGTTCTGCATGGCTTTGACCGCGTCCTTGCCGGTGATGAAGATGTAGCGTGCGTCGGACTGCGCAAACGGATTCGAATCAAAGGCAAAGTGATCGCCCAATCCCAAGTTCTTGCCGACGATGTCGTGAGCGGCAAGCATATTGAAGAAGCGATCGGGCGCGGCAATGCCGGCCGCAGCAAGTACCTTGGCTTCTTTTTCGGCGATGCGGTGCGAAATGTCCTCGATTGAGCGGCGGCGGCCGTCGCACAGACGCACGACATCCCCGAGCTGGGAAGTGGCGGCAAAGCGAGGCGTACGACTTTCAATAGTATCTTCGGTAGCGCTCAGAACGATGGCATCAACAGAGTCCAGACGTGAGGGGAGTTCGCGCAGGGGGCCTGCGGGAAGCGCCCAGCTGTTGCCCAGCCCTCGAGCACCGACGACGGCAAGTTCAACGTCGCGCGCAAGGCGCCGATGCTGCAGACCGTCGTCGCTGACAATCACATTAACGCTCGGATTGCTTCGGATCAGCAGACGCCCTGCGGCCACGCGGTCGCGTCCCACGGCTACAGGAACCCCGGTGGCGCGGCGAATCAAAAGCGGTTCGTCGCCGACGGTGCTTGCCGGAGAGTCGTCTTCGACAAGGTGTTGCTCTTTGCTGGCGCGTCCGTATCCGCGGCTGATGACTCCGGGCGTAAAGCCCGCGGCCTTCAGTTCGCGGACGAGCTCGATCGTGATGGGAGTCTTGCCCGTGCCGCCGACGTAGATGTTGCCGACAACGACAACGGGCACCGGCAGTTCAACAGGTGTAGTCCTAGCTGCCCGGCGTCGTGCGATGGCAAGGTAGACAAGCGAAAAAGGGTAGAGTAGAGAGGCGGCAATGCCGCGGTGCGACCACACATCGTGCAGCACACGTTCAACAGCGGCGCGCATCAGATGTGCTCCTTGCGGGAAAGAAAAGTTTCCGGTCCAGGATGTGGTTGATCTGACATTCTTGTCTTACAAAAAAGGATAGGACTGACGGCGTGAGCGTGTTACTGACAGGCTCGACCGACAGGCGATTTTCTAATCATAGCGCAGGCGCTCGGATAGCAAAAATTTTCGATGCGGGAATCTGTTTGCGCAACACATCTTTTTTGGTTGTCAGAAATCCGGAAAATCGGCCGGCGCCTTGAAAGTGACCGGTTCGCCGGAAGTCGGATGTATGAAGGTGAGCTCGGCGGCGTGCAGACACAGGCGTGTGGCATCGGTTTCGCCTTCAAGTCCCGGATGACCGTAAAAGGGGTCGCCGTCAATGGGGCAACCGAGCCCTTTGGCGCAATGCACACGCAGCTGGTGCGTGCGGCCCGTGACAGGGCTCAAGCGCACGAGAGTTTTCGGTCCTCCCGCAGTCTGCTGCGTGCCGATCACGACAAATTCTGTGGCCGACGCCTTTCCGCCGCCATCTTCAGTGAGAGTGCATTGCCGCGGACGATCGAGCCAATTGAGTGCCAGAGGGAGTTCGATGCGGCCCTGCTGTTCGCTGATGACTCCTTCGAGGCGTGCCTCGTAGATCTTGTGCGTGTCACGCTCGCGAAACGACTTGTTGAGATGTTCAAGCGATCGCTTGTTACGAGCGAAAACGAGCAGGCCCGAGGTGTCTAGGTCCAGTCGATGCACGACATGCAGTTCGCCGTATTGGCGTTCCAGCATGGTCTTGGCGCAGACTTTCTCGCGGACGCCTGGAACGGAACTCAGACGAGCAGGCTTATCGATTACCAAAATGTCGTCGTCGCTGTAGAGAACGACGGGGCGCGGCGCAGACTCTTCAGTCTGCATTGGAGAGCTTTTGCAATGAGGGCGACCGATCAGCATCCACTCGAGCAGAAATCGAGCTCCTGAGCGCGGCGCATAGAACGTTTGATCCCAACGGCATTCAAACGTAGGGCTTTTGCCGCACCACCATTCGTTGAGTTCCGTCAGCCGAGCGTCGCGGTGACGAATGTTGAGTTCTTGGACAATACGCACAACGGGACTCGTGAGAGCATCGGTCAAAACACGGCGCCACAACGCACGACGTTCGGCCTGCTCGCGTCCGCCCCTGAAATAGTCTCGCTGCGGAAACGGCTCGAAAATCTCGTCCAGTCGAGTCTTGAGAGTTTTAGCTTCGCCCTTGCCGTTGATCAATTCGATATTGGGAACATCTTCTTCTTGCATGCCGGGCCACAGGCGTTTGGCTGACAGCTTAGCGGGAGGCGCAAACAAAAGCGGCGCAGCTGGCTCTAGCACCAGCATTCCCCAGGTGCGACCGTTTTCTTCGAAAATGCCGAGGCCGGCACGCCCCTTGAAGCCTTGGCGGATCATGCCCTTTTGCACCACGAATTGTCTGGCGACTTTCATGCGTGCGCAGGGAGCCTGTGTAAAAGCATCGGGCAGGGATTCGCTCGCAAGGGGTAGGGAGCAGGTGATTTCGAAGACGCAGGCAGAATGCGGAGACATTGAAGTAAAAGATAAAAAAATCGAACGCAGGCGGATTCTAGCCTTTGCTTCCGCTAAAAAAGAAAAGGTCGGAAAAGCGAAGAACTTTTCCAACCTTCAAGTCTGATACAGCGGTTGTGCTGTCAGTCTTCTTTAAATGCGACTTCACGGGTCTTTCTGAAGGCCGGGGCGGCAACCAAAAAGACCATTAGGACAGCAGCGATGAGCAGTCCGCACGAAATCGGACTGGATACAAACACGGAGGGATCTCCGCGAGACAAAAGCATGGCGCGGCGGAGATTTTCTTCCATCATCGGTCCCAAAATAAAGCCCAGAACCAATGGCGCGGTTTCACAGCCGAGCTTACCGAAAACGTAACCCGCGAAACCGAAGAAGATGGCGATCCAAACATCCCATACGTTGTTGTTAATGGAATACACACCGATGCAGCAGAAGACCAGAATTGCAGGAAAGAGCCAGCGGTAAGGCACACGCAGCAACTGTACCCACACTCCGATCATCGGAAGGTTTAGAACCACGAGGATCAGATTGCCGATCCACATGGAAATGATCAAGCCCCAAAAAAGCCCCGGGTCAGACTGCATGACCTGAGGTCCGGGCACAATGTCGTGAATCATCATGGCGCCGATCATCAGAGCCATTACGGCGTTGGAAGGGATGCCGAGCGTGAGCATGGGGACAAACGACGTTTGTGCACCAGCATTGTTGGCTGATTCGGGACCGGCAACGCCGCGGATGTTGCCGTAGCCGAACGGAGGATCGGCTTTGTCGCCGGCGAGTTTCTTTTCAGCCGTGTAACTTGCAAAAGAGCTCAGAAGAGCGCCGCCTCCCGGCAGTACTCCCAGAATGGACCCCAGAGCGGTACCGCGAACAATGGGTCCCACGGATACTTTGATTTCTTGCCAGGACGGAAGGATATTCTTCACTTTGTTCGGTACGAGCGATCTGCTCATATTGCCTTCCAAATTGCGCATGATTTCAGCAAAGCCGAACAAGCCCATGCTCAATGGTACGAAATCAATGCCGTCTTGCAGTTCATCCAGACCGAAGGTGAAACGGAACGCTCCGGAATTGACGTCTGTGCCAATTAACCCTAAAAGCAAGCCCAGCAACACCATACAGATGGCTTTGAGCAGCGAACCTGTGGCAAGTACCGTAGCACTTACGAGACCGAGAACCATCAGACTGAAGTATTCGGCCGGTCCGAACTGAAAGGCGAGCTCGGTCAGAGGGGGCGCAAAAGCGGCAATCAGAAGCGTGGCCACGCACCCGGCAAAGAAGCTGCCGAGGGCAGCGATGCCAAGCGCTGAGCCTGCGCGTCCCCGTTTGGCCATCATATGTCCGTCCAGGCAGGTGACGACGGCAGATGCTTCGCCGGGTATGTTGACCAGAATAGCGGTGGTTGACCCGCCATAGGAAGCACCGTAATAAATGCCGGCGAGCATGATCAATGCTGAAGTTGGCGGGAGAGCGTACGTTGCCGGAAGCAGCATGGCCACCGTTGCAACCGGTCCCATGCCGGGCAGCACTCCGATCAACGTGCCGATGGTCACGCCGATCGTGCAGTAGAGGATGTTCTGAAGTGAAAGGGCGGTGTCAAAGCCCAACATCAGATTCGAGATGAGTCCCAGATCCATTTCCGGCTCCTACTTACATGAAGACGGGCCAGACGGGCACAAGCATCCCGACGCCGTAGACGAAAATAAGCCATGCCAACAGATCCATTACAAGGATGATGGCGAGTGTTTCTTTGAAACGAAAGTCGGGTGATGCAAGTCCGGCGATCAAAATCATGGCCGCCAATGAGAGCATCAGTCCGAAAGTATTCAAAGCTAGCCCAAAGACCAGGATGGAGCCCAGAATCAAAAACAGAACATTCCAACGAAACGGCATGATCTCGCCCGTGTCTTCGCCGGTTTCCGTGATGGGGGCTTTACGAAAATAACCGAGAAGAGCGACGATAAGTCCGATAGCTGTCAGCAGAATGCCCAAAACCGTCGGAAAGTAGGCGGGCCCCATGCGGGATGCTTGACCGAGTTCGTGCTCTTGGGCAAATACGATGAAAAAGACGCCGAGTAGAGCAAAAAGGATGCCCGACCAGAAGTCTTTGTGATTCCCTACAACCATAAAAGTGCTTGAAGTGACCGAGGAAAGGCGCCGTTTTGTTTTTCTATGACGTACGGCGCCCGCGCACATATGCCCGGCCGACGACAATCAAACGCCGGCCGGGATGCTCCGTGAGCTGTTGATCAGTCGACGCGAGCTCCGGAGGCTTTGACGATTTCGGCGTATTTCGCCAATTCCGTCTTGATCAAAGCGGCAAACTCTTCGGGTTTGCACGGTGCAGATTCGCCTCCCAGACGTGCCAGACGTTTCTTCATGTCGTCGCTCGCAAGCGCCTTGGTAATTACGCTATTGAGGTGCATGACAATGTCGCGAGGCGTCTTGGCTGGCACGAACAAACCGTACCAAGTCGAGATGTCAAATCCTGCCACACCGGCTTCGACCATAGTGGGCACATCGGGAAGTGCTTCTGCGCGTTTGGTGGTGGTGACGGCAAGCGGAACCAGTTTGCCGGCTTGAATGTTGGCGGAGGCCGACGAGAGGTTGTCGAAAATGAGGTCGGTTTGACCGGCAAGAACGGAAAGCTGAGCGGCCGAGGCACCGGCATAGGGCACGTGCACCATCTTGATGCCGGCTTTGGCTTTGAGAAGTTCGCCTGCCATGTGACCGGCCGAACCGTTTCCGCCGGAGGCGTAGTTGAGCTTGTCGGGATTTGCCTTGCAGTAGGCAATCAAATCTTTGACGGATTTGATGCCGGTACGTTGCTGAAATTCCGGTGTGACGACAAGCACATTGGGAACGTGAGCGATGAGCGTAACCGGCTCAAAGTCTTTGATCGGGTCGTAGGGAAGTTTCTTGAACAAGTTCGGGTTGACGGCGTGCGTGGCAACGGCTCCGACGCACAACGTCATGCCGTCGGGCTTTTGCTGCGCGAGATAGGTCACGCCGCGGTTGCCGCCGGCGCCCGGGCGGTTGTCGACGATGACGTTGCCCAGGTCAGCGTGCACTGCTTCGGCAATGGCGCGTGCCGAAACGTCCAGAGGGCCTCCGGGCGGGTAGGGAACGACGATCTTGATGGGATTGGAGCGGGTTCCGGTCTGGGCCGAGGAAATCAGCGGAACACCGAAAACGGAGATGGCACAGACGGTGCCGATCAAAGTACGACGATTGACAGTCACTTCATCTTCCTTTCGTAATGAGCGAACAGCCCCTCGCAGTGACGCGCGATTGGCCGATCTTTTTATACAAATTGGAAAAACTGCCATCCATTGTAGCCCCGCCAAAGGCCTGTGCACAGTATTAGGGCAAGAAACCGCGAAAAATTTAGAAACTTTTTCGGAATTGCATTCCTTGAAATGAGGAAAAACCAACCCCACATAGCCATTAACGTCGAGGTGATGAAGTCTCGACAGAAGTAAGGAATTGGATTAGATGAGACAAGACAAACTGACAACGAAATTTCAGCAGGCCCTGGGTGAAGCTCAGTCCCTGGCGCTTGCTCACGACAACCAGTACATCGAGCCGGTGCATTTGCTGCTGGCCGTGATGAACGATCAGGAAGGCAGTGCCTCGAGCTTGATCGAGCGCTCGGGCGGCAACGCCAAGCGTGTGCGCGATGAGGCTCAAGCTGCGGTGGAGCGCCTTCCGAAGGTGACGGGCACGTCGGGCGACGTACAGGTCAGCCGCGACTTGATCCGCGCACTGAATCTCACGGAAAAGGAGGCGATGCAGCGCGGCGACCAGTTCATTTCGACGGAAATGTTCCTGCTTGCTTTGGCCGGCGCCGATATGGAAGCTTCTCGCATTCTGGCTTCGGCCGGCGTCACCAAAAAGCTTCTCGAAGCAGCCATTGAAGCCGTGCGCGGCGGCGAGAGCGTCACGGACGCCGAAGGTGAAACCGGGCGCGACGCCATCAAGAAGTATACGGTTGACCTCACTGAGCGCGCTCGTATGGGCAAGCTCGATCCCGTTATCGGACGCGACGACGAGATCCGCCGCACGATGCAGATTCTTCAGCGCCGCACGAAAAATAACCCGGTGCTGATCGGCGAGCCCGGCGTCGGCAAGACGGCTGTGGTTGAAGGTTTGGCGCAGCGTATCGTCAACGGCGAAGTGCCCGACGGTCTGAAGGGTAAGGCTGTGCTCTCGCTTGACATGGCGGGCCTTATTGCCGGCGCCAAGTACCGCGGCGAGTTCGAAGAGCGCTTAAAGAAGCTTCTGAAGGAAATCACGGCTGCCGAAGGCCGCATCATTCTCTTCATCGACGAGCTGCACACAATGGTGGGTGCTGGCAAGACTGAAGGCTCCATGGACGCGGGCAATATGCTCAAGCCCGCTCTGGCGCGCGGCGAACTGCACGTGATCGGAGCGACGACGCTCGACGAGTACCGTAAGTACGTCGAAAAGGACGCGGCTCTAGAACGCCGTTTCCAGAAGGTTCTCGTCGACGAGCCGAGCGTGGAAGATACGATTGCCATTTTGCGCGGCCTGCAGGAAAAGTACGAAGCGCACCACGGCGTTGAAATCACCGACCCGGCCATTGTGGCGGCCGCCGAGCTCTCGCACCGCTACATCACGGATCGCTACCTGCCCGATAAGGCCATCGACTTGATTGATGAGGCTGCCAGCCGTGTCAAGATGGAAATCGACTCCAAGCCCGAAGCGCTTGATAAGCTCGAACGCCGCTTGATACAGCTCAAGATCGAACGCGAGGCGATGAAAAAGGAAACCGACGACGCGAGCCGTCAGCGCCTGAGCGCCATTGAAAAGGAAATCGAAGAGCTTTCGCGCAAGTATTCCGATCTCGAAGAAATCTGGAAGGCTGAAAAGAGCCAGGCTCTCGGCGAAAAGGACGTGCGCGACGAAATTGACCGCGTGCGCCGTGAAATGGACGCCTGCCGCCGCGAGGCCCGTTACGAACGTCTGGCCGAACTGCAGTACGCCGTTCTGCCCAAGCTCGAGGAAAAGCTCAAGAAAGCCGAAAGCACCGAGAAAAAGACGCTTGAGACGCAGCCCAAGCTGTTGCGCACGAGCGTGGGCGCCGAAGAGATTGCCGAAGTCGTGAGTCGCGCCACCGGCATTCCGGTGAGCAAGATGATGCAGGGCGAACGTCAGAAGCTTTTGCACATGGACGAGGCTCTCTCCAAGCGTGTCGTGGGACAGTCCCAGGCCGTGCGTTGCGTGACCGATACGATTCTCAGGAGTCGTGCCGGACTTTCGGATCCCAACCGTCCCTACGGATCGTTCCTGTTCCTCGGGCCTACGGGCGTGGGCAAGACAGAACTCACGAAGGCGCTAGCCAACTTCCTCTTTGATAGCGATGAGGCGATGGTGCGCATCGACATGAGCGAATTCATGGAGAAGCACTCGGTGGCTCGTCTGATCGGTGCGCCTCCCGGATATGTGGGTTATGAAGAGGGCGGCTACCTGACGGAAGCCGTGCGCCGCAAGCCCTACAGCGTGATTTTGCTCGACGAGGTCGAAAAGGCGCATCCCGACGTGTTCAACGTCTTGCTGCAGGTTCTTGACGATGGCCGCATGACCGACGGACAGGGCCGCACGGTGGACTTCAAGAACACGGTCATCGTGATGACATCCAACCTCGGCTCGGGCGAAATCCAGCAGATGCAGGCGAACGCTCAGCCGGAAGCGATCAAGGGTGCCGTGATGGAACAAGTCAAGGCGCATTTCCGTCCCGAATTCATCAACCGTATCGATGAAATCGTGGTCTTCAATGCTCTTGACGACGAAGCCATCAAGTCGATTGCCAAAATTCAGGTGGCAAAGCTTGCCGAACGGATCGCCGCGCAGGACATCACCTTCGAAGTGACGCCCGCGGCGCTCGAGGCGATCGCCCAGGCCGGTTTTGATCCGGTCTACGGTGCTCGACCGCTCAAGCGTGCCGTACAGGACAAGCTTGAAAACCCGGTGGCTCGACTTCTTCTCGAGGGCCGCGCGGCACCTAAGGACAAGGTGGTGTGCGACTACGGCGAGAACGGATTCGAGTTCAAGGTCGAAAAGGCCTAAATCGCTGCAACGACGGCCGACGAGACTGTCGGCCGATCACAAAAGCCTGAATGCGGGACAAACCTCGCCTTCAGGCTTTTTTCTGTCGGTTGAAGTTGTTTTAGTTGAGCGTGGGCGCAAACTCCGAAACGGCGTCTGCTCCGGACAATTCCACATGCACCACCAGACCGTCGGGGGTGGCGTAAAGAGGGGAGCCGCAGTCTTCGCACCACTCAAGCGAGAAACTTTGTTCATGCTCGACGATGTACTTCAGACCTTTGCTCTCGAGGATGTCGCGCGCCGTACCTGAAAATGCATCGACTTCTTCAGGAATCACGGGCCAGGCGACGCCGCAGATGACGTGATCGCGCTCGTTTTTGGGGGTAAGGCCGATGCGCAGTTCGCTCATCTTGTCCTGTTCGCGCGAATTGGGCACGAATAGGCCGAGTGTAGCGATCAGCTGGTCGGGTTCGTAACCCATGCTGCCCGCAAAGTCAACGAGCGACTTCAGGCCCCAGGAACGCATCGTGGTTTCAGATTCGCGCCAGCTCTGATAAAAACCGCCGACGGGCTGCACTTCGAAGACCGAACCGATCATGGTGAGCTCAAGCAGTTCGTGTACCTGCAGGCAAAAATCCATCATGCCGCGGGCTACCTCAACGAGGCCGTCATTGGTGCTGCGGAACAGGTCGGTTGTGTTCTGAGCAGAAACGGAGCAAAGGATGTAGCGGCTGTCGGCAAAGTCGGGCGGCGGAACTTCGCGTACCAAAGAGCCGATGTCGTATACGTCGCCGTGGTTGAGGCGGCGCATCTGTTCGAGAAGGCCGCGTACATCGCGAAACGCTTCCGGGAGATGATCGGCCGAAAGCATGTGCGATCCCATCACGACGTTTGCCTTAGGTGAGGAAAAGCTCTTGCGTACACAATCGGCGATTTTTTCGAGCACATCTTCGTCGAGCACGCCGTGATAGTTGCGGTAGCGGCTCCAGGCCATGATCGGAATCAGCAGAAGCAGGGCGCTGCCGCGTTCGTCGACAACGGCTTCGGCGCAGTCTTCCGCGATGGTAAGAAGCTTCTCATAGCCGTATCCGCCGGGTTCTTCGGCCTTGAAGTGAGCGAGCGCCGCCTCAATGTCGCCGTCTTCGCCTTCAGAGAGAACGGCATCGCACAGTTCTCTGAGGCGAGCCTCATGGGGTTGCGCCTGCATATGCGAGGTGCACTGCACCAACACGCTCATCACACGGATGAGTTCGTTGCGGACATTGTCGAGACGGATTTCTGAGCTCACGGTCAAAAAATTAGAAGCGGAAATGAAAAGGAAACTGAGTCTAGCGCAATAGCCCCCAAAAACAAAGATGCCGGTGCTCGAAAATCTTTTTCAGAAACAAACCGAAAGCTTCTCGTAACAAGCGTTTCGGACGTTGGTTTTGCGTCTTTTTCGTATGAAGCCGCATGATAAAATGCGCCAACATTTCCCAAAAGGTCGGTCGCGAGGCTTGGTGTGACGGTGCGCCTTTGGCTTTGCGCGCGAAAGGATCGTCTCACGAGTCCTTGGAAATGCTCGATCGATCGGCCTGTATCCCACGATAAACCCAACGTAATTTTCAATGGACAATATCCGTAATTTTTCCATCATTGCCCATATCGACCATGGCAAGTCGACGCTGGCTGACCGTTTGATTCAGCGTTGCGGTGGTCTGAGCGATCGAGAGATGAGCGAACAGGTGCTCGACAGCATGGATCTCGAGCGCGAACGCGGCATCACGATTAAGGCTCAGACGGCCAGTCTTAAGTACAAGGCCAAGGACGGTCAGATTTACGAACTCAATTTGATCGATACCCCGGGGCACGTCGACTTCTCCTATGAGGTGAGCCGCTCTCTGTCGGCCTGCGAAGGTGCTCTTTTGGTGGTCGACGCCACTCAGGGCGTGGAAGCACAGACGGTGGCCAACTGCTATACGGCTATCGATCTGGGTGTTGAAGTCGTGCCAGTTCTCAACAAGATGGACTTGGCAAGCGCCAATCCCGACGCCGCCAAGGAAGAAATCGAGGACGTCATCGGCATTGATGCCACCGACGCGGTGGAATGCTCGGCCAAGACCGGCATGGGCATCGACGATATTCTCGAGCGCATCGTGCGCGACGTGCCGCCGCCCAAAGGCGACGAAAATGCTCCGCTGCAGGCGCTCATCATCGACAGCTGGTTTGACAACTACGTGGGCATCGTCACGCTCGTTCGAGTCGTCAACGGCGTCATCCGACCGAAGGACAAGGTGATGCTGATGGCTTCCGGCGCCACTCACCTCGTCGAGCAGGTCGGCGTTTTTACGCCCAAGGCGCAGGTGCGCGACTGCCTCAAGCCCGGCGAAGTGGGCTTTGTGGTTTCAGGCATCAAGGAGCTCAAGGAAGCGCGCGTGGGCGATACGTTTACGCACGCTCAAAATCCTGCTTCGGCGCCGCTTCCCGGTTTTAAGGAAGTCAAGCCTCAGGTGTTTGCCGGTCTGTATCCGGTGGAGTCCAATCAATACGACGCGTTGCGCGAAGCGCTTCTGAAGCTGCAGCTCAACGATGCGGCGCTTCAGTTTGAGCCTGAAGTCTCTCAGGCCCTGGGCTTCGGTTTCCGCGCGGGCTTCCTCGGGCTGTTGCACATGGACATTGTGCAGGAGCGTCTCGAGCGCGAATACGACATGGACCTCATTACGACGGCACCGAGCGTGGTCTACGAAGTGTTGATGACCAACGGCGAAGTCGTGCGCGTGGAAAACCCAAGCAAGCTGCCTCCGGTCGACAAGATTGCCGAGATTCGCGAGCCGATCGACACCGTGACGATTTTTGTGCCCAACGACTACGTGGGCGCGGTGATGAAGCTGTGTCAGGAAAAGCGCGGCGTGCAGATCAACATGGCCTACCACGGACGTCAGGTTCACCTGACCTACGAACTGCCGCTGGCTGAAATCGTGCTCGACTTCTTTGACCGTATGAAGTCAATAACCCGCGGTTACGCCTCCATGGACTATGAGTTTAAAGAGTACCGCGCAAGCGACGTCGTCAAGGTCGATATGCTCATCAACGGCGATCGCGTGGATGCGTTGAGCACCATCATTCACCGCACGAACGCACAGTTTCGCGGCCGCGAGATCGTTAGCCGCCTGCGCAGTCTCATTCCGCGCCAGATGTACGACGTGGCGATTCAGGCAGCCATTGGCGCAAACATCATTGCTCGCGAAAATGTGAAGGCCTTAAGAAAGAACGTGCTTGCCAAGTGTTACGGTGGCGACATTACGCGTAAGAAGAAGCTCTTGGAAAAGCAGAAGGCTGGTAAGAAGCGCATGAAACAGGTGGGCAGCGTGGAAATTCCGCAGGAAGCCTTCCTTGCCATTCTTCAGGTCGACGACAAATAAAAAGGTAGGCCGGCAACGGTGCGTTTACATCGTTGGCCGGCTTTTGTTCAGAATTCAAATCATTCTGCCGGGTTGCTTGACCGCTTGCGGCAGATCGCTTTCGAAAGCTCGAAAAAATGAACTTTGCACTGATTTTGTTTCTTCTGACGGTCTTTACCGGCGTGATGTGGATTGCCGAGAAGTTTTACTTCCGTCCGCGCCGCCGAGCTGAGGCCGATGCCAAGGCACGGGAATTTGAGACCGCCAACCGCGAAGCCATCGATCGCGGCGAGACAAGCGTCATCAAGGCGCGCAACGATATGTACGCGCGTGACACACGCATGCCCTGGTGGCTGGATTACACGGCAGGACTCTTCCCGGTGATTCTGATCGTGTTCCTGTTGCGTTCCTTCCTTTTTGAACCCTTCCGCATTCCATCGGGATCTATGTTGCCGACCCTTTACATCGGCGACTTCATTCTGGTGAATAAGTACACATACGGCGTTCGTCTGCCGGTTGCCAACACAAAGATCATTGACGTCGGCACCCCGCAGCGAGGCGACGTGATGGTGTTCCGCTATCCGATGGATGAATCGATGGATTACATCAAGCGTGTCGTGGGACTGCCCGGCGATACCGTGTCCTACGTCAACAAGGAACTGCGCATCAACGGCGAAGTGGTCAAGCAGACGCTCGTGGGTGATTGGGTTGATCCGTTCTCGATGGTGACTCTGCAGGAACGTACGGAAAAGCTCGGCGAACACGAACATCGTTTAGCTGTTGACAACCGCTATCCAGCGGGACTGCGCGGTCAGCCCTATCCGCGCGTGGGCAACGCTTGCCGTTACTTCAGCAACGGTTTTACCTGCAAGGTGCCGCAGGATCAGTATTTCGTGCTTGGAGACAACCGCGACAACAGTGAGGACAGCCGCTACTGGGGCTTTGTGACCGACGACATGATCGTAGGCAAAGCCGTTCTCATCTGGGCCAACTTCAGCGACATGAGCCGCGTCGGTTCGATCAAATAAGGCGAGAAGAACTATGTCAGCTCAGGTTACACGTGTGCTTCTGCCGGCCGAAGAACTCGAATCCCGCATCGGGTATCAGTTCAAAAACAAAGCGCTACTAAAGCGAGCACTCACACACCGCAGTTTTGCTTCCGAGCACAACGAACGCCTTGAATTTCTGGGCGACTCGGTTTTGAACTGCGTCATCGGTCACGCGCTCTTCCTACGCGATCGTCACTTCACCGAAGGCGTGCTATCGCGCGTGCGTTCCAATCTGGTTTGTGAAAAGGCGCTCGACGAGATCGCCGCGCAGATTCAGATCGGACAGTTCATCTATCTCGGCGAGGGCGAACTCAAGACGGGCGGCGCCGATCGCCCCTCTATTCTTGCCGACGCCTGTGAAGCGGTTTTCGGCGCGGTGTTTCTTGACGGCGGCTTCGAAGAGGCTCAGCACGTCATTTTGCGTCTGTACGAGCCGATTCTTTCCGCGAAGGCGATGTCGGGCGAACGTCTTGCTAAGGACCACAAGACGCTGCTTCAGGAATTCCTGCAGGCGCGTCGACTTCCGGTTCCTTCCTACCGAATCATCAAGGTGACGGGCGCGGCGCACTGCCAGCATTTTGTCTGTGCCTGTTCCGTACCCAAGGCCGAACTTGAAGAAGTGGGAGAGGGTAAGAGTCGTCGAGCGGCCGAACAGGAAGCAGCAGGACGCATGCTTGAAAAGGTCAAGGCCAAATTTCCGTACGCAAAGAAAAAGTGAATGAGCGACAACGATTTTGAAGCGATGCTGGCCGCGGCCGGCATGGGCAATAAAAAAGAGATTCCGGAGGACTACCGCTGCGGATACACCGCTGTCGTCGGTCGTCCCAACGTCGGCAAGTCGACGCTCATCAATGCGATTGTGGGCGAAAAGGTCTCGATTACCTCGAAAAAGCCTCAGACGACGCGCGACCGTGTACTCGGTGTGGCAACTGACGACGACGCTCAGATCGTCTTCGTGGATACGCCGGGTTTCCAATCCAAGCACACCTCGCAGCTTCTCAAGCACATGAACCGTACAGTTCGCACCGCGTTGGCCGATGTCGAGGCCGTGCTTTTCGTGATTGATGCTGCCGGTTGGAAAAGCGACGATGAGCTTGTTTTGAAGCTTCTTGACCGAGAAGCCAAGAATGTGATTCTGGTGCTTAACAAGATTGACCTTGTGAAGGATAAGGAGCGTCTGCTGCCGCTCATGGCCGAATCAATGCAGAAGTTCCCGTTTGCCGCCATCGTTCCCGTGAGCGCCGAAAAGGGCAAGATGCTTGACGACCTGAAGGGCGAGATCAAGAAGCTGCTGCCGGTGTCGCCGCCTTTCTTTGATGCGGATCTTTATACCGACAAGTCGCCTCGCTTCATAGCGGCTGAAACGATTCGCGAAAAGGCCTTCCGCCTTTTGGGAGACGAATTGCCTTACGGTCTTGCCGTGATGATCGAGCGATGGAACGAAACCGACGACAGTGCCGAAATCATCGCTTCGCTTTGGGTGAATCGCGAAAGCCACAAGCCGATCGTGATCGGTGAAAAGGGAGCTAAACTGCGCGAAATAAGCCGACTGGCCCGCGCCGACATCGCTGAACTGCTGGGCAAGCGCGTACATCTGGAAGTCTGGGTCCGCGTGCGCCGGGGTTGGAGCGACGACGCCCGCATTCTGAAGTCCCTCGGCTACGGCGACTGATTCTTTTCATATGGCCGCAGCGACTGTATCCCGTTCTCCGGAACGTACACCCGTGGTGCGCGTGCGTTCCGAAGCGGCGTTTGTGCTTTCTACCCAACCGTGGCGGGAGACAAGTGTCATTGCCGAACTGCTCACTCAACGGCATGGCCGTGTCACGGTTGTGGTGCGGGGCGCCAAACGTGTCTCGAGTCGTTTTCGCGGCATCATCATGCCCTTTGTCCCGCTTGTGGTGAGCTTTTCCGGTGCAGGAGACATCAAAAACCTCACCGATGCCCGCTGGATGGGGCCGATGACGCCCATTGACCCCGAGGGACTCGTGTCGGCTTTTTACGTTAATGAACTGGTGCTACGCCTGACGATGCGAAGCGACTCCTCGCTTCGACTCTACAACGACTATCTGAAGGTGATGAGCGAGGTTTCGCTCAAGGATGGCAAAGAACTTTCTGTGGCCCTGCGCACATTTGAAATCAAGCTCCTCAATTCGCTCGGCTGGAGCCAGGTTTCCAAGGTCGAAGAGATTGAAAAGGGCGGCATCTGGACGGTTCGCCAGGGGGAACTGGTTTGCATCAATGAGCTTTGTGAAGGCGAAAAAGCGGTGAGCCTGGGTACGGCCTTGGCCATTGCCAAAGCCGAAATCACCCCGAGTGCCGATCTGCGTGAGGTGCGCGACGTTCTTCGCCTCATAATCGGCTACTATGTTGGCGACACGGGTCTGAAGACTCGAAAGACTCTGGAAATCTGGTCGCAAATCTGACACTTTAGGTAAAGACGGGCGACTCGGTTGCTGAGTGAGAGTAAAGAACCGATAACGCCGTTTTTTTGTCGGCAGCCCCTTTTATGTTGACCAAACTTTCTGTCAATCTCAACAAGATTACACTCATCCGCAATTCCCGCGACGGCAATACGCCGTCCGTTACGCTCTTCGGCGCCGTGGCGCTTAAGGCCGGGGCCGCCGGTCTGACGGTTCATCCGCGCCCCGATGAACGCCATATCCGCCGCGATGATGTTCCGGCTCTCGCCAAGCTTCTCAGGAACTGGCCCGGTCGCGAATTCAACATCGAAGGCAATCCCTTCATGAACTTGATGGAGCACGTCCGCGAAGTTCGTCCTGATCAGGTGACGTTTGTGCCCGACAGTGAGTCGCAAAAGACGAGCGATCACGGCTTTAATCTGATGGAACAGGGCGAAAAGCTGCGTCCTCTGATTGCCGAGGCCAAGGCTCTAGGTTGCCGCGTGAGCCTTTTCATGGATCCGGATCCCGAACAGATCGTACTTGCCAAGGACCTTGGCGCTGATCGCATTGAGCTTTACACCGAAGCTTATGCCGCTGCCTGCGGCACAGCCGCCGTCGGCCCGATGCTCGAGAAATATGCGCTGGCGGCTCGCGCGGCCCGTGAGGTCGGTCTCGGCGTGAACGCAGGTCACGATCTCAGTCTAACGAATCTGCAGGATTTGCTCGTTGCCTGTGAATGTATCGCCGAGGTCTCTATCGGCCACGCGCTGATCAGCGAAGCGCTTGAGTACGGCATGACCGAAACGGTTGGCCGCTACAACGCCGTTTGCCTGCGCGCGAGCGAGCAAATTGCGCTCATGAACCAAAAGTAAAAGAGGAAACAAAACATGCTCGGTCCCGTTGTTTGTGATCTTGCCGGAACGACTCTGTCGGAAGCGGAGATAAAGCGCATCGCCCATCCGCTCGTGGGCATGGTCATTCTGTTTACCCGCAATTATGAAAATCGAGTGCAGCTCGAAAAACTCTGCCGCGCCATCCATGACATCAAGCCCGGTATTCTGATCGGTGTAGATCACGAGGGCGGCCGCGTACAACGTTTCCGCGAGGGCTTTACCGAAATTCCGGCGATGAGCGCCTACGGCCGAGCCTACAAGGACGATCCGGAAGCGGCTGCCCGATCGCTGACGGCTGCCGGTTTCGTGATGGCTTCCGAACTTCGCACGGCAGGCGTTGACTTTACCTTTGCCCCTGTGCTCGACCTCGATTGGGGGCAGAGCGAAATCATCGGGGAGCGTTCGTTTGCGCTCGATCCCCGTGTCGTGACGCGTCTGGCCCGAGCGCTCAGCCACGGCATGCTCATGGCGGGCATGGCCAATTGCGGCAAGCATTTCCCGGGTCACGGCTACGCGGCTGCCGACAGCCACGTGGCGCTGCCGATTGACGACCGAGAGGTTTCGCGTATCGAACACGCCGATGTGAAACCCTATACCTGGATGGGCATCGGGCTGGCTTCCGTCATGACGGCGCACGTGGTGTATCCGGCTTACGATGAAGTTCCCGCAACCTTCTCTAAACGCATTCTCAAGGGATTGCTGCGCGATACACTGCACTTTCCGGGCTTTGTTTTTTCGGACGATTTGTCGATGAAGGGCGCAGGGGGCGGTACACTCACAGAAAGAGCCCGGAAGGCGCTTGAAGCCGGGTGCGATGCCGTTATCTGTTGCAATGCGCCGGAGGAAGTCGATCAGATGCTGCAGGAGCTGGCTTTCGAGCCGGACGCCGGTTGGCGTGAGCGCGCGGCTGCTGTCGACCCAAAGCCCTTCCCGCCGAATCATGAAGAGCTTTTAGCTTCCAATGTTTACAAGATTTCTCGCTCGTTGATGACGCTGTGAACGAGAACCGAAGTCAGGACAAATTACAGTGATTATTGATTCGCTTCTCGATACCGACCTCTATAAGTTCACGATGATGCAGTGCGTGCTGCATCAGTTTCCGGACGCCAATGTGAAGTATCGCTTTCGTTGCCGTACCGAAGGTGTGGATTTGAGTCCTTATGTCGATGAGATTCGAGAGGAAATCGAGCACCTGTGCACGCTGACGATGAAGGAGGACGAGCTCGATTATCTCGGCAGTCTTCGCTTCATCAAGAGCGACTTCGTGGATTTCCTCAGTCTCTTTCACCTCAAGTCGAAGTACGTTACCGTCACGCCCAGTTCCGAAATGCCCTGCGGCATCGACATCGTGATCGAAGGACCGTGGCTGCACACGATTCTTTTTGAGATTCCGATTCTTGCGATCGTCAACGAGGTCTATTTCCGTCATACCGTTCCCGAACCCGATGAGGAAGAGGGCATGGCGAGACTGCACCAAAAAATCCGCTGGATCAAGAACGAACCCGACAACGGCAATCTCAAGATCAGCGACTTCGGCACGCGCCGCCGCTTTTCCCGGGATTGGCAGCGCAAAGTCATCAAGGTGCTTTGCGAAGAACTCGGTCCGTCGTTCTTCGCGGGCACGAGCAATGTTATGTATGCCAAGGAGTTCGGCATCATTCCCATTGGAACGATGGCGCACGAATATCTGCAGGCCTGCCAGGCGCTCGGTCCGCGTTTGCGCGACAGCCAGACCTATGGCTTCGAAATGTGGGCGAAAGAATATCGCGGCGACTTGGGGATTGCTCTTTCCGACGTGTACGGTACGGAGCCATTCCTGCGTGACTTCGATATGTTCTTTTGCAAGCTCTTTGACGGTGCACGGCATGATTCGGGCGATCCGGAGAGCTGGGGCGAGCGCATGATTCTTCACTATGCGGCCAACAAATGCGACCCGAGAAGCAAGACGCTGATCTTTTCGGATGCGCTCACAGTGCCCAAGGTGATTGCGCTTTACCGTCGCTTCAATCACCGCATCCGCGTCGGCTTTGGCATCGGAACGAATCTAATGAATGATCTGGGCCCGACGCCGCTTAATATCGTCGTGAAGATGGTACGAGCCAACGGCCAGCCGGTAGCCAAGATTTCCGACACGCCTGGCAAGGGGATGTGCGAGGACGAAACCTATCTTGCATACCTGCGGCAGGTGTTTGGGCTGGATCCTGGCGCCCCCGTCGGTTCTTCCAAACCCTGATGTTTCGTTTGCGTAACGTCGCTATTGGCGACAATGGATCGGTCGATTGCTTCCTGCGGTCGGCCGATTTGACGTTTTTGGGACGTGCAGGCATCTGTTTGCAAGGTGCGTGGATAATGTTCTGGCTCTGAGATTCGATGACAATTTTTGTAAACAGATTCCGCACTTTTAGCTAAAATCAACAAGACTTGTGTTTGAAGGTGTGTTTTACATTTTCAGACACGCCTTCAAAATGATCAGTGCACGGAGAAACAAAGACAATGCATGCACTTAAAACACTTTTGGCAACCGCAGCAGTGCTTCTGCCGTCTCTAGCTTCGGCAGCAAGTCTCAACGGTGCGGAACTCGCCATTACTTGGGCAATTCCGTTTGCGGGCATTCTTTTGTCCATTGCCCTTGTGCCGCTCATCGCTCCCAGCCTGTGGCACCACCACTACGGCAAGATTGCCGTTGCTTGGGGGTTGAGCTGCGTGATCCCGATTTTCATGGCCTTCCCGACAGAGGTGGCCGTCGGCTCGGTTGCGCACGCCATGATCGGCGACTACGTGCCCTTTATTCTGTTCGTCGGCGCTCTCTTTATCGTGGCCGGCGGCATTCACATTCGCAGTAGCTTCGTCGGTCGTCCGATCGCCAATGCCGGCATCCTCTTTGTGGGCGCCTTTGTCGCCAACCTTATGGGTACGACTGGTGCTGCCATGTTGCTGATTCGTCCGCTGTTGGCCGCCAACGAAGGCCGTCGCTACAAGATGCACACCTTCGTGTTCTTCATCTTCATCGTAGCCAACATCGGCGGCTGTCTGACGCCCCTGGGCGATCCGCCTTTGTTCCTGGGCTTCCTGCGCGGCGTGACGTTCTTCTGGACGGCGCAGCATCTGATCCTGCCGCTTTTGGTGACGCTCGCGATTCTGCTTACGATTTATCTCGCCATTGACACCTACCTCTTTAAGAAGGAGGTGGCTGAAGGCTCGTTTAATCCCAATGCGGTCGAACCGAAGCCCTTTGGCATCGACGGCGGCATCAATCTGCTCTATCTGGCCATTATCATCGGCGCCGTGCTGATGAGCGGCATCTGGAAGTCCGACATTGAAATCAATGTTCTGGGCGTGCACTTGACCGGACAGGGTCTGCTGCGCGATGCGATCTTCATTGCCGTTGCCATCTTGTCCGTGCTGACCACCTCCAAGAGTGCCCGCGAAGCCAACCAGTTCTCCTGGGAACCGATTAAGGAAGTTGCCAAGCTCTTTTTCGGCATCTTCTTGTGCATCGTGCCGGTGCTCGAAATGTTGCGTGCCGGTCACGAAGGTGCATTCGCTCCGCTCGTTTCTCTCGTGACGGACGAAAACGGCGAATTCAACAACGTGATGTTCTTCTGGCTCACCGGTTCGCTGTCGGCCTTCCTCGACAATGCGCCGACCTATCTGGCCTTCTTCAACCTCGCGGGCGGTGATCCCATTGAAATGATGACCACGCACTCGCACACGCTGATGGCCGTTTCCATGGGTGCTGTGTTCATGGGCGCGGTGACCTACATCGGCAATGCTCCCAATCTGATGAGCGTGAGCATCGTGCGCGAACGCGGCGTCAAGATGCCTTCCTTCTTTGGCTACATGCTCTGGTCGGTCGGCATTTTGTTCCCGACGTTCTTCATTGTCGACATCATTTTCCTGTAATCGGAAATAGGCCTGTTCGAAGCGTCGGGCAGGCAGCGACAAAACGGAAAAAGCGGCTTCCTGAGAGGGCGGCCGCTTTTTTTTTCTTTGTGCATCAGTACCACTTTTGAGGTACGCGTCTTAAATTTCGCTATAGACAATAGAATGCCGTCCTTTTGAAAACATATAACCAATCAAAAGGGACAGTGTTCATGAACCGCTCGAACCTCAATGTATTGACAGCGATTCTTCTTGCCGCAGGAGCAATTTCTCCGGCTGCGCTCGGAAACCAAATCACTAATTTCGATTCAATTGACGACTCACCATCTGTGATTGCTGATTACCAAGGTATTACGACAGGAACAGAGTTCATCAAAAATGGCGTGTTAGAGATAACGAGCGGAACGGTAGGTCTCATGGCCTTGAACTGTGATGGCTTGCGAGATGTTCACCTTTGGGCTGAGGGTTTCGCGCCTGAATTAGACGTAAACATTGATTTGAGCCAGTCAGGGAGCTCTGTAGGAGTTCTTCTTGAAGATGGCGTATATCTCTATCTTGATAAGAATGCTTTCATCAAGGCCGATACGGCGATTCGCGGTAGCGGTATCGTTGTTTTGAGTTATGGGAATCCAGCTGCGTATGACATTGTCGGTGGTTTGGACATGAAGGAAGGGAGCATCGTCAGCGAAATAGGCAACGCGTTTCACTACGTCGGCATCGGTGATCTGGGAACGTTTGATGCACAAGCCGGACATTTGGTCATCGGTGAAACGAGCGGCCAAGAGGGCGGTGAAACGTTTCTTCGTATCGGTACGCTGCAGTTGGGTGCCCGAGCAAGCGTGACGGTCGCCGGAGACAAATCCGATGATTCGAGTTTGAACCCCATCAACCGCGTGCTGATTGTTCGGCACCTTGAGGCGGTCGACAGATCGCCTCAGGCGCCGGAGACGGACAGCGATCAGAGGACTGTTAAAGTAACAGGGGAAGGAACGCTAATTCTTGGTTCGAGTCTTGCGGACGGTGAGAACATCGAAGAGTTGCAAAGGACCGTTGGCCATGTGCTCAACTCAAGCAAGGTCATCACCGGTTCGCTTTCGCGAGCGACGTTGATCACGAGTTCCAATCCCGGGATTGTCGATGGAATTTCCGTGGTGATCGGAGAAGATGTAAGTCAGGACAAGGCGGCCGAAGAAGGCATCCACATCGGTAACGACGGCCGTTGGATCGTGGATTTCACAAGTGAAGAGACCAAAAGCTTCGCGAGAGATCCCGTGAGCCTGGGTATTCTCACCGGAATGGATCAGAGCCGCATCACTGCTGAGAATGATGCAGAGCTGATTCTTTACAACTGGAGCGGACAGGCATTTGACATCGGCGACTTTGATCCGAGCAACGTTCACGCTTTCGGCGGCGCTCGCATCCAGATCAAAGACAACATCGCCACGCGTCTGTGGTGCAAGGATTTCGAAGGCCTGCAGGGCTCAGCTCTGGTGGGGCACGTGGAAGGTCTGGCCGACCGGGATAAAGAGGAAGGCATTCTGATGCAGCGCCCGGGCTACAGCTTTATTTTCGATACGCTGCCGGAAGAAAACGTGGGGCGTGACGCCTACTCCAACGTGGTTGACGGTGCAATCTTTTTGCCGGTGACGTCGGGCATTGCCACGGCGGCCGAACGCGCGGTTCACGATGCGGTCACAACGGTAATGACGCATGATCTGTCGCTTTTTGAAGGCAAGGGCCATTGGTGGGCACACGGCCAGTCCGGTCGCATTAAGGCCGGTGAAATCTTTTCCGGCGGAAGCGGCGACTTCGGGTTCGAAGCGGATGTGACGGCCGGAGCATTGGGTTACGACTTTGCCATGTTCGGCAATTGGATTACGACGGTGGCCGTGTCCTTTGCCGGGATCGACACCGACAGCAAAGGCGTGATCGAACGCACGTCGGGTGACATGTCCGTGGCAACGTTGTTTTTGGCGGCAGCAAGACATTTCGATGACTTCACTTTGCGTTTGGGGCTGGCGTACTCCCGTGCTGCGGGCGACGCCGAACAGCGTTCCGTCGGCCATCGTCTGGACACGGATGTGGACATCGACTATTTGACAGCGGTGGCGCGCGTTACGGCAAGATCGCTTACTGAAAAGATGTTGTTTGAACCGTTTGCCCAGCTGTCCGTGACGACGGCCAAGATGCACGACGGTTCGATTTTTGACAGCGACAGAGACGGCGCAGTGGCCGGTGAAGGATTCAAGACCACTGCGGACAACCGTGTCTGGGGAACCCTGGAAGTGGGAGCCGATGCGGGTTGGCGGTTTGACGTTGCCGACCTTGTGAGCGTGAAACCGCAGTTTGGTGTTTCCATGCGTACTTCTGTAGGTCATACCGATTGGGAAATCGAAAGCCGTTTGTTTGACGGAAGCGCTTCGTCGGCGGCCTCCTACGACAGTGCGCAACGCTTTGCCGTGCGACTGCAGGCGGGGATCGAGCTTGCGAGCAGCGGATATTCGGACTCCAAATCGTACTTCTGGAGCCGAAACCATGAAGGCAAAACGGAGCCTTACGCCTGGACTCTGCTGTTGGCAGGCAATTATGAACGTGCTTCGGATCGGGAGCAGTCCGGCTCGCTTTCGCTTCAGTACCGGCAGCTTTTCTAAAGGCTGACGGAAGGCCTGCGCAGGCGGGAGCGCATGAGCGAGTTCTGCCTGCGCGGTCGGCCCATGCTTGCATTTGCCAAAGTGCGTCAGCCTGTGTTTGCCTGTTTCGATTGATTGCAGCATCCTTGACGGAATTAATGGGGCGGTAGAATGTAACGCCTTGGCGGATATTTTTTTTGTCCGCACTTAGTTCGGAAAGACAGTTGCATGCCACCGCAGGCCGTGAGCATGCAAAACGAAAAGAAGAGAGAAACATGCAGCACAAAGAAGACATCGAGGTCAAGACCCCCGAGGCAGACGGGGAAGCGGCTCCGGTGGACTGGAAGTTGGCCCGCAGCTTGGTCGAACCGCTTTATCTGGATCAAAAGCTTTACACCGGAGAACCCCGACTGGCCCATGCCGATGGCATGGCTGAAATTCTGAAAGGCGTCCGTAACGACGACGAATTGATCGTTGCGGCCTACCTCTTTTCCGTCACGGACTGCATCCATGATGCGGATCGTTGGATCGAGAAGACGTTCGGCAAGAACGTTTTGCAGCTTGTGCGAGATCTCGAGCAGCTGATGCACGTCAGTCAGCGCGCTCGTTCCGACAACCGCGAGAGCGGTGCTGTCTATCAATCTGAAGCACTTCGTCGCATGCTTTTGGCTATGTGCCACGATTTGCGCGTGGTGGTTTTGCGTCTGGCAAGCCGTCTGCAGACGCTGCGCTGGTTTGCGCAGTCGCGTGCACCGGGGGCAGACGAATACGGTCGTGAAACGCTGGCCTTGTATTCGCCTCTGGCCAATCGTTTGGGTATCTGGCAGATGAAGTGGGAGCTCGAGGATCTCTCTTTGCGCTTCACGGAGCCTGAAACCTACAATGAGATTTCCAAAGAGCTCGATGAAACACGCGAGCAGCGCTTAGCCTTTATGCGCGGTTGCGTCGAGCGCATCCAGATGCTGCTGAAGGCCAACGGTATCGAAGCCGAAGTAAGCGGTCGCCCGAAGCACATCTATTCCATCTATAAAAAGATGGTCCGCAAGCATCTGCGCTTCGATCAGCTCTTTGACATTCGTGCGGTGCGCATCATTGTTGATACGGTGGAGCACTGTTACGAAGTGCTGTCGTTGGTGCACGAAAACTTCACCGTGCTTTCCAAGGAGTACGACGACTACATCGCCAATCCCAAGCCCAACGGGTACCAGTCGCTTCATACCGTGGTGACCGATCCCAACGGACGTCCCGTGGAAATTCAGATCCGCACTCGTGCGATGCACGAATTTGCAGAACTTGGCGTGGCCGCGCACTGGCGCTACAAGGAAACCGGCAATTCCAACAAGGACAAGGGCGCTGAAGCCGAAGAGCAGCGCGTGGCCTGGTTGCGTCAGCTGCTCGATTGGAAGAGCGATGTGGCGCCTCCCGCCGAACCCGGCCTTGAGGACGATCACGTTTATGCGCTCACGCCTCAGGGGCGAGTGGTGGAACTCCAAAAGGGGGCGACGCCGATCGACTTTGCCTATCAAGTGCATACCGAGCTTGGTCATCGTTGCCGCGGTGCGCGCATTGACGGCCAGATGGTGCCACTCAATACGCAGATTAAGACCGGTCAAACCGTTGAAATCGTGGCGGCAAAGACGGGCGGACCTTCGCGCGATTGGCTCAATCCTGAGCTTGGCTTTGCCGTGAGCGCGCGCACCCGCACCAAGGTGCGTCAGTGGTTCAACGCGCAAAAGCTTGCGGAACAGACGCAGGCTGGTCGCGAACGACTCGACAAGGAACTTGCTCGTTTGGGTAAGACGGCCGTCAAGCTCGAAGAACTCGCCAAGCGCCTGGGCTACGACTCGGTTGACGATTTGTGCGTGGCGTTTGCCAAGGAAGAGTTCAGCCTCAAGGCGCTCGAACAGGCCGTGCAGCCACAAATTGAAGAACCCGAGCCTCAACCCGAAGTGCTCGTGAGAAGCTCTCAAGCGCAAAAGAGCCACAAGTCCAATGTGCTTGTTGTCGGCATCGACAGTTTGATGACACAGCTTGCAAAGTGCTGCCATCCGGCTCCGCCCGACGAAATCATCGGCTTTATTACGCGCGGTCGAGGCGTTACGATTCATCGCATTGACTGCCCCAACGTCAAGAACCTTGTAGCCAACGATCAGGAACGCATGATTGAAGTGGGCTGGGGCAACCAGGCCGAAGCGGTCTACCCGGTCGATATCTACATCGTGGCGCGAGACCGTCAAGGGTTGCTCAAAGATGTGAGCGAAGTGTTTATGCGGGAAAAGCAGAACATCACGGGTCTGAACACGGTCAATGTGAAGGGGGACGCGCATATGCGCATCTCGATCGAGATTCGCTCGTCGGAAGATCTTCGCCGTTCGCTCTCGCAATTGCGTGAACTCAAAGGCGTGATGAGCGTACGCCGCGCCTGATGTTTCCGAGAGCCGTCGGGATTCGTCTTGGCGGCTTTTTTTTCACTACGAAGCAGCGAAAAAGAGAAACGAGCGTCAACTGTTGAAGATGCCGATTTTTCGCATTTTCAGAAAATTTGTCTGAAAAATTGTTTTACAGTAAAATCAATAACTTATGCGTAAACACGCAAAAAAGTTGAGAAAAATTCGAAAAAAGACTTGCATTCCTGAAAAAGCACGGGTATAGTTCGCATCTCTCAGGCACATAGCTCAGTTGGTTAGAGCATCACCTTGACATGGTGGGGGTCGTTGGTTCGAGTCCAATTGTGCCTACCAGAATTTTTTGGAGACACCTAGCAAATGTGCGCGTCTAAGATCGTACGAACGACGAAGACCTGCAAACAGTAAGTCTGCGGGCGCGCGAGGGTGTTGAATAGGAAAAGAGTGCGGCTCACAGAGTCAGCACTCTTTTTTTTATTTCGGCCGCGCGTGAAGCCATTTGCGCAACGCTAAAAACGAAAGGGAATAGAAATGCTTTCCATCACTTTGCCCGACGGTTCTGTTCGTCAATACGAAGGGCCGCTCTCTGTGGGCGACATTGCAGCATCCATCGGTGCCGGCCTTGCCAAGGCGGCTCTCGCCGGCAAGGTTGACGACAAGCTCGTCGATCTGTCTCACGTCGTTGAAACGGATGCCCAGGTTGCCATCATTACGGCAAAGGACCCCGAAGCTCTCGAGTTGATCCGCCATTCGACTTCGCACCTGATGGCTCAGGCCGTTAAAGAGCTGTATCCGACGGCGGAGGTGACGATCGGACCGGCCATCGAAAACGGCTTTTACTACGACTTCAAGTTCGAACGCGCTTTTACGCCCGAAGATCTCGAAAAGATCGAAGCGCGTATGAAGGAACTCGTGAAGAAGGACATCCCGCTTGAGCGCTACACGCTGCCGCGCGACGAAGCCATTGATTACTTTAAGAGCATCGGCGAACACTACAAGGCTGAAATCATCAGCGAAATTCCCGCGGGTGAAATCATTTCGCTCTATCGCCAGGGTGACTTCACGGACTTGTGCCGCGGTCCTCACGTGCCGAGCACGGGCAAGCTCAAGGTCTTCAAGCTCATGAAGGTGGCCGGTGCCTACTGGCGCGGCGACAGCAAGAACGAAATGCTGCAACGCATCTACGGCACGGCCTGGGCAAAGAAGGAGGATCAGGAAGCCTATCTCACGATGCTTGCCGAAGCTGAAAAGCGCGACCATCGCCGTTTGGGCAAGGAGCTCGATCTCTTCCATCTGCAGGAAGAAGCTCCGGGCCTCATCTTCTGGCATGCCAAGGGCTGGACGCTGTGGCAGGTCGTCGAACAGTTCATGCGCCGCATCTATCGCGAAAATGGCTACCAGGAAGTGAAGGCGCCGCAGCTGCTCGATCGTTCACTCTGGGAACGTTCAGGTCACTGGGCCAAGTATCGCAGCAACATGTTCACGACCGAATCGGAAAACCGCTACTACGCGTTGAAGCCGATGAACTGCCCGGGGCACATCCAGCTCTTTAACGCCGGTTTGCGCAGCTACCGCGATCTGCCGCTCCGCTACGGCGAATTCGGTCAGTGCCATCGCAATGAACCTTCGGGCGCTTTGCACGGTCTGATGCGCGTGCGCGGCTTTACCCAAGACGACGGTCACATTTTCTGCACGGAAGATCAGATCCTGAAGGAATGCATGGACTTCACTCGCATCGTGCGCGACGTCTATCACACCTTCGGCTTTGAGGACATTCTCTATAAGGTGGCGACCCGTCCGGAAATGCGTATCGGCGAAGATGCCGTTTGGGACAAGGCCGAAGCCGCTCTGATCGAGTCGCTCGACGCCTGCGGTCTGCCTTATGAAATCCTGCCGGGCGAAGGCGCCTTCTACGGCCCGAAGATCGAGTACCACCTCAAGGATTGTCTTGGCCGTACGTGGCAGTGCGGTACGATCCAGGTGGACTTCCAAATGCCGGGCCGCCTCGGAGCCGAATACGTTGCCGAAGACAACTCGCGTAAAGTGCCGGTGATGCTGCACCGCGCCATTCTCGGCTCGCTCGAACGCTGGATCGGCATGTTGATCGAACACTACGCCGGCGCAATGCCTGTGTGGCTCTCGCCGGTGCAGGTCGCCGTGGCCTCCATTACCGATGCACAGTCCGAATTTGCGGCCGATGTTGCACGAAAGATGCGCGAAGCCGGAATCCGTGTCATTGAAGATTTGCGCAGTCAAAAGATCAACTATAAAATCCGCGAACTGACTTTGCAGAAACTGCCCTACATCGCCGTTGTCGGCGACAAGGAAGCGCAGTCCGGCACGGTCAGCGTGCGTGCGCGCGGAGGCAAAAACCTCGGCGTCATGCCTATCGAGGAATTTATTGCCCGTGTGGTGAGCGAAGATCAGTCACGCAAGAACACGGACGATTGATCGACAATTGATCAGAGCGCGCCTTAGCGAAGGCGCGTCGGTAAAAAAACTATTTTGGGAGACGTGCCATAGCACAAGATCGCAATCACCGAATCAATCGTGAGATTCGGGTACCTGAGGTTCGACTGACGGGCGTTGACGGCGCTCAGATCGGTATTGTTTCAACTGCCGAAGCGCTTCGGATGGCTGAAGACTACGACGTGGATCTCGTTGAGGTCGCGCCGAACGCCCAGCCGCCGGTTTGCCGCCTGATGGATTACGGCAAGTTCCGCTATCAGGAGCAGAAGAAAGCTCAGGAAATGAAGGCTCGTCAGAAGGTGATTCAGGTTAAGGAAGTTAAGTTCCGCCCCGCCACTGACGAAAATGATTACCAGACCAAGCTGCGCGCTCTGCGTCGCTTCTTGGCCGATGGCGACAAGGCCAAGGTCACGCTGCGTTATCGCGGCCGTGAAATGGCCCACCAGGACTTGGGGGCTCAGATCATGCATCGCATCCGCGACGAGCTCGCTGAAGAGGCCCAGATCGAACTGCAGCCTAAGCTTGAAGGGCGCCAAATGATTATGGTGCTTGCTCCCAAGCGCAAAAAATAAAAATGCGTGTATAATCACACGCTCTTAACGCCCTGAAGTGCAAGAAAATTGCACTTCAGGCTTTTTAAAAGTCGGGGCGGGCAAAAGAAGTCGGGAACGAAGTTTTCCGCGCCTGGAGTTCCGACAAATCATAAGGAAATACGGCAAATGCCGAAGATGAAAACTAAGAAGGCTGCGAGCAAGCGCTTCAAGGTCCGCGCTGGCGGTTCCATCAAGCGTGCCCACGCCACCAAGCGTCATATCCTGACCCATCGTTCGACGAAGAACAAGCGTCACCTCCGCGGTATGGTCACCATCCACGAGTCTGACAGCAAGTCGATTCACCGCATGATGCCTTACGCTTAATAAGAGGAGAGGATAGAGATGCCCCGAGTAAAACGTGGCGTGACGGCTCGTGCCCGTCACAAGAAGATTCTTGCCCTCGCTAAGGGCTTCCGTCTGCGTCGCAACAACGTTTTCCGCGTTGCTAAGCAGGCTGTTATGCGCGCTGGTCAGTACGCTTATCGTGACCGCCGCGACAAGAAGCACGTGTTCCGCCGTCTGTGGATTGCCCGTATCAACGCTGCAACCCGTTCCAACGGTATGACCTACAGCCGCTTCATGAACGGTCTCAAGAAGGCTGGCGTGATGCTCGACCGCAAGGTTCTGGCTGATATGGCTGTGTTTGACAAGGCCGGTTTCGCCAGCCTCGTTGCTCAGGCCAAGGCTGCTCTGGCTTAATCCGAGCAGGGAGCATGTGTAGAACCGTTCGCTGACAGTATTGCTGAGGGTGGCGGTTCGATCCAAAAAAAGGGGTTCGGTGCTGAAAAGTGACCGGGCCTCTTTTTTTTTCCGAAAATCCGCCAAAATTGCGTATCGTGTTCCTACGAACATGTGACGGTTGAAACGGGCTTGTGTGCAGTCGAGCAGATTTACGCAGGACCGTATCGAAAAGACAATTGATTGAAATCCACCGGGTGTGTAGAAATGGATGATTTAGTGCAAATCGTGGAATCGGCACGCACCGATTTTGCGGCCGCTCAACAGAATGCCGCGCTCGAAGACGCCAAAGCAAAGTACATCGGCAAGAACGGAGCCATCACTGCGCTGATGCGTGGTCTGGCCGGCCTCACGCCGGAACAGAAGCGAGAACGCGGTCCGGCTATCAATAAGGCAAAGGCTCAGGTCGAGGCGCTTTTGAACGCCCGTCGCGAAGAACTCGCCGACGCCGCCATGCAGGCCAAGCTCGCTGCCGAAGCGGTTGACGTCACGCTTCCGGGCCGTCGCATTGCACGCGGCGGCATCCATCCCGTGATCCGCACCTGGATGCGCATTGAAGAGATTTTTGCTTCCATCGGCTTTGATGTGGCCGATGGTCCTGAAATCGAAAGCGATTGGTACAGTTTTACCGCGCTCAACAACCCTCCCAACCATCCCGCCCGTTCCATGCAGGACACCTTCTACGTGGACCGTTGTGACGAAAAGGGCATGCAGCTGCCGCTGCGTCCGCATACCTCACCGATGCAGGTGCGCTACGCCCGTACCCATACGCCTCCGATCAAAGTAATCGCGCCGGGCCGCACGTACCGTGTCGACAGCGACGCCACGCATTCGCCGATGTTCCATCAGGTCGAGGGTCTGTGGGTTGCAGAAAACATTTCCTTTGCCGATCTCAAGGGTGTCTATACGGACTTTCTGCGTCGCTTCTTTGAAACGGAAGACCTCAAGGTTCGCTTCCGTCCGAGCTACTTCCCGTTCACCGAACCCAGCGTCGAAGTAGATATGGCTTTTACGAGCGGTCCGCGCAAGGGCAAGTGGCTTGAAATTTCCGGTGCAGGTGAAGTGCACCCGAATGTGATCCGCAATTACGGTCTGGATCCTGAGAAGTACATCGGTTTTGCCTTCGGCTCCGGTCTTGAACGCCTGACGATGTTGCGCTATGGCATCGACGATCTGCGTTTGTTCTTTGAAGGCGATCTGCGCTTCTTGCGCCAATTCAAATAATCGGTGAGGAGTTAGAAAAATGTTGTTTTCCGAAGAATGGCTGCGCAGTGTCGTCAATCCCGACTTGACGAGCGACGAACTGGCCGAAGCCATGACTATGGCCGGTCTTGAAGTTGAAGATTGCTCGACGATTGCGCCCGCTTTTGAAGGCGTGGTGGTTGCCGAAGTTGTCGACTGCGTTGATCATGAAAATTCCGATCACCTGCATGTTTGCAAGGTGAATGTGGGCGCTCCCGAGCTTCTGCAGATTGTTTGCGGCGCTCCTAACGTTAAAACCGGTGTCAAGGTGCCCTGCGCCACGATCGGCGCCGTGTTGCCCGGCAACTTCAAGATCAAGAAGGCCAAGATGCGCGGCGTCGAAAGTTTCGGCATGCTGTGCTCGGCTCGTGAACTCGGCATCAACGAAGACCACCAGGGCTTGTGGATTCTGCCTGCCGACGCCCCCGTCGGCATGAATATCCGAGAATATGCCAAGCTTGACGACAAGCGCTTTGAAATCAAGCTCACGCCCAACCGCGGCGATGCTTTGTCGATCGTCGGTGTTGCGCGCGACGTGCACGCCATTACCGGTGCCCCGCTCAACATGCCCAAGTTCGATGCTGTGGCGCCGACGTGCGAATGCGTCAAACCCGTGCATATCGAGGCTCCGGATCTGTGCGGCCGCTTTACCGGCCGAGTGATCAAGGGGCTCAACGCCAAGGCTCCGACTCCGCAGTGGATGAAGGATCGTCTGGAACGTTCCGGTCAGCGCAGCATTTCCGCTCTGGTCGACATCTCCAATTACGTGATGCTTGAGCTCGGCCGTCCCACGCACTTCTTTGATCTCGACAAGCTCACGGGCGACGTGACAGTTCGCTGGGCCAAGAAGGGCGAAAAGCTTGAACTGCTCAACGGTCAGACACCCGAACTCAATGAATATTTCGGCGTCGTGTGCGATGAAGCCGGTCCCCAGGCCGTCGCCGGCATCATGGGCGGCGAACCGACCTCAATCACCGACGATACGGTCAACGTCTTCATTGAAGCGGCCTTCTGGCAGCAGGTGGCTATCCAGGGTCGCTGCCGTAAGCTCAACTTCTCGACGGACGCCGCCTATCGCTTCGAACGCGGCGTGGACTGGGCTTCGAACGTGGATCACATGAACTACGTTACCAAGCTCGTGCTTGAGATCTGCGGCACGCCGGAAACCCGCGTTGGCCCCATTGACGATCAGTGCGTCAATCTGCCGGCCGTTCGCGTTGTTCGCATGCGCCCGGATCGCTGCCGCAAGATCGTCGGCGTGGATATTTCCGACGAATTTATGGCCGAAGCTTTTACGCGCCTTGGTTTCGAATTCACGCGCGAAGGTTCGGACTTTGTGGTGAAGAGCCCCGCTTATCGCTTTGACATCGAAATCGAAGAGGATCTCGTAGAAGAAGTCGCTCGCCTGTACGGCTACGAAAAATTGCCCGATTTGCCGCCGCTTGCCCGCTGCGCCATGCGCTGCCCCGCTGAAGGCACGCGCTCCAATCACGCGCTTCGCGTCTCTCTTGCCGGCCTCGGCTACCAGGAGCTCGTAAACTTCAGCTTCGTTCAGGAACAGTGGGAAAAGGACTTTGCCGGCAACGAACAGCCGATTCGTCTGCTCAACCCGATCGCGAGCCAGCTTTCTGTGATGCGCACGCAGCTTTTGGGCGGCCTCGTCGATGTTTTGCGCTTTAACCTCAACCGCAAGGCTGAAAACGTTCGCGTCTTCGAAGTGGGTCGCGTGTTCTTCCCGGACGAGTCAATCGGCGACAGCGAAACGTCTGTGAAGGGAGTGCGCCAGCCTATGCATGTGGCCGGCCTCGTTTACGGCGATGCTCACGAAGACTGCTGGGCCGAAGCCAAGCGTTCGGTGGACTTCTTTGATGTCAAGGGTGACGTTGAAAACCTGATCGCTCCCCTGAAGGCAACTTTTGAAGCTGCTACACATCCCGCAATGCACCCCGGTCGCTGCGCTCGAGTGATCGTCAATGGCAAGGCCGTTGGCTTTGTCGGAGAACTTCATCCGAAGGTGTGCCGTACCTACGAACTGTCCAAGCCCCCGGTGGTGTTTGAGCTCGAAGTGGCGCCGTTGTGCGAACTCGAGGTGCCGAGCGCTCGTGCTGTCAGCAAGTTCCAGCCGGTTCACCGCGACATCAGCGTGACGGTGCCCAATGACGTGACCTGCGCACAGCTGCAGGACGCAGTTTCTCGCATCCGTCGCACGAAACCCGAAGCGATGATCATTGAGTCGCTCGATCTCTTTGACGTCTATCGTCCCGAAGCTTCCGCCGAAAAGAGCATGGCATTCCGCCTGACGCTTTCGACTCAGGGAGCCGAGGCCATTGGCGAAAAAGAAGCCGAAGCGGCTTTTGAGGCAGTAGAACGGGCGTTTGCTGAACTGGGTGCGACGCTTCGCAAATAACAGGAAGAAAATTTTCCTGTAGAATGCGACACCCTTTTGATTTAATTTGAAAAAACAAGAAAGATGGATAATCAAAGCTCAATCAGCAGCTCGCTTGATGCCATGTTCCCGAACACGGAAGGGACGATGCCGACAGTTACGAAGATGCATTTCATTGAAATGCTCAAGGAACATGTTGGTTTGTCCCGTGCCGAAGCCAACGAGGTGGTTGATTCGATTTTCGACGAGATGCAACAGGCGCTTTCCGAAGGTCGCGAAATCAAGCTCGCGAACTTCGGGACGTTCAGCACCCGCGACAAGCAGGCTCGTCCCGGTCGCAACCCTCGTACGGGCGCGCCTTACGAGATCAGCGCTCGGCGCGTGGTGACGTTCCTGCCGGCACCGTTCATGCGTGATGCTGTGGCCGGATATTCCGGGCCTGTGCCGCAGGAAGGAGCCTGATCGGGCCAACAAGAGCGCTCTGATCCGCTAAACTTTACGGGCTAATTTGCCGCGTGCGGTTTCGGATCAAAAATTTCAGAAAACCGACGCACATTTTTCATGTTCGTCGGTTTTTTTCTCGTCTAGAAGAAAGAAAGTTCAAATGAGCGACAACAATCAGTCCGGTCGTTTTTATTCGCTGCAGGAAGTCTCTGCACAGTGTGGCCTTGCTCCCTACATTCTGCGTTATTGGGAGCTACATTTTCCGGAGTTAACCGCAGACGACTCCAAACCGAAGCACATGTACAACGCTTCGGATATTTCGCTCATTAACCGCATCAAGACGCTGCTGTACGTCGAACACTTGACCATTGAGCAGGCTAAGGGGCGTCTGAAACAGGAGATGGCTTTCCCGGTTGATTACTCCGGCAAGGCAAAGGAAGCCGAAACAGTAGAAGCGAAGGCTGAACCGCAACAAGCTGCGCCCGTTCAGGAAGTAACGCCCGAACCCCAGGTCGAAGTAGCCCCCGAGGTAGTTGTACCGGCACCTGAAGTCGTCGAGCCCGTGCAGGAATCTGCTCCTGAAACCGTAAAGAGCGAAGAGACAGCTCACACCGCGGCCGAATCCGGTGCCATGCCGATGGACGAAATTCATCGCGCAGCGGCTGCCGAGCTTGCGAATCTTCGCGGTGAAGTTCAGTCGCTTCAGTCTCAGCTTGCAGAAGAACGTCAGAAGACTGCAAGCGCTCAAGAGCTGCTGTCGGCCGAAGTCGCTAAGGTTCTGGAGACGAGTCAGGCCCTGCAGGCCAAGACGGATGAACTGGCTCAGGTCAACCAAGCGCTCGTTGCCGCTCGCGCTCAGTTGGCCCAGCTCAATGAAGAACTGACGGCGGCTCGTGGTGAATTGGCGTCGAAGCAGAGCGAACTGGCGACTGCTTTGCAGTATTCGGCCACTAACGAAAGCGCACGTGCGGCAGCCTTTGACCGATTGGAAGCCGAAAACGCCTTGTTGCGTGGCAAGGTTTCCAATTTCGTCAATCAACTCAAGGACTTGTCGGCTGTTTTGACGAAGACGAAGTAAGAGACAGATGCGAAAGGAGATCGTCTCTCGACTCACACTCAAAGAAAAATTTGCGGCTTATGCGGTGAATGACTTGAAAATTTTTTTCGAATGCCGCATAATGCGCAACTCGTTCGGGGCGTAGCGCAGCCTGGTAGCGCACTTGCATGGGGTGCAAGGGGTCGCGAGTTCGAATCCCGCCGCCCCGACCACGAAATTCCAGGAAAAGGAGATGTGCCAATTCGGTTCGTCTCCTTTTTTTATTTTTCAGTTCCGGCCGAAAATTATTTTGACGAGCGCATGCACTGCGACGGCAACGACACAGAAGAAGATCGCCAGATCCACCGGCAATGCGAAAAAGAGCTCGTTTCGCTCGACCGTGATGTAGGACATTTCGCACATCAGAAGAAAGGCAAAATCGCGCCGAATCCAAATCTGAACGGACAACACGATCAATATCGTCAAAATTCCGTACTTGCCGAAAACGACTACCCCCCCCCGGGAACTCGAGTTCTCAGAGAGGTTTCCCATTTATCCAGGACAAGCTGCGCGTGCAGTCCGACGTGAACGGCTGCTGCCAGGAAGAACCACATGGAAAGTGACACATGGATCGTTCGATAGGAAAGATCCATGCGCCAAACCTGTGGCGTGACGGAGGCAAACAGAGTTTGCGAGCACATCACACCTGAGATGAAAGAGGCGGCAAAGGTCGCAAGCAAGACGACGTTGGAAATCGTGCTGATACGGTTTTTGACTGACGGACGGCGTGGGTGCCTAACTGCCGTGCCGAACCAAGCTCCGAAGTGTTGCCGCAGCCAGGTGCGATTAACAAGCAAGTGCGCGCAGACGATGAGAAGACTTGCCGTGCCCAAGGCTTCATGTAGCGGGGTTTGCGTGAGACGGTCGTACATGACAACGAAAAAGAGCAGCAGCAGAACCGCATCAAGGCGCATGCGCCGAGTCCAATTGAGCAGAGGATCGGCGGTTTCGAAGCAAGAAACAATCCTCATGGCATTTTCTCGGTTTTAACGAGTGCCTACCTTTTTCCCAAGCTCGTATGCCATTTGCGGGAAATCGGTTGATTCACACATGCCGCGGGTGCCGCTGTCCGTAGCAACGACTCGCCCGACATCGGTCCAGCCCATGTATCGAACTAAGGTTTCGTAATGGGACTCCAGAGCGGTATACGTCCAATCGTTGTTGTTCCAGGCCGCGGCAAGCAAGACGGTCTGGCGAGGACTGTGAAGTTGGCTATTGATGGCGTAGAAGCGGTCGATCACAAGCTTGAGCTGCGCGGAAAATCCGAAGTAATACAACGGCGTGCTTAGGACCACGAGATCGCAGTCAATGAGGTGAGGGTTCAGTTCGAACATGTCATCACGATAGACGCACGGCGACGAGCCCAGACCGCAATGGTCGCACCCGCTGCAGGCTGTGACGCGCCTGAAGGCGGCATCGAATCGATAGATTTCGGCCCCGACTTCCTTGGCGCCGCGAATGAACTCGTCGGTCAGCAAAAAGGAAGCGCCTCGACGATGCGGACTGCCGGTGACGACCGTGATTTTCTTTGGCGCAGAGGCGGCAGCCACAGGCAAGACACCGGCGGCGGCAACCGCAGCGGCGGTCTGAAGCAGTTTCCTGCGTTCGACGAAGCGAATCGGATGTACGAAGTCGGAGACGTTCTGTGTTGACATTTTTTTCTCCATTGGTGAGCCGAAGGCCGTAGTGAAAGCTTTCGGCTCGGTAAGACAATCCTGCACAATGCGGGCGCTTGAAGCCTGGCCTGCATGAGGCGAGCTGTCCCGTTACTTCGCCTGGACGCTGCGTTCTGCGAGGATGCGATCAAGAACGCTCTGAGCCGTCTTGGCGTAGTCGGCTCCGACCTCCGTTTCGATGACCTTGACGAAATCGCGCATCTGTTCCGGTGTGGTGCCGGTGTTCATTGCGGCGTTGAAGTGGAAGTTCATCTGGCCAGCAGTGCCGGTCATGCCGCCCAACGCGCCGATGGTCGCCAGTTCGCGGCTCTGAGCGTCGAGGTTGTCGCGAATGAAGATGTCGCAAAAGAGATGTTCTTTGAGGAACGTGTCGATTCCGGGAGCAAAGAGCTGATAACCGGACGGAGGTGGAATTTCGGTGCGACCGCCCAGCTTGGCGCGGACTTTGGCTCCGTATTCGTCTTTGTTGAGATTGGCGGGAGCGGGCGAAGGTTTTTCCCGACGGGATCCTTGATACCGGCTTTGGCGCGTTCGTCCATCACGCGCATGAACGTGTGAATGGCGTTGAGACTGCGCGGGAACCCGGTGTAGGCATAGAGCTGAATGAGCACTTCCTTGATTTCGTTGACCGTGAGTCCTGCCTGCAGTCCTTCGACCAGATTGCGTTCCAGTGCATTGAGATCACCGTTGGCGGTATGTGCAGCGATTGCAACGATGGCGCGCTGACGCGGTGCCAACGTGTCGGATGAGGCTGCCCAGAGATTTGAGCAGAGAAGAACGGAAAGAACGGCCGCGGTGACTTGGCGGACAAAAGAGAGGTTTGTCATGGTCGACTCCTTATTTCTTGAGCGCATCGATAGCCTTGGCCGAGAGATCGGCATATTCCTTGTCGCTTACTGCCTTGCCCCAGACGGCCGTTTTGCCGTCCTTGTTGTTGGTCATGGCGATGTGCGACATAGCAGTATCGGGTGTTGCGCCGTGCCAGTGTTCAATTTCGGGAGGACACCAGACATAGTCGCCGGCTCGCACAACGTGAGTGACACCGTCAGCGGTACCCACGAAGCCTTTACCCGAGACGATCAGCAGACGCTGTCCTGCCGGATGCGAATGCCAGAATGTGCGGGCTCCCGGTTCGAAAGTGACGACCGTGATGCCGTTGTGGCTGTATTGATCGGCGCTGGCAATGGGATCTTGACGAACTTTGCCCGTGAAGATTTTTGCCGAACCGACAACGGAGGGTTTGTCGCCGGCATGCTCAATGACGTGACCGGCCGCAAGAGCACCTTGAGCGGAAAACAGACCGGCAAAGACGGCAAGAAGAACTGTGGATTTGAACATGATTGGCTGCCTCCATTGGAGAAAATGCGAATTGGGAAGAACGTGATTCACATGCTAGGAACCGCATCTTTCGGAGGTATTTCAGTTTTCTTCCGTTCATGCTCTGCAACCTTTCAGAAATGTTGCAGGACTGCAAGAGTTTGTCGGACTCGGTTGCTATCATCGTCTCAAACGTTTTTTCGTACGAAGCACTGCTATGACCACACCGGCGCCTTTGATTTTTATCGTGGAAGACGAGGCGGAAATCGCTGAACTTCTCTAAGAAAACCTCCATGCTCTGGGCTTTGAAACGTGTGCGGTGCGCGATGGAGCGGGATTGTTTGACGCAAATATGCCGGCGAAGCAAAGGTTGTTTTGCAAAAGGACGCCGAGGGCGTCGTCATTTCGGTTCTGGACAATGGACCGGGTATTCCTGAAGAAAAACTTGAAACTGTATTTGAGCCGTACTATCGACTTGAATCTTCCCGAAACAGTACGACGGGTGGAACGGGTTTGGGACTGTGCATTGCTCGAAACATGGCTGCGCTCAACGGCGCGGAACTTACGTTGACAAACCGTGAAGATGGCGGTTTGTGTGCTCAGGTGCGTTTTCTGAGGCGGTGAAAACGAAAATAAAAAAGAGAATAAAAACAAGGTGTTAGAGTATATTTAGAAGAAAAAAGGAAAAAACGCACAAAAAATATTTGACAAAAGAGTCGGAGGCGATCATAATTCGCAACCTCGTTTGACGGGAAGCCAAAAATGAGTCGCGAACAACGACTCTTTTTTATCGCCCGAAAATGAGAAGAGCGAA
>ENA-ORTI01000327-ORTI01000327.1-human-gut-metagenome-genome-assembly--contig:-NODE-327-length-58106-cov-11.439493_pt1 | contig 58106 bp, 49 predicted proteins | sample MGYA00242071_ERZ509191 | MGnify/ENA primary metagenome ERZ509191 (study PRJEB26280, sample SAMEA2338832) | human gut metagenome | biome: human gut; feature: human-associated habitat; material: faeces...
GGGCGTTCATTACAGGAGGAATGAACAATGACAACAACGAAAAATTATCCCGACAACATTACCGCTTTATATGCCCGATTAAGTCAAGAGGACGCGCTTGACGGGGACAGCAACAGCATTGTCAATCAAAAGAAAATCCTTTTGAAGTACGCAGAGGACAATGGTTTTCCCAACCCAACCTTTTTCATCGACGATGGCGTTTCTGGGGTAACTTTCGATAGACCCGGATGGAATGAGATGATAGGGCTTGCGGAAGCGGGAAAGGTCAAAACCGTTATCGTCAAGGATATGTCCCGCATGGGGCGGGATTATCTGAAAGTCGGCTACTACACCGAGAGTTTCTTTGCCGAGCGCGATATACGGTATATCGCCATCAACGACGGTGTGGACAGCGACAAGGGCGACAACGATTTTACCCCATTCCGCAACCTGTTCAACGATTTTTATGCACGCGATACCAGCAAGAAAATCCGCGCAGTTATGCGGGCAAAGGGTAACGCCGGGGAGCATCTTTGCAGCAACCCGCCCTATGGGTATGTGAAAGACCCCAACGACAAGAAAAAGTGGATTGTGGACGAGGAAGCCGCCGAAGTAGTCAAGCGGATTTTTGACTTGTGCGTTGCCGGAAAAGGGCCGATGCAGATCGCAAAGACATTGACTGCCGGAAAGGTTTTGACTGTCAAAGCGTACTACGCAAAACGGGATGGGAAACCCATGCCGGACAATCCTTACCGCTGGTCTGTGGAAACCGTACGGGGGATTTTGGAACGCCCGGAATATACGGGGTGTACGGTAAACTTCAAAACCTATTCCAAATCCCACAAACTGAAAAAGCGTCTGCAAAACGCCCCAGAAAATTACCGTATTTTCCCGGACACGCAACCCGCTATCATCAATGAAAAAGTGTGGGAACGCGTGCAGGAACTACGGGCAAACAAACGCCGCCCCGCCAAACAAGCGGAACGGCAAGGGCTGTTCTCTGGACTATTGTACTGCGCCGACTGCGGCAGCAAACTGCATTTTGCTACAGGCAAGAACATGACCCCGGAGCAGGACTGTTACCGCTGCGCGAGGTACAAGAGCAATACAGGGGATTGCACCATGCACTTTATCCGTGAGGAAACGCTGAAACGGTTTGTGCTACGCCGGATATTTGATGTAACCGCCATGTTTTTTGAGGACATTATGAGTTTTCAAAAAGCGGTATATGAGCAGCGGTTTGAGGAAGCGGAAAAGGCGGCAAAAAAGCGCAAGCGGGAAATCGCTCAAGCCGAAAAACGGATAACAGAACTTGACCGGATTTTCAAGCGCATTTATGAGGACGATATATCCGGCGCAATCTCTCACGAACGGTTTTTGAAGTTGTCCGCCGAGTATGAAGCGGAACAGAAAGAACTGACGGAAAAGGTCAAGGCAGACCGGGAAATGGTAAATGCTTACGAGCAGGACAAAGCGGATTTTGACAGTTTTGCGACGGTCATTCGGAAGTATGTAGGGATTACCGAACTCACGCCTACGATTGTCAACGAGTTTGTGAAGAAGATTATCGTCTATGCGCCGGACAAGTCCAGCGGCCACCGGCGGCAGAAAATCCAGATTATCTGGAACTTTGTCGGGGAATTGAAACAGGACGAGGACAAGCAGACCATTGAACGAGAAAGAAAAAGCAGGACAGCGTAGCAATTTGCCATGCTGCCCTGCAAGATACCATTACTTCCTTATGGGTGGGCGGCTTTACCGTTACGTTCTCTTTTTAGGACGAGAACACAGACGGGGATGCCCGTGCCAAAGAAGAGATTTGCCGGAAGACCAATAACGGCATCCAACACATTCAGCTTTTGGATAAGATGTTTACGAATCACCTCTTCTGCAGCACCACGGAATAGAACACCATGAGGAAGAAGGACAACAGCACGTCCGTCTTCATCCATGTGATAGACCATATGCTGTACAAAAGCAAAGTCTGCCTTGCTCTTCGGGGCAAGTTTACCGTATTCGTTGAATCGAGGATCTTCCATAAACTTCATATCAGCAGACCATTTTGCAGAATACGGTGGATTGGCTACCTGAACGCGGAATTTCTTCTCACCAAAATAGTCATGTTCCAGGGTATCTCCATTATAGATGTTGAAATTACGGTATGGAATGCCTCGCAGAATCATGTTCATTCTAGCGAGATTATATGTAGTCGATGTAAGCTCCTGACCGTAGTAGTTTCTGACATTTGCGTAATTTTTCAAACGTAGCAACAGAGAGCCTGAACCGCAAGTCGGATCAGCTGCATCCTTTACATCCGTCAATCCAAGGCAGGCAATACGGCAAAGCAACTCAGCAGGTCCCGAAGGCGTATAAAACTCACCGGCTTTTTTACCAGCAGTTGCTGCAAACTGTCCAATCAGATATTCGTAGGCATTACCCAGCACATCAATTTTTGTGTCCTCCACTCCGAAATTGATTTCATCGAGAGAAGATATAATTTTTGACATAACGGCACTACGGTCTTTAACTGTATGTCCGAGCTTCGTGGAATCAAGCTGCATATCAGAGAACAAGCCGTCAAAGTCATCCTGAGAGTCGTTGCCGATAGTAGACTCCATCAGCGAGTTGATTGCCTTCTGTAAAAACTCAATGTCAAAGGAGCGGTTCTCCACCATTTTAACCATCTTGCGAAAGAGAAATTGCGGCTCAATCACATAGCCGAGGTCGCGCAGCGCTTCCTCTACAACAGCTTCCTTGTACTCAGGATCAGCCCATGCCTCTTCATAGCTGATTCCATCATCTTTCAAAAGATTAACCATGTACTTCTCAGTTTTGTCCGAAAGATAGTAGTAAAAGATCATGCCCAAGATATAATTCTTGAACTCGTAGGCTTCCATATTGCCACGAAGGGCGTTTGCCATTGCCCATAGCTTGTTGCAAAGCTCTTTCTGATGAGCCTGAATAGAATTGTCCATTTCACATTCTCCTTATTGGTATTTCTCTGCGTGTTTCCTGATAAACTCTACGATGCGGTTGACCAGTGAGCGCTTCTTCAAAAGCGGCATCGGTTTTGTAAGCCGGTCGCGGATATTCCCGGCATCCATTGTACCGGAAAACTCATATTCTGAAATGAAATCAGTGAGCATCTTAGAGTCGATGTCCTCTTGATGCGCAAAGGCTTCAATCTCTTTTTGCTTTTCTGCGTTCTCGAAATCATTATAGGCAGCGTCAATTTCATCGGCGCTGTTAAGCCCTGCGACAACCGTATCCAAGAACGATTGCAGGATTTCAACCTTTTTAAGCAACTGTGGGTTGTCTGTCCTGCCAAGTTCATCTTTGATATGTTTGATGTCATAGTCCTTTTGCTTCGCATCATCAAAGTGGATATTGCGGATAAGGTTCATGATGTAGGCAACATTGATTCTGTCGCTCTCCATAAGCTCAATACAGAAGTCCACATCATTCAGAACAGATACAACCTCACGGTCTGTTTTCTGTTTTGAGTAGAGCAGCATATATTTGCTTTTATAGTCCTGATACTCCTGCTCAGACATCGTGAGTGCATCCTGGTCGAAGCTGAACTCGATAAAGGTATGCAGCGATTGCAAGTACTTTGTTAGTTCGCGGAAAGTGACAACGAAGAGCTTTTGGTCTTCTTCACTTTGCATGGTGTCCACAGCTGCAGGAGTATCAGCGATCTCTTTCAGTTTGATGACCATTTCGTTAAATTTCTCGACGAAGAAGTTATAGTCCGGTACAATAATGCCGGAGGTGTCCTGCGTCTTTGAAAACAGGGTAAGTGCATCATCCGTCTGTTTTTTAAGGTTGCGATAGCAGATAACAATGCCGAAGGGCTTCGTCTCTTTCTCCACACGATTCGTGCGGGAATAGGCTTGCAACAGGTCGTGATACTTCAAATCCTTGTCCACATAGAGGACAGAAAGTGTTTTACTGTCAAAGCCGGTGAGGAACATATTGACTACAAGCAAGATGTCCAGCGGTTTCGTCTTCTTACCTTTTACACGGTCGGAAATATCCTTGTGGTAAGCTGCGAAAGTATCCGTAGAAAAGTTGGTGCTGTATATCTCATTATAGTCTTTGATGATCCGCTCCAAAGCGTCACGGCTGTGCTCGTCCTTGCCTTCCGCATCCTCATTCTGCCCATAAGAGAAAATCCCGGAAATGTTAAGGTCATGCTTTATGCTTTTAAAAATATCGTAATACTTGACCAGCGCCTCAATCGACGAAACAGCAAAGATCGCGGTGTACTGTCTGTTTCGCGTTTTTGCCTTATGATTCTGGATGATGTGATTGGCAATCAGAGACATACGCTCTTCGGACATATAAAGCTCGTTGACATCAATGGCATCCGCCAGAGTAGGATCATCCCAGTCGAAATCGCCCTCCATCGTCTTTATGTACTCCACATGGAAGCCGAGGACATTGTTGTCAAAGATAGCGTCTTTGATCAAGTAGTTGTGGACGCACTCCCCGAACAGCATTTCTGTGGTTTGCGTGATTTTTCCTTCGACCTTTCCGTTGACTTCAAAACGTGGCGTTCCTGTAAATCCAAAGAATTGAGCCTTCTGGAAATGCCGCACAATATCTTTGTGCATATCTCCAAACTGACTTCTGTGGCACTCGTCGATGATGAAAACTACTTTCTCGTCTTTGTATGCATCCATAATCTTTGCGTACTGCGGACGCTTGACGGCATTTGCCATCTTTTGCATGGTGGTTACAATAAGCTGCCGGTTTTTGTCTTGCATTTGCTTCACAAGGACATCAGTGCGGTCAGTCGCATCCACTGATCCGTTTTCAAACTTATTGAATTCCTCCGTAGTCTGAGAATCCAAGTCCTTACGGTCAACGAGGAAAATAACTTTCTTAATATTTGGGTTGGCCGCAAGGATCTGCGCCGTCTTGAATGAAGTAAGCGTCTTGCCCGCACCGGTTGTATGCCAGACATAGGCGTTGCGATTGGTCAGTGTTGCTTGCCGGACGAGTGCTTCAACAGCATACACCTGATAGGGACGCATAACCATAAGCAGCTTATCCGTATCGTTCAGAATCATATACCGCGCCAACATTTTGATAATGTGATCACGGGCAAGGAATACTATTGAAAAATCCTTCAGGTTGGTAAGTCGGACATTATCAAAGTCCGTCCAGAAGAAAGCAAGGCTGTGAAGCATCTCACGGTCTGAATTTGCAAAATACTTCGTGTCTACTCCATTGGAAACAATGAAGATCTGGATATAATGGTAAAGTCCATTGTACGAATGCTTCTTGTAGCGCATCACCTGATTAACCGCTTCTCGGATGTCAATGCCTCTACGTTTCAATTCCACTTGAATCAGTGGAAGTCCGTTGACAAGAAGAGTTACATCGTAGCGATTAACATACTTCCCGACAACGGTGGTCTGATGTGTCACTTGAAAAATATTCTTTGTATGATCATTGGAAAAGAATGAGAGATAAACCTTCGTTCCATCCTCTCTTTCCAACACAAATTTATCCCGAAGTATCTTCGCACTCTGAAAAACTGATTTTCCGAGCATCAGGTTAAGAATGCGTTCCCACTCTTTATCAGTAAGTGGTTTATCGAGCTTATCAGCATTAAACGCCTCAAACTGCACTTTAAAATTTTCGACCAACGTATCATAGTCAGGAATAGAAACGGTACTATATCCCTGCTTATTCAGTTGATCAATAAATTGCAGTTCAAGCTCTGCTTCACTTTGGTATCCCATATCTTCATCTCCATTACTTGAGGATCATTTTAATTTAATATAATTTATAGAACGTCCTATTAAGTCCTATGTTCCCAATGGTGCTTATTCATCATTAGTAAATTCCATTATTTCTTCAACAGAGCAGTTAAGAGCTTTACAGATTTTCTCTAAAATTTCTGTCGTCACGTTCTCTCCATGACTTAACTTATAAACTGTATAATGACTGATGCCTGCTTCTCTCTCTAAATCGCTCTTTTTCATGTCTTTGTCAATCAAGAGTTTCCACAGTCTTTTGTAACTTACGGCCATTGTAGTACCTCTCGTTCCGATTCAAATCGCAGATTATCAAGATCATACATTTCATTTTATCAGAGAAAATTCGGTTTCTCAAGTGGTTTGTTTGCGTTCGATAACAAGGTCAGAATAACACAATCGTAGGATTGCACAAATTGGCGAGCAGGGCCTTTGTATATACAAAGGCAAAAATACCGGTGCGGCTTTCCGGGCTGCATCGGTATTTTTCTCGTTGGGGAAGTCCCCAATCCCCTTGAAGATCCGTATCTGGCGATACGGGGCTGCGCATTCGTTCCGAACGCTTTACGCTGCGCGTTCCATCGAAAATACGGTATAACAATTATGAGCTTAATCAAATTCTTTTTCTGACTCATTGACGAGTTCATAGATTTGTCCGTCTATATCGAGAATACAGTCAATATCAATCCGTGTCTTGTCCATCAGAATCACTTGCTTTTGGTAATCATCTATTTTCTTAATCTGTCCGGAAATCGTATGGTAAGAACCGCCAGCTTTTCTCTGATCCGGAACAAAGTAAGTAATTGTAAGCGCTGGCTTTTCTCCGGGGTAATCACAAGCCATCCGTAACTTATAATCCAGCTCTGCTTTTTCCGACTCAGAAAGTTCCAGCTTGCGATCCGTCAGCCGTGCAGTTTCCTTTATCACATCTCCATATCCGGTCAGCGCAGCGAATGGAGAAAACTGAGCTGCCCGGTCTATCATCGACATCCTGGGGTGCCGTGTGGAAACGTGATGGGGATGATTAATAATGTCATCATAAGAATTATCTGTGTTATTTCTATCTTGCAAAATAATTATCACCTCTTCCGGATGTTCGCCACTGCAAATGTTTCTATGCTTTATGACCTCCAATCTGCTGATTGCGGTCTTTTGCCGTCGCCCCTTCCTGCAAATTCATTCCCTTCAGTATTGCATTCTTGCCAAATTTTTTCTTGATTTCCAACATGGCTTCCTGCATTTTCCGCTCCTTCTCCAGTTCCTCATTTTCTTTTTCCAGCAGGTTTTGACGAACAGAATAGTCTGTAAATAAATCTAACTGCTCAAAGTTATTTTCGCTTTGTGTCTGTGCTTCTGCCTCAGTGATAACATGAGTAGCAGCCATATTAATTCTGCGCACCAGAAGATCTTTATCTACGATCCGGTCAAACAGTTCCATCACAGCCTGGGTAATCAGACGAGTGGAAGAAGTGTATTTTTTCAGGTTGGCAGTACCGTGGGCGTGCTTTGGAATGCTTCGTCCATACCGGTCTGTCTTGATTTCTCCATGATATTTCTTTCGCCGCGCCGGGTCTTTCAGATTGTCAATATCATAACCGACTGTCAAAACAATTTGATTTGTCACAAGTCCTTTATCCACTAAATCAAGAACCAGCAGGTCGGTCATTTCCCGTACTACAAGTTTTGCTTTTTCAAACGGATACGGACATTGCAGCACCTGACCGGAGCCGACACTGTTACTTTCCGGTTTGTAGGCTTTGATGTCGGCAATCGTACAAGGCTCCCAGCCCCAGGCATGGTCAATCAATAATTCCGCATTGACGCCGAAGAGCTGATACAAAAGTTCCTCGCTGTAGTAGTCACCCGGTTTACCTTCCGAGCAGCGGGCTATATCCCCCATCGTATAAAGACCATGCTCTTCCAATTTTTTTGCGTACCCTTTTCCCACCCGCCAGAAATCAGTCAAAGGGCGATGTGACCACAAGGAGCGCCGGTAAGACATTTCATCCAGTTCAGCTATCCGGACACCATTCCGATCCGGAGAAATGTGTTTTGCCTCTATATCCATCGCAACTTTACAGAGATACAGGTTCGTGCCAATTCCGGCTGTCGCAGTAATTCCAGTAGTGTCCAGAACATCAAGAATCATTTTCATTGCCAACTCACGGGCTGTCAACTGATACGTTCTTAAGTAACTGGTTGCGTCAATAAAGACTTCATCAATCGAATAAACATGAATATCTTCCGGCGCGATATATTTGAGATACACCCCATAAATCCTGGCACTGATTTTCATATAATGTGCCATCTGCGGCGGTGCCACCACATAGTCTACAGCTAAAGCGGGATTTGCTTTCAGTTCTCCATCCTGAACTGAAGAACCTGTCAGTTTCCGTCCCGGCGCTTTTTGCTGCCGTAAGGAGTTGACCTCTTTGACCTTTTGCACGACTTCAAACAGTCTGGGTCTTCCGGGAATCCCATAGGATTTCAAAGCCGGAGATACCGCAAGGCAGATGGTTTTCTCCGTCCTGCTGGCGTCTGCGACCACCAGATTGGTTGTCATCGGATCAAGACCGCGCTCCATACATTCAACGGAAGCGTAGAACGATTTCAAATCTATGGCAATATATGTTTTATCTGACATTGTTCGACGCCTCCTTCTCATCAAATTTTAGGCAGGTGCGGCATCCAGGCAGTAACTATTTTTCAAACTCTCAATTTTCCGATTCCTCTATAATGCCATAGTCAATCAGTACATTCGTCTCTGCGTAGTGCGGATAAACAATCCCCATCATTTCATAGTTATATCGCTTCACTTTTCGGAAACTCTTTATAGTTTCCGGCGCATAGGCAGATGTTTCACATCCAGCATATTTGGTGTCACCAGCCAAATCATCGGCCACATCCTTTATCAGTGCGTCCTCTACGTCTTCAATCGTACTGCCATACTCGACAGCAACTAATTCATGCTTTTTCACATCTTTGTCCAGGTCACCAAAAGAACGATACAGTTTGTACTTCATAATAATAGCCTCCTTCGTCTTAAATAGTTTCAAGATACTTGCTGATTTTCAGCTTTAATTCAGCCAGGTATTCTTCAAAATATACACTGATTGCCACCGGATACACCTCATCCAGTGCTTCCAAAATCTCTTTGATCTGCTCATTTCCAATCCTACAGAATCGCTTCATCGGCTCAAGGTAGAATGGGTATACTGCCGGTATCTGAGGAACGCCAAGATGCTTCGCAACCACTTCAGCACCAAGTCTTGCAGAAGATGAAAAATCATCCTGTTTGAATGCGTTCAGTAGCATTTTCAGGAAATGGATTAGCAAAGTATCCTGCTTTTTTAATATTGCTTCGGTCAAATCACTAAGACGGAAGCAATCCGTAAAATCAAAGCCAACAAGATTTCCGTCAGGCGTTGCTGCTATCTGCACCGCATCAATTTGCTCGAACATGACCGCCAAAGCATAGTGACAGGCATACTCAAAAGCCATATTGATAGAATTTTGCAGGTCTTCCGTTGTGAATGGATGCAGTCCTTCCAAGTAAGTGATTCCAACAACATAAGGTGTCTTAAACGGCCAGCTCTCTTTGCGGGCGCTCTTTTTTACCAGGAACGCCTGCGGAACCGGAATTTGCATTTCCTTTGCGAGCCGGGAATATACGAATTCACAGCAGGCTGAACATGGCTGTTCCTGCTTTACGATAAGAGGTGCCAGACCTTCTTCTACCGGAGTTGCCAAAAGCAGTTGCCCGGAAAAACCCTCATGGCTAAATGGCTGATAGAGATAATCCCTGCTGTCCACAAAAAACTCATTGTCCAAATCAGTCACCTTCCTTACTGAGATGTTATTCTGCTGGCGTTGATCATCTGCTTATCAAAATTATAGCAGATCCAATCGAAAAAAACAGTCCAAACCTGCTCGAAAGCTGTCAAACCCATTTTCATATACATAAATATATCCATCTCAAACACTGCAGACCGGAATACAGATAAATTCACGCAATTCGTTCTTTAGCACTATTTCATGTTCTTTATCTTCTGTATTACACAGAAGATGACCGATATACTAAAGGGGAACGAGAAATAGTTCTAAAGGAGGATGTGACGAGATGGACGCACAAGCTGTTGGACAACGGATCAAAGCTGCCCGTGAGGCAAAGGGACTAACACAGGAAGGACTGGCAGCGTTGGTCGATCTCAGCCCCACTCATGTGAGCGTAATAGAACGAGGTCTTAAGATTCCCAATCTGGATTCTTTTGTAGCCATCGCAAACGCACTGGGCGTTTCCGCAGATTCACTGCTGATTGATGTAGTTGACCATGCCACGGAGAGCGCAGCCTGTGAGCTATCCAATCGGATTTCTCATCTGCCGCATCGGGAGAGAATGAAGATCCTGAATGCATTCCGCATTCTGACAGAAGAATAAGAAATATCAGGGGAGCCGTAAAGGCTCTCTTTCTTTTTATAGAATTTTTATAATTTCGACAAAAGATGCCATCCACCGACAATCATTTTATGTTAAAGTAGTTCTAAAGAACAAGTACAAACTCTAACGGAGGATGAAATTATGAATTTCCAAAAGATTCTGAAACAAGTTGCCACCGAAAATAATACGACACCAGAAGATGTTTACCGTGAGATGCAGATAGCTCTTGCAGATGCGTACAGCCACAAGGATGACACACAGGAGTCTCAGGCACTATGGAAGGAAATGGGCTTTGATAAAAGATGCCCCTCACCAGAGCAATTCATCAAAAAGTCGGCTCAAAAACTGCGTGGTGATCTCGGAATGTCTATCTGGAGGAGGCGATCATGAAGAAAGTGTGTTTTGTAGCGGATCGCTTTTTCTGGGAAGAGGAAATGGGCGATTTGTTATATCAGGAAATCAATAAAATTTCAAATGAGGATCGCGTCGTTGAGTTCTATTTTCATACTTGCCACGGGATTTTTTCACAAAAGGCAGTCGCCTGTATCCAGAAATTGCGTAGGGAGCGACCGGAAAAACATCTGTCAATAATAGCCATTATCGATCCCTTGAGGTGGGGAGAGGATAAGTTTAATGAGGAAATCCCATTTCGCCACGATCAATTCCCCCGTGGTAGTGTTGACCGGATTGACTTTGCTCCCGCATTTGACGGTAAATGTGAGAAAGACGAAAGGCGCTTCATTCAACACTTTTATAAGATTGACCGCTGGCTTTACCATCAATGTGATGACATGATTGCCTATTATTATGACAATCTTCCAAATATTACGCAAAGAACCGCCAGAACTGCTACATCCGGAAACTCCAGACCGGCACTACATCATCTTTATCTGCCAAAAACCAAAGACAGGATTGACATCCTAATCGAGCAGCTTCCCGAACGGGAGAGAAACGCCGTGCTGGCGATTAACAGTGGTACAACCTATCGGCAGCTTGCTGAACAATTAGGCGTATCTTATAACCGCGCACAGCAGTTGGTAAACAGAGGCGAACTGCAAATCCGCAGATGGCTGCGGCAAAGCTCCTGATAGCAGTTCATACACAAAAAACGCCCCGGACGACCAATTACAGTCAATCCGGGGCGTTCATGCTTATCTTTGAGTTTCTTCTTTTCTTTTTTCTTCCTGCGCCTTTTCTTCTTCCTGACGAGTCAGATTCAAGAATTGCTCCACATTTTTCTGCGCTTTTAAATAGTCCTGCATCTCTGTCCGTGCATTCCGGTATTGTGCGTAGGCGGCTTTCTTGTCTGCCAGAACTTCGGCATATTCTGCTGATAAATCCTTTACCTTTGGAAGTTTCTTGATTCCCAATTCGTTAAAGGCATCCTTTGCTGCTTTGTGCAGGGTTATTGCTTCCCGGTGGGATTCATAAAATTTTCTGCTGTATCCAGACTTACGGTAATCTACATATACATCCTTTGTTTTGGCATAGTTGATGATGTGTTTTTTCAGGGAAGCAATCTCCACCAGACGTTTTTCTGCCGTCTTGATTTTTTCATCCAGTTGGTCGAAGCGTTCTGTTGACTGTTTCGTTTTCTCATGAAGCTGGTCGATATTCTCAATTCCATGCTCACGAAGGAAAATCATGGTCTGCGCCATTTGTTTTAGATTATAGACCGTAGCCCATCGCTGATAGCCGCTTCCTTTTGCCTGAAGTCTGGCGTCAATATCTAACAGCAGATTCAGACGTTTCTGGCTAACAGACTGTTTATTCTTGCTGCGGATACGGTGTTCTTTTTCCCCCAAAATGACAGCACGGATTTCTTCCTCTGTGTATCCATCTCCCAAAGAGCGGAACCGCAAAAAACGATCCTGTCCTGCCTTCCAGAGCGCCGTGTGTTTGCCTCGCTTGCAGGTATAGCCGTCCTGTTCCAGAAGCCGGAGAAATTCTTCAAAATCCTTTGGTTTCTTTAGAAGAGCCTGATCGATAGCCTGCCGGATTTCATCACGAAAGCAGTGCCGCTTCGGATAAGTGGTTCGTTTGACACGCTCTTTGTATGGTTTCTTCTCAATAATAGACAGCCCATGCTCCACACAAATGATGTCGCTGACCTTCTGAAGAGCAAGGCCGGAGTTATGGAAGTCACGAAATTTACGCTTGCAGTCCAGCGAAGTGGAATTGAAAACGATATGATTATGGATGTGGGCACGGTCTGTGTGAGTTGCTACTAAAAAAGCGTGTTTTCCTTTGGTGAACCGCAGCCCCAGTTCATAACCAACCCGGTTGGCTTCCTCCGGTGTAATCTCACCCGGTTTGAAGGACTGACGAATCTGATAGGCAATCACATCATTTTGCTGCCGTCTGCCGGTGATGTGGAGATATTGTCGCTTAGCCAGAAGAAATTCCTCGTCTGCCGTCATGGGATCGCATTCATATCCGCTCACCAGTTCGCCTTTTTCCGTCTTTTCCGGATTCTGAGCATAATCAGTCCGGTCGCGCAGGCACTGTGCAATGGTCTTCCCTTTGTTGATATGCAATGCAATCAGTCTTGTTGCCGCCATAGCTCACCGTCCTCCCCATAACTAAAAAGAAGGCAGACCGTTCCGCTCATTTCTTGCGGAGCAGCCTGCCCGAAACATTTTATTTTATGAATGTACAAAGCCCACCAGAGAATCCTTCATCCCGTTCAGGGCTGTCTCGATCACTACGGCAAAGAACATGGCGGCTACACATAGAATTTCCAGAACGACCAGAATTGCCACCGAAGTCCACATCTGCTGTACAGCCGAATAAATCCCGCATCCGAGTATAAACAGCATCAGAGGCCCCATTACATAAGCTGACAGGTTGGTTACAAGTTTTATCAAAAGAGCCGCTGCCATCAAAATCAGAATGATGGGCAGTGCCAGTAGCTTAAAGGGGAGTTTTATGAATTTCATCACCATGCTCACCGCCTTTCTTTCTACTTAATATTATATCGGTTTGCATTTACTCAGGCAAGGATATAAAGGTGATCTATGCTGTAAAAGTGATAATTGTTTATCTCATCACCAAACAGGAAATTATTAGCTAGAAATTGAAATAAGGCAATCCAATATATTCCTTAGGCAAATTCTCTTCACCGTATACATCCGTAAGAGTTGCAATCAACGTTGACTGCTCATCACAAATGTATTGATTGAGATAATCTATAAAATCTTTTTCGTCATAGCATACACCGACTGTATCGCCCATTTGGACACGAAACTTTGCTGCTTCAGGGCTTTGATATAGCCAATTACAGCAAAATTCCAAACAATATTTTTGTAGATTATTTGCCACTTTATCCGGAACAGAAAACACACTTATCTCACCATCTGCACTTAACAAAACATATTTCATAGAGTACACATCCAATTCAGATTTGTTGTTATCTTATAAAAGAAGTATACAGAAAATAGGCAAATAAGTCTATCCAAATCACAAGTGGTATTCTGCAATTATGTTTCAGGCGTTTCTTTCTGCGAAACACCTGATATGGCTGATTCACGAAATGCTGGCCAGTCGTACCAGCAGCACTTTTGCTGCCTGCCACAAATCATCCAGCCGCACCTGTAAATCCTGAATGTCAGCCAGGTAAATACTCCCGGTTTCATTCGCTTTCTTTGCATACTGATTCAGATTATTACTGCAGATGCGCAGCAGCCGGATCAGCTCTTTCAAGTCTTGCAAATCCAGCTTCACACAGTAGCCATCCAGTGCCATTTTACGGATGTAGGCACTCATATTCATTACACCCAGCTCGTCCATTTTTTCCCGGATACGCTCACGGTCTGCTTTTGAAACCCGCAGGATAATCGTATCATTCAGTTTTTCCATCATCGCACCTCTTCTTGTTCCGTATGCCGTTTGGGCGCTTCACCGACTATCGCTGCTTTTGCCTTTAAATCTGCCAACACAGAAGAACGGCCTTCCGGCTCTGTTACTTCCTCCTCTATGCCGTGATTGTCCATATTGAGGGCGGCGTCCAGTTCAGCCAGCCGTGCGCTTTTCTCAGCCAGTTCCGCTTCCTGGGGGAAGGGCTTGCCAAGCTCTGCCTTCGCCGCTTCCTGCTGATTGTGCAGGTTTTCCAGCTGTACCTGCGCCTTTTCTTTACGGCCCTCCAAACCGGCGAGCGTATTATCCATACGAGTGAAATTTCCTCTGGCATCTGTTCCCAACGTAACCGTATGGGTCATGGAGCCTTTCAGCGCAATCTCGTATTCCTGGCTGAGGCTGTTGTACGAAAGTTCCATGGAAAAACCACGGTACGTTCCCAGCGCCACCGGCTCCATGCCAGTATAACTCTTGCAGGCTGCCAGAATCGCCTCACCTGCCAATTCCTTTTCAGAGAATGTGCGTCCCTGAATCTCCGCGCCGACAAATCCCTCTTTCGGAAGAGGATGTGCTGTCACGGTCTGCATATCGGCTTCAAATCCCTGAATAAAGCCGCGCTGTTTTTCCATCTCTGCTGGGAAATACTTTAACAGGCGGTCTTCCAGCCGGTACTGCTGGCTCTGATGGTCAGATTTCAGCACTTTCAGACGCGCCACATCAATATCCAAGTCCATCTTTTCCTTGATCCGGCTGTCACCGGCGCACAGTGCTTTGATCTCCGCATAGCTGAGTGCCTGCTCATCCACATCGTCACAGGCTCGCACCGGCGATTTGCTGGTCATAATCTGCGAAATAAATTTCTGCTTGTTCTCCAGCGTCTGGTAAAGGTAAGCGTCAAAAGTGCCTTCCGTCACATACTGGTAGATCTGAACCTCTTTGTTTCGGTTGCCCTGGCGGATGATACGCCCATTTCTCTGTGTCATATCGGAAGGACGCCAGCCCACATCCAGGTGATGGACAGCCACAAGCAAGTCCTGGCAGTTGGTGCCAGACCCCATCTTCTGCGTGGAGCCGAGCAACACCCGCACCTGACCCGTGCGCACTTTAGCAAAGAGTTCTTTTTTCTTTACCTCGTTGTCCGCATCATGAATGAAAGCAATTTCTTCTGCAGGAACGCCCCGTGCGATCAGCTTTGCCTTGATGTCGTCATAGACATTAAACGTACCGTCATCTTTTGGGGTGCTCATATCGCAGAACAGGAGCTGCGTCAGACGGCTTTCCTTTCCTTCCTCCCATATCCGGAACACATTTCCCACACAGGCATTGAGCTTGCTGTTCGGATCATCTGGCAGGAGCGGGTTCATCAGACGCTGGTCAAGCCCGATTTTCCTGCCATCCGAAGTAATTTTGAGCATATTGTCCTGGGACGGATCAACCTGCCCGCTGTGGACGGCAGCCGCCCGCTCCGAGAGCGCCGCAACCATTTCTTTCTGAATCTCCGAGGGCTGCACCACAACCGTCTCAAACTTTGCTTCCGGTACCGGCAGATTCAGCTGGTCACTGGTTTTTATATCCGCGACTTCTTTAAAAAGGTTCATCAGTTCCGGCAGATTGAAAAATTTTGCAAACCTGGTTCTTGCCCGGTATCCGGCTCCTTCCGGAGCCAATTCAATCGCCGTAGTGCTTTCCCCGAAGGTGGACGCCCAGCAGTCAAAGTGGGTGAGTCCCTTTTGCTGTAAGGTGTTGTACTGGAGGTAGCGCATGACGGTGTACAATTCCGTCATACTGTTGGAGACGGGAGTGCCGCTGGCAAATACTACGCCGCGCCCGCCGGTAACTTCATCCAGATACCGGCACTTCATAAACATATCGCTGCTTCGCTGGGCTTCCGATGTGGATAATCCTGCCACATTTCGCATTTTTGTGTATAAGAACAGGTTTTTGTATGCCTGACTCTCATCCACAAACAGCCGGTCTACGCCAAGCTGCTCAAAGGTAATCACATCATCCTTCCGATCTGTGTTCAGCAGTTTATCCAATCTTGCCTGGAGAGACTTCCGGGTCTTCTCCATCTGCTTGATGGTAAAATTCTCGCCCCGGCTTCGCTTCAGCTCGTCCAGCGCTTCGGTTACATCATCAATCTGTTCCTGTAAGAGCCGTTCCTGCCGCTCCGCAGAGATGGGAATTTTCTCGAACTGACTGTGACCGATAATGATCGCATCATAATCCCCAGAAGCAATACGAGCACAGAATTTCTTCCGTTTTGCTGTTTCAAAATCTTTTTTCGTTGTCACCAGAAGTTTCGCGCTGGGGTAAAGCCGCAGGAATTCATTCGCCCACTGCTGAGTCAGGTGGTTGGGAACCACAAACATCGACTTCTGGCACAGTCCCAGCCGTTTGCTTTCCATTGCAGAAGCAGCCATTTCAAAGGTTTTCCCGGCTCCTACCTCATGTGCCAACAGTGTATTGCCGCCATACAGCACATGAGCGATGGCATTCCGCTGATGAGGCCGCAGCTTAATGTCCGGGTTCATGCCGACAAAATGAATGTGGCTGCCGTCATATTCGCGGGGACGGGTGCTGTTGAACAGTTCATTATACTTTGCCACCAGTGTTTCTCTGCGTTTCGGGTCACGCCAGATCCAGTCCCGGAAAGCGTCCTTGATTGCCTGCTGTTTCTGTTGAGCGAGGGTCGTTTCCTTTTTGTTGAGGACACGCTTTTTATTGCCCTCTGCATCTTCAATGGTATCGTAAATCCGGGCGTCTTTCAGATTCAGAGTATCCTCCAGAATCTTATAGGCGTTCGCCCGATCTGTGCCATACGTCACATAGGCTGCCACATCATGCCGCCCGGTACTGCTTTTACCGGAAATCTGCCATTCTGCCGTAATCGTAGAAAACTTCACTTCAATGGCACGGCGGAGATAGAAGGGTGTCTCAAAAGTTTCCTCCATAAACTGCTGGATATACTTTGGATCAATCCAAGTAGCGCCCAGGCGTACCTCAATTTCCGAGGCTTCCAAATCTTTGGGCTGAGCTTTTTCCAGCGCAGCCACATTAACCGTGTACTGCGGATCGGTTTGTGCTGCAAGCCGTGCAATCCGCAGCTTATCGTGCACATTACCGGACAGATATTCATCCGCAGTCTGCCAGCCAAGTTCCGGCGCTTCCGGTGCCATGGGATCACGGAAAATCACGCCAGTCAACTCGCCGGTGACGGCCTCGAAATCATCCGCTTTCCCCAGCAGTTCTGCCATAAACGGAATGTCTACCTTGCCACGTTCTCCGATGGAAACCGCCAGTGCTTCGCTGGGCGTATCCACATGGGTCACATGACGTTCCGGACGAATGGTGCGTTTGGTGAAAATATCGGCTTTGCTTTCCAGATTTCCATCTTCATCAATATTCTCCAGCGAGCAGAGCAGATAGTAGGAAGAATCCTCTGAAAATGCCTTCTCGTTGCCACGGCTGTTAATCAACCCATACTTTTGGGTAAAGGCATCGTAGGCGGTATTTAGTTCCTGCTGTTTGGCCTCGATAGCTTCCTGTGGATAGTCTTCCAGCTGGTACTCAATCAGGTCATTGACGATCTGACGCAGTTCCACCATGCCTTTGACCCGGCCTTTTGCGGTATCGTTTAAGTCAACCGGCGACATAATGGAATTTTCCCGGAAATACACTTCGCCGTCTACCACCGTGTAGGAAAAGTTTTTTACCGTCGGATCTGCAGGCAGTACAGAGGCATTGTCCTCCAGTTCCGGATTTTCCCGTTCCTGAGCCACGTATTCCCCGTGAATATGGGAAATCGCTTCTTTCAGCTGTTGGCTTAAATCAGCGCCGTCAATGGGCAGCACCGTACATTCCTCTTTGCCATACTGAGTGCTTTCGGTGGAAAGCCGTCCCAATACCATCTCTGGATGCTCCACAAAGTAGCTGTTTAAGGTCAGCCCGTCCTCGTTGCGTCCAAGGTGAATCCAGTCCGCATCCAAATCAATGGGGTGTTCCCGTTTTTGCAGGAACAGAATATCCGATACCACATCCGTACCGGCATTGGCACGGAACGCATTGTTCGGCAGGCGGATTGCCCCTAAGAGTTCCGCCCGCTGTGCCAGATATTTGCGCACCTCCGGGCTTTTGGCGTCCATGGTATAACGGCTGGTCACAAAAGCAACCACACCTCCCGGACGCACCTGATCCAACGCTTTGGCAAAGAAATAGTTGTGAATGGAAAAGCCCAGCTTATTGTAAGGTTTATCATTGACCTTATAATCGCCAAAGGGGACATTACCAACCGCCAAATCATAAAAATCACGACGGTCAGTGGTTTCAAATCCGGCAACAGTGATCTCTGCATTGGGATACAGCTTTTTTGCAATACGCCCGGAAATGCTGTCCAGCTCCACACCGTAAAGACGGCTCTGCTGCATACTCTCCGGCAGAAGACCGAAGAAGTTTCCTACGCCCATGGACGGCTCCAGAATATTGCCCTGACGGAAACCCATCTGCTCCACGGCATTGTAGATCGCATGGATCACCGTGGGGCTGGTGTAATGTGCATTCAAGGTAGAAGCCCTGGCAGCCGCATATTCCTCCGGTGTCAGAACAGTTTTCAGCTCCAGGTATTCCGTTGCCCAGTTACCTTTGTGCTCATCAAAAGCATCTGCAAGGCCGCCCCAGCCGACATACCCGGAAAGGATTTTCTGCTCATCCGGCGTAGCCGGGCGGTTTTCTTCCTCACATTTTTTCAGAAGCTGGATTGCCATGATGTTGGCGCGGAATTTCTGCTTCGGCCCACCTTCACCCAGGTGTTCATCGGTAATGCAAAAGTTTGCAGCAACAGTCTCCGGTTCCGGACGTTCCGCCTCGTTTACGCGTAGCCGTTCCACTACAATATCATAAGGCAGTTCGTTTTGTTCGGCAGAATAAATGGTTTCCGGCTCCGTTGTCAGTTCCGGTAATTCTGGTGTATCTGATTCTTTTTCTTCCTGCACAAACAGTCTGGCGTTTCGCTCATCCTGACGGAGAAGTTCTTCAAACTGACTGCGCCCCATAACCTTGTTACTCCAGGAATATGGGCCGGTATCAATCCGCACAGTGGTGTCGCCAACGTAACCAAGAGTGCCGCTGATAGGCTGATCGGGCGCAGGCAGGAAGACAGAATCGCCTACCTGGTAGGACGGCTGTCCCTCAAGTACCGTCTGCTTTTGCCGGTAATTTTCCGGGTTCTGATAAAAGCCTTCCTGCTCATGGATATACAGTCCGCGAAGAATGGGAGCCATGTCGCTCCAGCTGCCGCCCAGCGCAGCCAGCCTGCGTTCTTCACTGTCCAGAATCTCCACTTCGATACCAGTGGTGTAGGTGCGAAAATCTGCCGTGTCCCCGGTAGCCAGCTCCATAGTTTCTGCCCGGTTTGCAAACAGTTCTGAAAGCCGCTGTGCAATCCGGGTATTGCCTTCCCCATCCCGCAGCCAGCCAGAAATATACTCTTTATCCTGCGCAGAGGGCAGACCAGAAGCCAGCACCTCCAGCAAATCCTGATCGACATTGGACGGATTGGGGGCAAGATACTCCGTTACAGCGCCGTTGCGGCTGTCCTGCCGAAGCAGTCCCTCGAACCGTTCCCGCCTTTCCGCACGGAATACGGGATAAGCCACCCCATTGGGAAGGAGCTGCACTGTATTGTCCCGCAGTTCAGTAATCCGATATTCCTGATTATCCAGGTAAACGGTATCTCCCATGTGATACGGCGGCGAAGCGGGATTGTATGCCGGTTCTTCCGGGATGGCCTGTTTGATTGCTTCATATTCTTCTTCCGACACCGTAATGTCTACCACATGAGTGGCATTGCCGGTTCCGATGGTAATATCATCACCACGGCGGGTAATCGGGTACTGGCTCAGGTCAGGAACTTTCTGTTGTTCCGCTGTTTCTTCGGAGGCGGCGTTTTCTGCGTCCTTTTTGTTATCCTGATTTTCAGACACAGAAAAAGGACCGGGCGATGGTTCGCTCGATCCTTTCGTGGACTGTTTAGCGGTGGGGGCTTCTTCTGGAAAAGTAAAACTTAGCTGTTGATAAGCTCCGTCAAAATCACTTCCTCGGCCTGGGCTTTCAGTGCGTTCATGTGCTGTACCCACGCCATCGCGCTCTGCTTCTTGTCCGGAGCCGGGTCTTTCTCCAGAAGCTGGTTCATTATCAGCTCCAACCTCTGGTTTGCCGTCTCCTCGATCTCCAACAGGTGCGGATACAGCGTCCCGTTCAGCAGGAACTGATTGTACAGAAGCGGGCGGTTCTTCTTCAGATATGCCCGGCGCATCCGTCCATATTTGCCCAGGGGCTTCTCCGGCTGCTCGTCCAGTTTCAGGTTCGGAATCAGGTAATCCCCGTTCCTCGTGTAGGTTAAGGTGTTCTTCATCCCATTTTCTCCTTTCCTCAATGGCTTCCCGCTCCGCAGTCCGGATAGTGTCCCCGATCTGCAGGAGAATCTGCCTGCTGCATTGGCTGACGGCGGAACCCAGTGCCATAACTGCCGGAATGGTGTTGAAGTCGAAGATCGGCATGAAGTCCTCATGCCCCATATATTCCGCTGGATTCAAACCGCACCGGCTGAGTACCGTATAAGTGATGCTGGCGGTGGCTGCTGTCTTAAACTGGATTCCGATGTTGTAATTATCGTACCCTTCTAAGAAGGAATCGTCAACGATGTAGAAGAAGTCCTTCTGATTATCTGCCCAATACTCGTCTGCCAGAGTTCGGGCGGCCGCCGCAATCTGTTCGCCCAGGTCAACGCCGCCAACGCCGTAGTTTCGTTCCAGCATAGCCATAATGGGAACGATATGCTGATCCTCCATTGTCCACAGCCAGGGCGTTCGTGAATTTTCCCTTGTTCCCGTATCTGCCACATCAAATACATAGCGCAGACGCAGCTTGTCACCGCGCTCATCTAAAAGGGCAATCCCTTTTGACCCGCGCCGAACGTAGCGGTTCATCTTGTCATTCCATAAATCGTATTCTGCGCAGGCGGTGGCATCCGGCCTTTGTGCGTAAATCATCATCTGATCCATGAACGGATACTTATACAGCCGGGAAGCCGTGGTAAGGAACTTTGCCCATTCCTGCCAGCTGGCTGTCAGTCCTTCCAGAGTTTCTTTTGCAACTGCCGAATAAAAATCTGCTTTACTCCACATATTGGCCTCCTTCCTTACAGCAGAAAAGAGCCGGGACAGTGTTTCCCATCCCGGCAGAATTTAACTTCTTGTCAGTCCATAAAATCGGGGTACAAATCCAGTGCCGAAAACTCCTGATCGTTCATCTGGCGCAGCTTTTCCAGCACACAGTCGGTCAGTGTCAGCAGCTCTGTTTCGTCGGCCTGCAGATAGCTCCGCATATCCGTCAAATTGTCGATCAGCTCCAGGCGGGTGCCGGAATTATACAGGCACATCAGATTCATTTCTTTGGAAGTAAATGTCTTCATCGTTCCAAGCTCCTTTTCTTTTTCTCGTATCATCGCTCCTGTTCCGCGTATTTGATCGTGGATTTCTTTCTGACCTCACAGTGTGGCTGGTTTTTCAGCTGCTCCACCACAGAAGGCTTCTCAGCTTTATCCTTTGCCGCTTTCTCCTTACAGTCTTTTGCGCCATTATTAATAACGCCGTCGATCATACCGTAATCATCCTCAAGCTGCATTTCCGCATTTTTCAGATAATTCTCCGGGATAAGTCCGGGAAGTTCCTGAAAGCAGGTACTGTCACAGTAATAACAGGATACCGCGCCATTTTCACGGATGGCAACAATGTCGCTGACCGAAAGGCTGTGCCCCTTAAAATCTTCTGGGCGATCCAGATTAAATTTCTCAAAGACGCTTTCCAGAAAGGCGGGGCGGTTCGTGTGAATCGGTAGTGGTGCGATATATACCACTTCATAATGGTCGATATTCACTTCCATATCCATTCGTTCCAACATCCGCAGAGATGAAAAGCGCTCCATGCGTGTTTCTTCAATATCGCGCAGCTGCAAAATCGCATAGTTGTCCCCGGCGCTATCCAGGAAAGCTTCCAGCCTGCCGTTGTTTCCCATATTACCGTTTACTTCATCCCACTTTTCAATTTTATTCTGTGACATAAACTCCCTCCTGTGAAATTCTTCCCGGTCATAATTGGTCAGTTCTCGATTGCGGCTGCTAAGCCTGCATTGTTCCATCGCCTGATCACGGGCTTCCAGAATCGAAGTTTCCGGTCCGCCCACTTCTCCGGCAGCTACCGGATGAAATCCCTGATCGTATAAATGGTACGCCCATCCTGACGGACTGCGTTCCACTGTCAGATAGTTTTGACTTCCCAGCTGCCACGCGGCAGTATCCCGGTCAAGCTCCGGTTCCGGGCAGCAGGTTCCGCCGCCACGCTCCAGAATCTCTGCAAACTGGCAAATGTGGTAGACGTTGTTCCCAATCTGGGTATGGTAATCGTCAATGTAGCAGCATTTGGCTGCGTAATGCCGATCCGGATAATCCACCTGAATTGTCCCTCCGTCCGGAATGCGGAACAGTTCCTTGTACCGGCTGTCGATAAAGCGAATATCGTGGGAAGGAAGACTGGCTGGTTCCTGAAGGCTTCGACGTAGAATCTCTGACCGGGGATACGGAAGCAGGGATAGCAAGGATACTTTCGCCACTTCCTGGCCTTCCAGTCCAATCTCTTCACAGGCGGCTACCCGCGCAGCTGCCAGCGGGGAGGCAATTCGACTCTCCAGAAGGTCTTCCCATGTCAGCATTCCGGAGTAATTTTCTTTCTTCTCGCTCCGATGGAACGCTTCATACTGAAAGCCGCTTTCCGTTTCCTTGAGGTGGAGAAAAAACTGACGGTCTACCAGATAAACTGCTTCTAACTTTTCCGCACTCATTTCCCGCCACCTCCGCTTTCAAATTCCAGCTGAAATTTCGGACGTCCATCTGCTTCGGTGGACAGCAGAACAGAAGCATTGTAGGTCTTTCCGGTTTTCTGGCTTTTGCAGTCCTTCACGCGGATTCTTCCGTCCCGTACCAGACGTTCCGCCATCTGAGCAGTGAGGCGTTTGCCAATTTTCTTGAAGTAGGCGTTGTCTTTCCAGAGAATGAAGCGGCATTCTCGATTGGAGCAAAACCATCCCTTCTGACGTTCTATGACTTCAGCCCCACAGTGAGGGCAGGTTCCGATTACAGTTGTACCAGGCATAAGCACTTTGGCTCCTTTCACAATCTCATAGTTGTTGACCAGTTCCATAATCATGCCGGAAATCTCATCCATGAAAGTTTCCGGCGCATATTCGCCGTGTTCCACCTCCGACAACTTTTCCTCCCAGTCTGCTGTCATAGCAGGGGACTGGAGCTGCTCCGGCGTTACGGTAATTAAGGCTTTCCCTTTTTCTGTGGGTATCAGCGTCTTTACCTTACCGCTGCCTTTGCGCTCCAAAAAGCCTTTCAGAACCAGTTTTTCGATGATGGCGGCACGGGTGGCAGGAGTGCCAATTCCTTTCCGTTCCGCATCCTCTGGAAAGTCATCGGCGCTGGCTGCTTCCATTGCCTGTAAGAGTAGGTCTTCGGTGAAATGCTTTGGTGGAGAAGTTTTTCCCTCTTTTATTTCTGTTTTCTGAAGGGGAAGTGCCTCTCCCTCTGCTAATGGCGGAAGCATTTTTACAGCTTTTTCCTCTTTTGGAAGAAGCTGACGTTCCATCGTTTTCCATCCATCATCCAGAATTTCTTTCCCTTTGGCAGAAAAGACAGTACCGGCACAGCTTAGCTCCACGGCAGTTTCCGCATACCGGTGCGGCTCGCTTACAGCGGCAAGAAGTCTTGCTACGATCATCCGCAAGACAGACTGTTCACCGGCAGGCAGAGCCGAAAGGTCAGCTTTCGCCATACTTGCCGTGGGGAGCAGGGCATGGTGGTCGGTAACTTTTTTCCCGTTGATTACTGCGCTTGCATGAACCACAGCGGGCCGCTGTACATCAAGCGCAAAAGCACTGTTTTCTGCCAGTCCTGGAAGCGATGACGCCATATCCTCGGTCAGATACCGGCTGTCCGTTCGTGGATACGTCACCAGTTTCTTTTCATAAAGGCTCTGCGTATAGTCCAGCGTCTGTTGTGCCGTAAAGCCGAAGAGACGGTTGGCTTCCCGCTGAAGTGTTGTTAGGTCATAGAGAGCTGGCGGCTTCTCTGATTTTTCCCGGTGCTCCACTTTACAGACAGTTGCCGTTCCCGCTTCCTGACAGGCTTTGCGGCACAATTCTGCATCCATTTTTTCTTTGAATCGCTCACTGGAAACGATAAAATTATTTACCGTAAGCTGTACCGTATAAAACGGCTCCGGCACAAAAGCGGAGATGGCTGCTTCCCGCAGTACCACCATGCCGAGCGCGGGAGTCATCACGCGCCCCACATTGAGGGTCACACCATACAGGCAGGAAAAAAGCCGGGTAGCGTTGATTCCGACAATCCAGTCGGCACGCTCCCGGCAGAGGGCGGCTTCATATAAGGCATCATATTCCGTCCCCGGTTTCAGATTGGCAAAGCCCTCCCGAATTGCAGTGTCTTCCATAGAAGAAATCCAGAGGCGTTCAAAGGGCTTTTTGCATCCGCACTGATGATAGACCAGACGGAAGATTAGTTCACCTTCGCGCCCTGCATCAGTTGCGCAGACCAGACTTTCCACATCCGGGCGTAACATCAGCTTCTTTAAAACGGAAAACTGTTTTTTCGTTGCCGCCGTCACCTGGTATTTCCAAGAATGGGGCAGAATCGGCAGGTCTTCCTTTCGCCATTTGGCATAGCGTTCTTCATAGCTTTCCGGCTGCGCCAGTTCTACCAAATGACCGACACACCAGCTGACAATATAGCCGCCGCCTTCCAGAAAGCCATCGCCGCGCTTTGTTGCTCCCAGCACTTTCGAGATACTCTGAGCGACTGAGGGCTTTTCACAAACCACGAGTTTGAGCATGGGCAATCAACTCCTTTCGATTTTTGGCATGAAAAAAGCAGCCTGTACCGGAGTACATGACTGCCTCTATGTTTCGACTATTTTATACGGATTCGATTTGACTATGTTTTACTTTCTCTTTGGCAATTTGAAATCAAATTTTCCACCAAGTACGCCCGCGCTAATGCCAACAACTGAAACCAATGCTAAACTAATACTACCTATGAGTTTCCAATTAAATTCCCGCTTCTCTGTGTCTTTTTTATTTGCATTAGCTTCGATTTCTTTTTCTTGCTGGCGGATCTCTGTATCTTTATCATTAGCTATTTTGATAAGCTCAATTTCTCTATTTAAAATCTCCATAAGTGTTTCCGGGGATAAATTCGGATTATCTAAGCACTTACTGTAATCTGCCTGCACTTGCTTCACTATATCGTAGAACTGCTTTCTGCTATCTGATGCATTATCCATTTCCTTATTTACGACAGCATAGTACGTTTTGAGACTCGCGTCATCACTTTCAACCAAAGAGTTGACTATACCTCTATATTCCGTAAGAGTAGATTGCATCATCCTAATAAATTCAGGATATTGAGCAAGAACTTCTTTAGCAACCTCTGGGCGTAGTTCTCCTAATTTTGATGCGAAACTAATGACATCCATTTTTGATAGATTTTTAAAATCAGTCCTTTTCATTATTGAAAGGACTTCTTTTTCCATAGGTGTATATTCCATATTCGTTTCCTCCGTTATCTTGCACATAAAAAAGTATTCTATCAGCTGTTTGTATTTAAGTATAGCACACGCGCTGATGCTTATAAACTGCAGAACCGAAAATAGCTCTATTGCCTTATGTTCAGGGCAGTTCTGAGACTGCCCCTTTAAGGAAGCTAAACTATCCCCCCTTTAAGCCTGCTCATCATCCTCTCCAGACTCAGAGTCAATTTCTTCACCGTCAGTCACTTCATCCTCATCCGGCAGCTCAAAATCATCATCCTCGTCTTCGGTATAATCTGCGTCCGGATCAGGCTTTGTCTGTTCGGCCTGCTTCTTTTTCTTCATCTGGAGAAACAGGAATCCACCGCCACCGGCCAGCACTGCCGCAAGCAGCACAATAATCGGAAGCATATTCGTGGATTTTTCTTCTGGTTCCTCTACCGGTTCCGGCTCAGGTGCCGGTGCAGCTGTCTCAGGAGTTTCCGGTTCTGTTTCAACTTCCAGACTTTCCTGATACTGTGCCGCCGCATCCTCATCCATCAGGCTGAGAAGATCGGCTTCATCCACCTGATTGAGGAAGTGGACGGTCTGTTCTCCTTCATCGTCACGGTCAATAATCAGGTAAAAATAATTGCCGTTCTTGCTCACCAATGTGATGAACTGCTTTCCAGCACCTGTCGGGCTGCCGTTGTCGTCCACAATCGTCAGATTGCCATCCGGCGTCAGAGCTTCCATGGGTTCCTCCGCTGACTCCGGCTCAGGAGTTTCCTCCGGCACCGCTTCTTCCTGAACCGGCTGCGATTCTGTTGCGGCATTTTCGTCCACGTAGGCGTAGGCGTTTACCGAAAATGCTCCCATACAAAGGGTCATAGCCAAAAGCAGCGCGAAAAACTTTTTAATCTTCATCTGTGGCATCCTCCTTTACCACCTGATTCACTGCTTCCGGAGAGGGAAGGGACTGCGCGGTCTGGCGCAGCAGCTGCCCCAACTGTTCCGGAGTCAGGTTAAACGCATGAACCAGGTCATGAATCTCTGTGTTTTCCTGTTCCCGATACCGTTTATCCAGTTCTTTATAGCGGGCGTCCCATTCATCCCGCCTGCGAAGAGCTTTATCCCGTTCTTCGCCGATTCGATCCAATTTTGCACTCATTCACATACCTCCTCAACGAATGCGCCCATACGCATAAAAATGAGATTGCCAGTAACTTGTTTCTATCGAAGCATAAGAGATCGGATTTCCGCAGTGGATCATCATCCCGCCGCCCACATAAATTCCCACATGGCTGGCACCGGCAGTATCATACGTCCCCTGGAAGAAGATTAAATCACCGGGCTGTGCCTCACTGGCGGGAATAATATCACAGGAACTCATAAGGCCGTTTGCCGTGGTTCTGCCAACATTCCAGCCATTGCCGCAGTTATTGATTACCCAACAGACAAACCCCGAACAGTCGAAGCTGGTGCTGGGTGAACTTCCACCCCAAACATAAGGAAATCCAAGATACTTTTCTGCCTCGTGGATCATATTGGCGAATTTTTCATCGGTCAGAGCTTCTCCCGGAATATCATAGTCTGTATAAGGGCCGGTAGGCGTGGCATAAATATCATCCTCAAACAGATAGGGACGGTTGCCCTGGGTCTGCAGCAGGATGTTATATCGTTCCTGCTGATCCTCCGTCAGTCCTGACGCAGCGATTGCCGTCCCCAGCCCATTGTTTCTAAGTGTGACATTGAGAATATAGTAGTTGTATTCCACCTCAACCTCATATTCTTCTTCCGAGGTTTCACCGGTTTCCGGATCGGTCACTGTATGGGTGCGTGTCTCCGTGCGTGTACGCACCTCCACTTCTTCCTCAAGTGTGAGCGTATACTGCCGGTCAAACAGTGCCTGTAAGGTTTCTTGAACTTCCGCTCTGGTATAATCCTCAAACAAAACCGTCAGGTAGGCAGTCAGCTCATAAGGATTGTGGTTGATCTCATCCAGCTGATATCGGTATTCATCATAACCGGGATGCGTAGATTCGATATTGTCGATCTCATTTTTCAGTGCGGCTTCCAGTGCCTTATAGTCCTCATTGGTTCCGGTAATGTCTTCATCCGTAGCAGTGAAGGAAGTACCCAGCAAAGAGCTAGTACCGCCCTGAACCACGGCAGAACAGGAAGAAAACGCCCCGGAAATCATCAGAAAAAGCAAAGCAAATACCAGAATAATTATCATGGCATGGGTATGCCGGACGGCAAATTCTTTGAGCCGTTCCAGCAGTGTTTTCGCTCCCTGAGCAGTCTTTTCGGTGCCTTTTGCCGCACCACTGGCAGCCTTAGAACCAGAGGCAGCCCCCTGAGCAGCTTTTGCAGCATAATATTGTTTCTTAATTTCCTGACGCTGCTTCCAACGGGAAATAGGATTGGATGCAATCTCCGGGTTATCCGTTACAGCCTGTTGATAAAGGGCTTCCACATTTGCCTTGTCTGCTTTCCGGTCAAGCCGGGCTGCTTTCTGGTAGGCTTTCAGCTTATGACCGTACCGGACATTACTGACAGTCCGTGCAGCGCCTTCCGCAAATTCTTCGCTCTGATGCGCCGCCTGTACACCCACGTTGTCATCCTCGTTTTCCGCAATTTCATGGTGTACACGGCCAGCAAGCGTACCGGTCACCGCATGGGAAGCAGTGCGGCTGATACGGCTGCCGGGAGACACTACATCCACTGCTGAATCGTCGAAGCGTAAATGCTCATTAACACCTGCTGTGCCAGCTTTCTGCTTGCCGCCCTTTTTGCTCGCCGGTTTCTTCCGATCTGGTACTGCTTTCTTATTTGCCTGTCCAGATGTCTTTTGAGAAGAATCCGCATCTTTGGAATTATCCTTTTTGCCAAAGCGCAGCTGCTCCTTGCGGTCAGCTGCCTTATCTTTCTCATGCTTCAGCTTATTCTTTGTGGGCAGCCGGGCTTTCGCGGCGTCCGCCTTATCCGCAGCCCGTTCCGCTTTCTTTGCCGCACGGGCAACCGGCTTATTTGACAGTTCCTCTTCTTCAAACCGCAGGCGTGTGGTTTTATTCTTCATCCGACCGCACCCCCTTTCTGTTCTCCCGAATCCGCTCTTGCGCGATTTTCCAATATTCCTCTGAGATTTCCGTTCCGGTAAATTTTCGTCCAGATTGAATCGCAGCCAACGCTGTACTTCCCGTTCCCATAAATCCATCGAATACTAAATCACCCGGATTACTGGATATTTGAATCAGCCACTGCAGACAGACTTCATTTTTTACCGTTGGATGAAAGATTCCATTCTTTTTCTGCCACATGGAATGGTGTGTGGCCTTCGGGTATTCTGAGCCAAACCAGCAGTCCGAAAACCGTGTCTTATACCGTTTGCTAGGCTGGCGTCCCTTGTGAAACATAGTGCCTTCTTTATTCCGGTTTTCCAGAAGCGTAGTTGAGTTGAAAACTCTCCGCCCTTTTTGACAGAAGATCACCCACTCTGCGCTGCTTGCATAGCTTCCTTTCAGATCGCCAATCCCTCCAAGCGTTCCTTTTTCAATTACCAGGCAATTTTTGATGGTAAAGCCAACTTCCTTCAGGCATTGAAAATGGTACGGATAGCAGTCAAAACGGGTAAAAAAATACGCATGACTGTTCATGCGTAAAATGCGGTAGCTCTCCCTGGCAAATGCAGGATAATCAATCCCATCATCTCCCGGAAGCATGGTGTGCGGATTCTTTGCGAACTGATTGCTGTAATGGATGCCATAAGGGGGATCGGTCAAAATCAGGAAAACTGACCCGTCCGGAATTCCTTTCATAAAGGTCAAGCAGTCCTCACAAAAAATTCTGTCCTCGTAGTCCCTGGGAAAAATCCTCTCTTCATTTTTGAACGGCATCTCACGCCTCCCGTTCCATAACCTCCGACAGCTTCGATGTCATGATGCTGTACAGCTCCAGCTCTGTCGGGAAGTGGTCAACGAAGGGCAGGATCACGTTTCCATAGAACAGAAGACCTTCGCCCTCGCCGGAATGAGTTACATAGGAAAGCTGGTGGGGACTGATATTCAGCTGGTTCGCCAGAATCTGCCGGTCACCGGCAGCCTGGTTGAGCATGATAATAAAGTCAGAATTTTCAAAGATATTCTCCACCTCGCGGCTGGAGAGCAAGTCTTTGACATTCTGCGTAATTCCGGTCGGAATGCCGCCCCATTTTCGAAAACGCTTCCAGATTTCTACGGAATAGGAAGCGGTCTGTTCCTCTTTCAAAAGAAGGTGGAACTCATCCATATAGTAGCGGGTGGTTTTACCCTGTCCACGGTTCTTTGTCACCCGTCCCCAAACCTGATCCTGGACAATCAACATCCCGATTTTTTTCAGCTGCTTGCCAAGCTCCTTGATGTCGTAGCAGACAAACCGGTTTTCAATATCCACGTTCGTCCGGTGATTGAACAGATTCAGAGAACCTTTGACGTAAATTTCCAGTGCCGTTGCCACATGGTGGGCTTCCTTTTCATCCTGTGCCAAAAGCGCATTGTAGAGATCCTCCAGCAATGGCATATTCTCCGGCACCGGGTTCTCAAAATAGGGTTGATAAATCTGATGCACACAGCGGTCAATGACTGTCTTTTCCACCGGCTGCAGCCCTTCCTTGCCGCCCACAACCAATTCGCAGAGCGACAGGATAAAATCTGCCTTCAACGCAATGGGACTATCTTCCTCACTGTAATTGCTGTTGATGTCCATGGGGTTGATATACTGGGTACTGGCAGGGCTGATTTTAATGACCTGACCGCCCATGCGCGTCACAAGGGGTGTGTACTCGCTTTCAGGATCACACACGATGATGTCATCATCCGTGGCAAGAAAAGCATTGGTGATCTCACGCTTTGCCGAAAAGCTCTTTCCGGAGCCAGGGGTGCCGAGAATCAGACCATTGGGCGTTTTCAGTTTCTTCCGGTCAACCATAATCAGATTGTTGGAAAGCGCGTTCAGGCCATAATACAGCGCCTCCGGGCTGTCCTGAAACAACTCCTGGGTGGTAAACGGGATAAAGATAGCCGTGGAACTGGTGGTCAGCGCACGCTGAATCTCAATCAGGTTCTGTGCCAGCGGGAGACTGCTCATAAGCCCCTGTTCCTGCTGGAAGTCCAGGCGGCACAAATTGCAGTTGTGCTTCTGTGCAATGCTGGATGCCTGGAACACATTGGTTTCCAGCTCCTGCAGCGTTTTCCCGGTATTCATCACCAGAAATGTAATCAGGAACATTCGCTCATTCTGGCTCTGCAATTCCTTCAAAAGCGCCTTTGCGTCTTTCCCGTAGGTAGCCAGGTCGGAGGGGATGATGTCGATGTCATACCCCGAACGAACCGCTTTTTTCTGTTCCTCGATCTTGCTGCGATCCAGTTCTGTAATCGTGCGCTTAATGGTCTTAATGGCCTTGTTCTGGTCTACGGACTGGATGTGCATTGTTACAATCTCGCTGGATTCCATATCCAGAAAATCCTTCAGCAACTGGTCGCTAAGGTCAGAAGCGGTAATGGAGAGAAAACTCATCGCACCGTACAGAGATCCCATCTGGAATGTCTTTCCACCGGGGAAAGAAAAGCTGCTGGGCGCAATAAAATCCTTCACCGACAGTCCAGACGCGGGCAGCCACTTCCAATCAAAATAGAATTTGTCATGGTCGCCCATGTGGAACATGGCGTGCATCAGGTGCAGCCGTTCCTTCCCGTTCAGCGTCCGGGCAGAAACGCCCAGGCGGCGGAAGTTGTTGAGCAGGTCTATCTGAACGTGCTCCAGCCGGGGCTTTGCCTGCTTCATGGATTCTGCTTCAATACCGAAGGTCAGATATTTGGTTTTGGTCAGACCGTTGTTGCCACGTTCCAGCTGCTGACGGAGCATCTGGCTATATTCCTGGCGTACATCATCGAAGCCATCCTGCCGGGGCTGAATCTGAATCCGGCGTTCAAAGCTCTCCATATCAGTAGCCATATTCATAAAGGACAGTTCAAAGTGAATGGAGCTGTCAAAGAAGTTCAGAAAGCCGCACCATTCCTCAAAAATGGAAGTCTTGTCCTCCTGCTGAGCCAGCTGGTAGTTAATATCCTGAAACTGAATGGTTTTCGTGTAATAGCGGTCACTGACCCGACAGATGCCGTCCGGAAACATCCGCTGAAACGGGATGGACTGCTGTGCCGTGCGGGGAATGCCATCATCCCGCTTCGCTTTTTCAATGACAGAGCGAATCTGCTTTTTCTCCCGCTTTGTCAGAGTGTCCGGCAGAGCCATTCCGCTGGGTTCTGCCTGTTTTTTTCTGTTTTTCAGAGCAAACAATACGCTGTACCTCCTGTTCTGCCCACGCCTGCCGCATCAGCACCGCATAGTAATTGTTGGTCTGATAGGGCCGGACTTTCGGGCGAATAAATTTTGCTTCGATAAACTGTTTCGCAATGACTTCCAGCGGCTGCCCGTGTTTCTCATACATCCCCAGGAAGAACATGGGGAGCATAATAATCATCATGCCGATGGCGGCAAGAGACACATTGCCGGACTGCTTTAACAGAAAGAAAGCCGGAACGCCCACCAGCGCACCGGCTCCGAAGCAGAGAAGCTGTCGTTTTGTCAGGTTGAATAATACTTTTGATTTCACCCGTGTAAGGTCACGGGGAACCGAGATATAAGCTGCCAATTTGCATCCCTCCTAGTCTAGTGAGCGGAAAACACTCCCTTAGCGAGAGCGCCGGTCTTAAATAAGGTAAAGCACAACAGTACCGTGTAGCCGACTACGCCCCAGATCGAGGCAATCACGTCATTGCTGAAAGAGATTCCCTGAATCAGTACCGCGTAAATTCCGACACAGATCAGAATCAGAAATCCCTGAAAACCAAGCGCCAAAAGCGAGCGCAGATAATTCTGTCCCACCTGGCTCTGCTCCCGATTGCCGAATGTGGCAAAGGGAATCGGCGCAAGGCTCACGGCCAAATAAATTTCTATCATCCGGCCATACACGATAATGAAGATAATGATACTCAGCGCCCACATGGCGACATTGAGCAGGAACGACTGGAGGAACAGACCAATCAACGGGCCAATGTCCATCTCCATCAGGGTTTCTTCCAGAGTTTCCAAAGCCGCTCCATCAATGGCTGTGGTATCTGAAATCAATCCGCCTGCTCCGTTAATCACGTTCTGGCAGACATCAAACACCGCCATGGTGATATTAAAGCAGTTGGTGATCAGCATAACTGCCACAAAGGTCTTGAAAACCCACTTGAAGAAAATCCAGGTTTCAAAATTGGCAAGGTTATTGTGATCGATAATCATCTGGATCAGTTCGTAACAGGCGATAATCGTAAGAATAATGCCTGCAATCGGGATAATGACAGATTCCGACACATTCTGAATCATAGAGAAGACCCCCGGCGAGAAATTCGCCGGGGATGTTCCCACCTGCGTCGCAACATCGCCAACCTGCTGGTTGACTGCATCAAACATCCCGGACAGATGATCCATAATCCCACCGACCAGCACTTCTTTCAGCCATTCGGTAATCGATTCCCAGATAAAATCCATCCGGCTGCGACCTCCTTTCTGCCCGCCCCGCATTATGCGGGACGGAGCGAGGATTTACAGGGTTTCCGATTAACCAAACAGACCGGACAGGAGCGGAACGAGAGTGATGCCGATCAGGGCAACACCGCCGCCCGCCATAAGCTGTTTCATCCGTTTTGTTCACGCCGGTGCGCGATTCCAGCGCGGTTCCACCTTTTATAAGGCGAACACCCCATGTTTTCACATAGGCGCAGACTATATCTTCACCCGCTGATTGCGGGGCAGACCTCTTCGGGCCGCTTGACCCTACTCCTGCAAAGGATAGTCGTTGAACGTCCCTCTGTTCGAGGTTTCGCTGCTGATTGCCCATTCTTACCGGCGTTTAGGTTCGCACCTTGCGCGATCCATGTGTTTCTTTCTGCTTTCGCAGCCATCACATTGGAGCCTGTTTCATCTCTGTGTTGTGGCACACATGGCTTTAGGGGTTCCCAGCAATTCAGTCTGTCATCGTGTGGACTTTCACCACACGCTTCACGGCAATTACTTGTCCGTGGAGGGCATTCATTACCCCTGAGATTTGGCACCGGGATTGTCGTTGCCGTAACCCTCCAGAAGGTTAATCGCGCCCCAAATACCAAGGCCAGCGCCGAGAGCAACAACGAGGGTCTGGAGAACGGTAATCGCTTCATTAAAGAAATCCATACAAAATACCTGTGACCGAAGCATATCGGGAGATTGTCTGTAATAAGAATCCGCACAGCAAAGACAGAAAGCAAAAGCCGCTGGCATTCTTCCTTCCAACGGCTCCCGGCTTCGGTCTTTCCTTTCTTAAATTGATATTGTGATTTCTGCATTCTGTTTTTGCAGGCGGAGAGAATGCCTGAATGTGAACCACACATTAGAACCGGATAAATTACTCTGCTTACCGCAGTCAGTCTGTTCTTTGCGCAATCAGAAATTCATGGCATAAATAAAAAGCCTGCCATTCCAGACAGACTTGCGTTACAAAGCGTCAGCATCCACGACTGTAAAGACATCGTTCTTTTTCAACTTCATTTTCCTGTTCAGGAATTTCTCAATGTCGAAGGTGTTGCGCTTATCAAAATCGGACGTGTATTTGTAGTTCGGGTGCTGGGTCAGATCATATTTATCGGACAAAAATGGCCGGACGCCGCGCAGCTGAAGGATGCACTTGCCGCCGTCCAATACGGCAAGCTCATCGATGGAAGCGAGATCATGACCGGTCTTTTGATAATTTGTGCCGTATGACGGGCTGTTGCCCCTGGTATCGGAGGTGTTGAACATATCAATCGTTTCCTTACCCAGGGCGGCATTTAGTTCTTTCAGTGTTGTCGGCTCAGAGCCACCCAGGAAAATCTGCGAATCCATATTGCCGACAATCGTATCCGCATTGTCCTTGTAAATGGCTTTCAGCTGACTTTTTGCCTGCAGCACCAGGCAGGCGGAGATTTCACGGCTTCGGATGGTTGCTACCAGCTTCTCCAAGTTAGGGATCTGCCCAATATTGGCTGCCTCATCAATCAGACAGCGCACATGAACCGGAAGCCGACCTCCATACACATCATCCGCTTTTTCGCAAAGCAGGTTAAACAACTGTGTGTACACCATCGAAATCAAAAAATTGAAGGTGCTGTCCGTATCACTCATGATTAAGAACAACGCCGTTTTCCGATCTCCAAGAGTATCCAGCTGCAGCTCATCGTAGGCAGTAATTTCCCGCAATTCCTGAATGTCAAATGGAGCCAATCTGGCACCGCAGGAAATCAGGATCGACTTTGCAGTTTTGCCAGCGGCTAATTTATAGAGTCGGTATTGCCGAACCGCAAAGGAATCCGGCTTCTTTCTTTCCAGTGCCTCAAACATCAAATCCACTGGATTTTGAAATTCTTCATCATCCTCCCGGACTTCCATCGCATTCAGAAATGTCAGCAGCGTAGCAAAATTTTGTTCCTCCACCGGAGCCTCGTAATGGATATAGGCGATCAGCGCCGTATAGAGCAGCTTCTCCGATTTTTCCCAGAACTCGTCACCGCTTTTTCCGTCCCCCTTCGTATTCGCCATCAAAGTTGTCACCAGTTTCAAAATATCCTTCTCGCTATGCACATAGGCGAATGGATTGTAACGCATGGACTTTTTGAAGTTGATAGTGTTAAAAATCTTGATCCGATACCCATACTTTAGCAATGCGTTTCCGCATTCGCAGACGATCTGGCCCTTCGGATCGGTGACTACAAAGGAAGTCGGATACTCTTTGGAGTTGCACTGGAGGAGATTGGGCTTAATCCAGAACCTGGTCTTACCGGAGCCGGAGCCACCTACAATTAAGACGTTCTTATTGCGGGCATTCTTTGGATTGGCAGGCCGGTTCGACAGCATCAGGCGTTCCGTCTTTGTAAGGATAATATTGTCCTCAAACTTTGGAGCCACGAACGGTTCAATATCTTTGGCTGTTCCCCAACGCGCCGACCCATACTCCATATTGTGGCGATACTTCTTAGCATTTTTCCCTTTCAGATAAACTGCCAGCCGGACACATCCTCCGGCAAACAGCCCGACCAGCAAATCGGAAGGGTAGAAGCTGGGCATCGGATTGGTAAAAGCCTGACCAACTGTGGAGAAGAACGCCAACAATCTCGCAGAAATATCCGTTCCTTCTGCCAGGCGCCATGCTTCTCCGAGATTGGTAGCAAGCAGCCCAAGGATCAGATACGGGATATTCAGAATTACCAGGCGTTTGATTTCTTTCTTACTCATAAATCACGCTCCTGTTTCTTCTGCCGTACCTTCGCAGGCATGGAAGCCACCAACTGCTTCAGTTTGTTCAGCTGCTTGAGCACGCTCGGTTTCTTTTGCTTTTGCAGCAGAGAAGCGGAGTATTCCTTAAACGCAGCCGTCATGGCGTCCCCGTCTCTGGCTTTGAAGAACACCAGATACCGAGGCGGCGTCTGGGACGGATCTTTCGTAATGGCATAATCAATGCCATACTTGTCCAGAAACCGCTTAAAGCCCTTGATGTCCGTTTTTTCAATTTCGATATTGGTAGCACCCTGATTTTGCCCTAACAGCTGATCAATGGTCTGCTCACCTACGGGCTTTTCGTTTTCAGCAGCCAGTTTCTTTGCTTTTACATTGCGTCGGTGCTGCATATATTTCCGAAACGCCGCAAGCAGCGCCCGACCGCTCAGCTTTGTCGTACTGATCGCCAGATTCAGTGTCCTGTTTTCTACTTCCTCCTGCAATAGACCACCTCCTTAACCCGAACACGGAATCGGGAAAAAATGAAAGATGCCGGATCAGGTAGAAAAACTACCATTCCGGCATCAACGAATCTGTTCTTTTTTATCGTAATGCAGGTGTCCCTGCACTACACGGGCATGGCTTAAAATCTTGATGTGACCTTTTTCCTGATTTTCGAGGGATTTTCGATACCCTTCATCCGTTAAAAACAAACGGGTTCGCTCACCTTGCCATCCAACAGGAGAATCTTTTGTCAGAACATCAAAGATAATCATATGGCGGGTATCGTCAGCAAAGCGCTCCAGTGCCATATACTCATGTCCGTGATACTCCTTTGCGCCAGCTTTCAGACGCATTTCTTCTATCAGTTCACCAATCGTTTTTCCGTTACTCATGCACATCTCCTTCCGATTGCGTCAGCGTAATGCTGCAATCCACCTCATTTCCCCAGACATCCCAGCCGGGAGACGTTTCCCTTGCGAATAACTCAATGCGCGGTACATCACCCACCAGCGAAACCGCCAGCTCACGAACAATATCCGGCTTTTTACTGTGCCGCTCTCTGGGACTGATAATCAGCTGAGAAATACCTGCGCATTGACGTTTTGGTTTCCCTCTGACTGCCAGCAAACATATCTCAGCATTACTGCGTGTCCACCATCCAAGGCCGAGAAAAAAGCCGTTTCCGGATGGATTCGTCTTTACCCATACAAAGCCGACTGTCTTGTACTGGAAACCCCATGCTTCAATCAGCCGAAGGGCTTCCGGGAGCTTTGGAAAGGTTGCCCACAGAAGCAATACACAATTATCTGCCGCGATTTCTGCAACGGGAAGCTGATATAGTTCCTCATCTGACATTGTAGCGTAATGGTTAATTGCGGCTCCCTGTACCTTGCCGCTGCGGTAACGCCAGGGCGGATCGGCATAAATCATCTCATATTTCTTCATACCTCACCATTCAGCAGAAGCGCCGGAAAGTCCTGCCCGTCGGCACAAAGAATTACCGTGCGGTGAGCGACCACGCGCTGTACATTGTAAATGTCCTCGGCAGTCACAGAAACGTCCTCACCGTCACCATCCACATCATAGAAGATAGCAGGGCCGACCAGATATTTCCGACCGTCCAGCACCAGAACCTGCCGTTCATCATAACTCATAAGCAAATCACAGTCCGGAGCCTGAATCACGGAATCGTCTGTGCCGAAGCATTTCAGCACATCAAAACATTCGGTGACGTCTTTTACCTGGATACCTTTCCCCGGAAGCGCAGCGACCATCAGAATGTAATCGCTGTCTGTTGAACTGCTGTGCAGATCGGTAGCTTTCAGGCAGTGCCGGATTCCATCCAGCATTTCTCCTATACCTGCCACCAGCAAGTCCACATCTACGTCCGCTGCATTGGCTTTAGCATTCATTTCATTTTTGTTGAGCATATTTGTTCTCCTTTACCTTGACTGATCCCGCTGTCTCTTTTTCTGCCATTGTTCCAACAGTCGGATAATCGTATCTTGCATTTGCTTTGGAGTATAAGAGCGTGGGAAATACTTACGGAGTACGTCATTCTTAAGCGTGACCGTATCCAATTCGCTCTTTTTCTCTTCATTCATAATCGTATTCATAGCTTCCCGGGTACACATCCCTGCCTGACTGAGCTTCTTAATCCGCTGAGCCTGAGACAACGATGGAGTGGACTGTCCGTAATCCATAGCTTCCAGGAAACCTTGCTGTTCCTCTTTTTTCAGAAAAGATAATTCCACCGCCGGGTTGAATGCGATTTCTTTACGATCCACCATATCCAGAAGCTCCGGGATCAAATTGGTCAAATTGATAAATCGCTGAACCTGACGGGCGCTTTCACCGGTTTGCTCAGCAATAATCTCTCTGGATTCTTTACTGTCAGACTTCCGGCCAAGTTGGCCGGAAGTTAAATCCGTCCGTTCACCCTGATGCTTCATCGCCTCCATCTTCATTTTGTAGGCAAACGCACGCTCACTGGGGAGAAGCGTTTCCCTTTGAAGATTGGAGTCCACCATGGCAATGGTTGCGACATCATCATCCATCTGCCGGACAATCACCGGCATCGTTTCAAGCCCAGCAAGTTCAGACGCCCTCATGCGCCTATGACCTGCCACTAATTCATACCCGCCCTCCGGACGTGGACGGGCAAGCGCTGGAGCCAACACGCCAAACTGCGCTACGCTTTCCACTGTACGCTGCATGGCTTCATCATCCACCACCCGGAAGGGATGATTTTTGAACGGATGTAATTCAGAGAGCGGAATCTCCTGAACCCGTTCAGATTTTTTTACAGGCATTCATAAAACCCTCTCTTTCCCGGCTGTACAGCCGTTTTTTACTAGGAGAACAGCACCTCCTTGACCAGTTCCTGCTTTGATTTTCCAATCACAGTGCGCCGGTCTAGCCCTGGAACGTGTACAGGCGTACACATTTCCAGTACCCGGCTATAAATTCTAGCGTGTGCCACATCTTCAGGATTGCGGAGCTGGCTGATTGCCAGGTTTGTTGTGATAATCAATGGAAGTCCTGCCTTATAGCGCTCATCAACAACAGCGTAAACCTGTTCCAACGCATACTCGGTATTCCGCTCAATGCCAAGATCATCAATAATCAGCAGAGAGAATCGGTTGAAGGAAGCAATATAGCGGTACCGTTCGTCTGAATACATGGCACCCATCTGGTTTAGAATTTTGGAGAAATTGGTCATCAGGACAGGAACGCCTTTTTCCAACAATTCATTAGCAATACAGGCGGCCAGGAATGATTTTCCTGTTCCAATATCACCCCAAAGCAAAAGGCCAAGGTTTTCTGCCTTGACCTTCTTCCAATTCTCCGTATACCGTTTCGCCATCTGGACGCTGGGAGTATCCGTCGCTGACGCAAATGTCCAATCCTGAAGATGTCGCTCCTGAATACCTGCTGCTTTCAGACGGCGGACGTAGAGCAACTGCTCTTCCTCCTTCATACGCTGTTCCTGCTGTTCTCGTTCTTCCTTCTGGCATTTGCAGATGCAGGGCATGATCCGTTCTCTGCCCTCAAATGTGATCCGGCATTGAACCGGCGTATGACATTTCCCGCAATAGATGAGTCCATCTTCGCCAAGATACTGCTCCGGCCCAGGTTCTTTCTGAATCTGAATACGATCCAGAAAATTGAACATTGTATTCATAAACTTTCTCCCTCCTCGTACCGATAGTTATCATGGCTATATACGGGCAGTTTCGACTGTTTGGAATCTCGTCTTGCCCAACTGCGGATGGTAGCCAAATGATTTTTATAGCGCCTTCCGCTGGAAGCCATATATTCCGACAATCGTTCAATGCGGTTCTGATAGTCTGCTGGAAACTCAGTTTGGAGTTTTTGCAATTCTTCGTCCGAAAGAAGTACATTCTGATACATTCCGTACCGATGACGAGAGGATTGTGATACTGTTTTTGCCTTCTCATCCGTACTTAATTGTTCTTTACTTGATCCTTCTTTACTTCTTTGTGCGGGAGTTATCGTATCCGGCAGAGCCGTATTCGGGCTTACCGTATCCGGCTTTTCCGTACACGGTGAATCCATACACGGCTGCGATCTCGGCTTTTCAAAAATCACATACTCCGTCTGTCCCAAGCGGCCGTTCGGTTGACGAAGCTGATGGCGCTCCAGATAGCCATGTGTTTCCAGCTCTTTCAGCGCGGTGAGAATACCGTCCACGCCCTCCAATGAAATTGCAGCAAGCCCTCTCACAGAGTAATGCCATGTATCCGGCAGGCTGAGAAGCATAGAGAGAAGCCCCTTTGCTTTCAGACTTAGGGACTGATCGCGCAGATGGTAGTTACACATAGTTGTGTAGTTGGAGTTTTTCTCTACCCGGAAAACTGCCATCTCAACCACCTCCTTACGGCGCTGTACTCGTTAGCAACATATTCTTCACTTCACACAACCTCCTTGCATTGCTTACTTTTTGCTTCTGCCAGTAACGGCAGAAACAAAAAAAGAGCGGTTACCCGCCAGCCAGGATTTCTCCTGACGGCAGATAACCGCTCTATGTTCAATTCATTTTTATCTGGGCTTATCCTATAGCTGAAGCCCGATTTTTTGGTTGCAGTGAGACTTTTTACGCCTGTGTACCTTTGATTTCTCTACACCATTTTTACACCATTTCGGCATTCTATAGCATAGAGATATATAAATCTTTATATGGGTCAATATACGGAAAACCTTGATTCTATCACGCTTTATGGGCATTTAGAGACAAGCATTGAGATATAAAATTAGGAGCATAACTTACGATACCAAGTTTCATATTGATTCGTTCCTTTCTATAAGTGAAAAAAGCAGATACACCTTTATTATATCCTTTGTCGACAGTTTAGGCAAGAGCTGCGCTGCCAAAATCGAAGATGGAGATTTCATCGGTTTGGCAAAATCTGTTTAAAGTTTTTTCACCATTTTTCGGCACAGTTTAGTATAATAAATAGTAAAGCCCGAGGGGATTTTCGACAAAAAACAGGGTGCAAGCCCTTCGGTTTTGTGCTATAATAAAGAAGAAAATGCGGCACATATCCATGGCGTCTGTCCGCTGCTGCGGCGCCACGGCTGGGGGATTTTTGCAGGGCAGCGGAGAAAAGGAGCAATTTATGTCTATGGGAAAAATCCTGGTTGCAGATGACGACCAGAATATTGCGGAGCTGCTGAGATTATACCTGGAAAAGGAAGGATATACGGTAGTGCTTGCGGCAGACGGCGAGCAGGCAATCGAGCGTTTTAATGCGGAAAATCCAGACATCGTGCTGCTGGACATCATGATGCCAAAGCTGGACGGCTGGCAGGTGTGCAGGGACATCCGCAAAAAATCCAACTGCCCGATCATCATGGTCACTGCCAAGGGCGAAACCTTTGACAAGGTGCTGGGTCTGGAGCTGGGCGCCGACGACTATGTGGTCAAGCCGTTTGATGCAAAAGAGATTGTAGCACGCATCAAGGCTGTGATGAGAAGAACCGGAAAAGCTTCGGCCGGCAGCGATGTCAAGGAGGTTTCCTATGACAAGCTGGTGGTCAACATGACCAAATATGAGCTGAAGGTGGACGGAAAGGTCATCGACACACCACCCAAGGAACTGGAGCTGCTGTACCATCTGGCAAGCAATCCAAACCGTGTTTATACCAGGGACCAGCTGCTCAACGAGGTATGGGGATTTGAGTATTACGGAGACTCCAGAACGGTGGACGTACACGTCAAACGCCTGCGTGAAAAGCTGGAGGGTGTGTCCGACAAATGGAGCCTGAAAACGGTATGGGGCGTCGGATACAAATTTGAAGTGAAGGAATAGCTGTTCCAAGCCGCTGTACAAGGAATACAGCGGCTTTTTTGACGGAAATCGACAAGAAGTGTCAAAGGAGGAAGATCTATGCAGCGAGGACTGGTAAGAAGATATTTTACCATGTGTTGTTCGATTATCCTGACCAGCATCATTTTGCTGGGCGTGATTTTCATGGTGTTTGCAGCACAGTATTTTAAGGAGGACAAGCTGGGCGCTTTGGAGAAAAATGCCAAGTATGCTGCGGAGATGACCGAACGGTATATCATATCTGTGGACGGAAGATACCAGCTGGTCAACAATGCGCTGCTGACCAGCTCATGGATTCCGATGGCAAAGGCGCTGGATGCGGACATCTATCTGGCAAACCTGTCGGGCGATGTGCTGTTGTGTACCCACCGCTCCACCTGCAACCACATGGTGTATGGGATTGAGGAGGAAATGATTCAGAAGGTCAAAAACAACGGCTGCTACACCGAGGTGGGCAAGATGGGAGAAATCTACAAAAGCTCCTACTACACCGCCGGTGTGCCGCTGACCTTGTCGGACGGGCAGATTGCAGGGGTCATCTTTGCTTCCAGCTCTGCGCAAGGTCTGACCGAATTTATGGGAGACATTCTCAAAATGTTCCTGCTGAGTGCGCTGGTGATGCTGGTGGTGACCTTTGCACTGGTATATGTGGTCACCGGCAACATGGTGCGCCCGCTGCGGGAGATGCTTAAAGCAACCGAGGCGTTTGCCAAGGGCGACTTCAGTGTTCGGGTGCCGATACGTGAGCAGGACGAAATTGGAAAACTGTCAATGGCATTCAATAACATGGCGGACAGTCTGGCACAGCAGGAAACGGTGCGCCGCTCGTTTATTGCCAATGTGTCCCACGAGCTGAAGACGCCGATGACCAGCATTGCCGGCTTTATCGATGGTATCCTCGACGGCACCATTCCGCCGGAGAGAGAACGGCATTATCTGACACTGGTCTCCGATGAGGTCAAGCGTTTGTCGCGTCTGGTGCGTTCGATGCTTAACATTGCAAAAATCGAGGCAGGGGAGATGAAGCTCAACCCGACTGTTTTTGATGTCAACGAATCGGTTCTGTCAAGCATCTTCACCTTTGAGCAGACCATTGATGCCAAACATCTGGAGATTCGCGGACTGGAGGACACCGGAAAGATTATGGTCGAAGCCGATCAGGATTTGATTCATCAGGTGGTGTACAACCTGCTGGAAAATGCGGTCAAGTTTGCAAACGAGGGCGGTTATGTCGAGGTCAGCTATACGGTGGACTCAAAACGCACCTACATCAACATCAAAAATTCGGGCGACGGCATCCCGAAGGATGAGATTTCCAAGGTGTTCGATCGATTCTATAAAACTGACCGCTCCAGAAGCATGGACAAGACCGGCGTGGGTCTGGGGTTGTACATCGTGCGCTCGATTGTCAACCTGCACCAGGGCGAGGTCATCGTCCGCAGCGTAGAGGGTGAATACTGCGAGTTCAGCTTCTCGGTAGCAACCGCTCCCAAGGCGCTGACTCGTCAGCCAAAACCGGTTTCGGTGCGTGAAGTCTAATAGCTTTGCCGAATGTAAAAATGATGAAGAAAAATTCATTATTTTAGCAGAAAAAAGTATGAAACAGTTTAAGCCTTGTTTCATTTATCTTCATAAATTGCGGATATAATAAACACTGTAATCAAATAAGAACAACAGCTATCCGGGTGAGGTGCTTGTGACAGCCGGAAGCAGGGAGGTTTTGCAATATGGATGATAAGAGATTGAATGAAAACGGCGAGCAGCCAAATGAGGAAATGAATCAAAATGAGCAGCCCATACAGAACGAGCAGCCATCGGAAAGCTCCGGCAGCGGCTGGGTATTTTCTGACAAAAATGTTTCCGGCAGCGAGCAGGAGGAAACACAGCGGGCAGGAGGCGTTTTCCACAAGGAAGAATCTGCGTCCGGTGAGCAGCCGAACGAAGAGGGATGGTACCATTCGGGACCGAAAAAGCAGCAGGAAAACACCTCGGGCTACAACAGCCGTTACAGCTATGGCGATAACAGTGCCCAGCAGGATGCCTCTGAGCCGCATATCGACCCAAAGGAAAGCGAAAGCTACAAATGGAATTATGAGGATTATAAGGCAGAGCCAAAACATACATCCTCCAAAAACAAAAAGAACAAGGGGCTGCGGGTGTTCACCATCATTATGTGTGCCATCCTGTGTGCCGGTGTCATCAGCCTTGCCGGTTATGGAACCTATGCGCTGATCTCCGACCAGCGTGCGCCGCAGACGGAGGAAGTTCCGAGTGCTGAGGCTGAATCGCAGCCGGGGACCCAGCTGACTTTAAACAACAAGCCGGATTCGACCGGCTCGGAGGCAGTCAATCTGTCGGAGGGTCAGCTGACCATCACCGACCGTTACAACAAGGTGCTTCCTTCTACCGTAGGTATCGTGGGATACATCCAGAGCCAGCAGAGCATCTTCGGCGGCGAGCAGAGCCAGGGCTCGGGCATCATCCTGAGCGCAGACGGCTATATCGTGACAAACGCCCACGTTGTCAGCGGCGCAACCAGCATCAAGGTAGTGCTCAACGACAACAGCGAATACAATGCCACCGTGGTCGGCTCGGATGAAAAGACCGACCTTGCGGTTTTGAAGATCGATGCTACCGGACTGACTCCGGCAGAATTTGGAAACTCTGACCAGATGCAGATCGGTGAGCAGGTTATCGCCATCGGCAACCCGGGCGGACTGGAGCTGGCAGGCACCTTGACAGTGGGATATGTGTCGGCGGTCAACCGTCCAATCACCACCACCGGCGGCAGCACCATCGACTGCATCCAGACCGATGCTGCCATCAACCCGGGCAACTCGGGCGGTGCGCTGGTCAACTCCTATGGACAGGTCATCGGAATCAACTCGCAGAAGATTGCAGCGACCGAGTATGAGGGTATCGGCTTTGCCATCTCCATCAACGAGGCACAGCCTATCATCAACGATTTGATTGAGTACGGATATGTTCGCGGCAGAGTGGTCATGGGTATCACCATGCAGATCATCGACCCAACCTTCGCAGCCATCTACGGTTACCAGCCGGGTATCGGTGTTGTATCGGTTGAGCAAAACTCTCCGGCAGCCAAAGCAGGTCTGGTAGCGGGCGACATCATCACCGCCATCGACGGCGAGAGCATCACCTCGCAGGAGACTTTGACCTCCATCCTGGAAGGCCATAAGCCGGGCGACGTCATTGAGCTGACCGTTTACAGACAGGCAATGCAGAGCTACGGCAAGGACCAGCAGCTGACCCTGAAGCTGGAATTGGGCGAAGCAGGTGCTCCTTCGGACACCACCGTACAGACCGAACAGCCGCAGCAGCCACAGCAGCAGGTTCCTTCCCAGAATGAAAACAACTCTGGAAAAAGCTTCTGGAGCTGGGGCAACTAAAGCAACCAATCACAAGATAACCAGCGCTTTTTTGAACGCATAAATACTTTCCTTTCAAAGAGAACACCCGCGGCACCGGACAACAGGCGACCACGGGTGTTCTTTTTTGCAGGAAAAGAGCGAAAAAATTTCTATGCCTTGTTAAAAAAATATCCAGCAAATGGACCGAAATCTGTACAATCTCGGAAAAACGAGCAAATAACCGGCTGTAACGATTGATTTTATCAGAATTGTAAGATATAGTTTTATTAGGACTTTGCAGACAGGACAAGCTGGCTGGCAGGGTCAACGATTGTGCAATAAAAAGAGATGGTATTTTACAAAAGGAGTGTGCACCATATGAGAAAGACGAAGATCATTTGTACACTTGGACCGGCAAGCGAGTCCGAAAGCACGTTAAGGGAAATGATTAAAGCGGGAATGAACGTTGCCCGTTTTAACTTTTCGCACGGAAGCTACGAGGAGCATCAGAAGCGCCTGGATGTGGTAAAAAAATTGAGAAAAGAGCTGGATGTTCCGCTGGCAACCCTGCTGGACACCAAAGGGCCGGAAATCCGCCTGGGCAAGCTCAAGGACGGAAAGGCAGTTTTGCAGGAAGGCAACCCGTTTGTGCTGACCACCGAGGATCTGCTGGGCGATGACACCATCGCTTCCATCACCTTCAAGGACCTGCCAAGGGATGTTTCCAAAGGCGACCACATCCTGATTGACGACGGTCTGATTGAGCTGCTGGTAGAAAAGGTGGAGGAAACCAGAATCCACTGTGTAATCCTCAACGGCGGACCGATTTCCGACCGCAAAGGCGTCAATGTTCCGAATGTGGATCTGTCGATGCCGTATCTGAGCGACAAGGACCGCGATGACATCCGCTTTGGTATCAAAGCCGGATTTGATTTTATCGCTGCCTCCTTTACCCGCTGCGCACAGGATATTTTGCAGATTCGTGAAATCCTGGAGGAGAACGGCTGCAACACCATCAAAATCATTGCGAAGATTGAAAACGCACAGGGCGTCAACAATATTGATGAAATCCTGCGCGTTTCCGATGGTATTATGATTGCCCGCGGCGACATGGGTGTTGAAATCCCGCTGGAGGATGTGCCGGTAATCCAGAAGATGCTGATTCAGAGAGTCTATACCAGTGGTAAGTATGTTATTACCGCAACCCAGATGCTGGACAGTATGATGAATCACCCGCGTCCGACCCGTGCAGAGGCAACCGACGTTGCCAACGCCATCTATGACGGCACCAGCGTTATCATGCTCTCCGGTGAGACCGCTGCCGGAAAGTATCCGGTAGAGGCAGTTCGGACAATGGCAAGAATTGCGGAGCGTACCGAGGAAGACATCAACTATCGCCGCCGCTTCCGTGAGCATGAAGGCACGGTGAACCGCGATGTGACCAATGCGATTTCCCATGCGACCTGTTCGGCAGCGTATGACCTGGAGGCAAGCGCCATCATCACCGTTACCCAGTCGGGTCAGACCGCTCGTATGATCAGCAAATACCGTCCGCAGATGCCAATCATCGGTTGCACCACCCAGATGCCGACCTACCGCCATCTGAGTATGTCCTGGGGTGTTGTGCCGGTATTGTGTGAGGAGCAGAACACCGAGGATGGTCTGTTTAAGCACGCTATGGCGCGTTCGAAGGAGTGCGGAGTGGTACAGGACGGCGACCTGGTCGTTATCACCGCAGGTGTTCCGTTGGGAATTCCGGGCACCACCAACCTGCTCAAGGTGCAGACGGTGGGGGATGTCATTCTGCACGGAACCGGTATCGGTGAAGGCAACATCAAGGCAGGCGTCTGTGTAGCAAAGAGCGAAAGAGAAGCGCTGCAGAACTTCCGTGCCGGAGATATTCTGGTCATCGACAGCACCACCAACGAACTGCTGGATGTGATGAAGAAAGCCTCCGGCATCATCACCTCGCAGGGTGGTGTGAATTCTCACGCAGCAGTGGTCGGACTGGCGCTGAACATTCCGGTCATTGTTGGAGCAAAAGATTGTACACAGGTTCTGCGCAACGGAACCTCCATTCTGCTGGATGCAAGCAAAGGGGTTGTCTGCAACCTGACCAACCAGCAGTAGAGGATTGAAAACGGAAACGGTCCGTCGAAAGGAGCTTTTATGAAAGGAATTCTGAAAAAAGCGATGGCTGCCGCACTGGTAGCGGTCATGGTGTTGTCGATGAGCGGCTGCACAGAGGAAGAGCAACCGCAGACCAATCAGCCGCAGCAGGAGCAGCAGCAAGACGACGGACAGCAGCCGGAAACTCAACAGGAGCAGGAGGAGCAATCCCAGCAGCAAACGGTGACGGCGCCCAGCCTGAGCCAGCAGCTCAAGGAGGCAAAAGCCAAGAACGATGACATCATCGGGTGGCTGAAGATTGATGACCTGAAGGTGGACGGAGCAGTTGTTCAGGCGGAAAACAACACCAAGTATGAGCGCTTGAACGAGTGGGGACAGTATAGCTGGACCGGAACCTACTTTGCCGACTATGAGTGCAACTTTGACAGCCGGGAGTCCCTTTCCAAAAACACCGTCATCTATGGACATAACGTGGATTTCAACGACAATCGGGATGGCGAGCGTTTTAGCCAGCTGCTTTATTTTGCGGACGAGGAGTTTGCAAAGCAGCATCCGTATGTTTATTTTACCATCGACGGGGACGACAAGAGCAGCGAGATGGTCTGGGAAATCTTTTCGGTGTTCTATACCACTACGGATTTTGATTACATCCGCATCAACAAGGACTATCGAAACCCGCAGGAGGGTGAGATCACCGATGCCCAACTGATGAATATTATCAAGGGAGCACAGGAGCGCTCGGAGTACGACTATGAGGTGGAGGTCAGCGGAGAGGACAAGATTTTGACCCTCTCGACCTGCTCGTATAAATACGGCAGGCGCAAGGATGTCCGCTTTGTGGTGATGGCAAAGCTGCTCGATGAGGATGCGGTGCTGCATACGCAGGCAAAGTTGACCCAGAACACCGATAAAAAAACGGTGGAATAGAGACAGAAAAAGGCGGACCGAAAAGGTCCGCCTTTTTTTTTGCATCTATCCGGTTGTTATTTCAGACGAGCGTTGAGCGCTTCTACGATTGGTTCCCAGGCAACACCGTGAACCATTGCTGCTTCCTCGATGGTTTCGCCGCGGGAAGCAGGGCAGCCTACGCAGTGCATACCGATGCCGAAGAAGATGTCGGCAACCGAGCTGTCATAGTCCAGAACGTCGCCGATAATGCTGTCCTTTGTTACAATATAAGCCATAGTATTTGTGCTCCTTTCGGAATAGGATGATGGGGTATCATCCGGGTCTGTTTTGGTACAAGCATATTATAATACAAAAAAGGTATAAAATCAAGAAGGGAAACAAAACAAACCGTGAACAAAAAATCCCACTCAAACGACTGTTTGAGTGGGAAGAAAGGTTTGGTTATTCTTCGTCGGTCTGCTCGGGAACGGGCAGAATCTCGGCACGCAACTTGGAGATGCGGCGTTCATCGGTGGCAAGGACGGTAAATTTTACATTGCCCACCTGTACCGATGGGTGTTCGTCCTTGGCAGGGATGCAGTCGAGCAGGTCGGTAATCATGCCGCTGAGGGTGTCGTAGTCCTCTTCGGGACCGATGTTCATGCCCAGCAGTTCCTCGACGTCGTCCACAGACATGGAGCCGTCCAGAACGAAGATGGTGTCGGAAAGCTTCTGATATTCCTCTTCCTCTTGGTCATACTCGTCCTGCATATTGCCGACGATTGATTCCAGCAGGTCCTCCATGGTAACGATACCGGAGGTGCCGCCGTACTCATCGACGACAATCGCCATCTGAGTTTTCTTTTCCTTAAAGGTCTTGAACAGGTCAGAACAGCGGTTGGATTCGGGGACGAAGATGGCTTTGCGGATAAAGGGGAGGATTGGCTGGTTGGAAATTTGCTCCACTGTTTCGGTGATGCAGCGCAGCATATCCTTGGCGTAGACGATGCCGACGATGTTGTCGATGTCATCCTCATAGACCGGGATACGGGAGTAGCCTTTGTCGATGGCAAGCTGGATGACGTCCATCACGGTAGCGGTGTTTTCTACGGCGGCAACGTCGGTTCGGTGGGTCATTACATCCTCCACGGTGATGTCGTCGAACTCAAAGATGTTGTCAATCATGTCGGCTTCATCCTTTTCGATGGAGCCTTCTTCGTTGCCGACATCGACCATCATGCGGATTTCCTCTTCGGTGACCTGCTCCGGCTGGTCATCGGCGCTGATGCCGAACAGACGCAGGACCAGGTTGGTGCTGGCGGAAAGAACAGCCACAAAGGGCTTGGAGATGGTGAACACAAAGCGGATAATCGGGGCGACCATCAGGGAAATCTTTTCGGGATAGTGCATGGCGATGCGCTTGGGGACCAGCTCACCGAGAACAAGGTTAAAGTATGCCAGCAGCAGGGTGATGGAGATCAGAGCGATGGTCTGAGCGGCAGGCAGCGGCATATAAGAGGAAAGAAAGGCTGCAAACGGCTCGGAGAATTTGTCGGCGGCAGAACCGGCTGCCATAAATCCGGCAAGGGTGACACCGATTTGGATGGTGGAGAGGAACTTGGAAGGCTCCGAAACCATCTTGTGCAGGATGGCGGCGCGCTTGTTGCCGTCCTCCGCCATTTTTTTGAGCTTGTTGTCGTTGAAGGTGACGATGGCGATCTCGCTCATAGCAAAGAAAGCGTTGATGGCGATGAGCACCAGAAGGATGACGATTTGTAAGATTGTACTGTCAGGGTCCATTTTTTACTCCTTTTTTGTAAAGACTGAAGGTTTGATTCGAAAATGATGGGAAGCACCGAACACTCCCATCATATACTTTAATACTATACACAAATCAAAAGAAGTTGTCAATTTGACTTTTGCGCACAAAAAAGACGATATTCCCCTTTGTGGAGAGGTTGCGACGCAAGGAAAGGTTTTTTTTGTGCAAAAGCTTCGCAGAGCGGGTCCTTGCGCGGTGAACAGAAGCGAACATAAAAGAAGAAAACGATTTTGATGAGAGAAGCTTTGGCGGTGCGGGAGGAGAAGAGGGTGAAAACTGACTAAATAGGTACAGGATAAATTGTGCGATGTGGTAAAATTGTTAAAAAAGTATAGGGACAATCCAATAAGTTGGCACACTTTGTCCCTTTACAATACGACCAAAAAATGATAAACTTTATAACGTAGGTATGTGTGATATGATTATAGCATAACATCCATCTAAACCTATCAAGGAGGAATAATACATTATGGCTAGATCTATGAAAACCATGGACGGCAACAATGCTGCTGCATATGTATCTTATGCATTTACAGAAGTTGCCGGCATTTACCCGATCACCCCATCCAGCCCAATGGCTGACTATGTGGATCAGTGGTCTGCACAGGGTAAAAAGAACATCTTCGGTTCCACTGTCAAGGTAATGGAGATGCAGTCCGAGGCTGGTGCGGCAGGTACCGTACACGGTTCCCTGAACGCAGGCGCTCTGACCACCACCTATACCGCATCCCAGGGTCTGCTGCTGATGATCCCGAACATGTACAAAATCGCAGGCGAGCTGCTGCCAACCGTTTTCCACGTTTCGGCAAGAACCGTAGCTTCCCACGCGCTGAACATCTTCGGTGACCACTCCGACGTTTATGCTTGCCGTCAGACCGGCTTTGCTATGCTGGCTGAGACAAACCCACAGGAAGTTATGGACCTGGGCGCTGTTGCTCACCTGGCTACTATCAAGAGCCGCGTTCCATTCATCAACTTCTTCGACGGTTTCCGTACCTCCCACGAGATCCAGAAGATCGAAGTATGGGATTACGAAGACCTCAAAGAGATGTGCGACATGGATGCAGTAGAAGCATTCCGCAAACGCGCACTCAACCCAGAGCATCCAACCATGCGCGGTTCCCACGAGAACGGCGACATCTTCTTCCAGCATCGTGAAGCCTGCAACGAATACTACGAAGCAGTTCCGGCTATCGTTGAAGAGTACATGGGCAAAGTCAATGCAAAACTGGGCACCAACTATCAGCTGTTCAACTACTACGGCGCACCGGACGCTGACCGTGTCATCGTAGCAATGGGCTCCATCTGCGACGTTGCAGAAGAGGTCATTGACTACCTGACCGCTAAAGGCGAAAAGGTTGGTCTGGTCAAAGTAAGATTGTTCCGTCCATTCTCTGCTAAACACCTGCTGGCTGCTATCCCAGAAACTGCAACCAAGATCGCTGTTCTGGACCGTACCAAAGAGCCAGGCGCATACGCAGAGCCTCTGCATCTGGATGTTATGTCCGCTATGAGCGAAGCTGGACGTCAGGCTACCATCATCGGTGGTCGTTACGGTCTGGGCTCCAAGGACACCACCCCTGCAAGCGTATTTGCAGTATATGAAGAGCTGGCAAAAGCAGAACCAAAAGCTCGTTTCACCCTGGGCATCAACGATGACGTTACTCATCTGTCCCTGGAAGAAAAAGAAGCTCCAAACACCGCAGCAGAAGGCACCATCGAGTGCAAGTTCTGGGGTCTGGGCGGCGACGGTACTGTTGGTGCAAACAAGAACTCCATCAAGATCATCGGTGACCACACCAACAAATATGTACAGGCATACTTCCAGTATGACTCCAAGAAGACCGGCGGTATCACCATCTCCCATCTGCGTTTTGGTGACAAACCAATCAAGAGCCCATACTACATCAATAAAGCAGACTTTGTTGCCTGCCACAACCCATCTTATGTAACCAAAGGCTACAAGATGGTTCGTGACGTAAAACCAGGCGGCGTATTCCTGATCAACTGCCAGTGGACTCCTGAGGAGCTCAACGAGCATATGCCGGCTGATGCAAAACGTTACATTGCTAAGAACAACATCCAGCTGTACACCATCAACGCAATCGACAAAGCTATCGAGATCGGTCTGGGCAAACGTACCAACACCATCCTGCAGTCTGCGTTCTTTGCACTGGCTGGCGTACTGCCAAAAGAAGATGCTATCACCTACATGAAGGATGCAGCTACCCGCAGCTTCTCCAAGAAAGGTGAAGCCATCGTTAAGATGAACCATGACGCAATCGATGCCGGCTTTGACTACTATGTAAAAGTGGACATCCCTGCTGATTGGGCAACCGCTGAGGACCACAAAGATGCAGAACATCTGGAAGGTCCTGCAAAACTGGTTACCATGGTACAGGATATTATGGAACCTGTTGCAAAGATGGACGGCGACAGCCTGCCTGTATCCGCATTTGTTGCTCATGCTGACGGTACCTTTGAACAGGGCGCTTCCGCTTACGAAAAACGCGGCGTTGCTGTTATGGTTCCAGAGTGGGATGAGACCAAATGTATCCAGTGTAACCGCTGCTCCTACGTCTGCCCACATGCTACCATCCGTCCATTCGCTCTGACCGAGGAAGAAGTTGCTGCTGCTCCAGAAGGTCTGCAGGTTGCTAAGATGACCGGCAAAGGTCTGGAAGCTCTCAAGTTCACCATGGCAGTATCTCCAATGGATTGTATGGGATGCGGCGTCTGCGTAGGCGAATGTCCTGCAAAAGAAAAAGCAATCAAGATGGTTCCAAGAGAGAGCCAGGAATACAAACAGCCAGTATTTGACTACTTGGTTGCTAACGTCGGCAAGAAGGAAGGCATGCCTGCAAAAGAAACCGTTAAGGGCAGCCAGTTCGAGAAACCTCTGCTCGAGTTCTCCGGCTCCTGTGCAGGTTGTGCTGAGACAGCTTATGCTCGTCTGATCACCCAGCTGTTCGGTGACAGAATGTACATCTCCAACGCAACCGGTTGTTCCTCTATCTGGGGCGGTCCAGCTGCTACCTCTCCATACACCGTCAACGAAAAGGGTCACGGTCCTGCATGGGCAAACTCCCTGTTCGAAGACAACGCAGAGCACGGCTTCGGTATGTACCTGGGTCAGAAAGTTCTGCGCGACAAGCTCATCGAGGAAGTCCGCGATGTAGTTGAAAACGGCAGCAACGAAGCTGTTAAAGCTGCTGGTCAGAAATATCTGGATACCGTTAACAACGGTAAAGAGAACCAGGCTGCTACCGAGGAGCTGATTGCTGCTCTGGAAGCTTGCGGATGCGAAAAAGCAAAATCCATCCTGGCTCACAAAGAATATCTGGCTAAGAAATCGGTTTGGGTATTCGGCGGCGACGGCTGGGCATACGACATCGGCTTCGGTGGTCTGGACCACGTTCTGGCTTCCGGCGAGGATATCAACGTGATGGTATTCGACACCGAGGTATACTCCAACACCGGCGGTCAGGCTTCCAAGGCTTCTCAGGTAGGTCAGGTTGCTCAGTTTGCAGCAGCAGGTAAAGCAATCAACAAGAAGAGCCTGTCTGAAATCGCAATGTCCTACGGTTACGTTTATGTTGCTCAGATCGCTATGGGCGCTGACATGAACCAGACCATCAAGGCAATTGCTGAGGCTGAGGCATACCCAGGTCCATCCCTCATCATCGGTTACGCTCCTTGTGAAATGCACTCCATCAAGGGCGGCATGGGCAACTGCCAGAAAGAAATGAAACGCGCTGTTGAATGTGGTTACTGGAATATGTTCCGCTTCAACCCAGCTCTGAAGGCTGAAGGCAAGAACCCATTCACTCTGGACAGCAAGGCTCCAACCGCTGATTACAAAGAGTTCATCATGGGCGAGGCTCGTTACTCCTCTCTGACCCGTGCATTCCCAGAAAGAGCAGAAGAACTGTTCGAACAGGCTGCACAGAACTCTCGTGCTCGTTACGATCACCTGGTACGTCTGGGCGAACTGTACGCAGCAAAATAGTTTTCAGGCATCTTGATCCGATAGGGTCATCAAAAAATCCCGCTTTCATTTTGAAAGCGGGATTTTTTTCTATATAAGGAAAATAAGGAGAAGGATGTTAGGCTCTGGAAGGGAAGTCAATCAAATCAGTTGAAAATCCAGAAAAGGTATGGTATTCTGAAACAGAAATGCAGGACAGAAAGGAACGAGATAAATGAAAATCATGGCGGTGGATTTTGGCGATTCCCGAACCGGAATTGCAATCTGTGACAGAGGAGAGCTGCTGGCAAGCCCGGTGTGTGTAATCGAGGAGAAACATTTCCCGACGACCGTTCAAAAGACGGCACAGCAGGCGCAGGAGCAGGGCGCAGAACGGATTGTAGTGGGACACCCGCTCAACATGGACGGCAGCAAAGGACCCAGAGCGCAGCTGTGCGAGGAGTTTGCGCAGCAGCTGGGAGAACTGGTGTCGGTCCCGGTGGTGCTGTGGGACGAGCGGCAGACGACCGTTTCAGCGATTGGGTTTTTGAATGAAACCAACACCAGAGGCAAAAAGAGAAAGCAGGTCATTGATGCGGTAGCGGCGACCATCATTCTGGAAAATTATATGAGTTACCGGAAAAATCACAGCGAGGAGGAATAGGATGGGTGCGATGCAGAAACTGGCAGGTTTGATGCGCAGAGCGATTGAAAAATATGATATGATTCAACCCAACGACAGGATTGCTGTTGGGGTCAGCGGAGGAAAGGATTCGGTTGCTCTGCTGGTGGGACTGTGCAAACTCAGAGAATATATCGGGATTCCATATGAGGTGGTTGCCATCACCCTGGACCCTTGCTTTGGCGGGGTGGAGACCGATTATACACCGATTGCGCAGCTGTGTGAGCAGCTGGGGGTCCCTTACGTTTTGAAGCGGACGGAGATTGGACAGATCATCTTTGATGTGCGCAACGAAAGCAATCCATGCAGCCTGTGTGCGAGGATGCGCAGAGGCTGTCTGCACGATGCGGCAAAGGAGAACAACTGCAATAAAATCGCGCTGGGACACCACTACGACGATGCCATTGAAACCTTTATCATGAACCTCTTTCAGGAGGGGCGGGTCGGATGCTTTCAGCCGGTGACCTATCTGTCCAGAAAGGATTTGACGATGATTCGACCGATGGTGATGGCGGAGGAGAGCATGATTTCGGCAGCGGTGCGCCACGAGGGTCTGCCGGTGGTCAAGAGTAAGTGTCCGGCGGACGGCAACACCAACCGTGAGAAAACCAAAGAGTGGATTCGCATGATGGATAAGGAGAGCAAAGGCTTTAAAAAGCGGCTTTACGGCGCGTTGGAGAGAGGACATATTTCAGGCTTCTAACCTTTTCTTTACTAAAAAGAAAAGGTTAGACCAAAAGAAAAGTGTTTTGGAAAATGGAGCGAAGCGACATTTTCGAGGGCAAAGGTGACGGTTAGAGCAAACAGCTCCAATCAAAATAAAGTGCCGTCACCAGGGGAATCGAATGAAATTCGATTCTCCGAAAATGGAAAGCAAAACATTGCCTGTTCGTCTACGGCGCGAAGACAGGTAGATTGGGGAATGGAGCAAAAAGAAAAATATTGCCCTGATGAGCCTGCACCAGCTTGAAGCTGGACACTGTTTCGCACTTTGGTTTGGTGTGAGATCGCAGCTTCAGCAGGAGGTGCTCGGCAGGATTAGCTTACCCCAGCTTTTAAAATCAAAAACGAAAAGTGAAACATTGCCTTGCTGAACCTGCAATGGGCTTTATGTGGTGGTTTTATAAAAGATAAAAGTGCCGGCGCACAGCGGTCGACGATGAAAAAATTCCTGAGGAATCTTCCTTGGGGATTTTTTAGTTAGAAGGGATCTATAAAGAGAAAGGGATTTTATTGGATAAACAGTCAATTTTACCGAGTAAAGGGTAGATTGGCTTGATATGGGAAATCAGAAGCAATATGGTGAATGTAAAGTGAAGGAAAAACAAAAATGAACCGATAAGTTATTTTGCAGAAGGAGGAAGAGAAAGATGAAAAATTGTTTTTATCAGTCGTCAGTGTGATGACAGCGGCTGCCCTGATGGTGTTTCCTGCTTCGGCAGCGGTTGAATTAGACGGTGTGCAGGCGAAAGAGGGAAATCCAGGAGTGACAGAGCAGAACGAAACACTTTCCATGAACAGAGAAATTGAAAATCCAATCCGTTTTGAGATTCCTTGTGCAGAGTTGAATCTGATACAGTATACAAATGATGATACTCCAAAACAGGGAAAAGAAATTCTAAACGATGCTCTGATTGCTGAGATGAAAAAAATAAATCCTGACTGTGAGACAGAATATTATTCCGTTTTCTACAATCCGTCGGGGGGACTACTTTTTTGTCAAAGGTCATTCCTACGGAATATAGAAATGTTTTTGTAGGAGTCGGATATAGCATTTACATTGAGAATGGAATCGCACTGGAACTATCTTACACGGATATTCCCACTCAGAAGCAATTCTACCAAGAGGAGACACTTTCAGAAAGAATACGGATTTTTGTGGAGAACGGAGGAGAGAACGTCCAACTGCCAGATATTCCGAATGCGCTGGTAGAGGTGGATGAAGATCACGTTTTTTACAGCTACGATTCAGAAACAGATGAGCTGACTTATACAGTCGGTTATGAAGTAACCCATCTGGATGAAGATGGAGCGATGTCGGCACATGAGATTGTGGTTCCGGTTCCACGAGTGGAAAAAAAGTGGACAGACAAAATATTTTTGGTTGTGTCAGGAGGCATTGTTTTTATTTTGATGGGTTTTCTTTGTCTGGGGAAATTTAAAATCAAAAAGGAAAAAATAACAAACCCTCCGAAGAAATTTTCTTCGGAGGGTTTGTTTTAGTTTATAAATTTTAGAGGAGTGGGTCCAGTCGCAGCTTTCCCAAGTCGTATGGGGTAGACTGGTAGACGTAATAGTTGAGCCAGTTGGAGTAAAACAGGTAGGCGTGGCTGCGCCAGATGCGGATGGGCTTTTGGGTGGGATCGTCCTGCGGGAAGTAGTTGCAGGGCAACTGGATGGGCAGACCCTTGTCCAAGTCGCGGAAGTATTCTTCGGCGAGGGTGCCGGCTTCATACTCCGAGTGACCAAAGATGAAGATTTGCCGACCGTTGTGGTTGGAGATGATGTTGACCCCGGCTTCGGGAGAGGTAGAGAGGATGTAGAGTTTTCCGGTTGAGCGAATCTGCTCCGCACTGATTTCGGTGTGGCGGGAGTGCGGCATCCAGTAGACCTCGTCAAAGCCGCGCAGCAGGGGAACACTTTTATCGACCAGAGTGTGCTGGAAGACACCGAACAGTTTTTGCGGCAGTTGGGTCTTTTGCAGACCATAATGGTAGTGCAGCGCAGCCTGTGCTCCCCAGCAGATGTGGAGGGTGGAGTGGACGTGCGTCTTGGACCATTCCATAATGGTACACAGCTCTTGCCAGTAAGAAACCTGTTCAAACTCCATCTGCTCCACCGGAGCGCCGGTGATAATCATTCCATCAAAGTACTGATCGCGAATATCTTGAAAAATCTGATAGAATTTGAAAAGATGGTCGGAGGGTGTATTTTTGGAAAGGTGGGTAGCGGTTTGCAGAAGCTCCACATCCACCTGAAGAGGAGAGTTACTGAGCATACGCAGCAGCTGGCGTTCGGTATCAATCTTTTTTGGCATCAGATTGAGAATCAGAATTCGTAAAGGACGGATGTCCTGTGAACGTGCGTGTTTTTCGGACATGATAAAGATGTTTTCCTGCTCGAGAGTATCCCATGCAGGAAGATCATTGGGAATATTGATTGGCATAAAGGAATCTCCTTATAATATAATGTGGATTTAAAAGCAAGGTTTATTGTACAATACTTTGATTTTGATTGCAATGACAAAGGATAAAGAGAGGAGAAAAGGGCATAAAAAGGGGAAAAAGCAATTTTTTCAAAAAAAGTCAAAAAAAGGGTAAAAAAGGTGTTGACAAAAGGAAGCTGGCGTGGTATTATAATTGAGCTGTCTGAGAGCGGCACACCAGAGCGGTCCGATA
>ENA-ORTI01000331-ORTI01000331.1-human-gut-metagenome-genome-assembly--contig:-NODE-331-length-57961-cov-7.894018_pt1 | contig 57961 bp, 58 predicted proteins | sample MGYA00242071_ERZ509191 | MGnify/ENA primary metagenome ERZ509191 (study PRJEB26280, sample SAMEA2338832) | human gut metagenome | biome: human gut; feature: human-associated habitat; material: faeces...
AGAGCGAATAAATGTCAAAAGGCGTGCGGTAGATTTGGCGCTTTTTGACAAACGGAAATTCAGATGCGCACGAAGACGAGATCCCATACGCCGTGGCCGAGTCGTTCGCCTCGGGCCTGGAACTTGGTGCAGGGACGCTCGCACAAGGGATTGGCCATCACCGGAGAGAAGCCTTCCGGATGAAGGTTTTTCAGAAGCGGTTCGGACGAGAGCACTTCGAGCATTTGTTCGGCGTAGTTTTCCCAGTCGGTGGCGCAGTGGATATAGGCGCCGGGCTGCAGGCGGGAGGCGAGCAGCGAAACGATTTCCGGACGGATCAGACGGCGCTTGTGGTGGCGAGCCTTGCGCCAGGGATCGGGGAAGTAGACATGGATGCCCGAGAGTGAATCGGGTGCGAGCATGTCACGGACCACTTCCACGGCATCATGACGCGCGATGCGGATGTTCTCAAGGCCCATTTCATCGATACGCTTGCTGAGCGCGCCGACGCCGGCGACGAACACTTCGCAGCCCAGGAAATTGACTTCCGGATGAGCCTGCGCGATGGCGGCCGTCGTTTCGCCCATGCCGCAGCCGATTTCAAGAACCAACGGCGCTTTGCGGCCGAAGGCGGCCTCGTCGTCAAAGGGGTTGGCCTCGTACTTGACTTCGTATTTCGGGAAGATTTCCTCGAAAGCGCGCTCCTGAGCGACGGAAATGTGGCCGCGGCGCAGCACGAAACTACGGATATGACGGTTCTTGAGCTCCTCGAGCTCTTCAGGTGTGAGTTCTTTGCCGGACATGCTGAAAAAAGGAGGACAGTAGATAGCCAAAACGGACCGTTGTCAAAAGCGGTCCGTTTCGTCGAATCTTGGAGCGGGCGAAGGGAATCGAACCCTCGTATAAAGCTTGGGAAGCTTTCGTTCTGCCATTGAACTACGCCCGCATGAGTCGCTAATTATGCCCAAAACTCACAAGGAAACCAAGAGCTTGGAAGAATTTCAGCGCCTCTCGGAGTGCTTAAACGTAGAACTCGTTGGGCTTGTGTCCGCCCAACAGCGGCGACAGGCGGGCCGTAATAAAGGCTTTGGCGGCAGCGGGCTGCGCTTTGGCCCCTGAGGCGCAGCTTGCGGCGCAACGCATGCAGTTGATGCATAAGTTAATGTCCGTTTTGGAGGGATCCTGCGCGTCAATCGCCCCTGTCGGGCAGGCGGCGACGCACACGCCGCATTTGCGGCACATGGCCGTGTCGGTTTCGGGGACGAAAGCAGCTTTATAGGCGGGGCGATAGGGCCGGTTGCCGGGAACGATCACGGGCGTGGTTTCGCCCTTGGCATATTTTTCGCAGACGCGGCGGCCGAAGTCTTTGATTTCGGCGAAATCGTTCGCATCGGGGCGGCCGCGTTCGAGATCTGGTACAAAAACGTGTGCGGCAATCGTTGCAGCGCTTGCCAGAACCGTGGCGCCCGCTTTTTCGCACAGATCGTTGAGTTCCAGAAGCGCATCTTCGTAAGCACGTCCGCCGTACACCGCAAAGGTGACGACCTTGACGCCTTCTAGACGAGCGCGCGCGAGCTTGTCGGCCATCGGCGTCGGAATGCGACCGGCATAAACGGGGGCTGCCACGACGGCAACGGAACCGGCAGGAATGTCCGGGACTTCGGTTTCGCGATCGGTAAGGTTCACCTCAATGGCGGCGTTTTGCGAGATGGCGCGGCAGAAGGCGTACGTCGTGTCATAAGTGCTCGAGCACGGCGAAAAATAGAGATGGTAGACAGGCATGGTGATTCAGGCTTTTGCAACAAGGGAGCGGGCGCGTAGCAAGGAAAGTCGAGCGCCGACAGCAATAAGGATATTCCAAAGCAAAACGCCGCGCGAGTGCGCGGCGTTATCTTCAGGGTGAAATATCTTATTTGTGGCTCATGCGACGCACCAGCCAGTCGCCGAAGCTTTGCATGGCTTGCACGAACACAATGAGGATCACCACCACGGCGAGCATCACATCGGGCATGAAGCGCTGATAGCCGTAACGAATGCCCATGTCGCCCAGACCCCCGCCGCCGATGGCGCCGGCCATGGCGGAGTAGCCCACCAGACTCACGAGGCTGATAGTGAGACCGGCCACAATGCCGGGCATGGCTTCAGGCAGAAGCACCTTCATGACGATCTGCAGATTGGTGGCGCCCATGGCCTGAGCGGCTTCAATAAGGCCCTTGTCTACTTCTCGCAGGCTTGTTTCCACCAGACGCGCGATAAAGGGTGCGACGGCGATCGTCAGCGGCACAACGGCAGCGGCTGTACCGATGGAGGTGCCGGCGATGACGCGCGTAAGCGGAATGATTGCCACGAGCAAAATGATGAACGGAGTGGAACGCACGGCATTGATAATCCAGCCGAGTACTTTGTTAAAGATCGGCATCGGGTGCACGCCGCCGTTGTCGGTGACATGTAGCAGAATGCCCAGCGGGATGCCGAAGACGGAGCCGATGAAGCCCGACAAGCCCACCATGATGACGGTCTCGACGAACGAGTCCCATAGCATGAGCATCAAATCAGAGGACATGGCTTGTGACCTCCTCGACGGTGACGTTATGCTTGCGCAGATATTCGAGCAGCTGAGAGAAGGTGTCCGTGTTGCAACTCGTCAGAATCGTGAGCGTGCCGAAGCCCTTACCCTGCACTTCGTCGACCTGACCCAACAGGATGTTGACGTCAATGTTGAACATTCGGCTGGCTTCGGAAATCACCGGGCGCGTCACTTCGCTGCCCACGAAGCTCAGGCGCAGGATGTGCACCGAATCCTTATCGAGGCCTGCCACTTGTTCGCGCACGCGCTCGAGCATGGAGGCAGGTAGTTCCTGAGCCATGATGTTGCCGATGAGAGCTTTGGTGGTTTCGGTCTGGGGACGACGGAAAACGTCGATCACCGAACCTTCTTCCACGACGATGCCCTTGTTCATGACGGCGACGCGGTCGCAGATTTGCTTTACCACGTCCATCTGATGGGTAATCATGACGATCGTAAGGCCGAGCTCCTTGTTGATGCGCTTCAGAAGTTCGAGCGTGGCGATGGTGGTTTCAGGGTCAAGAGCGCTCGTGGCTTCGTCCGAGAGCAAAACGCGCGGGTCGTTGGCAAGCGCTCTGGCGATGCCCACGCGCTGCTTCTGACCGCCCGAGAGCTGGGCCGGATACTTGTTGCGGTGTTCGGTAAGCCCCACAAGATCGAGCAGCGGATTCACCTTGGCCTTGATCTTGGCCTTGTCCATGCCAATCAGTTCGAGCGGGAAAGCGGCGTTGTCGAACACCGTACGAGAACTCAGCAGGTTGAAGTGCTGAAAGATCATGCCGATGTTGCGGCGCGAAGCGCGCAGTTCGGCTTCCGTCATGGTGTTGAGGCATTTGCCGTCGACGGTGACCGTGCCTTCGCTCGGACGGTTAAGGAAGTTGATGCAGCGCACAAGCGTGGATTTGCCTGCCCCGGAGCGGCCGATAATGCCGAAGATTTCGCCCTGTTCAATGTGCAGAGAAACGTCTTTGAGAGCGTAAAAAACTCCGCCTTCGGGAGTGGGATAGCGCTGCGTGATGTGTTGTAGATCAATCATCGCGCAAGTTCGGAAAAAAGGACGCCGTATCAAAAAGGAACGGCGCCTGAGTGTAATCCGCGCATTCTATCGGTTTTTGCCTTGTTTTTCTTGAGTATTTTGGCGTAGGCCTTGGTCGGGGAGGTGCTCAGGACGCATTCGTCGGTTCTTCGGAGTGCAGCGCCTGCGTCCAGCGACATCCTTTTTTGCACTTTTTGGCGATGCGCTCGAGAAAGGCTTCGTGTTCTGCCAGTTCGTCGGCAGGCACTTCGGCTCGAACAAACAGACTCTTGTCCGGAATTTGAAAGCCCTTTTCTCCTGCCTCGTAAGTGTCTCCCAGCAATTCGCCCTGCTTGCGGGTCATGGCGAGATACACTTCGGCCAAAAGTCGCGCATCGAGCAAGGCGCCGTGCAGGGTACGGGCCGAACGATCGATTTCATAGCGCGTGCAGAGTACGTCAAGGTTGTTGCGAAGCCCCGGGAACATGTCGGAAGCCATTTTCAGGCTGTCAGTCACCTTCAGGCAATAGTCTTCGATGCGGCCTTTACCCAGACGTCCGAGCTCCATATTGAGAAAGCCCACGTCGAAGCTTGCGTTATGGATGATGAGTTCGGCGCCTTCGATGAACTTCAGAAAATCGTCAACGATGTCGGCAAAGACAGGCTTGTCGGCCAAAAAGGCGTTGTCAAGACCGTGCACGTTCACTGCCTCAATAGGCACGTCGCGCTCGGGATTGATGTAGCGGTGGAAAAACGCCTCGGGCCGGTCGCTGAGGGTTCGGCCGACAATTTCCGCGCAGCCGACTTCCACGATTCGATCATCTTTATCGGCGTAAAGTCCCGTGGTTTCCGTATCCAAACAAATTTGACGCATGATGAATTCTCGTGACGGTTACTCGGCAAATTGCGCCGCACCCATATTGGCCAGCTCATCGGCGCGTTCGTTTCCGGGGTCTCCGGCGTGGCCTTTAACCCAGCGCCAGTCAATGTCGAATTTTCCGGCAAGCGAATCGAGCCGCTGCCAGAGTTCGACGTTTTTGACCGGTTTGCGGTCGGAGGTTCGCCAGCCTTTTTTCTTCCAGCCGTGGATCCAGCCTGTGATGCCGTTGCGTACATAGCTCGAGTCCAGATGCAGGACGATCGGCACGGGACGCTTGACGGCACTCAAGGCCTCGATAACGGCAGTGAGTTCCATTCGGTTGTTGGTGGTTTTGGCTTCTCCCCCGTAGAGCTCGTGCGAGTGAGCGCCAAAACGCATCAAAACACCCCAGCCGCCGGGGCCGGGGTTTCCTTTGCAGGCGCCGTCGGTCCAGATTTCAAGAACAGTCTGCTGCGTCATTGGAGATCTTCAAAGATTCGGAATTTTTCAGTGTGGCCGAGACGGTTTTTCCGGATTTGGCGGTCGCGAAATTGACTTTGCCGACAAGCGTTGGTTTGACGGTCACCTTGCGGGCCGACAGCAAAATGACGTTGCTTAAGGTTGGCCACCAACGGTCTCCGGCCTTATCAAGCCAGCCCGGCAGACGCACATTGGCGGAGTTCTTGTCGGGACTGACGGCATAGACGCCGAAGTTGCCGCCTTCGAGCGAAAGTCCTGCTTTTTGAATGGCCGCCTTGATGGACAGGATCGGAATGCAGGCCGAACCGTTGGGCAGAATTTTTCGCGAAGGGAAAACTTTTTCTCGCAGTGCCCAGCATCCCATCGCGTTGAAAAAAAGAGCAATGAGAAGGCCGTTGGGGGCAAGCACGCGTGCGGATTCGTTTACCGTAGCCTGCAACTTTTCGGGGTGTCGATCGAACGTATGCGCGAGCACGATCGCATCGCAGCATTCGTCGCACAGTGGCAGTGCGTCGGCTTGCGCAAGCACGCGGTCTCGAAAATCACTCTCGCTGGCGTGCGCATGCACTACGTCGTCAATGAGAATGCGGTGTGTGATCGGGCTGGCAGCAAAGGGGTTCAATGCGCCGAAACCGATCTGAAGGGCCCGATTCCCCGATTTGTTGGCAAGAAACCGTGCGCAGGCCCCTTCCTCCCAGGCCAATACGGTGCGGCCTGCGGGGGAGGCGAGAAACGATTCCCAGGTGACCGAGCGCATGACCGTCGTACGCTCAACGGCGTCCGAAGCCGCCGAAACGGCCGCCCAATTGACCGAGCGCGCGCATCATCTTGGCCATGCCGCCCTTTTGCATGTGCTTCATCACGTCGCGGGTCTGCTCGAACTGCTTGAGCAGACGGTTGACTTCCTGCACGGTGACGCCCGCACCCGCTGCAATGCGGCGCTTGCGGCTCGCCTTGATGATTTCAGGGTTGCGGCGTTCCTTGGGCGTCATCGAATTGATGATACCTTCGGTACGGCGGATCTGCTTGGCGGCGTCCTTGTCGTTGACGTGCGCGGCAGCTTGCTGGAACTGAGCCGGGAGCTTTTCGATGATGCCCGAGATCGGTCCCATGTTCTTCATCTGGGAGATCTGTCCCTTGAAGTCTTCCAGGTCGAACTTGTCGCCGGACTTGATCTTCTTGGCGAGCTTCTCGACGGTCTTTTGGTCGACCGACTTCTGCACGTCCTTGACGAGGGAGACGATGTCGCCCATGCCGAGGATGCGGCCGGCCATCTGTTCGGGGTTAAAGAGCTCAAAGCCGTCGAGCTTTTCACCCAGACCCACAAACTTGATCGGTTTGCCCGTGACCATGCGCACCGACAAGGCCGCACCGCCGCGGCTGTCACCGTCGAGCTTGGTGAGAACAACGCCGGTAAGCGCCAGACGTTCATTGAAGGCGCGGGCCGTGTTGACGGCGTCCTGACCGAGCATTGCATCGATCACAAAGAGCGTTTCGGCGGGGTTGAGGAAGTCGGCGAGGTCGCTCACTTCCTGCATCATGGCTTCGTCGATGGCCAGACGACCGGCCGTATCGACGATGAGCACGTCGTAGAAGTGACGCTTGGCATGGTCGAGCGCCATGCGGGCGATGTCAAGCGGTTTCTGATCCGGTGTGGATTCGAAGAAGTCGGCGCCGGCCTGCGCGGAAACGGTCTTCAACTGATCAATAGCGGCGGGACGGTACACGTCGGCCGAGACGGTGAGAACCTTTTTCTTAAGATTTTCCTTGAGCCACTTGGCGATCTTGGCCGCACTCGTGGTTTTACCCGAACCCTGAAGACCGGCCAGGAGAATTACGGCAGGCGGCTGAACGGAGAGGTTGATCTGGCGATCTTTTTCGGGAACGTCGCCGCCGATGACTGCGGTGAGTTCGCGTTCGACAACACCTACCAGAGCCTGACCGGGGTTGAGATTGCCGACAACTTCTTCGCCGAGCGCTTTTTCCTTGATGCGGGCGGTGAGTTCGCGCACCACGGGGAGGGCGACGTCGGCCTCAAGCAGCGCAAGGCGTACTTCGCGCAGCATATCGCGCGTATTTTGTTCGGTCAGGCGGGCCTGTCCGCGCATGGTTTTGACGATGCGCGAAAGGCGGGAACTCAGATTCTCAAGCATGAAAAAACGGCTGGAAAAAGCGAAAAAATGGAAATTACCTTGAGTGAAAGCCCAAACGCAATGCAAAGCAGACCGCTCTTAAGGTTCCTGCGGGGCAGGCTCGACTAGAATCGCATAAAAAAGAGAGGCTGTTTGATCAGCGAGCGGACCGTTTTTCAATCCGAAAGACGACGGCTCGCCAGTCTGCGGCAGACACGCGGTCGGATATTTTAAAGCACTGCGCCGTCTGTTTCCGTGTTTGAAAAACATCCTTTCAGACGTGCTGTTTTTCTTTTTGGGATTACTCTCAGATGGCTCTGAGCGAAATTTTGCTTGTGATTGCCGCCCTGGCCTACCTTGTCTGCGGCGTTGGCATTGTGAAGGTTTTGAACGCACCCGAAGCGGTGGCGCCTGCCTGGCTTCGCACCGTGGGCTTCGTGGGCTTTGCCGCGCACGCCGTGGGCGTTCTGATGAACATGTTTGCTCCCGGGGCGATTCGCTTCGGTTTCGGCATGGCTGTCTCGGCTCTGCTGTGCATCTCCGTGGCGATCGTTCTCGTTGAAAGTCTCGTGCACCGCATCAACGGTTTGATGGGCATCGTGATCGTGGTGTCTGCCTTTGGTACGGCCCTGCCCGTGGTGTTTCAGGGTGAGCTTTTCCCGGCGCAGGAATGGTCGATTCTTTTTCGCGTCCATCTTCTGATGGCGCTTGCGGCATACAGCTTCATGACGATAGCCGTCGTGCAGGCGATTTTGCTTACTCGCAAGGAACGCGAAGTGGCTAACCCCGCTACGCTCAATAAGGGCGGTCTTTTGTCGAGCATGCCGAGTCTGTTGGCGATGGAACGCATTCTTTTCCGCATCGTGGCCTGTGGCTTTGCCTGCCTGACCTGCGTGCTGCTTCTGGGTGCGATGGCCACCTACGAACTGCACCAGACCTACTTCATATTCGAGCACAAGACGATTCTGACGTGGTTGTCCTGGATCGTGTTTGCCGTGCTTCTGGCAGGCCGCTACTTCCTAGGTTGGCGCAAAAAGAAGGCTCTTGCTTGGTTCTGGGCCGGCATCGTCTTCCTGGCGGTTGCTTATCTCGTGTATCGCTTCATCCTTGACGCGATGATCCACTAGCGAGTCAATCATGGGACGAATTCTGTTTTGGGTGATTCTGATCGTCGCCATTTATGCCGCCTTTGTGTTTGCGCGCAGCCGCCGCACCAAGGGTGATTCACACAAGCAGGTTGACGGCAAGAAATCGAAGTTTCCGACGGCCATGATCGAGTGTCCGGAATGCGGCGCATACTTTCCTGAAGATGAGGCGGTGCTGGGCGACGGAAAGGCATATTGCTCGGAGCGCTGCCGCAAGAAGGCGCGCGCTCACAAGGCCTGAGATGGCGCAGGATCTCGTCATTGACCCCGAGGGCTGGCTTGTCGCGGCAGAGCGGCACGAGAGTCCGCATTACAACGAACGCCCGGACGAAGATGCCGAGCCGCATGTCGTCGTACTGCATAACATTTCTTTGCCTCCGAATCGGTTTGGGACGGGGCTTGTGCGGGATCTCTTCATGGGAGAGCTCGACACCAAGACCCACCCAGATCTGACAGACCTCGAAGGGCTGCGGGTTTCGAGTCATTTTTTTATTGCGCGCGACGGGCGCATCGAGCAGTTCGTAAGTTGCGCAAAGCGGGCGTGGCACGCCGGTGTGAGCCGCTTTAACGGGCGCGACAACTGCAACGATTTTTCCATCGGCATCGAACTGGAAGGAACCGATTTCGTGGCCTTCGAAGAGGCCCAGTATCAGGCGCTGGTAAAGCTTTTGGGTGCCATTGACGCCCGATATGGTCTTTCGTATATTGTGGGACACAGCGATATTGCACCGGGTCGAAAAACCGATCCGGGCCCGCACTTTGACTGGGTGCGCTTAAACGGCTCCCGATCGGCGTTCGGCAGTCCGCAGTTTGCGGGCGCCGCCGCGCGACTGCAGTTGAGCATTCTCGAACAATCCTTCGCGCGCGCTTGAGTTTTCTAAAGCCGCGACGCTTTCATCCTTAACGGGCCTGCTTTTGCCAAAGCTCGGCCAATAGCTATGTACACGATTTTTTCTTTTCTGACCGGACTGATCGGAAGTCTTCTTTTACTGCGTGCCTGGTGCTGGACGCTTGCCATCACGCCGCGAGATCCGGTGGTGGGGTTCATCTGGAAGGCCACCAATTGGCTCGTGACGCCTTTCGGCTTTGTGGTGCGTCCTCGCGGCGATTGGGATTTGCCGACGCTGGCCGCAACGATCTTTGTGGCATTGGTGCAGGTTTGGGCCGGACGCGAATTGATGGGCATGCCCGAGACGGCGACGGCCTTCATCGTAGCGATTATCGCCATGGCGCTGCGCTGGCTCGTCAATCTCCTGATCTGGGGCACCATCATCTACTGCATCATGTCGTTCTTTGCTAACCGCTGGTCGGGATACATGGCGCTTTTGGGGACGCTGCTTGATCCGTTCCTGCGTCCCTTCCGCCGTCTTTTGCCGCCGATCAAAGGGTTTGATCTGTCGCCGATTCTCTTCTTTTTGCTTCTGAATTTGGCGCTGCGTTTTCTGGTTCCTGCCAGCATGGGTCTGTACGTTTTCTAAGAGCAAGAAGGGGGTAACAAGATGACGACAACAACGAATCTGCCCGCCGATGCGGACAACGTGCTCGCCAACGCAGGACAGGCGGTGATCCACACTTCGGAAACGCTCATTGGTGACATCGTGGCGCTTTTTACCGGCACCACGCACGGCTACGTGATTCTTGCGCAGGTTGCAGCCATCGTGCTGGCGGTTTTTGCCGGGCTGGTGGTGCATAAGATTGCAGGCGCGCACATCAAGGCGCTGACGTTGCGCATCGGGCGCAAGACATGGAAGGCCAAAGCTCTCGAGCTGTGCCTCAATACGATTAATGACATATTGTTCTCGGCAACGGCTGCAGCTCTTTTGTCGCTGTGCGTGTGGGGAATCACGGAAACCGGCTTTTTAAGCGACCGTAGCGAACTTGTGCTCGTGCGCGTGGCCTACCAGATCTTCTACGCCTGGGCAATCCTGCTGGTGCTGATGCAGTTTTTCACGGTGCTGCTGGGCGAGCGCATGTTCGGCAAAGGTCTGCGGCACGCCGTGCGCATCGCCTTCTGGGTGCTTGCGATTTTGCAAATCATCGACGTGCTGCCGGTGATTGTTGACTGGATGCGAGCCTGTCAGCTGCCGATCGGTACAGACAAACTGACCGTCTGGGCTCTCATCGTCGGCTTTCTCACGCTGTTCTTGGCCTTGGGCATTGCCTCCCGCATTTCCGGTTTGTGCGAAGCGGCCATCATGAACATGCGCGAGATGGAGATGAATTCCCGCGTCGTTCTGGCGCGTTTGTGCCGTGTGGGCTTTTTAATTCTCGGCGTTCTGGTCGGCTTGTCGAGCGCGGGCATTGATCTGACGGTGCTCTCGGTCTTCGGCGGAGCGCTCGGCGTCGGCATCGGCTTCGGTATGCAGAAAATTGCCTCGAACTACATTTCGGGTTTCATCATTTTGTGCGACAAGTCAATCAAGATCGGCGACATGGTCAACGCTGCGGGATTTACCGGCATCATCACTCAGATCAACACTCGCTATTCGGTGCTGCGCAACACTTCGGGCGAAGAAATGATCGTGCCCAACGAAAACTTCGTTACCGGCAGCGTCATGAACTACTCGCACACGGATACGGCAACGCTTGTAACTCTTAACGTTTCGTGCGCTTACGAAAGCAACGTCGACGAGGCACTGCGCATTCTCTCCGAATGCGTTCTTGCTCAGCCGCGCGTGTTGCACGATCCCGGTCACAAGCCCTGGTTTGCCGTAACCGAGTTTGCCGCAAGCGGCATCAATCTGCGCGCAGCATTCTGGATTGCCGATCCCCGCGACGGGACAGTGGTACTCAAGAGCAATATTTTCCGAGCCGTTCTCAAGGCATACAACGAGGCGGGCATTGAAATTCCTTACGACAAGCTCGAAGTGACGCTCAAAGGTACGGGGACAGCTGAAGAGGCTCCCGCGGCATAGCCGGGCAATCGACGGCATTCAGACGCAAAAAAGCGGCCCGAGTCGGCCGCTTTTTGCTGCATCTGAGGCACGATGATGACGTTTAGCCGAAACGACCGTTGACGTAGTCGCGGGTACGAACGTTGGCGGCGTTATTAAAGATCGTGTCTGTATCGTCGAACTCAATGAGCTTGCCCATGAAGAAGAACGCGGTCTTATCCGACACGCGGGCGGCCTGCTGCATGTTGTGAGTCACGATGACGATGCACAGGGACTGCTTGAGTTCCAGGATGCTTTCTTCCACGCGCTGCGTGGCAATCGGGTCCAGAGCGCTGCAGGGTTCGTCCATCAGGAGCACTTCGGGTTCCACGGCCAGGGCGCGGGCGATGCAAAGACGCTGCTGTTGGCCACCCGAAAGGCCCAGGGCACTCTCATTGAGGCGGTCCTTGACTTCTTCCCAAAGCGCGGCACGGCGCAGACTTTCTTCGACTTTTTCGGCCAGAATCGAACGGCTGCTGATGCCCGCAACGCGCAGGCCGTAGGCGACGTTTTCAAAGATGGACTTTGGAAACGGCGTGGGCTTCTGAAAGACCATGCCCACGCGCTGGCGCAACTGCACCACATCGTAGTTGGGAGCGTAGATGTCTTCTCCGTCCAGAAGAATCTTTCCTTTGAGCGTGGTGTCACAGATGAGTTCGTTCATGCGCGAGAGCGTGCGCAGGAAGGTCGACTTGCCGCAGCCCGAAGGACCGATCAGTGCGGTGACTTCGTGATTGCGGAATTCCAGGTTGATATCAAACAGCGTTTGGGTGTTTTCGTAGCTGAAATCGACGTGTTCGGCACGGATTTTGATTTCGTTTTTGGGTTCGGAAACGTTCATTTTTTTCAATTCGTATGGGCAGAAGAAATACGCAGAGGGCGGACGAGAGGTTGCACTCTGTCGAGGCGCGCGAAGCACTTTCTTTCTTGCGCGGCAGGCGGATCGTAGGCAGGAAACGTGACTGTTTGATTCGTTTTTGATGACAGTTTGATGACAAGGACAAAAAAGGTTTCGCTGTCATCAAATCGTCATAAAACGTTCGCTTGTTTGTCACAAACGACGTTCAGCATTGCGGTTCTGAAAAGCGCCGAAGAGAAAATTTTCGAAGGTTGGACTTCCGTCGACGTTGGGGCGCTGACAAATCAGGAAGTCAAAGCAGACCTTCACTCATTGAATTGCAATGAAGGAAAAAACGCAAATGTTCAAGAAACTCTGCCTTACCGCTGCGATGGTTGCCGCTGCGGCCACCTCTTTTGCCGGTGATCTGGTCATCAACGGTTCCACGACGGTTCTGCCTGTGGTTCAGAAGGCCACCGAAGCCTTTGCTAAGACCAATCCGGATGTGCACATCGCTCTTTCGGGCGGCGGTTCCGGCAACGGCGTCAAGGCACTGATTGACGGTCTCACCAACATCGCCATGAGTTCGCGCGATATCAAGGCGAGCGAAGTCAAGCTTGCCGAACAGCGCGGCGTCAAGCCCTATCGTACGGCCGTTGCAGTTGACGCCATCGTCCCGGTTGTCAACAACGCCAACACGGTGAAGGATCTTACGCAGGAACAACTCAAGGCCGTTTTCGAAGGCAAGATCCGCAACTGGAAGGAAGTCGGCGGCAAGGACGCCCCGATCGTTGTGGTGAGCCGCGACTCGAGCTCGGGCACGTTTGAAACTTGGGAATCCCTCGTGATGAAGGGTGCACGTGTGACCCCGCGCGCTCTGCTGCAGACCTCCAACGGCACGGTGGTGCAGACGGTGGCTAAGAACGTGAACGCCATTGGTTATATCGGCATCGGCTACCTCGACAAGCAGACCAAGCCTCTGACGCTCGGCGGCAAGGTCGCTACGGCTGAAGCCGCCAAGACCAAGGAATGGCCGCTTTCCCGCGAACTGTACTTCTTCACCAACGGTGCTCCGAATGGTGACGCCAAGGCCTTTACAGACTTCGTCGTGTCTCCTGCCGGCCAGAAGATTGTTCAGGAAACCGGGTTCGTTCCTCTGAAGTAATTTGGAAATGAACATCGTCTGCCGGCCTCGAACGTGCGGCAACAGCTCACCTGGAGTTGCCGCACGAAAGAAGCCGGCGGCTCATAAAGAGGCCCATAATGCGTTATGACTTTAGAGAAAAGGCTGTCGAAGGCGGATTAGCCGCTTTGGCCTTGCTCTCGCTTGCCGTGCTCGCAGGCATTGTGTTTTATCTGTTTCGTGAAGGCCTTCCGGTGTTTGCCAGCACCGGCTTTCTCGACTTCGTCTTCGGAACCGATTGGTATCCGGTCGGCGATCAGCCCGACTTTGAAATCGGTTCTCTGATTGCCGGTTCGCTTGCCGTGACCTTCCTGGCAAGCCTGTTTGCGGTTCCGCTCGGATTGATGACGGCCGCCTACCTCTCGGAAGTGGCTGCCAATACTACGCGCCGTATCATCAAGCCTTTTATTGAACTGCTTGCTGCGTTGCCCTCTGTCGTGATCGGCTTCATCGGCATGGTGCTCGTTGCGCCCTGGCTGCAGAACACGCTCGGCATCGCCACTGGTTTGAATCTTTTCAATGCGGCATTGATGCTCGCCTTCATGGCTGTTCCCACGATCTGCTCGATTGCGGAAGACGCTCTGCACGCCGTACCTCGTTCACTGAAGGACGCTTCGCTTGCGCTCGGTGCTACGCCCTGGGAAACGCTCAAGAACGTGACCTTCCCGTATGCACTCTCGGGCGTCGGTACCGCCGTGATGCTCGGCATGTCCCGCGCGCTCGGTGAAACGATGGTCGTATTGATGGTCGCCGGCGGTGCCGCCATTGTGCCCGAATCGATCTTTGACCCGATTCGTCCGATGCCCGCTTCGATTGCCGCCGAAATGGCAGAAGCTCCCTTTGGCAGTCCCCATTACCACGCTTTGTTTGCAACCGGCATTGCGCTTTTCGTGATGACCTTCATCTTCAACGCGATCGCCTTCCGCCTGGCGCAGAAGTACAAGACGCCCGCCGTGTGATGCATTTGAATTAAGGAAAAGCAAAAAATGAATCAGCAACAAAGCATTTGCAGTCAGGCTCGCGAAAAGACTCGCGCCCAGCGCGCGGCCACGCAGGTTTTCTCTTTCTTCACGTTGCGTGCGGCCGCCTTCGTCAATTGCGCTGCTCTCGTGATCGCCTGCGTCTTTCTGTTTGTCAACGGCATCGGCGCGCTCGACATTGAGTTCGTTCTCGATTCGCCGCGTGAAATGATGACTTCGGGCGGCGTGTTCCCGTGCCTTGTGGGTACGTTTCTGCTAGCCGCCGGCGCCATCGCTATTGCACTGCCCTTTGGCGTTGCCTGTGCTGTCTGGCTCAATGAATACGGTAAGCAAGGGCCGGTGGTCGATATCGTTCGTCTGTCGGTTGCCAACCTTGCCGGCGTTCCTTCGATTGTGTTCGGTCTGTTCGGTTTGGCCTTCTTCGTGACGGCCCTGGGCTTTAATGTGAGTCTGCTCTCCGGCATCCTCACACTGGCTGTTCTTACTCTGCCCGTGATCATCAACACAACCGAAGAAGCCCTCAAGCAGGTGCCCCGATCCTGGCGCGACGCGAGTCTTGCATTGGGCGCCACCAAGAGCCAGACGATCGGCCGCATCGTGCTGCCCTCGGCTCTGCCCGGCATTCTGACCGGTGCGATTCTGGCTGTGGCACGTGCCGCAGGCGAAACCAGCGCCGTGATGTTTACCGCCGCCGTTTTCTATACGCCGAAACTGCCTGAGAGCGTTTGGAGCTCGGTGATGGCGTTGCCCTACCACATGTACGTGCTTGCAACGGCCGGTACCGAAATCGAAAAGACTCGCCCGATGCAGTACGGTACGGGGCTGCTTTTGGTTGTCCTCGTGTTTGCCATGAACCTGATTGCCATCTTGATCCGCGACAAGATGCAGAAAAAGCGCCTGGCCTAATTCGACACAGACGCTTGACGTAAAGAACACCTGTTTGAGCACGGGTGCCCGGCCGGACGGAAGCTTTTATGGGCAGCTTCTGTCCGGCCACTTTTTTGGCTTTTAGGCGGGCATTTCTTCGCCGTAGGTCGCCTTGTAGCGATCGGCAATCTGCTCCTTGGTTGGAGCGTAGTTCTGAGCGCCTGTCTTTTCGACCTTGAACGAGCCCATGACGGAAGCCAGACGCAACGTCTGTTCCCAGCTCCAGCCCTTGGAAAGGCCGTAGAGCAGACCGCCGCGGTAGGCGTCACCCGCACCGACCGGGTCCACAGCGTTGGGCACGCGGCAGGCGGGAACCGTGATTTCCTTGCCTTCGGTCCAAACCGTTGATCCCTTTTCTCCGTAGGTGACGATCAGAGCCTTGACGAGATCAGCGATTTCGTCGGTGGTCAGAAGCGTGGCGCGCTTAATGAGTTCAAGCTCATAAGCCGAGGCGGCCAGATACGTGGTCTTGCTGATTAGTTCACGGATTTCGTCGCCAGAGAGAATCGAGATGGCCTGGCCGATGTCGAAGATCACCGGAATGTTGCGCGAGAAGCATTCGTTCATGCGCTGAATCACGGCTTCCTTGCCGTCGGGAGCAACGAGAGCCAAACCGATTTCGCCTTCAGGGAAAGCCGCTTCATGAGAGCGGGACATGGCACCCGGGTTAAACGTAGCAAGCTGCGAACCGGTCTTGTCGGTTGTTACAAAGCACTGAGCCGTAAAGACGTCGTTGAATTTGGCCACCGAGGTTTCGATTTCCAGCTGTTCGAAACGGTAAAGATAGTCGGAACCATCGGTACCCACGGCGCCGGTGACGACGGGATGGCCGCCGAGCAACTTGAGCGCATACGCGATGTTGGCGGCGCATCCGCCGTAGTTGCGCGTCATGGAGTCGGTGACGAAGGTGAGATTGATGTGGTCAAGACTTTCGCGTACGAGGTGATCGCTGAAGCGTCCGCCATAGGAAAGAATGTTGTCGTAAGCGATCGAGCCGCTGATCATGATGCGCATGATGAACCTCGTGATTTTTTAAGTTTTCAAATAAAAAGCAAAGGCGCGAAAAGGTGCGTCTGTATTGGATTTCACTGATTCTAGCAAGGCCTCTCAGCATTGCAGGTTTTTTCCCAGTGACAGCAAGGCATCGATAACGGAGAAACGACTTGTTTTTCAGGTGGCGTCGGCCGTCCGACGCAGACAAAGACAACAAAAGGCAACACGGTCGCGCGTGTTGCCTTTTGCAAACGGACTCTGCAAGACCGGACGGTCTATATCTCGAAACGCGTAATGTGTCAGGCGTGTCGCTGTCCTGCGATACAAACCCAGCCGTCTTCTTCTCTCCAAACGGAAAGTTCGACGTTCGGATCCGTCTTGCGGTACACCTCAATCACTTCCTCGGCCTGACGGGCCAGAACGCCCGAGAGCACGAGACGGCCGCCGGGCGCCACGCGGCCAAGCAGGGCCGGAGCGAGTACCTTGAGAGGGTTGGAAAGGATGTTGGCGACAACCAAGGAATAGCGATCGGCGGGCAAATCCCCCGGCAACACAAACTTGGCCGTCACTTCATTGTGTTCGGCGTTGAAGGCCGCGCTTTCAACGGCCTGCGGATCAATGTCGGTACCGGTGACGTTGGCTGCGCCGAGTTTGGCGGCGGCGATGGCGAGAATACCTGTGCCGCAGCCGTAGTCAAGGACCGTATCGGCGCTCGTGACGTGAGTATCGAGCCACTGCAGACAAAGATGCGTCGTCGGATGAGAGCCCGTACCGAAGGCCACGCCCGGATCGAGTCGGATATTGATGGCTTCGCTTGAGGGTGGCTCATGCCAGCTCGGAACGATCCAGAGTCGGTCGCTTACCTTTACCGGGGAGAACTGAGCCTGCGTGATGCGCACCCAGTCTTCGTCGGGTACCGTCGTATCGGACTTCACGACCGGTGTTTCGATGCCGAGCGCCTTAGCGGCGATGGCGGCGGCCTGAGAGGCGTCGAACGCATCGTCGGCAAGCACGGAAACGATGGAGCGGTTCCAGGCGAAAGTATCGGGTTCGGTGCCCGGTTCGCCGTAAAGCGGCTTCTCATCGGGGCTGCCAAGATCGGCATCCTCGATCGAAACGCTCATGGCGCCCGCATCCATCATCATGTCGGCGAAGTCTTCGGCCGAGCGCTCCAGACACAAAAATTTAATTTCACGCAGCATTTTTGATGTCCTTGTCTTTGTGCATTGCAACCCACTCGGCCATGCGCTCTTCCAAGTAATGGATGCTGGTGCCGCCTTGATTGAAGCGACTGTCGCTCATGATCAGACGGTGCAGATCGATGTTGGTGTTGATGCCTTCGACAAGAGTTTCCGAAAGAGCCACGCGCATGCGGGCCAGCGCTTCGTCACGCGTTTCACCGTAGGCGATGAGCTTGCCGATCATGCTGTCGTAGTACGGGGGCACCGTGTAGCCGGCGTAGACATGGCTGTCGAGACGGATGCCGGGACCGCCGGGCATATGCCAACGAGTCACCTTGCCGGGAGACGGACGGAAGGTAAAGCCGTCTTCGGCGTTGATGCGGCATTCGATGGCGGCGCCTTTAAGAACAATGTCGCGCTGCTTGAGGCGCAGACGTTCGCCTGCGGCGATGCGGATCTGTTCGGCGATGATGTCAACGCCCGTCACCCATTCGGTCACGGGGTGTTCAACTTGCACACGGGTGTTCATTTCGATGAAATAGAACTCGCCGTTTTCATACAGAAATTCGAACGTACCGGCGCCGCGATAGCCGATGCGGCGACAGGCTTCCGTGCAGCGTGCACCGAGTTTTTCGATGAGCTTGCGAGGAATGCCGGGGGCGGGAGACTCTTCCACAACCTTCTGATTACGGCGCTGCATGGAGCAGTCGCGTTCGCCCAGATAGATGGCGTTCTGGAAGTTGTCCGAGAGCACCTGAATTTCGATGTGGCGCGGATTTTCCAAGAACTTTTCCAGATAGACCTTGTCCGAGCCGAATGCGGCATTGGCCTCCGTCTTCGTCATGTTGACCGAGGTCAGCAGTGCGGCTTCGGTACGCACCACGCGCATGCCGCGACCGCCGCCGCCCGCGCTCGCCTTGATGAGCACGGGGTAGCCGACTTCGCGGGCAATGCGAAGAATTTCCTTCGGATCATCGGGCAGAGCACCGTCGCTGCCTGGAACGCAGGGAACGCCCGCATCGATCATCGCCTTTTTGGCGTTGACCTTGTCGCCCATCAGACGGATCGTGTCGCCGCGCGGACCGATGAAGGCAAAGCCGCTTTTCTCAACGCGATCGGCAAAGTCGGCGTTTTCCGACAGAAAGCCGTAACCGGGGTGAATGGCTTCAGCGTCCGTGACTTCGGCTGCAGAAATGATAGCCGGGATGTTGAGATAGCTTTGGGAGGACTGAGCCGGGCCGATGCAGACGCTTTCGTCGGCAAGGCGCACGTACATGGCATCAGCGTCGGCCGTCGAATGCACGACGACCGTCTTGATGCCCATGGCGCGGCAGGCCCGCTGAATGCGCAGGGCGATTTCCCCGCGATTTGCGATAAGTATTTTTCCGAACATGGTTCAGGCGTCAGAAGCAGGATTATCAAGCGATCACAAAAAGCGGTTGGCCGAATTCAACCGGCTGACCGTTTTCGACGAGGATTTCCTTGATGACGCCGTCGTATTCGGTTTCGATTTCGTTGAGAAGCTTCATGGCTTCGATGATGCAAACCGTGTCGCCGGCTTTGACCTTCTGGCCAACGTCGGCAAAGGGCTTGGCACCGGGGCTCGGTGCGCGATAGAACGTGCCGACCATAGGCGAATTGATGGTGCGGGTGTCTTCAGCGGCAACAGGAGCGGCGGCAGGTTCGGCTGCGACAGCCGGAGCGGCTGCGGGAGCTGCGGAGGCAACCACAGGCGTGGCAATCACGGCGGGAGCTGCTGCGGCCACGGGGGCGGCACCGACGCGGTTGACGATTTTGACGCGATCGTCGCCTTCGGTGATTTCGAGTTCGGCAACGCCGCTTTCGCTAACGAGATCAATCAGTGTTTTAAGTTTGCGAAGATCCATGATGTACGCTCTGGATAGATAAAACGGTGAGAAGCAGGAAGTTCGAAAATACAGTGCTTAAAGCGTTTCCTGCGGCAAACAAGCTCTGATTTAGTAGCCTATTTGCGGATTATGCGCCCAATTGCGCTTAATTCCTACTAGTTTTGGCGCATCTTGGGCTATCTTTTTGCCCAGGTTGGTACCGCATTGTAGATAGAAAAAGATCAAAGAAGCGAAAAATCATCCTCACGGATGATCCTTGGTTACGAATTTGCACGATTTTGGAGTACTTTTTGAAGATTTTCGGCGCTGATGCGTCCTTCGGCTTCCCAATCGGCCTGATATTCGTCCTTTTCGCCGCGAGCGGGGTTGCTGCGGGACAAATGGGGCTCCAGAACGTCAATGCGAATGGCTTCCATGGCACCCTGCCATGGGATGACAAACCCCATTGATTCGTTGGCGCGTGCAAAGGCGCTTGCCTGCGGGTCGAGCGCTTCGAGCTCATATCCCTCATCCATCAAGACAGCCAACAGAGACTTAACGTCGTCGGTAAAGACTTCCAGGCAGATCGGAGAGTCTTCCGTGGCCGCCCCGTTTAAAACTGAGCCGGTGAGGTAGGCTTCAAACCCCCGGAGGCTTTCGAGAACCGAAAGGGCAAGTTTGCGTTTGCAAAAAAGCGTTTGTGCGTGGCCTTCGGGATCAAAAAGCGCAAAATGCGCGCGCACGGCCGTTTCAATCTCATCGGAAGCGGGAAGTGCGTTGCCCGGAAGCGATCTCGGGCCTCCACACTCCTCAATGGCGCGGGATCGAGCGGCTGACCACGACATGCCTGAGTCGACGATGAGGGCGGCTATACGCTGAGCGAGTTCAACGCGTGTGCGCGAAGCCTCGTTGGCAAACTCAAAGACCATGTTATTTGGCGTATACGGGCGTGACGATGCAACGGGCCGGCGTCACATTGGTCTGCATGCTGAAGCGCACAGTGATTGAACGGTCAGCGGCAAGACTGGCCGGAGGCTGGTTGCTCAGATATTCGGCCGGCGTGAGCGTCTTGTGCATCAGCGTCGTGTCGGCATCGTCCACGAGTTCGATGTCAAGCGACGGAATGGCCTGCGGCATGTCCGAGCCGTTGATGAGAGTGATCTCCAACTGATAATTGCCCGATTCGTCGAGCGCACGCAGATTGGTCTTGCTCACCACAAAAGCCGAAATGTCCGAGAGGAAAAATCCCGGGCAGGGAACTTTGCCGCACACATTGTGAAAGATTGGCGTCGTTTGCGGAAACGCTGCGATGATCTTTTGATTGAAGATCACGGCAAGTGCGGCCGCAAGGATCATCAGCAGCAAAAAGGCGGTAAAGACGCTTGCAAAAGCGCCCGTTCGGGCACGAGGACGAGGTGCGGGATCCGTGAGCGTTTCGGCTACGCGGATTTTGTGGGCCTGGGTTGCTTGCGGCTTGTTCTTGGCCGGAATGATTCTGGCAAGCGCTGCGTTGGCCTTGCTCACCTGAAGCTCTTCGCCGGGCGTCATGCCGTGCAGACGCAACAGTTGATCGCTTGCGGCAGGCGTTTCGTTTTTCAGAGGAGCAGCCTGCGTCTGAGATTCGGCTACTGTTACCGACGGTTCGACCTGAGGCGCTTGTGTGCCTGCGGGTGCTGCGGCAGGAACGACTGCGTCCGGTTCTTCCGCAGTCTTTTCAGACGGCTTTGCGACGGCAGACTTCTCTTGTGATTGTTCGTTCACAAGATTGGCGGAAGGAAGTTCCGAGGGAGTCGGATCGGTCGGCTTTTGCTGAACAGCCGGAGTCGATTTCATTTCGACTGCGACGGGTTCGGCAGCGGAAGTCGGTGCAGGTTTTTCGCTTTCAACGGCGAAAACAGGGGCCGGCGGAAGATCAGGGAAGCGGTCCTGAGGAACTTCAAGCAGGTGACAGGTGGCATCGAAACTGTGCTGGCAGGCAGAACAGCGCACCGGGCCGCGCTCTGCAGTATCCCGGTCGGGAAGACGCCAGACAGCGCCGCAATACGGGCAACGAGTGACAAATGCCGTGGTCATATCAAAAAAACGAATGAACAGTAGAAATAAGTGTTGTTGAAGAGCGGTAAGTGCTCCGACGTCAAGCCGAACGATTGTACAGAAACTTGCCGACAAGCCTCGAAGCCTCGCTTTGAGATTCTTCCTTTCGGTCTCCTCAAAGAAAGGCTGCGGCAAAAGCTAAAATTCGAGACAGTGTTGCATCGTTGTCTTGGGACAGCGGTGCTTTTTTGGAAAGGCTTTCGTCTTTATGCACATTCATATTCTCGGTATCTGCGGTACCTTCATGGCCGGCGTTGCGCGTCTGGCCGCTGCCGCAGGCCACAAAGTGACTGGCAGCGACGCCAACGTCTACCCGCCGATGAGCGATCAGCTCAAGGATGCCGGCATGGAGCTTACCCAGGGGTACAACGCCGAAGATATCTCCATTGCTCCCGATCTGTGGGTGATCGGCAACGCCATCGGCCGCGGCAATCCGCTTCTGGAAGAAATTCTCGATCGTGGCTTGCCCTATACGTCGGGTCCCCAGTGGTTGAGCGAAAACGTACTCAGAGGTCGGCACGTGCTGGCCGTTGCGGGTACGCACGGAAAGACCACCACAAGTTCGATGCTCCTGCATATTCTTTCCAAGGCGGGTTTGGAGCCCGGCTGGCTGATCGGCGGAGTGCCGTTTGGCACGCACGCCTCGGCTGGCTTGGGAAAGAGCAAGTATTTCGTGATCGAAGCCGATGAATACGATACGGCCTTTTTCGACAAGCGCAGCAAGTTTGTGCACTATCGTCCGTCTACGGCGATTCTCAACAATCTCGAGTACGACCACGCCGACATCTTTGAAAATCTGGCTGCCATCGAAAAGCAGTTCCATCACTTGGTGCGCACCATTGCCCGCAATGGCCTTGTGATTGTCAATGCCAAGAGCGAAGCGCTCGACCGCGTGCTGGCCATGGGATGCTGGAGCCGAGTTGAAGAGTTCAATTCGACCTCGGGTTGGAGCGTGGACGACGATCGTGTCGTGCGTTTGGGCGCAACCGTTCAGGGCTCGTTGGCCGAGATGCCGGCCGCGGGCATGCACAACGCGCAAAATGCGCTGGCTGCCGTTGCCGCTGCGCATGACGTCGGTGTCGACCCCAAGCAGGCAATTGAAGCGCTCAAGAGCTTTGAGGGCGTGGCCCGTCGTCTGGAAGTTAAGGGCAAGCAAAACGGCGTGACGGTTATTGACGACTTTGCGCACCACCCAAGCGCTATCGAGGCTACGATTGCGGCCTTGCGTGGTAAAGTCGGGCGCGATGCACGCATTCTGGCGGTGTTTGAGCCGCGCAGCAACACCATGAAGTTGGGCACCATGAAGGATCGCCTGGCCGCAAGCCTCAAGGATGCCGATCGCGTTTTCTGCTACAAGGGTAAGGGTGTCAACTGGGATCCGGCCGGAGCGCTGCTTCCTTTAGGTGGCAAGGCCAGTACGTTTTCGGGTGAGATTGACGCCTTGGCCCAGTTGGTCGCAAGCGACGCCAAGCCCGGCGATACCGTCCTTTGCATGAGCAACGGAAGCTTCGGAGGCATTTGTGGACGAATCCTTGAGCATTTGAAGATAAACGGAGAAGCCCGTTGATGCAGACCGTTTTGTATCTGCATGGCTTTTTGTCGGGGCCCGGCTCGAAAAAGGCCTGCGTGCTGCGCGACTTGTGCGAAGCAGAGGGCGCAAACTATGTGGCGCCCGACCTTAATATGTCGCCCGAAGAAGCTGCCGCTCTGATTTGGTCGGAGTACGAGAAGGCGGCCGCCGTCGGAGCGGTGGCCGTGGCCGGTGCCAGTCTCGGTGGCTTTTATGCCGCATGGCTTGCCGGACGAACTGGCATCCGTGCCGCGCTCTTGAATCCGGCGGTCGAACCTTGGGATATCGTCAAGCTCTATAACGGTGAGTACAAATCGTTTACGGGCGACAAGATCGTGCGTGTGACGCCCGACTATGCCGATCAGCTGCGAGCTCTTGATGCCAAGCCCTTTGCCGATCCGGCACGCGTTCTCATGGTGCTTTGTACGGGAGACGAAGTGCTCGACTGGAGACGCGCCGCAAAGCGTTTTTCCGATGTGCAGAGCATTGTGATTGACGGTAGCGACCATCGGATCTCGTGTTTTGAAGAGTACGCGGTCGGCGTGCGTGACTTCCTGCTTGCCGGTTCCGACCGGTCCTGAATCAGACATAAGAACTTAAGAAAGCCAACTCGATGTATTTGTTTTTTGAAGAGGCCGGAGACTTCAAGGCCGGAACGGTTCTGAAAAAAGACGGAGCCAACTATCAAGTCGAACTTACGACGGGACGTCGCTGCAAGGTTAAGGCCAATCACGTTTTTTTCGAATTCGAATCTCCCTCGGCCGCGACCTTTTTAACCCAGGCGCAGGAAACTGCCGCTGAGATGGATCCCATGTTCCTGTGGGAGGTGGCTCCCGAAGAGGAATTCGGCTACGAATCGATTGCAGCTGATTACTTTTCTTCGGTGACGGCAGTGGAAAAGGGCGCCGCGCTGATTGCGCTGCACTCCAATCCGGTTTACTTTTACCGCAAGGGCCGGGGCAACTATAAAAAGGCTCCCGAAGATATCCTGCAGCGCGCGTTGCAGGCGGTCGAACGCAAGCGGCTCGAAGAAGAGCGCCGCAAGAATTTGTCCGCACAGATGATTGCCGGAGAATTGCCGCAGGAGATTGCCTGTCGCGTTTACGAACTGCTCCTGAGGCCCGACAAGAACAGCACGGAGTGGAAGGCGCTCAACGATGCCGCTAGCGAAGTTCGCATGAGTCCGCTACGCCTGATGATGAAGCTCGGCGCCGTGCCCGACGCCTTTACCTGGCATGTCGAGAGCTTCTATCGCACGAATTTCCCCAAGGGCAAGGGGTTTACTCAGGTTGCCAGTGAAGTGCCCGCGGCACCTGACGATCTTCCAGAGGCAGCCGTCGAGGCGTTTTCCGTTGACGATTCGTCGACCACGGAAATTGACGATGCGGCCAGCGTCACACACCTTGAAGGCGGCAAGAGCCGCATCGGTATTCACATCGCGGCGCCCGCACTGATCATGCCTCGCGGAAGCGTTGCCGACGAGTCGGCCCGCAGTCGCATGTCAACGGTCTATGCTCCTGGCATGAAGACGACGATGCTTCCGGAAAGCTGGATCGAACGCACCAGCCTTGACGAAGGCAAATGCGTGCCCTGTGTGTCGCTGTATGTGACGGTCGACGACGAAACGATGGCTGTTCAGGCCACCGAAACGCGCGTGGAGAAAATCACCGTCAAGCACAATCTGCGCTACGACCTGATTCATGAGAAAGTCACTGCTGAAGCGATCGAGGACGGTACGCTTGCGGTGCCTTGTGCTCACGAGATCGGATTTCTGTGGCGTTTTGCCAAGGCGCGGCTGGCAGAGCGAGAAGAGCGCCGCGGCCGTCCCGAGCCGACGGGTCGCATTGATTGGTACCTGGAACTTGAAGGCGAGGGCGAGAACCTGCGGATCATCCGAAAGGGACGCGCGCGCGGCGAACCGTTGGATTTGATGGTGGCCGAGCTGATGATTTTTGCCAACAGCACCTGGGGGCTGTGGCTTGAGGAATGCAAGACCGCAGGCATATACCGCAGTCAGCGCATGGGGCGTGTGCGCATGAGCACGAGTCCCGGTCCGCACGATGGTTTGGGTGTCGTGCGTTACGCCTGGTCGACTTCACCGTTGCGCCGATATGTGGACTTGGTTAACCAGCGGCAGATCATTTGTGCGGCGGCAGGAACGGCACCTGCTTACATGGGCAACGATTCGGACTTCTATACCATCGTGAGCCAGTTCGAGTCCGTTTATGAAATCTACGGCGAATTCCAACGCAAGATGGAGCGCTTCTGGTCGCTCAAGTGGATCGAGCAGGAAGGCTTGAAGGAAATCGAGGCCGTGGTGATCAAGGGCGATCTGGTTCGCGTGGAAGGATTGCCGTTGGTGCAGCGCATTCCCGGAATGCCGGAACTTGACCGCGGCAGAAAGGTGCTCTTGGGCGTTCTCGGTTTCGACTACATTGACGTGCTCTTTGAGGGCAAACTGCTGGCCGTTCTGGACGAAACCGATGAGGAAGCGCTTGAAGAAGGTGACGGACTTGAGCAAGAAAGCGAAGCTGTTGTAGAGCCGCAGGCCGCCGAGGCGGCCGAGCAGCATGCACAGGCAGCAGAACAGTCGGCCGAAACTGTCGGCGACGAGGCGTCAAGCGGTTAAAATCGAGGAAAGGACTCGTGATTTTCAGTTCTTATGAGATTGTCTACCTGCGGGAGGTTGTATGGATAAATATTTTGTGATCGGTCATCCGGTTAAGCACTCGCTGTCGCCAGAAATCCACAAGATGTTTGCCGCGCAGTTTGACATCGAGATGAGCTACGAGACTCGAGATTTCGAACCTGGCGGATTCATTGAGGGTATGGCGGTTCTTCGCCGCGAGGATTCTCCCAAGGGCGCTAACGTGACGCATCCCTTCAAGATGGACGCTTATCAGTACTGTGACGAGGTGACGCCGCGTGCGCGCAAATGCGAAGCGGTCAACACGCTCATTTTCGACGGTAATCGTGTTCTGGGCGACACCACCGACGGCAAGGGTTTTGTGAACGACGTGACGCAGCGTTGCGGCGCTTCCTTGACCGGTGCTCGTGTGCTTATCCTGGGGGCTGGCGGTGCCGGCCGCGGTTTGGCGGCAGCTCTTCAGGAAGAAGGGTGTGCTCGCATCTATATCGCCAACCGTACTCCTGAGAGAGCGCACTCCGCCGGTGCGGCGCTCGGCTGTGCATCGGGCAGTTTCGTGGATTTGATCAGCGAGAAATTCGACATCATTGTCAATGCGACGAGTGCCGCATTCTCCGGGGCGGCCCCGGCTGTTCCCAATTGCGTCTTCTCCGAATGCTCGCTTGCGGTGGACTTGACGTACGCAGCTTTGCCGACGCCCTTCATGCAATTGGCAAAAGAGTCCGGCACTGTTCGTGTGGAAGACGGTTTGGGCATGTTGGTGGCGCAAGCTGCAGAAAGCTTCGCACTTTGGACGGGCCGCATGCCGGACACCAAGCCTGTGTACGAAAAAGTGCGTGCGGCATTCGATGCCAGCGTAGCGCTCTAATTTGCACATTTTTGGTGTGATTCCAGCGGCGGGTTTTCTCATGAAGGCTCGCCGTTGTTTTGTTGCGGCATTAGAAAGTTCAGTCTGCAGCTCGACAAGTAACCGGCTCGTCAGACAGTGGATCAGACAGTTTGCGATTCCGGGCGAACAGTTTGGTGTCAAATTTTCATTATCGGCAAAAGAATGACAGCTGAGATTGAAGTTGTTGAGGCGATTCGCCATATGCGACGAATCGGCAAGGATTATCAGCACTACGAAGTCAAAGAAGCCGTCGGCGGATTGCCTAAGAGTTTGCCGTAGAGCATCTCATCGTTTGCCAATATGCACGGCGGACTTATTGTTCTGGGGCTTTCCGAAAAAGCAGAATTGTCGTCCGGCTGTTGGTTTTGATGCCGAAAAAACCTACGCTCAGATGCAGTCGATCGGTGACAAGATGACGCCGGTCATTCAGACGGAGACCGAAATCTTTGTATTGAAACCCAGCCGATCGTCGTTGCACGTATCCGGGAACTTTTGAGAAATCAGAAACTCTGCTACAGCTCTGCGCGCGGACAATACGAAGGAGTCTTTATTCGCTCAGACGATGGCGATCGCCATCTGACACCGACAGCTTGTGTTTTTGCCCAAGTTTTGATCAAGAAGAGGCGGCGGCTCCCCATCTCGGCGTACAATGCCGCCCGTAAGCTTTTTTCAAGATGCGCCGACTGTCTGACCGTGCAGGCGGCGTTGCGCCCATACTGTTTAAGCGCTTGCGGTCATTGATTCAAGAAGGCACGCCTTTCGAACTTCCCCTCAACCACTTTTCGCGGCATCCGCAGGGAGAAACGCAGTGACAGAGCCCGACGACAAAAAAGAAGAGCTCTTGGCAACAGAAGACGATCTCCTGTCGCGCGATCCGGAAGTGGCCAATCGCGCCTTGGAGCGCATCTCCCAAATCTTCGAAGATCAGGAAGACAGAGGCAAGGTCTCGGGCAACGATCCCGAGGAACCGGATGCCGCTGCGCTTGATCTGACAGCCGAGACTGAACTTACCGATGTTCTGAGCGATCTGCATCCGGCTGACATTGCTTACATTCTCGAAGCATTGCCGCCGGAACAGCGTCTGGCGGTGTGGAACCTCGTGCGTCATGAGCACGAAGGTGACGTTCTGGTCGAGGTGAGCGAAGGCGTTCGTGAAACCCTGATCGACTCGATGGACCGCGAGGAGCTCGTCGATGCCGTCGAAGGGCTTGATACGGACGAGATTGCCGACTTGGTTGACGATCTGCCGCCGGATGTGGTGGCCGAGGTTCAGGAAGGCTTGTCGCATGAAGAGCGTGCGCAGTTGCGCGCGGCGATGAGCTATCCGGAAGACAGCGTTGGCGCGCGCATGGACTTTGAGATGATCTCAATTCGACAGGACGTGTCGCTTGAGATCGTGCTGAAGTTTTTGCGTCGCTTCGAGTCTTTGCCCGATCACACCGATCAGCTGTTTGTTGTTGATCGCCAGGGGAAATTCTTGGGCGCGTTGCCGGTGGCGCAGATTCTGGTGCATGAACCGACTCGCTCGGTGTCTTCTCTGATGCAGTCCGACATCCTGACGCTTAACCCGTTGGATGATGCGAGCGATGCGGCGCAGGCCTTCGAACGCTACGACTTGGTGAGTTCGCCCGTGGTGGACGAAGCCGGACGTTTGGTGGGCCGATTGACCGTTAACGAAGTCGTTGATGTGATTCGCGAGGAAAGTGCCGAAGATGCGTATGCGGCCGTCGGTCTGGACGAAGAACAGGATATTTTCGGAAGTGTCTGGGATTCGGCCAAAAGTCGCTGGGTGTGGCTCGGCGTCAATCTGTGCACGGCTTTTTTTGCCTCACGCGTGATCAGCGCCTTTGATGGGACGATTTCCAAGGTGGTGGCACTAGCGGCGCTTATGCCGGTGGTTGCGGGCATGGCCGGCAATTCGGGCAATCAGACGCTGACGCTTCTGGTGCGTTCCATGGCTATGGGTCAAGTGACGGACGCCAACACAGGCCGACTGTTGAGAAAAGAGTTGTTGGTGGCGTTGTTGAACGGTCTTGTGTGGGGCGTTATTGCGGGGCTTTGCGTCTGGGGGCTGTACCACGACAGCGCGCAGGGCATGATGCTCGGCGGAGTGATGGCCTTGGCGATGCTACTTAATATTGTGCTGGGCGCGGCTATGGGTTTGGCTGTTCCGTTGGTGCTTAAGGCACTCAACAAAGACCCGGCGATGGGCGGGTCCGTTTTGTTGACGTTTATGACGGACTCGGGAGGCTTTTTGATTTTTCTGGGACTCGCCTCGGTGTTTTTCCGTTGAGCGTGTGCCATAGTGTCTTTTGACGACAACACGTTTTGCAAAGAACTGTCAGCAGTTGTAGTGTCTTGCTTTCGGGCGCATCAACTTGCCACAGAAACGCTGTCCAAAATGCCGCAGACGCGGTAAAGTCACAATAAGAAACCGGGATTGGACAACCGTTACCTCGAACGTTCTGAGGCAACGAGAACATGAGAAAAAAGATGAACAAGAAAATTGCAGCATGTGGCGCGCTTTCTGCCGCACTCTTGCTTGCGGGCTGCGCCAACGACGGCACGGCGTACCGCTCGGACGTTTATTGGGCCGGCCAGGTCAACCAGGCTCAGGAAGTGAAGACGGTGCAGATCATCGCCGTGATGCCCGCGCGTATTACCGTCGACAACCGACGTGATCGAAATGACTCGGCCACAATGGGTACGATTCTCGGTGCCTTGGCCGGTGCCGCGGTGGGTGCAGTAGTAAGCGATTCGCCCGACGCCGTGGTGGCGGGCACAGTGGGCGGTGCCGCGCTCGGCAATGTGGCCGGCAAGGGCATGAGCGGGCGTTCGGAAAACTTTGTCGAGGGCGTTCAGATTACTTTCCGCTACGACAACAAGATCTTCAATTCCGCCCAGGTAGGACGCGTGTGCGAATACAAGACGGGCACGGCCATCATGGTCTCTCCGGCTCCTAACGAAACGCGCATTCAGCCCAACAACCCCTACGGGTGCGGGACATCCAAGTAACTTTTTCGGGTGAGCAAAATGAAAAAGATTCTGCTTACGGCCTCCTTGGCAGCCGCCTGTTCCATGAGCTGGGCCCAGATCGGGGAAGTGCCGCCCGACTACCCTGCGCAGGCCGCGCAGTATCCGACCAACCCGGTGGACGCACAGATCGAAGCCGTGCGCCGCAACTATGAGGACGTCAAGGCGCGTGCGCAGTTGCGGCTTGATGCCGAACGTCGAGCCAAGGAAGAGCGCGAAGCCGCTCAGGCCAAGGCTCAGGCACGTGAAAAGGCTCGCGCACGAGCAGCCGCTGAGGCTCGTGCCAAGGAAGCGGCCCGCAAAGCTGCCAAACAGGAAAAGTTCCAGGATGAGGAGCGTGAGCTTGAGCTCGAAATGAAGCGTCTGGACGTGCGCTCCAAGAGAAGCGACATCGAGACGAAGGAAGCGATCAATCGAGAGAAGGCACGCCGCGCCAACGAAATTGTCGAGCGTATGCTGGAGTCCGATACGCCAGCCAAAACGCAGGAGCGCTCTTACTGAAAAGAGCGCTCGCGAAACTGAGTTGCTAAAAACCTATTCCCCGAAGAGTTTTCTAAGCTCGTCGGGGATTCCCTTTTTGGTGGGTTTCTTGGTTTCTGCGAGTGCCTTTGCCGAGAGCTCGGTTGCCGAATACTCTTCTTCGATGACGTCGCGGTAGTAGCTCAGGGGCTCGGCGGAACATAAAAACCGCTCGGCGACCTCGCTGCCGATGCCTTCGTAACGCAGCACGCGTTTGGTGTCGAACTCAATGTCCAGAGTTCGAGTGACCGGATCGTAGCCGGCAGAGACAATGCCTCCGCGATGAATAGGCTTTCTTCGCATGGATTTCTCCGGATGACTGCGGCACTAATGCCTCTTTCGATTATAGGGCCGCAGCCTCGCTACAATGCCTGGACATTCCCTTAGATCCCATCAAAGAATTCTGAAAAACAAATGGCCGATACCACTACGCAACCGGACGCCCGCATCGCCAAGCTCGAGGAGCTATTTGCTTCGTTGCCCGGCCTGGGGCCGCGCTCGGCCGCTCGTTTGGTGTCGGAGCTTCTGACGACGCGGCGCGCAGAGGCGCAAGCGATCAAAGACGGACTGCAGGAGGCTCTGGCCCGCGTGCATCACTGTCCTCGTTGCCATACGCTGACGACGGAGCCGTTGTGCAACTTCTGTTCAGACAACACGCGCGACAACACGCACTTGTGCGTTGTGGAAAGTGTAGCTGATCAAAAGGCACTCGAAGCGAGTCTTTCTTACCAAGGGGGCTATTTCGTGTTGATGGGACGCATCAATCCGCTGGAAGGGACGGATCCCGAACGGCTCGGTTTGCCGATGCTTCTGCAGCGCATTCATCAGGATCGAGTGAGCGAATTGATTCTGGCAACGAGCTATACGCCCGAAGGCGACGTGACGGCGCACATGATTGCAGGCATCGTCAGAAAACACTTTCCCGAAGTGCGAGTGACACGTCTTTCGAAGGGACTGCCCACCGGAGTTGAACTCGAATACGCTGATGTAGCCAGCATTGCCTCGGCGGTGTTCTCTCGGCGCTGACATTTGTCAATCTTTCTTCAGATATTGAAACGCAAGCAAAAATCGCTCGTCTCGGTACGCGCTAAAGTACAAAAATATTGCTTCAAGGCAAAGGTTTTTGTGGTTTTAAGCGGTTGCGGGAAATGCTCGAAGCGGTTTTGCATTCGGCCGAAGCGGTTCTTGTTCTCTTTTCCATCGCGTTCGTCGGTTTTGAGACGTCGCGTCGCGGTTGGTACAACGAAGACAGCCGCCGCCTGATGGCGCGGCTCGTGAATTTGTGTCTGCCGCTTTTTCTCTTTTACAACGTCACGTCCAAATTCACGCACGAGGATCTCATCAATGTGCTACAGGTCGCGGGGCTGCCCTTTCTGACGGTCGGCTTCAACTGGCTTGTGTCCCTGGCCATTGTGAAGATGGGGTGGGTGAGAAAGGAGATTGCGGGGGCTTTTATTGCCTGTTTTACGGGTGCCACCGTGACGTTTCTGGGCATCCCGGTGATTTCGATCATGTTCGGGGAAGCGGCCATCGGCTACCTGCTTGTCTACTTCTTTGCCAACGTGATCTTTATCTGGACGATCGGCCTATACGGCATTCAGCTCGACGGCGTGCATCGTGCCGGCCGCGCCCAACCTCGGCTATTTTCCAAGCGCAGCATCAAGATGTTCTTCCAGCCTCCGCTGCAGGGCTTTCTGTTGGGGGTGCTCTTTGTGGTGTTCGCGTTGCCCGTGCCCGATCCCATCGCGATGATCACGCGTGATCTGGGGCGAGTCACTTCGCCTCTGGCGTTGGTGTTCATCGGCATGACCATTCAGCACATCGGTTTTGAAAAAATCAAACACATTCCCAAGGAAGTCTGGTTGATCCTTTTTTCCTGCTTCGTGCTGCGTCCGGTTGTGATGTATTTCGCCACCGGTTGGGTCGATATGTCGAGCGAAGCACGTCAGGTCTTTATCGTTTCTTCGAGCATGCCCGTGTCGTCCGTTATCGGCGTGCTGGCGAAAAACTATGGCGCCGATGAAGAGTTCTGCTCGGAAGCCATCGGCATCTCGACGTTGGCGCTTCTCGTTGCGTTGCCTTTGGTTCTGACCTTTGCCCGTTTGGTGTAGCAAAAAGCCGCCGGAAAGTCATTTTTTGCGTTTCAGCGGCCTTCAGCAGCGACGGCAGCGTTGTGACAACGCCGCCGTTGGCAGAGATCACTTCAGGATCGACGGGATGATGTGTGTCCAGACTTCCAGGGCCGGATCAAGATCCGATTCCTTGATGTCGAACGTAGCGGTGTGATGACCCGACGGACGATCCGAACCCCACAGGAAGAAAGCGGCCTTGCCGCCGTGCGCCTGCACGCGGCGCGCGAGGATCGTAGCGTCTTCGCTGCCGCCGAAGTTCAGGGCCTTGTCAACGACAGTGATGCCCGGAGTGGCGCGGCCGGCGGCGTTGAGAATGTCCACGAGTTCCTGATCAGCCGTCAGGTCGACGGCTTCCCCCATCTTGCGCATTTCGTACGTCACGCCGAAGCCCAATGCAACGCCTTTGCAGATGTTGGTGACTTGATCAACCATGTACTGGTTGATTTCGCCCGTTTCTCCGCGCACTTCAAGCTTCATGACTGCCTTGCTCGGGATGACGTTTCGGCCTTCGCCTGCGATGAGCTGGCCGACATTGATGCGGGTCATGCCGCCCGAGTGGCGCGAGATGCCCATCATCTGAACGGTGGCGTTGGCAGCGGCAGCAAGCGCGTTACGGCCGTCCTGCGGGCAGGCGCCGGCATGAGCGGGCTTGCCGTGGAAGGTGACGTCGAGCTTGGTGGTGCAGAGGTAGCCGTAGAGGTTCGTGGCGATTTCGCCTGACTTGGCGCTCATGGCTACATGAGAGCCGAGGAAATAGTCGCAGTCGTCGAGAACGCCGCTAGCGGCCATGCCAGCAGCACCGCGCACGCCTTCTTCAGCGGGCTGGAAGAGAATCTTGATCTTGCCCGAAAGCTTGTCCTTATTATCCATCACCCAGTGAGCGACCGCGAGGCCCATCGACATATGAGCGTCGTGACCGCAGGCGTGCATGAAGCCCGGATTCTTGGAAATGAAGCCTTCTTTGGCGGGTACGTGTGTCTCATCCGTGCATTCGGTTACCGGCACACAGTCAATGTCAAAGCGAATGGCCAAAGTGGGACCGGGACGACCGGTATCAAGCACGGCTACGCACCCCGTGAGTTCTTCCATTTCGGCAAGGAGTTCTTCGCTCACGCCGTTGCGGCGGGCGCGTTCCAGACCGGCTTTGACGACGGATTCTTCACGGCCGAGGCAGGCTTCGGGGTCGATCACTTTGCGGCCCAGCAATACGTCGTAGCCGTAGCCGCGAAGCGTGGTGACGAGAAAGGCCGTCGTGGTGAATTCCGACCAGCCCTCCTCGGGGTTCTGGTGTAGCTGACGGCGAATGTTGATCAATTGATCGTGATAAGCACTGAGCATGTCGACTCGCTCCTTTTCAAACAAAAACGCACGCACACAAAGTCTTCCGGCAACCGGCGAGCAAGCGCGGTGCCGAATTGAGATGTAACAATGCACGAGCGCGGTCTGAGGTCAGACGAGGCCGCACTCTGTACGAAAGAATGATAGGCCTTCGATCGGTTGCGGAACCGATGAAAGGTTTGAAAAGGAAAATACCTCAAAAGGGGAAAAGGAGAAGACGCTTTTATCGCGAAGATTCGCATTAAGTCAAAAATTCAGGGGACCTTTTCAACTGCCGCGGCGTTTTTCGAATAATAATAAAGAGGTAATCATGTCGGCTTGTGCCCTCAGGTGCTCGGGGTGTTTTGTCGCCCGTCAGAGGGGCAAAGACATGGTACTGACCAAAGGAAGGAAGTCGCATTATGGCTGGGGATCTGCAGCGAGACGGCGTGAAATTCTGCCGCTCTATTTTTGATACGGTTCGCAAAATGAGCGCCGATGGTTTGGGTGTAACCCGACAGGGGTATTCCACAACCGAAACGGAAGTGCTTGACTATCTCAAGATGATCGGGCAGGAACTCGGCCTGGAGATCAACACGGACTTGGCAGGCAACGTTTGGATGTGCCTGCCGGGCAAAAACCGCGATTTGCCCGCCTTCGTTGCGGGCAGTCATGCCGACAGCGTTCCGCAGGGTGGCAATTACGACGGATTGGCGGGTATCACCGCTGCTTTGGCCGTGGCTTGGTGGATGCGCCGCACGGGGTTTGTGCCCGAACGCGACTACATGATCCTGATGATGCGCTGCGAAGAGTCGAGTTTCTTCGGTAAGGCTTATGTGGGCTCACTGGCGCTCACCGGCAAGCTCACGCTTGCCGATACGGCTCTCAAGCACCGCACACAGCCCACGACACTCGGCGAATGCATCTCGGCCTGCGGTTTCGTACCGGCAGACATCACGGCGGGTCGTCCTTTGGTCGAGCTTGAAAAGATTGCGGCATTCATTGAGCTTCACATCGAGCAGGGGCCGACACTTGACAGTTCGGAATCCGAGCGCGTTGGCATCGTTACGGGTATCCGCGGCAACGTGCGCCACAAGAAGGTGGTTTGTCTGGGACAGACCGCGCATTCGGGCGCAGTCGACAAGCCTTATCGACACGACGCCGTGATGGCGACGGCCGAGCTTCTCACGCGTATGGACAAGCACTGGGACGAGTGGCTTGCCAAGGGCGAAGACCTTGTCTTTACCGTAGGCGTTTTGAAAACCTCGGAAACCTCGGCAATCTCCGTGATTCCGGGTGAGACGACCTTTACGGTCGACATGCGCAGTCTTTCGATCGATACGTGCGAGCGCTTCCATGAGTTGCTCCTGAAGGAAGCCGATGCCGTTGCCAAGGAGCGCGGCGTGAAGTTTGAGTTCGACCGCAAAATTGTGACGGATGCGGCCAAGGTGGATGCGGCGCTCTCCGACCGGATCGAGGCGGCGGCAAAGGTGGCGGGCATTCCGGTGCGTCGACTCGCGAGCGGTGCCGGTCACGATGCTGCCGTCATCGGCAATAGCGGTGTGCCTGTGGCCATGATTTTCGTTGCCAATCAGAACGGCTCGCACAACCCGTATGAAGCCATGAAAATTGAAGACTTCATGAAGGGTGTCAACGTGCTTTGGCACACGGTGCGCGACTACGACGCGTAAAGGTCTTGCGACGGAACGCGGAGGCGCGAGACGCTTCCGAAACGTTAGAAATAAAAAATGACAACAACTGATCTTAACGACGGACAGCCCGCGCGAATTTTAATTTTTGACCAGTGTCCGCTTTTTGCAAGGGCTTTGAGCGAACTGATCGGCGAACAGGTACCGGGCTCGGTGCGTCGCATCACGCACAACGCCAACGATGCGCTCGAAGAGGCGCGAAATGAGCATCCGGATCTGGTCTTTATCGATCTTGACGGCGGCGACATTGGTGTGACGTTGCTCAAAGACATCAAACTTCTTGAAAACGCGCCGCGTTGCGTGATGCTCATCACCGACGGCACGCAGCCATCCTTGATGGCGGCCATTCGTTTGCAGGCCGACGGCTTCATCACCAAGCGACTGTCGGTGCAACAGCTTGCCGCTCAGGTGCACCTGGCTGCCGGAGGCGAAATGGTGATCAGCGACTCGCTGACCGCAGCATTGGCGGTGTCGCTACGCAATGTGCCCGTGGCTGACGATTCGCGTGACATCTCTCGCCTGAGTCCGCGTGAGGTGGACGTGCTCTATTGCATCGCCAACGGCATGAGCAACCGTCAGATCTCCGAGCATCTGAAGATTTCGGATGGCACCGTGAAGGTGCACGTCAAGCATGTGCTCAAAAAGCTTGGTTTTGCAACACGTGTGGAAGCGGCGCTGTGGGCGAGCGAATCCGGCCACAAGGGGTCGATTGCTCAGACGTATTCGCGCTGAGGCAAATCAAACCGAGAAAAGGTCGGCCATTGGCGCGGTCTGCGCCGAGGCGATTCGGCCGAAGTGCCGATAGGCGGTTTGCGTGACAATACGTCCGCGAGGCGTGCGTTGTACCAGACCTTGCTGAATAAGGTAGGGCTCGACCACATCTTCGAGCGTTTCGCGGTCTTCGCCGACGGCGCTAGCCAGGTTGTCGATGCCCACCGGGCCGCCCGCAAACTTATCCATGATGGTCAGCAAAAAACGTTGATCCACGAAGTCCAGGCCCATGGCATCGACTTCGAGCATACGCAGTGCCGCGTCGGCTACCTCGGCCGTGATGACGCCGTCATGGCGCACCTGTGCAAAGTCGCGCACGCGACGCAACAGACGATTGGCTACGCGGGGCGTGCCGCGGGAGCGACGGGCAATTTCAAATGCGCCCGCTTTTTCGATGGGAACATTTAAGAGGTTGGCCGATCGCGAGATGATGCGGGCCAAATCGTCCGTGTCGTAAAACTGCAATTGGTTGACGATGCCAAAGCGAGCGCGCAGAGGATTGGTCAAGGAGCCTGCGCGAGTCGTGGCGCCGATCAGCGTAAAGGGCGGCAAGTCAAGTTTGATGGAGCGCGCCGCGGGACCTTCTCCGATCATGATGTCGATTTGGTAGTCCTCAAGTGCCGGGTAAAGGATTTCTTCGACCACGGGACTCAGACGATGAATTTCGTCGATGAAGAGAACATCGTTTTTCTCAAGGTTGGTCAGAAGCGCCGCCAGGTCACCCGGACGCTCAAGAACTGGGCCGGAAGTCTGGCGCAGGTTGACGCCCATTTCGTTGGCTACGATGTGAGCCAGCGTCGTTTTGCCCAGGCCCGGAGGCCCGAACACCAACAGATGGTCAAGCGGCTCGCCGCGCTGCTTGGCGGCGGCAATGAAGATTTCGAGCTGTTCGCGCACCGCCTTTTGGCCAACGTAATCGGCCAGTCTTACCGGGCGAAGGGCGCGGTCGATGCTTTCTTCATTAGGGCTTGTTGCTTCCGTGGAGACGACGCGTTCGACGTTTTGCATGAGAAAAATTTTCTACCGTTCGAAAAATTAGTGTGCCATGGATTTTAGGGCTTCGCGGATGCCAGCGGAAACACTGACGTCCGGGGCGAGCCTCTTGGCCGCGGCTGTGGCTTCTCGATCCGAATAACCCAGAGCAACCAGGGCGGCAACCACGTCGGCGCGGTTGTCTCCCGGGGCCGCCGCCAGTGTCACACCATCCAGATCGGCGCAGATCTTGCCTTTAAGTTCCAAAACAAGACGCTCGGCCGTCTTTTTACCGATGCCGGGCACTCGCGTCAAAAGCGAGCTTTCCTGCTTGGCGACGGCTTGAGCCAGAGCATCGACCGTCATGCCGGAAAGAACGGCCAGAGCAGTGCGGGCGCCGATGCCGGAAATTTTGATGAGCTGTCGGAAAGCGGCGCGCTCCTTTGCCGTGCCGAAACCGTAGAGCAGTTGGGCATCTTCGCGCACGATGAAATGCGTTAGCAGCGTGATTTCCTGTCCGACGTCCGGAAGGTTGTAGAAGGTGGACATCGGAACGTTGATTTCATAGCCGACGCCGTGGACGTCGACCAGAATTTCCGGAGGATTTTTTTCAAGAAGCGTGCCGCGAATGCGTCCGATCATGATTGATTCCTGATTTTGTTGTTGACGAGTTGAGCCCAGGCGTTGCGCTTTGATTTTTTCGATGTCATCGTGCGATTGCCGGTGCGTGAAGGAACGGCGGCCATCGCTTGAACCTGAGTCAGTTGCATGGCGTGTGCGTGCGTAACGGCACAGGCTAGGGCGTCGGCGGCATCAGCCTGAATGTCGCCGGAAAGCTTCAAAAGGGTTGAGACCATCACTTGTACCTGAGTCTTGGTGGCTCGACCGGTGCCGACAATCGAATTTTTGATTTCGGACGGTGAAAATTCCGCTACCGCAAGACCGTGGTGTGCCGCACAAGCTAGCGCGGCACCGCGGGCTTGGCCGAGCAATAGCGTGGATCGCGGATTGATGTTGACGAACACCTGCTCGGCGGCAGCACAATCGGGATTGGTTTCTGCAATGACTGCAGAGAGTTCTCGGAAAATGGTGCCCAGGCGTTTGCTTAGTGTTCCGGTGGGCACATGAATGCATCCGGCAGTGACGAATGTCAGGCGACTGCCGTCAGCGTCAATGACTCCGAAGCCTGTGCGATTGAGGCCTGGGTCGATGCCGAGAATGCGTTTCTTGCTCATGCCGTTTGATGCCTGGATAGGATGGAAAGAGGCTGGATTTTACGCGATGCCAGTATTGCCCGATTGGGCGACGCTTGCAAATTTTATAGATGTCTGTAAAATCCCGATTCTCTTCGTGAGAAGAGATTGAAAATTCAGCGCGCGGTTGGCTCAGTGGTAGAGCATCGCCTTCACACGGCGGGGGTCACTGGTTCGAATCCAGTACCGCGCACCACGTCTAGTTTTCATAGCCTATCGTAAGCTATCGCAGAGTACCGCGAAATCCTAATGAAATCAGGGGATTCGCGGTTTTTTGTTGCCTTTTTCGTGCCGTTACCTATCGCCAACTATCGCCTCCAGTCGCGTAGTTATGTGTATTCTTTTATGTACACTCGGAGGCTCCAAAATTGGCCGAGTGTACACAAAACGCGGTTTTACCCCTGAAAAAGGCTTTAAAAACAATGCCTAAGCGTGTGCGCACTTTTACGCTGAATGAAATCAAGAGCAAACTAGCCGAAATTGCGGCGGTAGGAAAGCCCGTCACATTCGCCGTTGGCGGTGTTTCTGGGCTTTGTATCGAATGGCTCAACGAGAATAGTTGCCGTTGGATACTGCGGTACAGGAAAGACGGTAAGGCTTGCCGTCTGATGCTTGGAGCCTACGCAACGCTGACGCTCAAAGAGGCGCGCACGAAAGCGACTGAAATACTCGAAAACGGCGGAGAGCGTCCAAGCGTCCCCAGCGCACAAGTAGAAACGCGGCCAACGGTTGCGGAGCTGTGGCCTCAATTCGTGGCCGCCATGATTACGGCGGGTGAGTGGAAAGACTCCCGGGCGCAGTCCGTGAAAATGAATTTTGGCGTTAAGCACGTGTTCCCGTATGTCGGCGGGCTTGACCCCGAACAAATCACGTATCAGCACGTTGCCGCCATGCTTAACGCGGCAGTATCGAAATCAGGGCAGGACAAGAGTCTGACCATTCTCCGGCAATTCCTGCAATGGTGTTTGCCTCGCGGGTATCGAACCAATGAACACTTACCAACGGACAGGGGCGTTTTGAAAACGCTGTGTGCCGACATGAGCGAGACGGGCGGCAATATGCCCGCGCTGGCGTGGCAGGACGTGCCGCGCTTTGTGGCGGCCTTGACCGAGGGAGGGTTGCAGAGCATCGGGAGCGCGGCTTTGCTTTTCAAGATTCTTACCGCCTCGCGTTCGGAGCCGATACATAAGGCCGACTGGCGAGAGGTGTCCGCCGACTTGTCGCAATGGGTTTGCCCGGCGGAGCACATGAAAGTCAAGCGCAACAAAGACGGGAGCCGAGCCGTCGACCATGTAGTGCCGTTGAGTGCGCAGGCGCGTGCGGTGCTGTTGCTTGTCCGAAGCCTAGGGCGTGAGTCCGGGTTGATTTTTGGCATGGGGGAACGCCAAAAGGAAATGAGCAACAACACCATGAGCAAACGAATCAAAGACTTGACGCGGCAAGCTGAACGGCGGGGCGAAGCCGGATTTAGAGACAAGGTAACGGGCGAGGTGGTTTGCCCGCACGGGTTTAGATCGTCTTTCCAAACATGGGCGGTCGAAAACGGGAAAGACTTTCATGTGTCCGACTACTGTTTGGCGCACGCCGACAAGCGCGACAAATATCAGGGCGCATATATGCGGGCGTCAATGCTCCCCCAGCGACAAGAGCTGTTGCAGGCGTGGGCAGACTACTGCCTGAGCCAATGCCCGGCTGATTGGTGTAAGTGGTAGCCAAGGGCGGCATCTTCGGGTGCCGCCTTTTTCATGGGCGCGGCGCGTAGCGCTGGCGGCTGGCGTGAGTCAATTTGCTTGCAGGATGCGCCCACAGGGTGCCGACAAAGGCGTGCTGATTCGGCGGTTTGCCTTGTGGCGTAAGGCTTTCGGGGGTGCCGGATTTGCTTGCATGGATTTGCAGAGGTGGCGTTTGGCAAAGAGTTTCTTATCCAGTCCGCGCGTGCGTATGCGCGTGCGCGCGCGTGAGTGCATGTACAAAAAATGTGGTGCAGTTGGTGCAGAATCGCTGAAAGCCCTGTAAATCGAGGGAAAGAGGCGTGATAAAGGGTTGGTGCAAGTGTGGTGCAGAGGTGGTGCAGGTTGGTGCAGTAGTAGTATTTATATTTATTCTTATTAATTATTAATTTTTATTTATATATCTTTTCTGTTTAAAGTCACACTTTTCTTTGTAAATCGCTAACTTGATTCTTCAGAATTAAACCTTTTGCCCGTATTTCTGGCGGGATGATGCGGAGGCGCTGAAGCCTTTGGCGTGTGGTGAAATCTTGTTCCGGAAGTGTGCCGGTGTTGTGCTGTTCGGGGATTATTTGCGGCGCAACAGCCATGCAATGAAGATAGGAGCGGCAAAGAAAGCGAACAAGCCGAACGCTGTCTCGGGAACGGGGAAGAGCAAAAAAGCAATCGGGAAGTAGATTGCCATGATGCACAGCATCACAAATATGTTTGATAGAAATTTCATCCGCCAATCGTAACAGGTATGACCAAGAGGGAGGGGCGGGTTAAGAGTGAAACGAATTGACTTTCTAAACCGCCCCGTTTCCCTCGATTTTTATGCGTGCAATTCCCGCAATTTTGGAATTTTTGCGCGAAAGCCCTGATTGACGGGAAATCCACGGTAAAGGCGCATTGCTTTTAGGGCGTTTCCTCGCGCGCGCGCGTGAAGCGTGTGCAAAAGATCAAATTTTCAAATCAGGGCACGTTTCAGCGATTGGCGGGAACTGCACAGAAAAGAGGTGCTTTGCGCCGTCTAAAAAGCGCACGCGGTGGTTTGCGGCAGGTTGCCAATACTCATAGAATCGAGAGAGGCGCGCAACGGCGGAGTAATTAACCGCTGTTCGGTGTTTGAGCAATCGCCCCTGCACAATCACTGGCCGCGCGCCGTCCTTCCATTCTCTTTTGGGGCGATGGGGCGCAATTATGAGCGAGACGCTGTATTTGGCTTATGCCGATGGCGAAAGATTTCCTGTAGACGCAAGCGAATCGGGGCTAGAGGGATACCAATTAAATATGGTGAGACTCGAAAATGAGTTGTATTCCGCTAGACGTCTTTCCTCAGCCGAGGCAAATGGTTTGCGCGATATTTATTTACGGTCACAAGAGAAAGAACTCAGCGCCTTATTGTCAAACCTAGAATGGTTGCTAGAGCACATAGCTATTGATTCCCAAAATGTTGATTTCAGAACATGGGCTATGGGGAAGACTGTTTGCTTGCCTTGTCTTGACCCTGATTTGCTGATGACTACAGACGAACAGATTTCAGATGCCGAGGTGGAAGAGCGGTTAAAGAATTTATTTGAACGAAATCTGCGAGGGATTCGCAGTCATATTGAAGACAAAATCATTTCAACGCCAGTAGCAAAAGACATAGCTAGGGATGCATTGCTAGATTTTATGCTGTATTTGTCTATTGCCTATGACAAATTGCATGGCATCACAAGGCCTACTGACGTTCCCGATTGGTTTGCGCTTCGAGCCTCAAACCTAATAGATTGTGTTAGTTATATTTCGCTTACTATTGGTAATATTCAAGGGTTCATTGAATACGGGTATAAACGAAGTGGCCGTCCAAAACTATCAAAAGATAGTGAGTTCGTTCAATTGGCACGCCAAGTTATAAAAGAAAATCCACGCGCTAGTAAGTCATGCATAATCTCGCTTATTAGAGCTAGAGCTAAACCTAAGAGAGGGCAAGAGCCAAGCGAGAGTACCGCTCGAAAATGGTTTGACGTTGCAACTGAGTGACGTACAAGTTGCCCTTCGTTAGTGAGCCGTTCGGGAATTGTCAAGCCTGAACGGTTTTTTATTAAAAAAACGCGCGGTTTATTGATAAAACGTGCGGTTTATTGATTTTTCATATTTTCCCTTTTCGATCTCAGAGATGATTTCCTCCGAAGCCGCCGCAATGGTGTTGGCGGCAAGTAACAACGGAGGAAATTCCATGACGGCAAATCAACAGCCTCAAGATTGCTTTATCCCGCTTGTCCGTGACGGCTCGGTGCTCTCTGTGTGCGGCGTGCTGTGTATCGGTCGCACTAAGGCGGGCGAACTCATCAAAGCCCCGGACTTTCCGAAGCCGGTTGATCTTGGCGGTCGGTGCCTTCGCTATCGCTTGTCCGAGGTGATGGCGTGGGCAGACTCGAAGCGCGCGGATGCGGTGCCCGCCGAGTCCCCCAGCGCAGGCGCTTAAGGGAGGCGGTGCCATGAAAACCTTTCAAGTGACCTATCAGCCTACTCGCCTGTATGCGTCCGAGGATGTGGCGCAATGGCTCGGCGTCCGCCATGCGGATTTGATGCGCTCTTTCGAGGCCATGTATCAAACGTGGCCGGAGGTGGGCGACTGTGGCGTGACCGATACCACGGCGAAGCCTCAACAGGGCGGCCAACCTTTTGCAAGTTTGCTTATTCCGGGTGCGGCCTTAGCCGCGTTTCTCTACTGGCGGGAACACCACGGCAAGCCTGAGGCCATTTTCTCGCGGCTTCGCACTTTCTCGGAGGGCGAAGAGCAATGAGCGCAAGCCAACGCAACAAAGGAGCCGCAGGCGAAAGAGAGGTTTGCTCGCTCATCCGTGAGCACTTGGGCATCAAAGCCGTGCGCAATCTCATGCAGACGCGAGAGGGCGGCGCAGACATAAAGCTGAATCCCTACTCAATCGAGGTAAAGCGGCGCGCCCGCATCGGCCTTGTTTACGACTGGATGGCGCAGGCGCGCAAGGAATGTTCGGGCGAAGAGCGTCCTTTAGTGCTGTGCCGGGCGGACGGCAAGGAGTGGCTGGCTGTGATTCCTATCGAAGAGCTTTTCCGCCTGATACGCGAAGAGCTAGACCCTTACCCGTGGGAGGTTGAGCAATGTCATTGAAAACCAAAAAGGCCGCAAGAGCTAACGCATTCGGGGAACTTTGGCGAGTGTCCGGATGCGCTGGCAAGGATAACGGCCTCAAATCGAATTTTAAGGGTAGCGCTTGCATTCGCAGGCGTGCGCGGGCTATGATGCCTAAGCCTTGTTCAATAGCAAGGCTCGGGCTTGGCGGCCTGAAACTCTCTAGGCGAACAGTCGCCGCGCCATTACGTGGCGTTTTTCTTTTGGCGGTTGTTTCGACTCATGGCGTTATTGCGTCCGCATTCTGTACGGGCGCACCGCGTGGGAACCCTTCGGGGTTGCTGTTTCCTAGAGAGCAGTCCGCCAACCCGCGCGGTGCCGCTCACCTCTTGGCGGGGGTGGTTGGCTCTCGAAATCTTTCTCTAGGAGTCAAGCCATGAGTGCTATTCAAGCCCGCAGTCTATCTACTGCAACCTCCCTTTTTTCCAAGCCTTTCACGAAAGCCGAAGCGCTGGCCGCATTGCGCGAACCCGTTCCCGAAAAGTTGCTTTCTCGCATCTTGCCGCTGATTAGTGATCTTCGATTCACTTTCTCTTGCATGAAGGAACGGCAAGCCTCGCTTTGCCAAACCCTCCTTTTCAGCCATGAGCTGAGTCAAAAGCAATTCGATCAGGCCATTGTGTTGCTCGATGCCGTGGCCGACCTGCTTGAAGCCAACGCAAAGATTGTTGCTGTGGCCGATCTGATTGATGCCAACGCGAAGGAGGAATAAGCCATGACAAAGCAAAACAACGCCGCAGTTTTTGCGCAGGCTTTCCGCCACTTTCAGGCCGACTTTGTTTCTGAAGGACACGCCCGCACTTACAGCCTCTCGGCAATGCTGAAAAACCTTCAGAGTACCGACCCCGACAAGCAAGCGCAGACAAAGACCGAAGCCATTGCAACGCTTAATCAGGTTGCCGATGCATTGGCCGCTCTGACTGCCGAGAGCGCGGGCAAGCCGTCTGCCGATGTGCTGATGTTGCTCGGCGGCGTGGTGGCGCTGTGCGCAGACGTGATTAACGCGGATACCTGTGCGCACTATCAGGAAAAGGGAGACGGCCATGAGACTAAGTAACCTCCCGATTTTCGCAACCCTCCGAGAGGCTTGCGCGTGTGTCGAAATCGAGCCGCGCGAGTCGCGCCGCCGGTTCACCCCTACCAACATGGTGGGCGCTGGCAAGCATGGGCGCGGTGCCGGTCGAATCATGTTTTTTGCCGATGGCAAGGGTGGCATGTGCTTTAACTGGCGGACAGGAAAAGCGGCGATTTTCTATTACGACTACCACGGCGAGCGCCCCAGCCCCGAAGAGTTACGCAAGGCACGTGTCGAACTGAGCGCACAGCGCGCGAAATATGAGGCCGAGACTCGGGCGCGGCAGTATGCCGTTTCGCGTCTGGCGGCTCAAATTTGGGATGGTGCCGACACGCCGATGACGGGACACAAATACCTAGTCCGCAAACGCTTGCCGCAGTTCCGCAATGGCCTGAGATGCATTGCATTGGACAAGGCGCAGGCGTTCATAGATCAGGCCGCAATCAAGCAAGAGGATGGCGAGGGGCAAACCCTCCGAGGCCAAGGCCGCCTTTTGGTGGTGCCGTTGACTGATGACAAGGGTTTGATTTGCTCGGTGCAGTTGATAGACGAATCAGGCCGAAAAACTTTCCTCAAGGGCGGGCGCAAAAAAGGCTTGGTGTGGCGTCCGCGTGGCCTTTCCTTTGATGCAGGAATCGAGGGGGCTATAGGGATAGCCGAGGGCGTTGCAACGGCCATGAGCGTGACTCTCCTTTATTCCGTGCCGTGTGTGGCCGCACTCGATGCCGGGAATCTTTCCCCGGCGGCAATGACCTTGCGGCGTCAGTTTCCACACCACGCCTTGCGCTTTTATGCCGACCAAGACGCTAGTCACGTTGGCGAAGAGAAAGCAAAGGAGGCGGCACGCACGCATGGGGCGCAGGGCGCGCGTTGCGTGGTGCTCTTACCTCCCTTTACCGCCGAGACTGAGGCGGCATTCATGCGGCGCACCGGAAAAGCGCCGACCGACTTTAATGATTTATGGATTATCGAGAATGAAACGGCAAACGCTTGAGCCTATCGTGGCACAGATTTATGAAAATGCCAAGGGCATTCTGACTGTAGAGGATTCGGCGGGCAATACCTATGAGAATCGTTCGGACGGCCTTTTCAAACAGGATGCAAAAGCAGGTTCGTCTTTCGTCAAGCTGTGTGACGCGTTTGAATTGGTGGCGCACACTCGCACGGTTGAGGGTGACGATTGGGGGATTTGGATTAAATTCAACGATGCCGATGGCAATCCACATGATTTGGTTGTGCCTCGGAAGCTTTTGACGCAAGGCCGCCGGGTTGAGGAACTTTTGCAGGCTTCGGGGTTGCACGTCTATGTACTTTCTGGAAATTCGGGCAAGTGCCCACTGGCGGAGTTTCTTAACGCCGTGCCGATGGATGCCTTGCCTCGCGCTGTGAGTGTGACGCGTGGCGGATTTGTGTCGGACGCATTCGATTGTTTCGTGTTCGGTGATAGCCAAGTTTTGAATTTGCCGGGTGCGGAGCCGGTGACGCCAACAAGCGCAGACTGTGCGGCGGTGTTGACCGAAAAAGGAACGCTCGAAGAGTGGCAGGCCAATGTCGCAACGCCTGCATTGCACAGCAAACGATTGATGTTCGGCTTGTCTGTGGCGCTAGCCGCGCCGTTGCTTCAGATATTGGATTTGCCTTGCGGGACGTTTCATTTAAATGGCACGTCCGGAGACGGCAAATCTAGCATCTTGAAGGCGGCGGCTTCTGTGTACGGCGGCGAAGAGCGCGTTACCGGCTGGGATAAAACAAAAAACGGTTTCGAGGCCGTGGCCGCGCGGCATAACAATCAACCGCTCATTATTGACGAACTTGGGCAAGGCGATTTGGACGCGCTCGATAAGGTGGCCTATCAGCTCAATAACGGCGTAGGGCGTGACCGCATGACACGCAACGCTACGCTAAGAAAGGCCGCGCGCTGGAGCCTGATTGCATTGTCGGCAGGTGAGTTTTCCTTGTCTGAAATGAAGCGCCAAAAGTCACGCAATGGCCGTGCCTATACTGCGACAGGCGAACGCGTTCGCTTTATCTGTATTCCTTGTGATGCAGGCCAAGGGCTTGGCGTGCTCGATTCTTTGCCGGATGGTGTGACGGACGACAAGGCCGCCAATGATGCGCAACGCGTGGCGCTACTGGCGCGCGTGAGTTCCTTCAAAGCAACGGGCGTGGCCGGGCGCAAATATCTGATGCACCTCATGCAGGATGTTCGGGACAATGGGCGCGAAGCGCTCAAAGAGCAATACCGCGAATTTGAAGAGGATTTCATTGCACTGGTTGGCCGTGGCGGGCTGGCACCGACAGAGCGGCGCGTAATTCGGCATTTTGCCGCTGTAGCGTTTGCCGGTGAGCTGGGCATTGACTACGGCGTGTTTGGCACAGAGTGGCAAAAGAATGATGCGCTTGATGCGGCTATTGCCTGTTTTGAAGCGTGGCGGAATTCGGAGGAATCGCCCGAACGCCACAGGGAAAGAGTTGTCGAACTAATGCTTGAGGCACCGTATACCTATAGCGCTGAATTCCTCAAGTTTGAGTATCAGCCGGGCGGCTCTTGCAGGGCGGTTGGATTGTCGCCTAATCGTACACCGATGGGGCGCTTGGTACTCCGAAACGAAGGCAATGCGGCCACATGGATAGCGGCGATTTACTTGCAACCGGAGTTTGAGGAACTGTTGCGGCGTGTTGGTGATGGTGAATCTAAGGCTGATGTGGTGGAAAAGCTGATCGATCTCGGTTGCCTACTTTCAAAGGGGAAAGAGCAAAAAGGCCGCAAGGGGCAGATTCAGCCGAAGGCAAACAATGATCTTGGTTTAGGTCGCGGCGGACGCGTTTATGTCCTAGTGCCCTTCAATGACCAAGAGGCACAGAGACTCGCAAGAAACGTTATCTAAGGGGTGAAAAATGCTGAATATGGAAAAGCTGAGAGCGGCAAGAGCGCGAAAGGAATCCGAGAGCAACGAGGGCGCACAGCCGAAGGCTAGCCGCTGGCGCTTGGTGCCGGTTGGCTATCTTGTCGAATGCCTCGAAGAGCGCGCGGCGGTTCTCCAATTCGATGCCGGGCTAACACGCGAGAGCGCCGAGCGTTCGGCAATGGCACAGGGCGAGCAACGCTTTCGGGTTTATGAGTTGATTCTCGAAGGTTAAGGCTGTCTTTCCCCGGTAAGCCCGTCAGCGTTTCATGCGTTGGCGGGCTTTCTGCACCAACAAAATCCACGCAAAACCAAGGTTTGCACCGTAATTTTTGCTTGAATTATTCTTTAAATTCAAAGGGTTGCGCATTTTGCACCAATTGCACCAACTTTTTGAAGGGTATAAGAGAAAGACCTAGAGGTTAAACAGCGTTCGAGAGAGGGAATCGGGAGGCTGGGAAAGTGACTTTTGGAGGTTCGAGAGAGGGGTAGGAATTTTCTATGTGTACACTTTTGCGTACACTTATGCGGGCAGTCGCTTTGAAAGCCCTGTATTTATTGAGTGGTTCGAATCCAGTACCGCCTCTGCGGCTGTTTTTTTTCGCCCAAAAGAAAGAGCCGACCGCAAAAACGGTCGGCAAATTCGCACGGCTGATAGCTGATTACAGCTTCACAACGCGGGCAACTTCATTTGCAAAAGCTTTCTTGCCCTGACTCGAGAGAATGCCGTACAGGCGCATAGCTGTGAGATTGGCCATGACGTAGTTTCTAAATGAATTAAGTTGCTGTACGTCGGACAGTCCGTAGTTTTCTTTGGCAAGTTTCTCGAGAGCGGCGGCAGTCCAACGGCAGGCCGACGTTGAGATAACAAAGTCATGATCAGCCAAGTGCACGACCCATCCTTCGATGCGGCGCGGTAGAGGCAGGGTATTGCCGGACTTGTCGAGCAGACCAGCTTTGATGGGATCAACGCCGGCGATGATGCTCGCTGCCTTGATCCAGCCAACCACAAGTTTTTCGCCTGCAGGTGTTGCAGGATGTTCGTGCGCACACGCTTGGGCGACAACGACTTGGGCCGGAACTTTGCGCGCAATGGATTCAGCGATCGACAGCACGTGATGTTCTCCGGTAGCAGCAAGTAGTTGTTCTTTGCGGCAGGAGTGGTCATCTTGCCAGGCAAAGACCCAGGGTTTGTGCAAATCATGGAGAATTTCGCCGCCGACAGCAGCATCGTAGTCAAGCGTCAAACCGTTGACATCCATGTAATTCTTAACAAGAGCCTGGGCCGAGACGACATTTAGAGCAGTATGCGTGACGAGGCCGCCCGGATAGGCATGATGAGAGGCATATCCCGAGCCAGGGGCGGACCAGAAGGGCTGAGGACTCTGTTCGGGATTCTTGACAGGCGGAAAAACTTCTTTTCGCGCCGTATCAATGAGATTTTCTTTCTGCAGACGAGAAAGAATGTCCTTTTCATTGTTCTTCGCAATGGTGGGAGCCGGATTTTCCAGAATTGCCAGGACCGTACTGCGCAGAGTGTTGTCGCGGATTTGTTTGGCAGCTTCGACTATGACGCGGTGGGCAGACTGAACAACAACGCTCTCCTTGGCGATTTGAACATCGCTCATGTGAAGAATATCGGCTACGGTGCGCTGCGTTTTGGGAGCAGCCGCAAGCGCTTCAATGTTGAACGTGCTTGCACACAGTCCGCCTCCGATGGCAAGAAGGGCAGAGCTGGATAGAAAATCGCGGCGTGAAATTTCAGACATGGGGTCCTCTTATCTTTACGTTGTTTGGCGAATCCAATCTTTGATTCGCGACGCTATTCTGGCGATTGAATGTTTCTGCCAATCCTGGTTTTTGTGACAGCACAATGAAATGTGCCGGTCTGAATGCGTAGTTCAGCCGGCACTTTTTGACTTTGAAAATTTTCGTATTTCAGGCAAGCCTGCTGTTGCCGACAGCGCAGGCCGGTATCACTGCAAAGGCAGCGCCTGCGGCAATCACGACGGCAAGCATTGCAATTTCATCGAGTCCGAGAGACGGCATCATTGAGATACCAGTTTGAGAAGCAATGACCATGCCGGCTGCAACCGATAAAGCAGTGCCCAAAATCAGTGCACCAAGGCTGGCAAGTACGATGGCCGCTTCGATGGATGCCCAAACGGAAGCGAGGATAAATCGTCTGGGTGCGCCCATTGTGCGCAAAAGTCTCAGGTCTTTTTCTCTGAGCTTGGCAAGGACAAAGCCCGTAAGCAACGCCGCGGCAAGTGAAGTTGCCACAGAGCTTGCGGCAAAGGCCTTGAGTGCTGAAGCCGCCGCAGCAAAAACAGCGAAAAGTTCAATTAAAGCTTCGCCGGTAAAGACGGCCATCAGATTGACGACACTACTGTCAGGCGCAATTGCCGATGATTTCAGCAGATGCTGTCTGATGCGATAAGCGCCTGCCATGTTGGTGGGCTTAACGACAAGCGCAGATGCCCCGGGCAGTTTCGACATATCCTTGTTGAGCCAGGCTTCAATTTCTTCGTGTATGTGATCGCCGTGAACATCATGAGTCGAAGTCGGATTTTGACCGTGCATAGACCATAGAGTTTCGATTGGAACCAGCACTGCCCGATCCCAGGGGGTTCCGGTTTCCGGGAGAATGCCCACGATTCTGAAGCTTTCTTTGTGTTCGTGTCCCAAGGCAGCGCTCATGCCATGGCCGGGATGAAATTCATCATCGATGGAAAAGCCGGCATTGCTGCCTGCGACGGCTTCATAAGGCTTTTCAAAATTGCGGCCTGCAAGAAGAGTTCTTTTTCCGGCCTGATCAACGAATACTCGAGTGGTACCCACTAGAAAAGCTTGGCCGGCTCTGTCGCCGAAGGCAAGCGGCGCGGCCCAACTGATGTCGGAACTCTTGGGAGAAAGATTGTTGAGCACCGGCATTGGAACCAAACTCAGCATTTCGTCGCGCAAATAGACAGTTCCCAAAAGCAGCGCTGAACGGCTTCCCTTCGTGCCGACCAGAATGTCAAACTGATCGGCAGCTCGAATCGTCGAACTCTTGACCATGCGTTCGGTTTGAATGACGGAAACTGCCACGGCAAGAGCCAGGGCAAGCAGTACGGTCAAACCAAAGAAGACTCCTTTGCTTTGGCGCAGCTCGCCTTTCAAAAATAAAAAAACATTCATGGCAGATTTCTCGAAGAAGGCTCGCTCTCAATCCACTTCCAGCGTCCCTGGTACATGTGTGCGCGAAGAGGAAAGGTTTGGGCAAGATCGCTGTCGTGCGTGATGACAAAAAGGGTGGCGCGGAGTTCCTTGCTGCTTTCCACAAGCGCCTGCATGACGAGACGGGCATTGGCTTCATCGAGACTTGCCGTAGGCTCGTCGGCGAAAATGACCTGGGGTTTTCCCATCAGCATTCGGGCCAAAGCCGTGCGCTGCATCTCGCCTCGGGAAAGGTGTCCGGCAGGTGTGTTGGCACGAATGCCGAAACGATCCAGAAGATCTCGTGCACGTTGCCGTGCAGAAGGGGTGATTTTTCCAGTAAAAGTTTCAGGTAACAGTACGTTTTCGATAGCCGTAAGCCCCTCAAGCAGACCAAAATCCTGAAAGAGAAAGCCGCAGTGTTGCCCTCGCCACAAGTCGCGGCGACTTTCGCTGAGATCTGAAACGATGGTTTCTCCCCAGCGCACCGTTCCCGTGTCTGCACGAATGATGCCGCTCAACACCTTGAGCAAGGTGGTTTTGCCGGCTCCGGACGATCCCTGGAGCGCGACCCGGCTGCCTTGAGCTATCTTGAGCTGTTCAATTGAAAGAATGGTACGGATGCTCAGACCGTCAGCCGCCTTGTAAACGATGCCGCATGCTTCAAGGTCAAAATGCTCTTGCACAACGATGGCCCCTAGATGTCGATGATGGAGAAGCTTGCGTCCACGAGTCGAACCAGACTCACAAAGCCGGTTTCCTCATCGGTTGCTGAACCCAATTCAAGTGTGCCCGTCACTTCAATGGCTTTATTGGCCTGAACGAAGTCTCCGGGGTTTTTAAGGTAGACCACGATGATTGAGTCGGGCCAGTCTTCGTCGCTGTTGCAGAAAGGACAGAGGTTGACGGGTGAGCGGGTCAGCACGAGGAATTTGGCATCAGCCTTAAGCGGTGGAGCCATAAATCCGCGAACCGAAGTGAGTTTGCCGTTGAGTGATTTGAGTTTGTCCGAGAACGTAATGCCAAGCACGGAAGCAGGGCCGTACATTTCGTCAAAACCGAGCAAAACCGGGTCTGCAGCCTTTGCAGGCATCACAAAGCCTGCGAAAACGGCCGCAGCTGTGCCAAGCAATGTTCTGCGCTGCATTGTCTGAAAAATGAAAAAAAACGAAAAAAGCATGCTGGGACTTCGCAGCAGGGCTTCTCTACAAGAAATAGAAACCGAGCGGCAAAGTCCTTCTGCATGCTGCTGCGAGGCAATTACTTGCCCAGAGCCAGAGCTTCTGCCATTACGCGGAAAATTTCCGTCGAGTTCATGAAACCCTTGATCTGATCGGAGTTGGGGCCACGTGCTGTGACGACAAGGTCGTCAACTGTATGTACGCCCTGAGGCTCGTTGCGAGGTAGGTTGCCTTCAACGAAATGAGCCCCCGGGATGTTCTTGTATTCGGCGTTTGCCACGTACTCGCCTTTTTCATTCTTAACGGCGGGCGTAAAGGTCTTGTCCTGGAAAGGACGATAGGTTTCGTAGTAATCGGGATGGGCACCGAAGAATACGGCCAGACGCTTGTCGGGATAGAAATTGTCCGGGAAGCCGTCCTTATCCTTGTCCTCGTAGTGCGGGTAGCCTGCCTTGGCGTAAACGCCAACCTTTTCGCGCAGATCGCGACCTTCTTTTTTATCGTCGATCGTACCTGCAACCGCAATCGAGTGCGTGTGATCGCCGGTAACGATCAACAATGTGTCGGGGTGCTCGTCGCAGTATTTCTGAGCGGCTTCAACGACTTTGTCGAAAGCGATTGTTTCAGCTACAGAACGAGTCCAGTCAAGCGGATGCGAGAACTTGTCGACAAGACCGGCCTCGAGTATCAGGAAGAAGCCTTCCTTGTTTTTTTCGAGTACTTTGATTGCTGCATGAAAACTGTCGGTCAGATCGGGCTGATTGGGAAATTTTTTGACCGTGTTCCCCTTGAACTGGTGACGATCAAGCCAACCGTCCATGTTGCCTGTGTGGAAAAGACCGAGCAGGCGATCGGATTTCTCGGCAGCCTTAAGCATGGCATCACGGTCGGTTACGAGCTCATAGCCGGCCTTCTGAAAGAGATCAATGTAGTTGATATTGTCTTTGCGCTTGGAGCCGGCAGTGGACTTTGGAAGGAAATAGGCAGAGCCGCCTCCGAGCATGACTTCGGGCTTGACGTCGTAGAACATGCCCACGATATCGGCTTTGTCCGCTCTGCGGCGGGTGTGTGAAACGACTGAAGCGGGAGTAGCGTCTTCGAGTTCAGCGTCGCTGACGATGCCGACAGCCATGCTGGTCTTGCGGCGAATAAGCTCAGCGATGGTTTCCTGTCGGGGATCGTCCTGTGTGGCTTTGGTGCGATCAACATAGACTCCGAGAGCGTTGACCGAAGACTTGTGGCCGGTCATATAGGCCGAGGCTGTATTGGCACTGTCGGCAGCGATTGTATCGACCGAACTTGTGCCGAGAAGAGCCATGTTGGGCATGTCGTCCATGGCGAGCGGCGCGTTGTACATGCCATTGACCACACCTTTGCTCATGATTCGTGCGGCCGTGCGATGACCAACGCTCAGACCATCGGCCAACAGCAGAATCACGTTCTTTGCCTGACGTTTTTTAGGGGTGTCGTAGGTGTTCCAAACGACAGTCTTGTTGCCGCCCTTACCCGAGACGGTCACCTTGTAGGTGCCTGGTTTCTTGATTTCGACATCGCGCATCAAAACGGCGGAGGCCTTGGCATCAATTTCTTCACCGACAAAGATTTCGTCTCCCGTTAAAACCTTGCGGTAGTCGGCACCGTTGATTTCAATCTTAATGTCGTTGCGGTCAACAACAGTGTCGAGCTCGACTTTGAAGTCGAAGCGAGCGTTGGTCATGAAGTGAGCTTTATCGACTGGGTAAATTTCGGCAGATTGGACGAAACTGCTTGCGAATACCATTGCGGCAGCAATCGCTGTGAGGGCAAATTTGGAATGCATGTCAATACTTTTCCGTTAACGAGATGAAATGAGGAGCGCTTGTAGGAAAACTCCCTGCCGGGCGCATTCGGAGGGCAGTTTATGAAGCGTGTATTGCATGCTTATGATGCTTTTTTGACCAATTGGTGACCGTTGTTTCCTATCTATGCCGTTCAATGAAAAAACTGATCACCTTTTCCAGACAAGATCACATGTGATCATCGCTTAACAGCGATTTTTGTCAGACTTTTACTCCTTTGAGAGCCTCGACCAATTCTGTTACGGTGTGCACACCAAGTTTGCGCATGGCGCTTGCCTTGTGAAATTCGGCGGTGCGTTGCGCGATTCCGAGGCGCTCGGCAGCGGCTCGCGTGGCAACGCCTTGAGAGGCCAGTTTGACCAACTGTTTTTCTCGAGATGAAAGTGCGTCGAAAGCGGTTTGCCGCTGGTTGGCTTTAGTTTCGGACAGAGCTGTTGCGCGATCCAAAGCTTCCTTGAGTTTTTCTCGACGTACGGGTTTTTGCAAAAAGCAAACAGCCCCTTTCATCATCGTTTCTACCGCCATCTCAAGGTCACCGTGACCAGAAAGAAAGATAACGGGCCAATCGATGCCGGTGTCAATCAGACGCTGCTGCAGTTCAAGCCCTGTCATTTGGCCCATGCGCACATCCAGAAGCACGATGCCGGGCTCGTTGTGAGGAACGTAAGTCAGGAAATGTTCGGCGCTCGGATATGGAACGGGGTCGCAATCCAATCCCTTTAACACAAAGGAGAGCGCTTTTCGCAGACTCTCGTCGTCATCGACAACATAAACGCGTCGCATAAAAGTTAGTCTCCAAGAGGTTTGACTGTTCCGGCTGAGACGGGAAGTTTCACACAAGTCCGTAAGCCGGTGTTCCGGAAACGACGTTTAAAGACAATATTTCCGCCGACGCCTTCGACGATATTGCGCGAAATCGAAAGCCCCAAGCCCAGGCCGTCGGGTTTGGCGCTTGTGACCACTTCGTTGAGGCCAGCTAGTTCACGATCAGAAAGGGGAGGGCCGTTGTCCTCGAGTTCGATACAGATGAAGCCCTCCATCACTTGAGCTTTGACCAGCAGTTGGGGGGATTCATCAGTTTGTTGCGCAGCGGCTTCCTTGGCGTTTTTGATGAGATTGCCGAACACCAGTTGCAGGTCCAGAGGATTTACGAGAACGGTGGAGTCTTCAAAGGCACTAACATGCGTCGGAACGTTGCCGATGCCGAAATGCGTCACCATTTCGTCAGCTTTGTCAAAAGCTTCTCGAACGGAAATCGGTTTGAGCTCAGCCTTTTGCTTGGCGTACTGACGCACGCGCTCAACGATGTCGCTTGCGCGTGCTGCATCCGTCGTCATGCTGTGCAGGATGTCGAGCATTTCTTTTTTGCCGATGGCGTCGTTGCGCACCATCTCTTCAAGACCTTCGGCGTAAAGGCTTATGGCGGACAGCGGTTGCCGCAGTTCATGTGCAACGAGACCGGAAATTTGCCCGACGGCCCCCACTTTCTGCAGACGTTCCATTTTCTCCCGCTGAGCAAGCTGCAAACCGATTGAAGCTTTGAGTTCGGTTTCGCGTTTTTTCACGAGCCACTGGCTGCGTGCACCGTGTGCGATCAAAGCCAGTATCAACAAGAGAGCCGTGATGATGGCCGACCGATATTCCTGCCAGATGCGTTTGAGTCCAGTTTGGCGCAAATATTCGTAGGGACCGAGTTGTAGGTCTTTGAGTACGTTGTTGGCACTTTGAAAGTCGCTGGCCACTGACCACATAAAGCCGTTCTCGCCCTTTGGGAGCATCAGCAGATCCATTGTGATGGCTTTGCTCATTGAGGCGCTGATGCGGGGCGTGACTGAGAGTGTCAGCGCCGGATACAGAGGTGTGGAGTGACGGCAGTCGGTGACGGTGTCAGTGAGACGCTCCTCAATGACGCGAACTTTCGAGAGAATCGACGGATCTCGTCGGGACATTTCCTCAAGTGCGCAAAGGGGAAGAAAGCCCACATCGGAATTGCCTCCCACGACATCGTTGAAGACATGTTCGTTGACATCGCTTTGCGTGCGATCAGCGACGAAGGTTTGCTTTGAAAAGAAGTGATCAGGGTCGCCGAGTTTGCGTTGCACTAGTTCGCGAATGGCGTAAAGATACCCGCTGAAGGTGTCGCGGGACACGGCCGTTAACTTTTTTCCTCGGAGATCTTCAAACGTTTTTGCCAGCGAATCGCTTCGGACAATGACGGCGGTTCCATCGTTGCGATTGGAATCGGGCTGTACATCGCACACGAAGGTTGTGACGCTTCTCAGTCCCTCCGAAATCAAGGCTTGATAAAAGGGCGACTCGGAAAAAACGATGTCGACTTCTCCAGCCCGAACAGCTTTGGCCAAGTCGTGTGCCGCGTACTGACGAAAGGTGACCGGGTGGCCAAGTTTTTCCGGTGTGAGCGTGGACTTGAGCGAATTGAGCATGAGCCGCTCATCAATCATCAGGCCGAACGGGGTGTATCCCACGCGAATGACGCTTTCGGGGGAGCGTATAACGGCGGCCGGCGGTTCGCATTTCTCGGAATCTTCCGTAGCCGACGGCAGAGGCGCGGCCCATGCGTGGAAGGCCGGGAGCAGCAAGAGACACAAAGTCGCGAATTTCATCAAGTTCGAGTTTATGGGGCGATTGGAGTGCCGAAGATATTTAGTGGCGAATTGAGAACCATTCTTGTGAGCACGGAATTGTCAGTCATAACTGTACATTATCTTTATAGGTGAAAACCCTTATCCGATACTTAACGCTGTTTTTACCTACCATCGCCCGAACGCGTCGGTTTGCTTTGGGGATGGTCTGCCTCGGGCGAATCGGGCTGATCAAGCAAATAAGGAGTCCCTTTCAATGGAATTCGTTGAACTGTTGATGCTCACCATTGCGGTGTTGCTCATCATCTTCAAGCCCGAGAAGGAAAAATGGGCGTGGTGGCTGACGGTTGCCGGCTGGGCGGTCGTCGCTTTCATGTACGTCGGTCATGTTTCGACCGGCATTCTTGGCGTACTTAATCTGTAATCGGGGAGGATGAAGAAAATGACTGATTACTCCGCTCCGATCAATTCCAACGATCTCAACCGTGCCAAGACGTTCTACGACATCGTCTGCTGGGGAGGTCTTCTCATCGTTTTGCTGCCCGTCGGCATCGCCAACTTGATTCTGGGTTATCTGCTCGGTGACTCTCCCTGCACGCTGTGCTGGGCACAACGTCAGCAGATGGCCTATATCGGTGTCATTGCGCTGATGATGGTTCGCTACGGCTTCAAGCCCAAGTACTTGGGCATGCTGCTTGTGATGGCTGCCTTCGGCCTTTACATGTCGTTCCGCCACTTGGGCAATCACGCCATGCGCGACGTGGGGCAGGGCTTCGGTCTTGACGTCTTCGGCATTCACACTCAGATGTGGGCCGAAATCGTGTTCTGGTGCGTGGTGATGCTCTTCGGTCTGGCTGTGTTCCTGGCACCGCGCTTTGATGCACTCATCGCCGAAATGAAGGGCAAACCCTTCCGTCCGCTGTCGCGCTTTAACAAGATCGCCTTCAGCATCGTGGCTTTCATTTTGGCTTCCAACACCTTCCAGGCGCTGTGGTCTACCGGTCTGCCGCCCAACTGGGGTCAGGGCGATCCGGTCCGTTTCTCCTTCAATCCGAAGTACGTTATTTGGTCTGATGCGAGTTGGCACGGTATGTGGGACGGCATCAGCTTCCTCGGTAAGCGCGATGTGAAGGATCCGGACTTCGCTTACAAGGCCAACGACAAGAAGCTGGGTATCACCTTTAAGCACGATGCTGCTGACGCTCCTGTTGCCATTAACGGTATGCTCAAGCTAGAAGAGATCCGTGTCATCGAAGGCATCAAGCAGCCGGTCAACACTCTGGCTCAGATTCGCGGCGAATACTTCGTGGCTAGCAAGTACGACTTCTGGAAGCTGGACAGCAATCTCAAGCCTGTCGTGCATGCTCAGATGGATCCGTGGTACAGCGCCAATGTGCTCGACATCGTCAGCATCACGCCGTTTAAGGAAGACGCCTTTGTCCTGATGGGTTCGAACAAGTCGCTGCTGCGTGCTCGCTGGAACCCCAACGCCGACGACGTCAAGGGCTGGGCGAACTTCATGGTGGGCGGCGACAAGGTTGAACACGTCGGCGGTCTCGGCCGCGCCCGTATCGGCACCGAACGCGCCAAGTTCAGCTACGTGCACTCGTCTGCAACCGACGGCAAGTACGTTTACCTTGCCACGGTGCCCGACAACAAGAACAAGTCGAAGTTTGTCGTTTCCAAGGCCATGATGGCCGACTGGACTCTCTCGGCTGAGTTCGAACCTGCTGCCGACCTCAAGGCCAAGCGCACGCTCGGTGAACTCTATGTCACGGGTATGGTGTACGAAGACGGCAAGCTCTATGCCGTTTCCAAGAACCACAACGTACTCGTGGTGATTGACATCGCCAAGGAAGCTGTTGTTGAAGCTTGGGGGCTGCCGTCTGACCTGACCGATATCCGCGGTTTGGTTAAGAAGGGCAACACCTTCGAAGTGTTGGACCATAACCGCGTTGTGACTCTCACGATGCCGTAATCAACCACAAGTTCGGCAGTCCAACGAAAGACTGCCGATACAAATTTCTCTCCTCTCTCCTTGGGGACAAGAAACCCGCTGCATGTTCCGGTGTGCAGCGGGTTTCCGCCATCTGCGGGCAGATTTACACAAGGCAAAAGCAAGCAGACGCACCAGATGCTTGACGATGCAAACGATTTCACAACTGAGAAAGAAAATTTGAGTTAATCGTCATCATCGTCACGTCGATGCCTTCTTGAGCCGGGGCGACGCCGTCTGTCGTCGCGATCGTCCCAGTCGTCGTCATCATCGTCACAGAATTTTTCCCGCCGGAAGCCCTTTAATTCATTGAAGGGAGGAAGGCGGG
>ENA-ORTI01000396-ORTI01000396.1-human-gut-metagenome-genome-assembly--contig:-NODE-396-length-53147-cov-8.870979_pt1 | contig 53147 bp, 43 predicted proteins | sample MGYA00242071_ERZ509191 | MGnify/ENA primary metagenome ERZ509191 (study PRJEB26280, sample SAMEA2338832) | human gut metagenome | biome: human gut; feature: human-associated habitat; material: faeces...
ATAGCAGGCTTATGATCGTTGTGTGAACGACCATTAACATCAAGTTTAGCCCATTCAAGAGCCTGGTAGGCATTTCGATCTGAAACTGTAGATGTCCCAATATAGCTATAGATACCTGCCTGAGCAAGAATAAACCCTTGTAGTTGACGAATATGCTCATCATTGAGTGCTTCAGAAAAATGGATTTTAACTGTCTTATAAGTCAAGGCTTGGACAGACTCAACGATAGGTGATTCTGCTAGGAGGTGCAAAAGTTCTTGATGCTTAGTAAAGTACTTATCATAGTCCATTGGAAGAATGATAGTATGGGCAATCCAATCTTCCAAGTTGGCTTTAGCTTTTTTACTGAGACCTTTTGCTGTGATACTGAGATCATCTATATTGAAAGGAAGCTGGTTGATGTGAGCAGTGTTTGAACCATATGCCTTTCTGAAAAGCGGTGTACTTGATAGAATATGTCCAGTGGGAGAAATAATAGCCAAGGCAGTTTCCTTGGTTTGGTAACCAAGCTCGTGACATTCCATACTAGCGTATGTGTCTTTAAATTCAATAATTGCTCTTGTTTTCATCGTGTAACTCTCTTTCTGTTAGTTTATAAACTAACAATAGTTTATCATGACTTATACTCTTGGTCAAGAATTTACCTCGAAAAACAAAAAAACAATTATGTAAGGGCTTGCAAAAATATTTGAACTCTGATAAGATAGAACCATAGCAAAAGGATTGTTACTGGTCAGCAGGCAAAACCTAGATAAATACGAAAAACTAATGGGAGTAGTGTATGCTCATTCCAATTGGTTCTTGGTATTTATTTAGGTTTTTTTCGTTGAAAAAGCCTCAAAGAAAACTAGGATCCTAGACAAGAAAGGAGCCCTTATGGCTAAATATACTGAATTAGCTGAAGACATTCTCAAACACGTTGGTGGCAAGGAAAATGTCAATAGCTTGAAACACTGTGTGACACGTTTGCGCTTTGATTTGAAAGATGAGTCTAAAGCAGATGATGACTACCTTAAGAACCGTGACGGTGTTGTTACTGTTGTTAAGGCAGGTGGTCAATATCAGGTGGTTATAGGTAACCATGTCCCTGATGTTTATGCGGAGGTTCTCCAGGTTGGCGGTCTTCCAGCGGGTGGTAGTCTTGATATTGATGAAGGTGATGCGCCTAAAGGGAATCTCTTTGACCGCTTTGTATCTTTGGTTTCAAGTATTTTCCAACCTTTCCTTGGGCCTTTGGCTGCAGCCGGGATTATCAAAGGAATAGTCGCTGTCATGGCAGCATGTGGCCTGTCAGCTGCAACAAGCCCTATGTATGTAATCTTGAATGCAGCAGGAGATGGTTTCTTCCAGTTCTTGCCAATCTTGATTGCCTTGACATCTGCTCGTCGTTTCAAGGTTAATGAGTTTACAGCTATTGCGATTGCAGGAGCGCTTGTTTACCCTGATATTGCTACGCTGGTGACTGCTCTTCAGAAAGCTGGTCAAGGTCATGTTCTAGGAGTTATTCCATTTGCACTTCCTGCAGGAGGTTACCTCTCAACAGTAATGCCTTCTATCTTGGCAATTTGGGTGGCTTCATACATTCAAAAATTCTTTACCAAGATTACTCCAGATGTCATTAAAGTCTTCGTAGTGCCTTTCTTTACATTACTCATTACTGTCCCATTAACATTCTTGGTGGTAGGACCAGTTGCCAATACTTTCTCTGATGGATTGACAAGCCTTTTCCAAGCAATCATGAATTTTAGTCCGATTGTCTTTGGTCTTATACTTGGTATTTTGTGGCAAGTCTTGGTTATGTTCGGAATGCACTGGGCACTTGTTCCCCTTGCTATCTTAGATGTGGCAACAAACGGAAGTTCTACGATTCTTTCAGCAGCTATCCTTCCATGTTTCACGCAAACAGGTGTGTTGGGAGCTATCATGCTTAAAACGAAAGAAGAAAAAGTCCGTACCATCTCTATGCCAGCCTTCATTTCATCTATTTTGGGGGTTACAGAACCTGCTATCTATGGGGTAACCCTTCCAATGAAAACGCCATTCTACATTTCATGTGGTGTTTCAGGACTTATGGGGGCTGCCATGATGGCCTTAGATATTAAGATGTATTCAATGGGTGGTCTGGGTGTATTTGTCTTCCCAAGCCTTATTGGGCCTGACGGTAATCTTTCTAAAGTTATCATTGCCATTATCATTGCCATTGTGGGTGGTGTTCTTGCCTTCCTTATCGGTGTTGGCAGAGCAGTGCATGGACGCGATGCCCTTCAGCGGCAGGTAGTAGTTCATCATGGAGAACATACCCTTCTTCATCTCGCCGCCGTACCACGTGTTCAGGATGACCTGCTCACGGCTGGTGATGTTGAACGCCACGCAGGTTTCAGAATTCAGACCGAGTTCCTTGTAGTTCTCGACCTTCGCCTTGGACGCGTTGTAAACCACGAAGTCCGGGGTGAAGTTCTTCAGCTCTTCTTCAGAGGGCTGGATGAACATGTTCTTGACGAAATGCGCCTGCCACGCCACTTCCACGATGAAGCGGACGGCCATGCGGGTGTCCTTGTTCGCGCCGCAGAAGGCATCGACGACGTACAGCTTCTTATTAGACAGCTCCTTAATCGCCAGATCCTTCACGGACGCCCACGTGGACTCGGTCATCGGATGGTTGTCGTTCTTGTAGCCCTCGCTCGTCCACCACACGGTGTCCTTGGAGTTCTCGTCCATGACGATATACTTGTCCTTGGGGCTGCGGCCGGTATAAATGCCGGTCATGACGTTCACAGCGCCCAGTTCGGACACCTGACCCTTTTCATAGCCCTCGTTGGTGGACTTGGTTTCTTCTTCGAACAGCAGATCGTAAGAAGGATTGTGCACAACCTCGGTCGTGCCGGTAATGCCATACTTGCTCAGATTCAGCTCTGCCATGTAGAACCTACCTCTTTCTTTAAATTGGTGGGACAATACACTGCGGATTCAGGAAAATTCCCGATTCTCCGCATCTATATCATACACCACTTGCGCGGTAAAATCAAGATGTACTTTGGCAAATTTTCTGCGAACAGCTTGACACTTGATGCTTTTTGTCTAAAAACACAGCAAGGTCAGGGGTAAACCCATGCGGATTCGCCCCTGACCATTATACTATTTCCAGATAAGAATGCGCCAAGATGCGCCGCGAATTTTTTCTTCTGCCTAACGCGAATGGAACGCAGCGTAGCAGCGCTACGCTAAGTGGAATGAGCGGACGGCGGAAGGAAAAAGGCGCAAGCAGATGGCGCAGGCGAATCTGGAAATAGTATTACCTATTAGACAGGCATCGTCTTGTCAGCCTTGTTCAGCATGGTGGAATCCACCTTCAGCTGCTGCGCCGCGCGATACTCGAAGAACTTCGGCGCAACCTTCGGGAACATGGCGTAGGACAGCACGTCTTCCTCGCACTGATACCATTCGCGCATTTCCTCACGCAGCTTGTCGAGTTCCGGCGGAATGTCGTCGGCGTAGCGATGGGTGATGACCTTCGTGTCGCCGATGCACTTCTTGCGCACGTCCTCGTTCACCTTGCCCGGCAGACGGCCGTAGTGACCCGCCAGCAAGTCCTTGGATTCCTTCGGCACCATCTTGTAGCGCTCGCCGCCCAGCACGTTCATCACGGCCTGCGTGCCCACAATCTGGGAGGTCGGCGTGACCAGCGGCGGATAGCCGAAGTCCTTGCGGACGCGCGGCACTTCCGCCAGCACGTCGTAGTATTTGTCCATCTGGTTCGCCTGCTTCAGCTGGCCAATCAGGTTGGACAGCATGCCGCCCGGCACCTGATACTGCAGGGTCTTGACGTCCACGCCCAGCACGCGGGACGGGTCACGCCAGCCATCCTTGGTCAGGCGATCCGCCACCGTGCGGAAGTGCGCCGCCAGCTGCGCCAGCAGGTCGAGGTCGAAGCCCGTGTCGTATTCCGTGCCCTTCAGGGTCGCGACGAGGGATTCGGTCGCCGGCTGAGACGTGCCGGAACCCAGCGGGGACAGGCAGGTATCCACCACGTCCACACCCGCTTCGATGGCCTTGAGCAGCACCATGTCGCCCGTGCCGGTGGTGTTGTGCGTGTGCAGGACGATCGGCAGGTCGGTTTCCTTCTTCAGGCGCTTGACGAGGCTGTACGCCTTGTAGGGCAGCAGCAGGTTCGCCATGTCCTTGATGCAGATAACGTCCGCACCCATCTTCTGGATGTCCACGGCGAGCTTGACGAAGTAATCCTCGTTGTGCACGGGGGATTCGGTGTACGACATGGCGATTTCCGCCGTGCCGCCGTACTTCTTCGTCGCCTTGACGGCGGTCTGCATGTTGCGCAGGTCGTTCAGCGCGTCGAAGCAGCGGATGATGTCAATGCCGTTCTCAACGGCCTTCTTGACAAAGAAATCCACCACGTCGTCCGCGTAGGGACGGTAGCCCAGCAGGTTCTGGCCGCGCAGCAGCATCTGCAGCTTGGTGTTGGGCAGCGCCTTGCGCAGCTTGCGCAGCCGCTCCCACGGGTCTTCGTTCAGGAAGCGCAGGCACGCGTCGTAGGTCGCGCCGCCCCAGCACTCCAGAGAGTAGTAGCCAACCTTGTCCAGCATTTCGCAGGCAGGCAGCATCTCATCGGTACGCATCCGGGTTGCGGCCTGAGACTGGTGGCCGTCGCGCAGGATGGTATCCGTAATTTGAACCTTTGCCATAGGACGAATTTCCTCCTTCAGTTCGGTCAGAGGCGGAGAAGCACTCCCCTGCCCCTGACCGGATACGTTTCCATCAACTGTCGATTAACCGAACATGCTCAGCAGCACGCCAGCCGCGATGGCAGAGCCGATAACGCCAGCGACGTTCGGGCCCATGGCGTGCATCAGCAGGAAGTTCGCGGGATTGGCCTTCTGACCTTCCTTCTGGGACACACGCGCCGCCATCGGGACAGCGGACACGCCGGCAGAGCCGATCAGCGGGTTGATCTTGCCGCCGGAGAGCTTGTTCATCAGCTTCGCCAGCAGCACGCCGCCCGCCGTGCCCATGCCGAACGCGACGATGCCCATCGCGATGATTTCAAGCGTGCGCACCGTCAGGAAGGTAGAGGCAGTCGCCGTTGCGCCGACCGTGATGCCGAGGAAAATCGTGACGATATTCATCAGCTCGTTCTGCATCGTCTTGTTCAGACGTTCGGTCACGCCGCATTCCTTCGCGAGGTTGCCCAGCATCAGGCAGCCGACCAGCGGAGCAGCGGACGGCAGCAGCAGCGCAACCAGAATGGTGACGACGATTGGGAAGATAATCTTCTGCGTCTTGGTGGCAGGCTTGAGCTGCTCCATGACGATTTTGCGTTCCTTCTCGGTGGTCAGGGCGCGCATAATCGGCGGCTGAATGACAGGCACCAGCGCCATGTAGGAGTATGCCGCGACCGCGATCGGGCCAAGGAGGTGCGGGGCGAGCTTGCCCGTCAGCCAAATCGCCGTCGGGCCGTCCGCGCCGCCGATGATGCCGATGGCGCCCGCTTCCGCAGCGGAGAAGCCGAACACGGCATACGCGAAGATGAACGTCATGAAAATGCCCAGCTGCGCCGCCGCGCCCAGCAGCAGCGTCTTGGGGTTGGAGATCAGCGGCCCGAAGTCCGTGCCCGCGCCAACGCCCATGAAGATAAGGCACGGATAGATGCCCAGCTTCACGCCGAGGTACAGGTAGTCCAGCAGACCGGCGGAAATCGTCTTGCCCGCCGTCGCCAGCATCGCGCCGGTGGCGGTGTAGACCGCGCCATTCTTCAGGAAGGCATCCTCCAGAATGATGGAAGCAGCGTTGCCGTTGGCGGCGAACTGCGCCAGGATGTCAGCAAAAGGCACCAGCTTCGTCGGGTCGTCGATGGTAACGGCGTTGACGAAGTGACCCAGCACGACATTGTTGCTGGTCAGAATCTGACCGGCGGCATTGACCATGTAGCCCACGGAATCAACAAAATCCTTGCCGTCTATCAAGACTGCGCCGCCGAACAGCGCCCAGTTGGCATGGCCGCCGGCGAAGAGTTCTTCGTGGAAGATGTCGCTGCCCAGCAGGTTGGTCAGCAGCATACCGAAGGCAATCGGCAGCAGCAGCAGCGGCTCAAATTGCTTGACAATGGCGAGATACAGCAGTACGCAAGCGATGGCGACCATGATCAGCGCCAGCGGGTTCGTCAGATACTGGTAGATACCCGAGGTCGTGACGAGCCCCATGAGGGTTTCGCCCACATTGATTCCCATTATATCAGCTCACTTTCCTTCGGGATCGGTAAATACGTCGGATTACGCCAGCACGACCAGCGTGTCTCCCGCGCCGACCGTCGCGCCCTTGGTCACAACGACCTGCGCCACTTTGCCGTCCTTGGGGGCGGGAATTTCGTTTTCCATCTTCATGGCTTCCAGCACGCACAGCACCGTGCCCGCCTTGACCGTGTCGCCAACCTTGACCTTCACGTCCAGGATGTTGCCGGGCATGGGCGCCTTAACGGGTTCGCCGCCCGCCACAGGAGCCGCCGCAGCAGCCTTGGGCGCAGCAGCCGGAGCCGCCGCCACGGGAGCCGCCGCCACAGGGGCAGCAGCGCGCACGGGCGCAGCGGTCTGCACGCCGCCGACTTCTTCCACATCCACCACATAAGTCTGACCGTTGACCGTAATATTGAAGGTACGCATGATGGGATTTCCTCCTGTCAAAATCGTTCAATTTGTTGTCATGTTCAAGCCGATACTATTTCCAAATGAGCATGTGCCAAGATGCGCCGCGAATTTTTCTTTCTGGCTAACGTGAATGAAACGCAGCGTAGCAGCGCTACGCTAAGTGGAATGAACGGACGCCAGAAAGGAAAAGGCGCAAGCAGATGGCACAGGTGAATGCAGGAAATAGTATATTTAGAAGCGGCTGTACACCTGTTCTTCGCGGCCAGCCTTCTGCCAGGCGGGCGCATTCTGCACGCGGCGGACGCGGCGCACCGTGAAGGCGCTGCCATCCTCCATCATCATCGCCACAGCGGCGGAAATGACCGCAATCAGCTCGCTGTCATCCGCCACGGGCACTTCCTCCACCACGGGCGCGGCGACCGGCGCGGGAGCGGGCGCTTCCGCCTGCTTCTTTGCCTTCTTGCCGCCCTTGCCGAGGTTCGCGGTGGCATTTTCCATCAGCTTGATCAGACCAATCAGCAGCACCAGACCGAAGAAAACGGTCAGCATGCCGATGAGTGTGACGATCAAGCCGAAGCCCAGATTATTCAAAAAGCCCATTTTTTACACGATCCTTTCCTCAATCACAGCGGCAGGTTGCCGTGCTTCTTCGGGGGATTGGATTCGCGCTTGGAGGAGAGCATCTCCAGCGCCGCAATGACATACTTGCGCGTTTCGGCGGGATCAATCACGTCATCGACCATGCCAGCCGCGGCAGCCGCCACGCCGTCCGCCACATCCGCAGCGAACTTCGCTTCCAAATCCGCACGGGACTGGAGCGCCGGCTTCTTGTCCGCCTTCAGGTCGTCGGTGTAGAGCACCTGCACCGCCGCTTCGGGGGTCAGGGCGGAAATCACCGCGCCCGGCCACGCGTAGGTGACGTCAGCGTTGCTCTTGCCGCCCATGGCGACATACGCCTGACCGATGGCATTGCCGGTGACGATGGACACCTTCGCCGTCGTCGCTTCCGCGTAGGCGTAAAGCAGCTGGGTGGTCGCCTTGATGGTCGCCGCCTGCTCGTCAACCGCCGGGACGGCAACGCCCTTGCTGTTGATCAGGGACACGACCGGCAGGCTGTAGCAGTCGCACAGGCGGATGAAGCGCGCGGCCTTGCTCGTGGACTGCGCCGTCAGCACGCCGTCGTTCTCCTTGCCGTTGCCAACCACCAGACCGACCGGACGGCCGCCCACGCGGGTCAGCGCAACGCGGATTTCCTTACCGTAGTCCTTGAAAAGCTCCACATACGCCGCGCCGTCCGCCATGGCAGCCAGCTGGCTCTCCGCGTCCGCCGCGTCCAGCACGGGCAGAATGCGGTTCATGTCGTCAGTATCCACAATCGCGGCATCCTCCGCGTTGCAGCCGGGCAGATAGTCCAGCACCTGCACCGCCAGAGAGATGGCTTCGTCCTCGTCCTTCGCCGTCAGTGCGACGCCGCCCTGCGCAGCCATCGCCTTCGCGCCGCCGACCGCCTTGGCATCCACCGTCTTGCCGGAAATGGCGCTCATGACCTGCGGGCCATAGACCATCAGCTGACCAACGTTTTCGGCTTCAATGGTGATGTCAGCCAGCTGGGCGATCATTGCCGCGCCGCCGACCACCGGGCCCAGCACCAGCGCGATGACCGGCACCACGCCGCTGAGCTTTGCCAGACGGGTGAAAACGGAAGCGTAGGCGTTCATCGCCGCCGCGCCCTCGTCAATGCGCACACCAGCGCTGTCGCACAGGGCGATCACGGGCGCGCCCGTCTTCTGTGCCAGATCCAGCACCTTGACAATCTTCTGCGCCTGCATCTGCCCCATCGCGCCGCCATGCACCGTGAAATCCTGCGCGAACACGTACACAGGGCGATCCTGCACCGTGCCGCTGCCGGTCACGACCCCGGCGTAATCCCCATTGCGGGATACCAGCGCGTCCGTCTCCACGAAAGAGCCGGCGTCCAGCAGCTTCGCCACCCGTTCACGGGCGGTCAGCTTGCCAGCCGCGCGCTGCTTTGCGATTCGTTCCGCGTCTCCCTGCAGGATGCTCTGCTTTTTCGCCAGCACCTGCTTCAGGTTCTGCTCACTCATGTTCAAAACTCCCTCCATGTCATGCCCCTTTCGGGGCGGGAAAAGTTGAGGTTACAATTTAGCCCGACTTTTCTAATTCTACATGTCCCCCCTATTTCCTGCTGCCCGGAAAAATTTTGTGGTTTTTCTGAGGAATCCAGCAGAATTTTTGTGAAAATCGTCCGAACCGTTGAAATTTCGTCAAAAAATGCACCCGGCAGGAAACGCGGAATGCGAATCATCCTGACGGGTGCGCCAATGGTTACGCCGTTGTGAAGACTTGATAGGCGCAGGTTACACGGTAGCCCAGTTTCTGCGCAATGTGTGCTGATGTTTCATTCGCCGCGTCCCACGTCGCGATTTTCCCCTGCTGATGCGCCGTCAAGATGAGCTTCGCCGCTGCCAGCGTCGCGTAGCCGTATCCGCGGTGCGCCGGTGCTGTGTCCACCTCCACCTCGATACCGCCGGGATACGCCGCGTAGCTGGATGCGCCGGACACAAACGCCCCATCCGCGCAGACCAGCACACCCAGCCCGCTGCGCGCATATTCATCCTCCGTGAATTGACTCACGAAGTCCGCCGCCCACGGGGTCTTGCGGCAGAACGCCATTTCCGCCGCGCCAATCGGCACAAGCGTCACGCCCTGCGGCAGATTCGCCAGCAGCGCAGTCAGGTGCGCATCCTCCGGCTGACGGCACGGGTCAAAGGCGATGCGCTCCGACCACGTTCCCGACCGCTGCGCCTGCACCAGCGCAAGAAACGCACTGCTCCCCTGCACAATCCACGCGCGATTCTCCGCGTTCAGTGCGCGCCGCACCAATTCTTCCGACGGTTCGCCGCCGAAGAAGAGGAAATCGCCCGCCAGCACCGCCGCGCTGCTCGGACGCGCCGAATCATCCGTCATCACGCGCCCCTGCCCGTTCAGCGCCGCTTCGATGATGCCGTGCGCACCCGGCAGTCCGGCAAACATCCCGCGAATGTCCGCGCTGCTCACCCCTTCACGTCCTCCTGCACCATCGTGTTCGCCTTGCCGAAGGTCGTTTCCAGCACCGCGAGGAAGGACTCGTCGCTCTGGTCAGCTTTTTTCTCCTTCACCGCGCCGATCGCCTCAAAGTGGCATTGCATCCCCGATGCCTGCGTCAGCGCGGAGGCAATCGCCGTGCGCTTCTTCTCCTGATTCATCAGCCCGACGTACAGTTCCTGCCCCATCGGCGCCTGCCAGCGGTAGGTGTCGCCGTCGCACCCGGCGTATTTGCCCATCGTCAGCATCGCGAACGTGCCGGGGTCGGAGCGCTTCAGGATGTTCATGGCTTCCTTCCACGCGTCTGCGTCGGTCTTGCCGGTCGGGGTCATCACGGCAGGCGCGGCGGGTTTGGGCGCTTCCTGCTTCGGCTCGGATGCAGGCTTTGCCGCCTTTTTCGCGGGCTGCGCAGGGGTAAACGCGCCGCTTTGCAGCTTCTCCTGCAAGGCGGTCAGCTGCTTTTCCAGTTCGCTGATGCGGTCGTTGAGCGCCGCGGTGTCCGCCTCGCTCGTCCGCAGGCAGCTTTTCAGCGCGGCGTTTTCCAGCACGATTCGCGGCGACGACGCCCAGCGCAAATCCGTTTCCACGCGCATGAACAATTCCAGCATGTTCATCAGCCGCGTCGTGGTGAATTTTTCCGCCTGCTGCGCGTACTCCTGCGCGTCCTCCTGCGTCAGGTCAAGCAGGGCGCTCAGGTCGTCCGGGCTGCACTTGGCAATCAGCAGCGCACGCAGGTGCTGGCTGACGTCCTTGGCGAACACCATCGGTTCGCGCCCGGCACGCATCAATTCGTCAATCATCCGCATGACGGCGGACGCGTCCTCTTTTTCCAGCGCATCGGCAAAGCGGAACAGGAAGCTGCGGTCGCTCGTGCCCAGCACATTGCGCACGAGGTCTTCCGTCACCTGATTGGAATAGCCCAGGCACATGTCCAGTATCGACAGCGCGTCGCGCATTCCGCCCTCCGCGGCGCGGGCGATGAGCATCAGCGCGTTCTCCGACGCTTCCGCCTTCGCGCCCTCCGCCGCCTGACGCAGCCGCCCCGCGATTTGGTGCGCCGGAATCCGCCCGAAGTCGAAGCGCTGGCAGCGGCTGAGAATCGTCGCGGGCAGCTTCTGCGGCTCGGTCGTCGCGAGGATGAAAACGACGTACGCCGGCGGCTCCTCCAGCGTTTTCAGCAAAGCATTAAACGCGGAAGTGGACAGCATGTGTACTTCGTCGATGATGTAGACCTTGTATTTCCCCTGCTGCGGCGGATATTTGACCGTCTCGCGCAGATTGCGGATTTCCTCGACGCCATTGTTGCTCGCCGCGTCGATTTCCATCACGTCCATCGACTCGTCCGCCAGCAGGCGGCGGCAGGATTCGCACTGCCCGCACGGGTCGCCGCCCACGGGATGCTCGCAGTTGATGGCGCGCGCGAGGATTTTCGCGGTGGACGTCTTGCCCGTGCCGCGGCTGCCGCAGAAGAGGTACGCATGGGCGACGCGCCCGCTCATCACCTGATTGCGCAGCGTGGAGATGACCGCCTCCTGTGCCACCATGCTGGAAAAGTCTTTGGGTCGCCACTGGCGGTAGAGTGCCTGATATGCCATAATTTCTGTTTTACTCCTTACAGTATGCGATTATTGCAGAGGATTTCGCGTCTGCGGACGCGAGGAGGGGGCAACGAAAACAGACGAATGTCTGCGCTCGCCCCCTCCACCCTTTCGGCGCCGCCGCTTGTTTGGGAAGCTCCAATCATTTCAAATTATTCGCTTAAAGACGATAAATTCATCCCCGCGCGCAACCAGCACGCCCTGATCGCCTTCCGCCGCCAAGCCGTAGTCCTCGCCCGGCACTTCCAGCTCCATCCGCATTCCGTTCACCTTCTGGAAGGTCATATAGTAGATGGTTTTCGGCGCGCCGTCCTCCTGCATCACCAGCGTGCGCTTGCCGACGACGCTCGCTTCCATGCTGTCAATCGGCTCGTGCGCGTCGTCCGCCTCCACATGCACCATGCTCGTGATTTTCGCCACCAGCATCAGCACCAAAATCGCGCCCAGCACCGTGCCCAGCATCGTCAGCACATTCCGCAGCATTTCTGCATCCATCCGTTCTCTCCTCCGTTCGCTTCATCATGGGCATTATACCATAATCGGCGCACATGCACAAGAGCCGCCGGGCAGAAAAGCGGTTTTTCGCGCAAAATAAGCGAACGTGCATTCTGAAATTCACCAGAAATGCCGCCTGAAAAAAAGTTTGCAATTTTCCCGAAAAAATTTCAAAAAACCCCTTGCATTTTTCCGAGAACTATGCTATAATACTTTCTGTGCTCAGCGCTTCACCGCCTGACACAAAGAGAACAAGCGCTTGGGGCATTAGCACAGTTGGTAGCGCGCGACATTCGCATTGTCGAGGTCAGGAGTTCGAATCTCCTATGCTCCACGGATGGTCAAGGTTAAAAAAACCTTGACCTTTTCTTTTGCTTTCAAACATCCCGCAGCAAAAAGCCGACCGGACGGAAGATTTTTCCCCTGCCCGGTCGGTTTCTGTTTGCAATTGCCTTATCTCGGCATCTTCCGAATATACAGCGTCGCCGTCTGCGAATCAAAAACATACAGGCACACGCCATAAAATCCCTTCCAGAACCCCTGCGTCACCTGCTTGATTTTCGCTGCTTCCGGGCAAGTCTCCTCGTTGAGCATCCCGCTCGTCAGCGCCTCGCCCGTCAGCGGCATCTTCGACCAGCCGTTTTCCTGCGCCCAGTACACAAACCGCGCGGCATCCTGCCCGTTCAGCTTGTAAATGCCCATATTGTACAGGTCGTCGTCCCGGTGGTAGGACTGGTAATTCACCTCGCAGTGCGGCACAAAGTAGCACCGAAAGCCCGTCAAAGACCGAATCTCCGTGCGCGGCGTCATGAGGAACAGGACGAGCGTGGTCAGCACCGCCGCCAGCACCGCCAGCGCAATCAGCACCTTCTTCGCGCCCGACCGCAGCGCATGAAACAGGTCAGACAGAATCGCGCCGAAGTCCAGCATGATTTCTTTCATGCGCATCCCCCTTTCTTATGGAGGATTTCGGCGTGCGCGCCCGCTTTTCCTGCCGTTTGCCGCATTTCTAATGGGATTCTAATCCAAAAAATCGGACGAGGTTTTGCGCCCCGTCCGGTTTTCTTATTCCTCTTCTCCCCCGATGGCTTCCTTCAGCGTCCGCCAGCCCAGCACGGCGCACTTCACGCGCGCGGGCATGTGCGAAATGTCCTTCAGCGCCCCGGCTTCTTCCAGCTCGTCGATTTCCTCCGCCGTCGCTTCGCCCTGAATCATCTTGTGGAAGATTTCGCCCAAGCGCAGCGCTTCTTCCTTCTTCCGCCCGACAATCATGCCCAGCATAATGTCCGCCGAAGCCTGCGAAATCGCACAGCCGTCGCCGACGAACGCGCCGTCGGTAATCACGTCGCCATCCACCTTCAGCTTCAGCGTGATGTCGTCGCCGCAGCTGGGATTGACGCCTTCCAGCTCAATGTTCGCGTCCGGCAGGTCGTGCTTGAACTCCGGGTGGATGTTGTGTTCCGTCAGAATTTCGTTATAAAAGCTCCTGTTTTCCATAGCCCATTCGCTCCCTGATTGTTTTCAGGCTGTCCAGCAGCCGATTCACCTCGTCCGGCGTGTTGTAGAACGCGCAGCTTGCCCGAACCGTCGAGGAATAGCCGAGGTGCTTAAGCAGCGGCTGTGCGCAGTGATGCCCCGCGCGGATGCACACGCCGTCCGCCGCGAGGATTTCGCTCACGTCATGCGGATGCACGCCGTCCACCGTGAACGTGACAATGCCGCTGTGTTCCTCAGGAATTTCCGACCCCAGCACATGGATGAACGGCATATCCGCCATCCCCGCCATCATGCGGGCAACCAGCGCCGTTTCGCGCTCGTGCATGGTGTCAAAGCCGACGGACTGCATATAGCGAATCGCCGCGTGCAGCCCGACCGCGCCGGCGGCATTGCCCGTGCCCGCCTCAAACTTGTAGGGCAGCTCGGCATACGTCGCCCCGGTGCGCGTGACGGACTCTATCATCTCCCCGCCGGAGAGGAAGGGCGGCATCTTTTCCAGCAGCCTGCGTTTGCCGTACAGCGCGCCAATGCCCATCGGGCCGAACACCTTATGCCCCGAAAACGCAAGGAAATCCGCGTCCAGCGCCTGCACATCCACGGGGATATGCGGCGTGGACTGCGCGCCGTCCACCACGATGACCGCGCCGACGCGGTGCGCCATATCCGCGATTTCGCGAATCGGGTTGACGCGCCCGATGACGTTGGAAACGTGCGTCACCGCAACGATTTTCGTCTTATCGGTGATGATTTCCGATACCTTGTTCAGGTCAAGCCGCCCATCCATTTCGCAGTCGATGAATTTGAGCGTTGCGCCCGTTTGCCGGCACACCATCTGCCACGGCAGCAGGTTGCTGTGATGCTCCAGGATGGACACCACCACCTCGTCGCCCGCGTGGACGTGAGACAGCCCATAGCTGTACGCCACGAGGTTCAGCGCCTCGGTCGTGTTGCGCGTGAAGATAATCTCCTGACTGCTCTTGGCGTGCAGGAAATCGCGAACCGCCAAGCGCGCTTCCTCCACCGCCTCCGTCGCCGCGATGCTCAGCGGATACAGCCCGCGCAGGGCATTGGCGTTCTGCGTCTCATAGAACGTTTTTTCCGCGTCCAGCACGCACTGCGGGCGCTGCGCCGTCGCCGCGTTGTCCAGATACGCCGCTGTTTCCTGCATCAGCAGCGGAAAATCACGCCTGTAATCCGTCGTTTTCATCCATTTCCCCATCCAGTTCGTTCAGTATCGCCGCGCGCGCCGTTTCGCTTTTCACCTGCTGCGCTACGCGGGCAATCGCCGCGCGCGAAAGCAGCTTTTCCGCCGTTTCGCGGTCGATGCCGCGGCTGCCGAAGTAGAAGCGTGTGTCGTCGTCCATTTCGCCGATGGTCGCGCCGTGCGTGCCCTCGACATTCTCCTCCGCGCAGAGGATGACCGGCACGGTCTTGTTCACCGCGTCCTCGCCCAGCATCAGCACCGTTTCCTGTTCGCTGCCGACCGACCCGGACGACCCGCGCTTGAAGTCAATCGTGCCGCGGAAAATCTTCTTCGCCGCGTCATTCAGCGCGCCGGACGCGTTGATTTCGCACTTTGTCTTTTTCCCCCAGTGGTTGACGACAAGGTTCATGTCCAGCGTCTGATTTTTCCGCGCCAGATAGCCGATATTCGCCGCAAACGACGCTTTCTCGCCGTCCAGCCCGATGCCCGTCTGCGCGTACACATCGCCGTGACCCAGCGTCACCTGCCGCAGCACAATCCGCCCGCTGCCGTGGCAGTGCCCGATGACTTCATCATACACCAGCGCGTTTTCGCCCGGCGCGACCAGCTGAATCAGCTCAATTTCCGCGCCGTCCTCGGCGGTCAGCTCCGTCTGCACATGCAGCTTGCCCGCCGTGCGAAGGGTCTGGAAAAGCGACTTTTTCGCGCCCTTTTCCGCCTGAATGGTCACACGCTTGCGGGCATACGCCGCGTCCGATGCAATCAGCATGTCCGTTTTCTCTGCGGATTCTTCCGGCAGCACGACCGTCGCGCTTTCGTCCCAGTCAATACTCGCTTCATTCACGCCCAGACGATTCCACGTCCGGCTGGGCAGCTGATTGATGGTCATTTTTTCCATTGATGGATGCTCCTTTCCGCTCAGCCGATGCTGCCCTTCATTTCAAGGCGGATGAGGTTGTTCATCTCCACCGCGTATTCCACCGGCAATTCCTTGGACACGTTGTCCGCAAAGCCGCTGACAATCAGCGCGCGCGCGTCCTCTTCGCTCATGCCGCGGCTCATCAGGTAGAACACCGCGTCGTTGCTGATGCTGCCGATTTTCGCCTCATGCCCGATGGCGGCGTCGCGCGTGCGGATGTCCATCGCGGGAATCGTGTCCGAGCGGCTCTCGCTGTCGAGCATCAGCGACTGGCAGGATACCGCGCTCTTGGCCTGCTTGGCGCTCTTCTCCACCACCACGCTGGAGCGGAACGTGCTGATGCCGCCGCTCTTGCTGATGGAGCGCGTGTTCATGTACGAGCTGGTATTTTTGCCAACATGCACGACTTTCGCGCCCGTGTCGAGATTCTGCCCCGCGCCTGCGAACGTCACGCCCGTGAACTCCATGCGGGCGCGGTCGCCCTTCAAGATGCTCATCGGATACAGGCAACCCACATGCGACCCGAACGAGCCGGAAATCCACTCAATCGTGCCATCCTCCTCCACCAGCGCGCGCTTGGTGTTGAGGTTGTACATGTTCTTCGACCAGTTTTCAATCGTCGAATAGCGCAGCTTCGCGCCCTTTTTGACGTACAGCTCCACGCAGCCGGCATGGAGGTTCGCCACGTTGTACTTCGGGGCAGAGCATCCCTCGATGAAGTGCAGGCTTGCGCCCTCGTCCACAATAATCAGCGTATGCTCAAACTGCCCCGCGCCCTTGGCGTTCAGGCGGAAATACGATTGCAGCGGAATGGACACCTGCACGCCCTTGGGGACGTACACAAACGATCCGCCCGACCAAACCGCGCCGTGCAGCGCCGCAAACTTGTGGTCACGCGGGGTGACGAGCTTCATGAAGTACTTGCGCACCATCTCGGCATATTCGCCGTGCAGCGCGCTCTCCATGTCGGTGTACACCACGCCCTGCGCCGCCACTTCCGCGCGCACGTTGTGGTACACCAGCTCCGAGTCGTACTGCGCGCCCACGCCCGCCAGCGACTTGCGCTCCGCCTGCGGAATGCCCAGCCGCTCAAACGTGTCCTTAATGTCCTGCGGCACGTTCTCCCAGTTGTTCTGCATCTTCGTGTTCGGGCGGACATACGTCGCGATGTGGTCGATATCCAGCCCGTCCAGCGACGGCCCCCAGTCCGGCACACGCATATTATTGTAGATTTGCAGCGATTCCAGCCGGAACTGCTCCATCCACGCCGGGTCGTTCTTCTCCTTGGACAGCTTCTCGACGATGGCGGGGGTCAGACCCGCTTCCATGCGGTACGCGTCATGCTCCGCGTCGCGAATATCATAAATGCTGCGGTCAATGTCCGCAACTTGGCTCTTTTCTGTCATGCCGCTCCCCCATCAGCCCTTGAAGCCCTTTTCGTTGATTTCTTCCACCAGCGCCGCGTCACCTTCGCGCACAATGACGCCGTTTTCCATCACATGCGTGCGGTCAACATGCAGCGCTTCAAGAATGCGCGTGCTGTGGGTGATAATCAGCAGCGAACCGTGCGTCTTTTCGCGGAACAGGCGGACACCCTCGGACACCGTGCGCACCGCGTCCACGTCCAAGCCGGAGTCGGTTTCGTCCAGAATGGCGAGCTTGGGTTCGAGCATCAGCATTTGCAGGATTTCCGCCTTTTTCTTTTCGCCGCCGGAGAAGCCAACATTCAAATCGCGCTCGGCGTAGCTTTCATCCATCGACAAAAGCGCCATCGTTTCCTTCAGCTTCTTCTTGAAGTCCCACAGGCGGATGCGGCTGCCGCTCTTCTGCTCCAGCGCCGTGCGGATAAAGGCGCTCAGCGTCACGCCCGGCACCTCCAGCGGGTTCTGGAAGGACAGGAAAACGCCCTTCTTCGCGCGCTCATTGACGGGCATCGAAGTAATATCCTCGCCGTCAAACGTGATGCTCCCCCGCGTCACCTGATAGGCGGGGTTGCCGGTGATGGCATAGCCGAGGGTGGATTTGCCCGTGCCGTTCGGGCCAAGGAGGACATGGGTTTCATCCGTGCCGACGGAGAGATTGACACCGTGGAGGATTTCCTTTTCGCCCACCTGAACGTGCAGGTCGCGGACAGTCAGCAATTCAGCGTGTTTCATATTGCAAAAGCCCTTTCTCTGGCTGATTGATAAACCATTCTTGTGCGGCAGTTTATACTAATTCGATTCTAAAACATGGCATCGAGCATAGCAGATTTTTCGTTCCGGCAAAGCTGAGTGAAGCGAGGCGTACTGGAGGTACGCGCGAGCGGAACGAAGCAAAGCCGGGGCGGAAAAGATGCTGTGCGAATGACATGCTTTAGATGAGAATTAGTATAACCTACTTCCGCAATAGGATTTTACTCCCGATTCCCATGCTTGTCAAGAGGAATATGCAAATTCCTATGGATTTTGGGTGTTTTGGAATGCGCGCAAATGTCCTCTCCGCCGCGCTGCCGCAGATTCCCCGAAAAAAAGCGCATCCCCTTCGCGTTTGGAAGAGGATGCGCCCCGTTTGTCAATCAGCCCAGCGGCTTGATTTCGGTGATTTCAAAGAACAGCGCGGTTTCGCTGCCCTTGACGTTGAGCACCTTCAGCAGTTCTTCGTCCGTCACCTGCTGGAGCACCATGCGCGCACCGGCGGTGATGTAGGGCTTTGCGCCTTCCTCGGTGGAGGGGTTCGCGGCGTAGACCGCCAGCGCTTCGCCCGTGCGGAGCAGGTTCTGCTTCGTCTGGTTCTCCGCCAGACCCATCTGGATGTAGTACTTGTCCTCGTTCTTCACGCACGCGAAGATGAACACGCCCGCGTTCGCCGTGCCGTCGGGGTTGGTGGTGCACACGAGGTACGTGCCGGAGAAGGAGTTGATGGCGTTCATCAGGTCATCCCCGGTCAGGGCGGAATCCGCGTAGTAGCTCGCGACGGACGCGGAGGTGAACGCATCGGTTTCTTCCGCCAGCACCGCCGTCATCGACAGCGACAGGACAAGCGCGCACACCAGCGCAAGCAGCTTCTTCATAAATAGAACCTTCCTTTCGCGCGTCCAGATTTTTCCCCGGAATCGCGCCTGTGATAGTTCTATTTTACACCCTACCTGCGTTCTTGTCAAGGTTTTCACAAAGCATTTTCCCCGCCCATTTTTAGGCACTCCAGCACCGTTTGCAGCATCTTTCCCGAATCCACCGGCTTGTTCAGGAACAGGTTCATGCCTGCCTCGCGGCTGCGCTGTTCGTCCTCGGAGAAGGTATTCGCGGTCATTGCCACAATCGGGATGGTCGCCGCATCCGGGCGCTGCATCGCGCGAATCGTCCGCGTTGCTTCCAGTCCGTCCATCAGCGGCATCATCACGTCCATCAGGATGCAGTCAAACGTACCCGGTTCGCTTTCGGAAAAGCGGCGAACCGCCTCCTTCCCGTTCCACGCCTGAGCGACAATCGCGCCCGCGCCCTCCAGTATGTACTGGCTGATTTCCATGTTCAGCTCGTTATCCTCCACCAGCAGTATGTGCGCGCCCTTGATGGACGCCGCCTGCTCCGGCTTGGCGGATTCCGCTTTCGGCGGATTCGGATCTACGCGGAACGGCAGGGTGATGTAGAACGTTGTGCCGACGCCCAGTTCGCTCTCAAAGTGGATTTTGCCGCCCATCTGCTCGACAAGTTCCTTGGCAATCGGCAGCCCCAGCCCCGTGCCCTTGTAGGCCGTGCGCGCGCCGGATTCCTCCTGCGCGAACGCCTCAAACGCGTGCTGCTGGAACGCCGCACTCATGCCGCGTCCCGTGTCGGCACAGGTGAAAAGGAACGTCGCCGTCGTGCCGTCAAAGCCTTTCTCCTCGCAGGAGATGGTCACGCTGCCGCCGGGGCAGTTGTACTTGACCGCATTGCCGACAACGTTTTGCAGCACCTGATGCAGGTGCATCGGCGAGCCAATCAGGTTTTCGTGATTCCACGCCAGCGTCTTGCAGGACACCTGCACGTTTTCGTGCCACGCCTGTCCCTCCACCATCGTCACAATTTCGTTGACCATCTGGCGCAGGTTGAACGGCTTCTCTTCCAGCGTCACCGCGCCGGATTCGAGCTTGTTCATGTTCAGCACATCGTTGACCAAATCCAGCAGGAAGCCCGATGCGGTCATAATTTTCTCGCGGCACTCTTCCTGCTTTGCTTCGTCTCCCACATATCGGCGGCTGATTTCCACCATGCCGCGGATGCCGTTAATCGGCGTGCGGATATCGTGGCTCATGCGGCGCAGGAAGTCCGTTTTGACGATGTTGGCGCGTTCGGCGTCCTCCGCCGTCTTTTTCAATTGCAGCTGATAGTCGCATTCGCGTTCCTTCTCCGCCGTCACGTCCTGCGTCACCATCAGCACCGATTCGAGCCTGCCGCGGCGGTCGTAGTTCTGCGGCAGCGTCGTCATCAGGTACACCTTTTCCTTCGGGTCGCGGAACTCCAGCGTCAGGTTCGGGTTTTCCTTCAAGCGCTGCGCCAAGGTCGTCAGGTCGCAGTAGCTGATGAACGCCTCGCGGAAATCCGGCGCAACGTTTTGAGCCGCTTGCATCTGCACCACTTCGTTCATGCTCCACGTGCGGTCCATCTTCATCAGCTGCTCCATCGGGTGCTTGATGATGCGCACCGTGCCGCGCTGGACGTTAACAAGGAACGTGAAGCAGTAGATTTCGCTGATGGCGCTGATAATCCGCGCCTGCTCGCTGTTCCTCTCCAGTGCGCGGCGGGACTGCTGGGCGCGCAGCCACGCGAAGCAAAGCCAGATTCCCATGTAAATCAGCGTGCCGTAAAGGAGAATGGTGTTGCGGGAATTGTAGACGGCAAGATCCGGGAACATGGCGTACACCGAGTAGTTCTCAAACGCCGTGCGCTTGCCCGACCACGCCGTCATACCGTCAACAATGTGCAGCCGCCCCGATTCGTCCCACTGCGCATGGGGGATGCTGTCTTCCTCGATTTTTTTTACGTTGCGCCCGACGATTTCAGCGCTGCTGGAAGCAATGATGGTTTTGCCGTCCGACACGGTGACCGTGCCGTTCATTGCAAACGTGAAGCCGCTGAAGAGTGTCTCCAGCTTCATGTCGCTCGCGTCCTCTTCCTCGCGCTCGGCGTATGCCACCACAAGGCCCGGCGCGTCCTCGCGCGCGACGGCGGCGAAATCCACCGTGCGGTCGCCCACCTGCATCCGCGTCATGTATGCCTTCACGGGGTAATCCACAATCTCCCGCACCGTCGGCTTTTGCAGAATCGAATGCAGCGCCGCCGCTGCGTCGCCGTCAATCGTCGTTTGGATGACGGCATTCATGTCCGCATCAAGGATGACGATGCCCGTCAGCCGCTGCGCATAGGCGTACCGGTCAAGCTGTTCGTTCGTTATCACCCCTGCTTCCGCGATGCGGGAGTTGAGCTCCGCCGTTTTGTCCAGCAGGCGGATTTCGCTCTTGGCGCGTTCGTTCGACATGGCGTTGAAATACTGTTCGAGCCGCGCCACCGCAAAGTCAAGCGTTGCATCCATTGCCTGCCAGACATTGCGTGTATCATGCCACGTCAGCACAACAAAGGATGTGACAAGCATTACCAGATACAGTGTCAGCGGCATCCAGAGCATGCTGATGAAGCCTCGCCGCTTATGAGAGGTTTCCTGTTTCATTTGCTTTCGATTCCTCCCATGCGGACGATGCCGTTGATGCCGTATGCCGTCAAAATCTCCGCCATCGTGCCGTCCGCCGCCATTTCAGCCAGTGTCTGCTCCAGCTGCCGCGCCAGTTCCTCGTGCGTCCCCTTCTGGAACGCGACGCCGAGTTCCGCCGTGCCCAGCAGGGTTTCCAGCTTCCGGTAGCGCCCTTCATTCTCCGCAAGGAAGATGTTCAGCACGCACTCATGCCCGACAATCGTGTCCGCGTAGCCCTTGCGCATGACGGCGAACACCTCCTCCATCGACGAGAAGCTGTACACCGTTTTGACCTTCGGGATGCCCGGCTGATCCTGCCGAATCAGCAGATATTCCGCCCAGCTCGTCGCCTGAACCGCCGCGCGGCAGCCCGCCAAATCAGCCAAATCCGCATAGGCGCTGTCCGCGCGCACCACCGCCACCAGACGGCTGAACAGGTTGAGTCGCGCCCATGTGTACTTGTCCTCGCAATTGTTCATCATGAACCCGCTCCACAGGCAGTCCACCGTGCCGTCTTCCAGCGCTTCGTCCTTATCCTCCCACGCCACATGGCGGAAGACAGGCGCATACCCCATGCGCCGGAAGGCTTCGCGCGCCATTTCAACATCCACGCCCTGCGGCGAGCCATCCACGTTGTAGTAGCTGTACGGCTGATATTCGTCGCTGCCGATGATTATTTTCGGCAGATTCTCCCCTTCCTCCGCCCGCGCCGACGGCAGGAAGAGCAGCGCAAATAGGAGAAGCAGCGCACTGCTCCTCCCGATAAACCGACCAAGATTCCACTTCTGTTCACGCATGTTTTTTGCCCTTATGCCAGCTGCCGCACGGCGTCTATCACAATCTGCTGCTGCTGCGTCACGGCATCGTAGAGGGCAGTGTCCGTCAGCGGTTTGCCCCCGCGCATTTCTTCCGTCAGCGCGAACGCGGCGCGGTACAGGCCGTCAAAGCCGAGGTTCTGCGCCACGCCCTTGAGCGTGTGCGACGCGCGGAACGCCGTTTCCCAGTCCTGCGCTTTCACCGCTTCGGTCAGCTGGGCGTAGGTTTTGTCGTCGGCATACTTCTTCACAAAGCGCAGCACCATCGACTCCTTGGGGATTCTGTTCAGGGTTGCGTCATAATCGCCGCCGACTGCGGCATAAAACTCCTTGAGCGTCATGGATTTTTCCTTTCTTTTGCGTCCGGCAGCAAAAAATGCCGTATAATAGAAAATGGTTATCCGAATGCAGGATTCCACTTTCCATTATACGGCGACAATGGGGATTGTCAAGCGGGTTACATTCATTGCAGCCGAACTTGCAGAAATTGTGCTGCAATATTACGTTTCCTGCCGATAGCCCCCTTTTTTTACTTTGCTGATGATTCTGTCGAGTGCTTTCACCTGTGTCCATTCTTCACCGCCGATTTGAACAAAGAATGCACGCACCTGTTTGCCCAATTCGATTGCTTCTTCCTCACGTCCCAGCAGTGCAAGTGCACGAACACGCGCCGACTCGACCACCTTTGCATCAATTTCCCCCATCTGCTGGCGCACAATCGGCAGCACCTGATTTAGGGCTTCATTTGCTTCCTTTCCTTGTTTTAATTCGAGCAAATTAGAGATATACGCCATTTTGAAACAGCAGTACAGTGAGTTGTTTTCGCCAAATAGTTTCTGCACTTTTTTAAGCGCATCAACTACAGTCTCCTGTGTTTCCAACCTTCTCCCCATTTCCTGCATAATCGTCACATAATTGTACAGTGCCGTAAAATACGTTTTTGTGTTTTTCGGCGTATGCTCAACAGCAGCCTTCGCGTAAGAAAGTGCCTTTTCATATTCCTCCAGAATATGAAAAACCAATTCGCACCCTTCATAGAAGGCAAACGGCAAATTGTCAACATCCTTCGTTTTTTCTTCCATTAGCTCCGCCAGTGCTTTGATTCGCTCTCTGGGCATACCTGCCAGTCCCATTGCACAAAGCACCTGCGCAAGCTGCCCAGCCGCATCAACCACGCGCTTTGGTTCATCCAACGCTTCCATAAAGCAGGAAATGGCTGCATCCAAATCTTCTTGCGGCACATTTTCCTTGTTCAGCAGTGCAATAGCTGTTTTCTCCGCTCTCATTGCCGCTGCATTCGGATGGTTCAGCGGAATCAGTTCGCCAATTCGGGCAAGGAATTTGCTGGTATTTTCACGCTCCATCTGCTGCGCCTGATTGCCACAGGTCAGCAGCATAAACTCTATATCATCTTCACAAGCGCTGGAAAGATTCGCAATCACTTTTTCGCCATCTTTCACCAAATCGCCGCCCAGAATGGAATCAAGTGCCAAACTGAAACATCCGTCCAAGAAGCGTCGATGTTCTGTCTTTTGAAGTTCACCTTGCTTCTTTTGTCGCCACAATTCCAGTCGTGCGGCAGGAATTTCTCCCCCATGAAGATTCAAAAGGTAAAAAATCGCCACTGTCATGCCGCCCATGGTTTCCACAGGCGCATCATCGAAGTCTGAAATTGCGTACAGCGCCAGCGACATCAGCGGCGCCGTCCGATAATCTGTCTCGCGGTAATGCTCTTTGCACTCCTCGAACACCTCCGCCAGCCTCGGCACCTTCTCCATCGGCGGCAGCAGCGGCCGGAAGCTCTCCGCCAGCACGGGGTGCATGGCGTATCCGCGCCAGTTCGATGTCAGCAGCCCGTAATCCGCCGCGGTTTCGAGGGCGGAAAGCACCTCATCCTCCGTGCCGAAGTCGCGCAGGAGGGTCAGCGCGTCCCGCACCGGGATTGTCCATGCCGGAAACGTGGCGAAGACCGCCAGCACCTGCCTTTCGCGGTCGGTCAGCGCGTCGGTGGACACCATCTGGGCGATTCTCTGCGCAATCGCGCTGAATTTGCCGCCCGCCAGCCGCAGTCCCTCCGGGCTGATGCGGTCAAGCTCTTCCAGCAGCTGCGCCATCGTCCAGCGCTTCATCTTCGCCAGATGCGCCAGCAGGATAATCGCCAGCGGATGCCCCGCCACGCGCGAAAGCACCTGATGCAGCGCCTCCGTTTCCGCGCTGCCCATGCTTTTCAAGTACGGGTCGTGCTGGACAAACAGCGCCCTGCTCGCTTCCTCCGACAGCAGCGGCACGGCGATATTCCGGAAGCCATCGCCCAGCGGGAAGCGCGTCGTCACCAGCACATCGCAGCCCCAGTGCTCTATTTCGCACAGCCCCTCGTCCGCTTCCGGCGGCATATCCACGCTGTCAATCAGCAGCAGCGTCCGCCCCTGATAGGGCGCTTCCAGCTTCTCGCGCACTGTTGAGAGCACGTTCTCCTCCGCCACGCCGTCCAAGCCGTCAAACGCCATGCGCAGGCTGGATGCAAGGCTGTTTTCGTACTGCACCCACGCCATGCGGCTGAACAGCTCCTCCTTCGCCAGCAGCGCCAGCGCCTGCCGGGTCATTTCCGTTTTGCCGATGCCGCCCATGCCCGTCACGGCGATTTTGCCGCCCTGCCGAATCGCGTCCGTCAATTGCGGCAGGCACGAAGCCGCATCCATGACGTATTCATCCTTTGATAGCCCCTGACGGCACAATTCGCAGTTGCGCCCCGTCATCGACAGCGGCACGCGCCGCCCGAACGTGACGTGCGACGAAAGCAGATACAGCGCCTGCGCCGAGTGCTCCTGCGCATGACAGAAGTCCAGCAGCTCGCGGCTGCCCATTTCCGGCCCGTAGAACGCCAGCAGCACCAGCCACGAGAGCGTCAGCATGTCCACAAACGTGCGCGGCAGCGTCTCCCGCGATTTCTGCAGGTTCTCAAACACCTGCTCGTGCTCCGGCTTCATGCACTCCTCGTTTTCCATCATCATGCGCACGAAGTCGGGCAGGGCGCGCGTGAGGGCATCGGCATCGTAGTGCGCGCTGCGCAGGAAATCCTGCACCTGCTGGCTCAGGCGAATCAGCGTCTCCCCGGACAGCAGCGCGTTCATCTCCTGCTGCAATTTGGGCGGAAGCGGCTGCACGCCCGTGCGGTTCATCATGTCGCTCAGCCGCCGCGAGCGCTGCGTGCCTCCAAAGAGCGACGCGTGCCATTCCGGCGGAATGATTCCGTCGAGCACTTGCGCCCAGAATTTCACCAGCGTCAAGCCCTTGCGCTCCGCCGCGGGAATCACCCCATGCGGATACAGCCCCGGCAGATTGTCCGTCAAAAAGCGATAGACGTTTTTCGGGGTCAATACTTCCTTTGTGTTTGCACCGCTTTCCATTTTCCAATTCCACTCCCTCAACCTGATGCGATTTCCGAATGAAAATAAGCCAAGTTGCGCTGCGGATTTTTTCATCTGGCTGCCGCGAATTGGAATGTGCGGACGTCAAAGGAAAAAACGCGCAGGCTGATGGCTCATGTTGGTTCGGAAATCGTATGAATTTACCTGTTTAATTATAGCGATTTTCGGCAAGGATTGTCAAGCGTTTTTCCATATCTGGCTATCATTTTCCTATTTTTTTCGGCAACAAAAAACTCCGGGACGCAATGCCCGGAGAGAAAAATGACAGCTATTCACACTGTTTCCAATTGTTTGGGTAGTCAACGCGGCGCAGCTTCTCCCGCCTTGCGGGATATGCACTTGCTCACTCGTAAGACACCGAGCGTTTCGACGCCGCGTCATCGGGGAAAATGACAATCAGCGTGCGTCCGCGCAGGAGGGCGATTTCCTCGCCGCTTGCATCGTAGTAGACCGTGCGGGAGGTCATGCTGTCGCGCTTCCAATGGCCGGAAATATGCTTGCCGCCCAGGAAGAAATCCGCATTGCCCTCCGCCGCTTCGCCGTTTTCGCCGATGACGTACATAATCGGCTCATTTTTGTTGTTGTGGTTGTAGTCCACGCGCGTGAACTGCACAATCACGTTCTGGAAGGCAATGGCGCTGTCGTCCGAATCACGGTCGGCGTACCAGTTCGTCTTGCTCGTGCCCATGTAGCGCAGGTAGCCGTTCCACTCCTTGCGGTAGACAAGGCGCGAGTTGTAGAGCTTCGCGCTGTCCCCCCATTTGATGTAGACGCGGGTGGCGCTGTCGCCATCGGGCGCATCGTCGGTGAAGCGGAAGGCGTGGTTCGGCGCGACGTGGTCTTCCGGCACAAGGCGGCTCATCGCGGCGACGTTTGCATCCACATCATAAGGGGATTTCGCGCCCGCGCGGCTGGTAAAGTAGCGTTTGAAGTTCGTGCCGCCCGTAATGCCGCTGAAGATAACGCTCCTCAATTCCGCGCCGAGCCGCTTGATTTCCGCCTTCACGTCGCTCCCTTCCACCTCCTGCTGACCGTAGAACAGGAAGCCGCCGCCCCACTCCTCGCTCAGCCACACATGCCCAATGCGCGCCGAGCGCACGAAGCCGACCGAATCCGGGATCATATCGGAAAAAACGGCAGTGATGCGCGTTTCGTGGCTCCTTGTCAGCGGCGTTTCATAGAGGATATCCGCATACGCCACGCCCCACGGCGCACGGTTGCCCACGCCGCCGCCATCATTGCCGATTTGCACCAGCATGGGCAGATAGCGCCCCGTCGCCGCCAGCCCCGCGTACCCCTCCGGCACATAGAGCTTGCTCAGCGTCCGCCCGGTCGTCGGGCTGATGCCGTCGGGCGTTTCATTCTCCCCCGCTTCCGTCAGGGGGATGTTTCGCGCTTCCTTCGGTTCAATGGTCGTTTCTGCCAGCGCCTGCGCCAGCAGAAGGCACAGCACCGTCAACAACGCGGCGATTCGCTTCATCCCTTGCACCCTCCGTTACTTCTTAATCGTCGTCACGCCGTCGTCGCAGCGGAAATACACCGTGTCCGGCTCCAGCGTCACGCCGTCCTTGGCGAACAGCTCATCCACCGTCAGCAGAATGTACCCCTGCTCGTAGAGCCATTCCGCCATCACTTTCGCGGTGTTTGGCGTGTTGTCCTTGATGTCGTGCATCAGCACAATATCGCCGTCGGTGAACTGCTTCTTGGTCTTGCTCATAATCAGCGACGTACTGCGCCCGCGCCAGTCGTAGGTATCCACCGACCACTGGATGTACGACCAGCCGACTTTCGCCTTGATCATCGCCGGATAGACGCCGTAGGGCACGCGGTCATAGCGCGTCGGGATGCCGATGATGGAAATCAGCGCATTGTTGACCTTCTCCGGCATCGCGCGGAGGGTGGCGGCGCTGATTTTCCGCGCGTCGCCGTGCGTCCAGTTGTGGCTGGCGACGGCGTGACCCTCGTCGTGCGCGCGCTGCACCAAATCGGCGTAGGGCTTCATGTTCTTGCCTATCATAAAGAATGTAGCCGGCGCGCCGACCTCCATCAGGCTGTTGAGGACTTTGGTGGAGTTGGTGCGCGTCGGGCCGTCGTCAAACGTCAGCGCGACGGTCTTATAATAGGAAAGATTGTCCGTCTCGATTTGCGCCTTTTCGGTCATGTACTCTCGGATGTCGGGGTAGAACAGCGTCGTCTCAATCAGCGTGTGATGCTCCGGATAGAACGCGTCCGCCGAGAGGTGAATGACCAGCGACATGCCGTGCAGCGTGAAGTCGAGATTCCGCAGTCCCTCGTCCGACAGCACCTGCGCAACGGCATCCGGGTCAGGCGTTTCATCCGGGAAATAGTAGTTGATTTGGGCTTTGAGCTTCTCGCGCAGCATCGTCCAGCCCTCGCTGCCTTCGGGGAAAATGTCCGTCAGCAGGATTCTTTCGCCGGTCGTCATGTCGAACGTGCGGCTGGTGAACTCCTGCGCAATCAGGTCGCGGTGGTAGGTCGTGCGCGCCTGCACGAGGAAGCTCATCCACGTCAGCCCCGTTTTGCTATGGCGGATTTCGACGTCCAGCCGGCTGTTTTTATCGCCGTTCGCTTTCCCTGCTTGGAGCGTCGGGGCGATTCTGTCCGCGTACGCCTGCGCCAGCCCATTGATTTCGTCATCGACGCTCGTCAATGCGGTTTTGACCGACCACAGCCGGATGCCGCTCTTGTTGCTCTGCTTGGAATCGGTATACTTCGCCGTCACGCGGTGGCACGCCTGCATTCCGCCCTCCGCCGATGCGGATGCGGGCAGCATCGTCAGCAGAAGGATAGCTGCAAGCAGGCAGGCAATGTACTTCTTCATCATCGGAATGCTCCTTTCCAATGCGCACAAATGTTGCGGCTTCATGCGCTAAGCCGCAGCTGGTTCTAAGGCACCACCGCACAATTCGGCGGCAGTTTTGCGGAATCGTACGGTTAAGGCAATACCGCACAAATGAGTTGGTGCGATGGCGAATGCATTTTTTGTAAGGTGCGATTGCAGAAATCGAAGGTTTACTGGAGGTAAATCGAGATTTCTGCAAGAAGCAGATGGCAGAAAAGGCATCGCCAGCGCTGCCAACGAATTGTGCGGTAGTGCCTTAATACTGCGTCGTGACCCCGTCCAGGCAGCGCCAGTACGCCTGATTCGCTTCCAGCGTCACGCCGTCCTGGCGAACAGCTCATCCACCGTCAGCAGCATGAAACCGCGCTCCTCCAGCTTCGGGATGAACATCTCCGTCGCCTTGGCGGAGTTGATTTTCATGTCGTGCATGAGGATGATGCCGCCGTCCTTGGTGCTGGCGGCAATGGTGTTGGCGGTGCGGTAGGCATCGGGGCCCTGATCGCCGCCGCTCCAGTCCTGCGCCTCCGCCGTCCACTGAATCAGCGGCCAGCCGACGCCGTAGCTGCCCATGCGCTGCCACTGTCCACCGGGCGCGCGGGCATACGCCGGGGCAATGCCGATGGCGGCGATATGCGCGCGGTTGACCTTGTCGTACATGGCGCGGAACTTGTCGCCCTGCTCCTGATTCGCGTACAGGTGCTCGTAGAAGTGCGTCGCAATCGCGTGCCCCTCGTCGTGCTCCTGCCGCGCTAGATAGGCGAAGTCGCTGACGCGGCTGCCGACGAGGAAGAACGTCGCGCGCGCGCCGGTTTTCATCAGCGCATCCAGCACATGCGGCGTAATCCACTGGTTCGGGCCGTCGTCATACGTCAGCGCGCAGAAGCGGTAGAGGCTCGCGTTGTCCGTTTGCCGCTGCGCTTCTTCGGTCATGTACGCGCGAATCTGCGGATAGTACAGCGTCGCCTGCATCAGCTGCGGATGATTTTCGTACACCGATGGCAGCGGAATGACCAGCGACATGCCATAGAGCATGAAATCCGCCTGAGCGAGATTTTCGCAGAGCGCCTCGACCGCCGCCGCATCGGGCGTTTCGTCCGGATAATAGGCGTTTGCCGCGTCGCGCACCGCTTGTTCCAGCAGCTTCCACGCGGGCGAATCCGCCGGGAAAATGTCGGCAAGCGTGATTCGCTGCCCGGTCAGCATATCGTAGGTGCGCGTGGTGAACCGCACCTGCTGAATCTGCCGATGGTACTCCAGCCGCGCCTGCACCATGAAGCTCATCCAGCTCATTCCCGTCCGGCTGTGGAGGATGCGCACGGTGAGCGCGCTGTTCTGCGTGCGCTCCCTGCCCGGCTTTTGGAGCAGGGGCGACAGTTCCGCCGCGTAGTCATCCGCCAGCGCGTTCAGCTCGGCATCCACCGTGCCCAGCGCGGTTGTGATGTGCCACACGCTGATGGACGCGCCGCTTTGCGCGGTGGATTTCTGCTCGGTCATCGTCACCTGATGGCAGGGCTGAATCGGCGTGCCGTCCGTTTCGGCGGATGCGGCCGTCACCATACACAACGAAAGAAGCAGGCAAATCCATCCCAGAAGCAGTCGCTTTTTTCCTTTTTTCATGGGCGGATGCCCTCCTTTCGCGCAGTGTTATACTATTTCCAGATAAGAATGCGCCAAGATGCGCCGCGAATTTTCCATTCTGGCTAACGTGAATGAAACGCAGCGTAGCAGCGCTACGCTAAGTGGAATGAACGGGCGCCAGAATGGAAAAGGCGCAAGCAGATGGCGCAGGTGAATCTGGAAATCGTATTATCCCTCCGCGTCCGTCAGCCCCGTCAAGCCCTCCTGCGTCCGCAGGTTGACGTAGCTGTTAAACACCTGCTCCACCTTCTGCGGATTCTCCTCGATCACGAATGTCATGCCGCCGTCGTCCGTCGGCTCGATGCGCGTCACCAGCACCTGCTCCTCGCCGTCGGGGTTGTCCTCCATCTCCAGCAGCACAGCATATTCGATGTCGTCCAGCGGAATCACCGCGCCGAAGCGGAAGCGCATCACCGTGCCGTCAGGGGCGGTCAGCTCAATCAGCGGTTCGCCCATTTCTTCCAGTTCGCTGCGTTCGTCGTTATTCGTCATCGCCGCTGCCCTCGTTCACCAGCTGGAGAAATTTGTCGAACACCGCCTGCTGAACGGCCTCATCTTCCACCTGAATGTAGCTTTCCGTGCCGTCTTCTTCCTGCGCGACCTGCATGATGAACACCTCGCACTGCCCGTCCTCCGGCGCATCCGCCTCGGAGAGCGCAATGTACAGTTCACCCTCGTGCTCAATCGTCGCCAGATGCTGGAAGCGAATTGGCGCGCCCGTCTCGTCGTCAATCAGTTCAATGATGTTGTCCTGTTCTTCCATTTTCGCTGCCTCCTGTTGCTGGTAGTTGCGGCAGGTGTCCAGATACTGCTGCAAAATCACCGCCGCCGCTACCTTGTCCACATTGTGCTTGCGCTCCGCCCGGTGCATGTTGCCCTCGATGAGCGCGTTCGTCGCGGTCACGGTCGTCAGGCGTTCATCCTGATAGACGACCGAAAGCCCCGCTTTTTCCAGCTGTTCGCAAAACGCTTTGACCTTTTCGGACTGGAAGCCCGCCGTGCCGTCCATATTCAGCGGCCAGCCGGAAAGCACCTGCGTCGTGTCGTAGCGCTGGCAGATTTCCACCACCTTGCGCACGTCCGGCCCGTAGCCGACGCGGTAGATGGTGTCGATGGGCGTGGCAATCAGGCGCGACGCGTCCGAAACCGCCACGCCGATGCGCGCGTCGCCGATGTCCAGCGCGATAATCCGTTCGTTCATGTTTCTTTACTCCGCGTATTTTTCTGCGCGCTTGCCCGCCACCGCCAGGCACGGCTCGGCAGTCAGCACCTTGCGCGCCACGTCCATCACCATTTCCGGCGTCACGGCTTCGATGGCGGCAATCGTCTTTTGGTGGTCAGTCGGATGGCCGTTGAGCAGCGTCGAGCGTCCCATCGCCTGCATCCGGCTGCCGGAGCTTTCCAGCCCCATCAAATAGCCCGACCGAAGCTGCGTTTTGCTGTCGCGGAACTCCTTGTCCGTCATGCCGTCCTTCAGGAAACGCTTGAGTTCGCTGTCGATTTCCTCCAGCACCTTATCGCCGTTTTTCGGGCTGATGCCGGCGTAAATGCCGTATGTGCCGATGCCCTGATACGAGTTCGGGTAGGTGTAGATGGAGTACGCCATGCCCAGCTCTTCGCGGATGCGCTGGAACAGCCGGGACGACATCGCGCCGCCCAGCACGTTGTTCATCACCGCGACGGCATACACGTCGTCCGTGCCGTACGCGAATCCCGGATAGCCAAGGCAGATGTGCAGCTGTTCCGTGTCCTTTTCCTTCACAACGCGCCGTCCGGTCAAAACCTGCTGTTTCGGCACAACGAGTGCGCTTTCGCTGCCCTGCCAAGTGCCGAAGTATTTTTCCATCAGCGCCTGCACCTGCGCGGGTTCATAATTGCCCGCCAGCGCCACCACCGTCTCACGCGGCAGATAGTGGTGATTCTTATAGTCCATCAAGTTGGCGCGGGTGTACGCCGCGACCTGTTCCGCCGGCCCCAGAATCGGCTGCCCCAGCGACTGCGCGCCGAACTGTGCCTTTGCCAGCAGGTCATGCACCAAATCTTCGGGCGAATCCTCGTCCATCGAGATTTCTTCCAGCACAACGCCGCGTTCCTTGTTCAGCTCCTTCTCGTCCATCGTCGCGTTCATCACCATGTCGGCGATGATGTCGATAGCGAGTTCAATGTCCTCGTCGATAACCTTGGCGTAGCAGCAGGTGCAGTCCTTGCCCGTGAAGGCGTTCAGCTGCCCACCGACCGCGTCCATTTCCTCGGCAATCTGCCGGACGGTGCGCTTCGTCGTTCCCTTGAAAATCATGTGCTCAATGAAGTGGGAGAGGCCGTTTTCTTCCGGCGTTTCCATCATCGAACCCACATGCATCCACGCGCCGATGGACACCGACCGCAGATGCGGCAGGCGTTCCCCCAGCACACGCAGGCCATTGGGCAGCACCCATTCATCACGCATACATTCATCAGCTCCCGCTACGTTTTTCAGTATGCTATCCATTTGATTCCTTTCTGATGCATGGCGGCATCGTTTCGCAATTTTCGCCCGAAAAAGCAGAAAATTCGCAAAAGCCCGGTGCAATCGCAGGGACTTTTGCGAATTTCTTCATATTATTACATTCTGATTCCGCATAAAGGGTCATCCCTCTAAATTTAACTTTCGATAAAGTTCAAGCAAGAGAGTGTGCATCCGAAGGGGTCAAGGGGGCGATCGGAAAGCCCCCTTGCGCGCCCGCAGGCGCATCTCCCTGCAACAAAAGCGACCTTTTATGCAGAAAATTCAACCAAATCAGCATTCATCTACCGAAAGGTTGTCGGAAACGCGATTAGTTCCGACCATCCCGGCGCGGAGGACGCGCGCGGAAGCCTTCCGCACGACGCGGGGCAGCCGCGGCGGTGTTGTCGTAGGTGATGTCGTTGCGCACGAGGTTCACACGACCCTGCGCGTCGATTTCCGCGACCTTCACTTCCAGCGTGTCGCCAATCTTCACGACGTCCTCGACCTTCTCCACGCGGTGGTTCGCCAGCTTGGAGATGTGAATCATGCCGTCCTTGCCGGGCAGCAGCTCGACAAACGCGCCGAAGTTCATGATGCGCACGACCTTGCCCGTGTACACCTCGCCAACCTCGATGTCCTTCGCGATGCCCTCGATGATGCGGCGCGCCTTGTCGGCTGCTTCCGCGTCGGGGGTGGAGATGAACACGCGGCCGTCGTCCTCGATGTCAATCTTCACGCCGGTTTCGGCAATAATCTTGTTGATCATCTTGCCGCCGGGTCCGATAACCTCGCGAATCTTCTCCGGATTGATGGTGAAGCGGACAATCTTGGGCGCGTACTTGCTCAGTTCCTTGCGCGGCTCGCCGATGCAGCTGAGCATCTTTTCAAGGATGAACAGGCGGCCCTTGAGCGCCTGCGCCAGCGCCGTTTCCAGAATCGTGCGGTCGATACCAGCAATCTTAATATCCATCTGGATGGCGGTGATGCCGTTCATGGAACCCGCGACCTTGAAGTCCATGTCGCCAAGGAAGTCTTCCAGACCCTGAATGTCGGTCAGGACAGCCACCTTGCCGGACTCCACATCCTTAATCAAGCCCATCGCGACGCCCGCGACCGGCGCGTGAATCGGCACGCCCGCGTCCATCAGGGACAGGGTGGAACCGCACACGGACGCCATGGAGGACGAACCGTTGGAGGACAGGATTTCGCTCACCAGGCGCATTGCGTAGGGGAACTCTTCCTCAGAGGGGATGACGGGCAGCAGTGCGCGCTCCGCCAGTGCGCCGTGGCCGATTTCGCGGCGGCCGGGGCTCTTGAGGCGACCCGCTTCGCCGGTGGCATACGGCGGCATGTTGTAGTGGTGGATGTAGCGCTTGAAATCCTCGCTGGACAGGCCGTCCAGCACCTGACCCTCGCTGGTAGAGCCGAGCGTGGTCACGGTCAGCGCCTGCGTCTGACCACGGGTGAACACGGCAGAGCCATGCACGCGCGGCAGCACGCCCACTTCGCACCAAATCGGGCGGATTTCCGTCACGCCGCGGCCGTCAGGACGAATGCCCTGCTCGATAATCTTCTTGCGCATGACTTCCTTGTTCAGGTAGTACAGCGCATCGGCGATTTCGGCTTCGCGCTCCGGGAACTGCTCCGCCAGCGCTTCGATGGTTTCCTGCTTCACCTGCGCTTCACGCGCCTGACGCTCCTGACGGTTGAAGGTGTCGAACACCCACACGCACTTGTCGTAGGCGAATTCGCGCACGGCCTTCTTCACGTCGTCGCCGGTCACGTTCAGCGGCACTTCGACCTTTTCCTTGCCGATTTCCGCCACAATCTTGTCCTGGAACTCAACGAGCTTCTTGATGTACTCGTGGCCGAACATGATGGCGTCGAGCATCGCCGTTTCGCTGACCTCGTTCGCGCCCGCTTCCACCATCATGATGGCGTCCTTCGTGCCGGCGAGGTAAACGTGCATATCGCTCTTTGCGCGCTGCTCTTCATCGGGGTTGATGACGTACTGCCCGTCCACGCGGCCGACAACCACCGCGCCCGTCGGGCCGTTCCACGGAATTTCGCTGACAGCCAGCGCGATGGACGAACCGATCATCGCGGGAATTTCCGGCGGCACGTCCTGCTCAACGCTCAGCACAGTGACGACGACCTGCACATCGTTGCGCATTCCCTTGTTGAACAGGGGGCGCAGCGGGCGGTCAATCAGGCGGCAGGTCAGGGTCGCCTTTTCGGTCGGACGGCCTTCACGCTTGATGAAGCCGCCGGGGATTTTGCCCACGGAGTACTGCTTTTCCTCCACGTCCACAGCCAGCGGGAAGAAGTCCACGCCGGGACGGGGGGTCGGCGCCATCGTCGCGTTCACCATCACGACGGTATCGCCCAGATGCACCCAGACGGAGCCAGCCGCCTGTTCGCAGTATTTGCCGAATTCCAGCGTCAGCTCGCGGCCCGCCAGATCCATGCTGTACTTTTTGCTTTCCATTGAGAATCTCCTTATACTCAGTCGTAGGAAGGCGGATGGCTGCCTTCCTGAACCGCCCGGAGATGCTATCATATGAAAACCCCCTGAATCAGGCGATTCGGGATTTTCAAGGGATAACATCTCCAGACCCTGCCCATGTTCTGCGCCGCCTTGCCGCAAAAAGCCGCCGTGAGGAGGAATGCACAGGGGGATTCTCCCCTGCCGCGTGTCTCCAGACGGCGGCTCTTGCGCGCAAAGCCGCCGAGTTCTGCGATAATTACTTACGCAGGTTCAGCTTAGCGATCAGCGCACGATAACGCTCGATGTCGGTCTTCTTCAGGTACTCCAGCAGACCACGGCGATGGCCGACCATCAGCAGCAGACCACGGTTGGAGTGGTGGTCGTTGCGGTTGGTCTTCAGGTGCTCGTTCAGGTGGTTGATGCGGTCGGTCAGCAGGGCAATCTGCACTTCGGGAGAACCGGTGTCGCCTTCATGCTGGGCGTAGGTGGCAATGATTTCGCTCTTGGTCATGGAATTTCATCCTCCAAATTTTTATTTCGGGCAATGCCCGTGGGCAATCGCCTGTTCACGCAGTACGCCGTCGGAGTCTTCGGTCGTCCGCGCAAACGGTTCGCAGACCCATCCATTATTGTATCAGATTTTTTCCCGTTTGTAAATGGTTAATTCGCGCCTTTCGGGAAAATTTCAGGCAATTTGCTAGGAAAATTAGTACGCTTTCGCGAAATACATGACCTTCTTCGCCTTTTTGCCGCAGCAGACGCAGGTATCGCCGAACCATTCCTTTTCCTGGTCAAAGGGCATATTGCGGGAGGAGGCGTTGAATTTCTCCTTGATTTCGTCCTCGCACGCGCGTTCGCCGCACCACATGGCCTTCGCGAAGCCATTTTCGACGGCAGCGCCCAGTTCTTCCATGTTGTGGACGACGTGGGTCTTTTCGTCGCGGAACTTCTTCGCCTGGTCAAAGAGCGTCTGCTGAATGTCGTCCAGCAGCGCCTTCAGCTCGTCCGCCAGATTTTCCAGCGGCAGCGTCACCTTTTCGCACAGGTCGCGGCGGAACACGGTCACGACGCCGTTTTCGAGGTCGCGCGGGCCGACTTCCAGCCGCACCGGCACGCCCTTCATCTCCCAGTCGTTGAACTTGTAGCCCGCGGACACCGTGTCGCGGTCGTCGAGCTTGACGCGGATGTCCGCCGCCTTCAATTCCTCAAGCAGCTTCTCGCACGCCTCCATCACGCCCGGCTTGTGCGCCGCAATCGGCAGGATGACCGCCTGAATCGGGGCAACGCGCGGTGGCAGGCGCAGGCCGCGCTCGTCGCCGTGGGTCATGATAATCGCGCCAATCAGGCGGGTCGATACGCCCCAGCTCGTTTCCTCGGCGTAAGTCAACTTGCCTTCCTTGTTCTGGAACTGAATGCCGTACGCCTCGGCGAAATTCGTGCCGAAGTTGTGGCTCGTGCCTGCCTGCAGCGCCTTGCCGTCCTGCATCATGGCTTCCATGGAGTACGTCGCGCGCGCACCGGCGAACTTTTCCTTTTCCGACTTCTGGCCGACATACACCGGCAGCGCCATCACGTTTTCCGCCACTTCCTGATAGACGTGCAGCATCTGCATCGTTTCTTCCTGCGCTTCCTCGGCGGTCGCGTGGATGGTGTGACCCTCCTGCCAGAGGAATTCGCTCGTGCGCAGGAACGGGCGGGTCGCCTTCTCCCAGCGCATGACGGAGCACCACTGGTTGTACTTCATCGGCAGGTCACGCCACGTCTGCACCCACTTGGCGTACATCGTGCAGAAGATGGTTTCGGAGGTCGGGCGCACTGCCAGACGCTCCTGCAGTTTTTCCGTGCCGCCCTGCGTCACCCACGCCACTTCCGGCGCGAAGCCTTCCACATGCTCCGCCTCCTTCAGCAGCAGCGATTCCGGAATCAGCATCGGGAAATACACATTTTGATGACCCGTTTCCTTGAAGCGCTTGTCCATTTCCGCCTGAATGCGCTCCCAAATCGCGTAGCCGTAGGGGCGCACGATCATGCAGCCGCGAACGGGCGCGTAGTCGCACAATTCCGTCTTGAGGATAACGTCGGTGTACCACTGGGAGAAATCCTCGTCGCGGGGGGTGATGTGGGTGACAAATTCCTGTTTCTTTTCCTTGGCCATGATTTTTTCCCTCCATGATTGATTATCCGAGGCGAAAGAAAAAGCCTCCGCCTCTGCTGATTTTGCAGGGACGAAGGCATTGCGGATTGCATTGCTTCGCGGTACCACCCGGCTTAGGGCAAAGGCGGATGTTCCCCCTTGTCCTCTCTCTTGCGTCCGCTCTCGGAGACGAACCGGCGGGGATTAGCCGCAGCTCCCGGTCGGGATGACGCGCCCGCTCCCCATGCGCCTTCCACCGCCGCGCACTCGCTTTCCGGGGGCAATTTCCGCGTCAGAACCGTTCATTGCTCTGCTGTGATTATACACCACGCCCGCCGCAAATGCAAGCACTCCGCGCAAATTATTTTCCCCACAGCGGCCGCGGATACTCGCCTTCCTCTGCCTTGCGCAGCATCGCCTTGGCGACGACTGCCCTGTCCTCGTGGTATGTCACGCCGTACCAGCGGTCGGGGCAGGTCAGCACGCGCGCCGTCGCCCGGTGGCGGTCAAGCTGGCGGCTGACGGCAGTCGGCAGGTAATACTCCGCCTTCATCGGGTTGTTCTCCATCGCCTCGTTCAGGAAGGGCACGAAGCCCTCCGCCAGCGCATCCAGAAAATCCGGCGTAAAGCCCCAGCAGTTCATGCTGACGGTCGTATCGTCCGGCAGACGGCGGTACATTTCGCCATCCTCCGTGAACAGCGGGCCGTCGCAGCTGGCGATAATGTGCGTGCGCTCGCGCACCTCCTTCAGGAAGCCGAACTCGTTGACCGTGCACACGCCGCGCGACACATAGCCGTTCTCCGTCAGCGTGTTTTTCAGCGCGTAGCCGACCATGAAGTACTCGCCGCGCTTGCCCCGCAGCGTCCGCAGGTACTCATACGCCAGCTTGAACGCGCCCGCGCCGTAGTAATCGTCCGCGTTGATGACGAGGAACGGCGCATCGAGGAATTCGCGGCAGCACAGCACCGCGTGCCCCGTGCCCCACGGCTTCACGCGCCCTTCCGGGACGGAAAAGCCCTCTGGCAGCTTATCCAATTGCTGGAAGGCGTAGTTTGCTTCCATCCCCGCCGGCACGCGCGAACCGACCATCGCCTTGAAGGTGTCCTCAATCTCGTGCTTAATCAGGAACACGACGCGGCGGAAGCCCGCCTGGTACGCATCGTACAGGCTGTAATCGAGGATGACCTCGCCGTCCGGGCCGACCGGATCCAGCTGCTTCAGTCCCCCGTAGCGGCTGCCCATGCCCGCCGCCATCATCACCAAAATCGGTTCTTTCATGGCTGATTCCTCCTGCTGATGAGTTTTTCCTGCCGCCATTATAGCGCGAATCCGCAATTTTTACAATCTGCAAACGGAAAAAACGCGCTATCAGGTTGCGCAAACCAGAATTTTGTCGTATAATAGAAACTGATTTAGAATGCAAGGAGGAACATTCCTCATGGACTTTTTGAAAACGCTTCTGGCGTATGTCGCGCTGACCGTCGCCTTCTCCGTTCAGGAAGGGCCGCTGCCGCAGGATGTCCCAACCCCGACGCCCCTGCCGCCGAACGTGACGGCATCCCCGATTCCCAACGCGCCCGCCGCGACCGACGTGCCCACCGCCACGCCGACGGCCTCGCCCATCCCCGAACCCACGATAACGCCCAACATGGGCTACAAGACCGTGCAGTGGCAAGACCGCGGCTCAGGCGTGCTGAAGGTGCAGAAAAAGCTGATTGAGCTGGGCTATCTGGCAGAGGGCGAGGATGACGGCGCGTACGGCAGCAAGACGACCGCCGCCGTCCGCCGCTTCCAGAAGGCGAACGGGCTGTCCGTGGACGGCATTGCGGGTCAGGCGACGCAAACGCGCCTGTTTGAAGACCCGAACGTTGTGCCTTACTCCCCGCCGACCGTGCCGCCGACGGCGACCCCGACCCCCGCGCCGGAAACGCCCGCGCCGAGCGCCGCGCCAACGGCATCTCCGGCGGATGATCTGCCTCTGCCGGGCGCGTCCGGCGATTTTCCGGTGGATACGGTGACGACCGAAGCGCCCGTGTATACGCCGGATGGCTTGACGCTGCTCCAGAATGGCAGCATCTTCCTCGGCAGCGGCGGCGATGGACAGGCGCTGACGATGACCGTCACGCAGGATGGCGTGGGCTACACGCGCCGTCCGAGCCTGTGGGTGAACACAGTGGGCAGCCCGGTCATGTCCCTGCGCGAGCTGGCGGCTTGCATCGACGACTGGCAGCTGGATGTCAGTGAAAGCGGCGTGTGGGTGCTGTCCGCGGCAGGCTACACGGTCGTCATCCGCGAGACGGACAGCGGTTTGTCCGTGATGGTGGATGGCAGCGCAATTGCGATGGAATCCGGCGCCGTCCGGCTGGACAACGGCGAAGTGTACATCTCCGACATGTTCCTGCGCACGGCGCTCCACGCGACGACCATCTACGACAGTGACGAGCAGTCGCTGATTCTGTTCGTGCGGAACAAGTCCGTCAGCACATCGGCAGACTGAAGGGAATTCGGAATTCGATGATTTGTTCGCGATTCCGCGAAAAGCAAAGAGAACCGCCCGGTACATCTGTGTTTTGGCAGATAACCGGGCGGTTTTTTAATTATACTCGACCGTTTCCTGATACGCCTTATACGTTGACGTGCAGAGCAGCTTGCGGTCAACTTCCTTGCCGTTCTGATACCAGATTTGGTAGGTTTCGACGACGTAGCCAGTGCGCTTTTTGATGGTCGTCTCCTGCGTACCGGCGGCGAGTTTCGTGTTCTGGACGTACTTGGTGTCGCTCGGCGGGTCAATCGTGCGCGTGACGGTGCTTTCCAGGTCAATCGACACGCCATCGGGCAGGAGCATCCCGTAAATTTCGACGGTGCACTTCTGCTTGGAATAATTCGCGACGATGTAAATCGGCCACTCGGTGTCGTTCTTGAACTTGAAGTCCAGGTTCGGCCAGTTGACCGTCGCGTCCATCCCCTTCTGGACGTAGGAGCTCGGCCACGCGTGCGGGCTGCGGTAGACGATTTCCAGATTTGCGCGCGCGACAGCGTTGAAGAGCGTCGAGCTGGTCTGGCATACGCCGCCGCCCACCTCCGGCACGCTCTGCCCGCCGGAAATCGCTGTTGCTTCCTTGTAGCCCTTCGCCGCCGTGCGCTGCCCCGTCGCCTGATTGAAGGAGAACGTATCCCCCGGCGCAACCTTATAGCCGTTGATGGCTTGGCAGGACAGGTCGATGTTCGTGTTGCGGTTGGAATTGCTGGTGGTTTTCGTCGTGTAGGTGGAAATGCGCCCGAACTTGCCCACAATCTGTGATTTCGTCACGTCCGCCAGCACCGTGTCCGACTGCAAACGCAGGGACGCGGTGTAATTGCCCATGTCCAGCACGCCCGTGAGCGTCTGATAGACGCTGTTGGCATCCAGATACGCGCCGCTGATGTCGCTGTTGAAGGTGAACTGCTTCGTCGCCGGGTCAAAGGACTCCACCGTCGCGTTGACGGGCGTGCAGGTCACATCCGCCGCGATATTCTCCGCGATTTTTCGCACGGCATCGCGGTCGTAGGTGATTTGCGTCTGAAGCGTCACGGGGCTTTGCTGCATCGCGCGAATCGTCGCGACGCGCTCGCTCAGCGGCGTCCGCCCCGAACCGCGCAGGGCGGTTGTGTTCCCGCGCCCAGCGGCATAGGCAACTGCCGCCATCTCGCTCACGTTGCGGTAGAGCGGCACGTCGTAACCCGTGATGTCGTAGGTGTACGCATCCGCCACCACATGCAGGTTCACGCGGGAATTGTCCACGCCGCCCTGCCCCAAGGCGCTTTCGGCGTCCGCGCGGGTCATTCCGCCAACGTTGATGCCGTCAATCGTCACGCCAGGGAAAATGCGGTCGGTGTTGACCAGCGCGACCGCCTCATTGAAATTCGCGATTCGCTCTGCGTCATACCGGATGATGCTGCCGTTGACGAAAGCCAGCGTCGGCAGCCCGGCCAGCTCCATGCCCAGCATCTGCGGCGCGGCAAGCAGCAGCAGCCCCGCCGTGCACGTCAGCGAAATCAGCATGACAAGCAGCCATAGGAAGGTGCTGCTGCGCTTTTTGCGCCCCTTGCGCGGTTTGCATGTCGTTTTCCGCTTCGGCGCGGATGGACGCTTGCCCGTGGGTGTGCCGCGTGTTTTGGGCGGGGCGCTCCGGCGCGCTTCCTCTTCTATCAGCCGCTGTGAGCGTCCCTTCGGCTGGCGCATGGCGGGCTGGCGCGGCTTCGTCTCCGGCGCCAATTTTTCCGTCAGGCGCGTCTGCTGGCTGCGGCGCGGGCGCTGCGTTCCGCCCGAAATGTTGCTCATGTCATTCCTCCAAAATGGATTCCAGCCCTTGCACAGCGGCTGCTGCGGAGGGCTGGTGTGTGATTTATACTATTTCCAAATGAGAATGCGCCAAGATGCGCTGCGAATTTTTCGCTCTGGCTAACGGGAGTGGAATGCAGCGTAGCAGCGCTACGCTAAATGGAACGACCGGACGCCAGAACGGAAAAGGCGCAAGCAGATGGCGCAGGTGAATCTGGAAATAGTATTACTTGCTGTTTTCCTCGTTCCGGTGCGCCATGTGGTAAGTCAGCGTCTGCAAGCTGTCCGTCAGGTGGACATTGACCACCAGCATGTCGTCCGGATGGGTCAGATCGGTTGGCGCGAAGTTCCACACCGCGCGGATGCCGCAGGCGTAGAGCTTGTCCAGCGCTTCCTGCGCGACGCGTCGGGGCAGTGCCAGCACCGCAATATCCGGCATGTTCTCCTTCAGGAAGTTCGGCATTTCCTCCATGCTGTACACGGGAATATCGCCCACCGGCACGCCGATTTTCTCCGGGTCGTTGTCAAACATCGCCAGCGGCCGGAAGCCCTCGCGCTGGAACGTCGGATATTTCGCAATCGCGCAGCCGATATTGCCCGCGCCCACGATAATCTCCGTATGCTCACGGTCAAGTCCCAGAATTTCGCCAATGTGCATTTTCAGATCCGACACCTTATATCCGTACCCCTGACGTCCGAAGCCGCCGAAGCAGTTGATGTCCTGCCGAATCTGCGACGGCGTGAGGTGCATCCGCTCGCCCAGCTCCTGCGACGAAATCTGCTCCACACCTGCGCTTTCCAGCTCCCGCAGATGCCGATAATATCCCGGCAGCCGACGGATTACCGCGTCAGACACATGCCCTGCCATCCTCATTCTCCTCCAGTGCATTTGTTATCTTGGGGCATTTTCGCCCAATTCCTTCATGTGAAAGGAATATCAATCTGATTGTAGCACACTTTTTGGTTTTGTGCAACCTTGCTGGAAAGATTCCGGGGATTTTTTCGCGCTTCACAGCTGTCGTGAAAGGGGGATTTATCGGATGACAGCCGATATTGCTGTGATATGCAGGCCGTTTTTTCTTGCTGCTCCAGTCGCCTCTGCGGAGGCGATGTTGTTACTTTCTGGCGCGCCAGAAAGTAACCAAAGAACGCCCAGAGGGGGCTGAAGAGCGTGCAAGTCTGGACTTCAGCCCCCTCTGGACTCCCCCCGCCACCCATGTTTATTGTGGAAAAGAGCGGCTGTTGTTGCCCGGCTTGACTGCTTTTCCCAGTTTGGCTTTTGTCCGGCTTTTGTTGACTTGCTTGCGGATTTCGGGAAAAGCGCTTACTTTCGGTGATTCCGCGTTTCGCCGCGGAGGAAGTCGCCCGTTTCGGTCGCGAAGGGGATGTCCATGCGGATGATTTCGCCGCCGATGCCCAGCGTATCGACGATTTCGCCCGTCTTTTCGCGCAGGAACGGCGTCGCCTCGAATGCGTGCACGCCCGACGGCGTCAGCAGTTCGATTTTCTCGCCCGCCTTGAAGCGATTTTTGAGCAGGAAGCGTGTGCCGCGCCCGGTGCGGCTGCCCTCCACCACATGCGCCAGATATTCCCGCTCCTGATGGAAGCCGTCCGCGCCGCCGGGGGCTTCGGGCTTGCCCAGCGCAAAGCCAGTGTCGCTGTCACGGTGGCTCGCGCAGGATAATTCCGCCATCAAGCTCGGAAGCGCCGCCGCGAAATCGCCGCCATCCGCCAGCAGATCCAGCGCACGACGGTATGCCGCCGTCACCGTCGCGACGTAATACGCCGTTTTCATCCGCCCCTCGATTTTGAGGCTCTTGATGCCCGCGTCCGTCAGTTCCGGCAAAAGCGGCATCAGGTTCAAATCATGCGCGGAAAATATGTATGTGCCGTTTTCGTCCTCGCAGACGGGCATGTACTCGCCGGGGCGTTTCTCCTCCACCACGCTGTAATGCCAGCGGCACGGCTGGGCGCATTCGCCCTGATTGCCGCTCCGCCCCGCCATGGCCGCGCTGAGCAGGCACCGCCCGCTGTACGCCATGCACGATGCGCCATGCACAAACGTCTCGATTTCCATCTCCGGCACGCGGCGGATGATTTCCTTTGCCCGCGCGATGGACGTTTCCCGCGCCAGAATCACGCGCTCACAGCCCATATCGCGGTAGACGCGCACAGCTTCGGCGTTGACGGTGCTCGCCTGTGTGCTGACGTGCAGGGGCAGTTCCGGCACTTCGCGGCGCAGGGCGGCAATCGCCCCCAAATCGCTGACAATCGCCGCATCCACGCCGATGTCCCGTGCTGCCTTCGCCGTCGCCACGAAATCATCCATCTGGTCGTCAAACGGAAAGATGTTCATCGTCAGGTAGAACTTCTTGCCCGCGCCGTGCATCTTTTCGACCGCCTGCGTCAGCGCCTCCTCGTCGAAATTGCCCGCGAAGGCGCGCAAGCCGAACTGCCGCATACCGCCATAGACCGCGTCCGCGCCGAAATGCAGTGCCGCCTCCAGCGATTCAAGATTCCCCGCCGGGCACAGCAGCTCCGGCATCCGGTTGGTCATTTACTCAATGCCTCTTTCCTTGTCGTACTGCTGCCACAGCGGCGCGTAGATGGCAACCGCCTGTTCATGCTCCTGCAAGGTGCGGGAGAAGTGCAGCTCCGTGCTTTCGGGACTTGTTGCGCAGAAATACAGGTAGTTTTCCGCCACGAACGTCTCGTCCGGGTAGAGCGCCGCGTTGATGGCGTCCGCGCTCGGCGCGCAAATTGGGCCCAGCGGCAGCCCCGTCACCTGATAGGTGTTGTAGAGGCTGTCAAGCGCCAAATCACTGCCCGTCAGCGACATTTTCCTTACGCCCGTGATGTAGTGAATCGTCACGTCGCTCTGCAGCTTCATGCCCGCTTTCAGGCGGTTGTGGAACACGGCGGACACCTTCGTGAAATCCGCCTTGGACGCTTCCTTCTCAATCATGCTTGCCAGCGTCAGAATCTCGTCCATCGTGTAGCCCATCTCTTCCGCGCGATCCTCACAGGCGACGGAGAACACCCGCTCGGTCTGCGTAATCAGCTTGCGGATGATTTCGCTTGCCGTCGCGCCGATGTAGATTTCGTAGGTGTCGGGCGCGAGATACCCCTCCAGCACATAGCGGCGCTGGCTGACGTTCCGGCTGTTCAGCACATCCTGCACGGAGTAAAATTCGCTGAAGCTCGTGCCGCTCTTGCACAGGGACAAGAACTCCGCGCTGTCCGTCAGCACGCCGTCTTTGACCAGCTGCTCGGCGAACTGCTCAATCGTCCAGCCGGGAATGAGCGTGATATTGCGCACAATCGGGTTGCCGTCGCCGCGCGTGAGCTGGTCGGCAATCTGCCGCATGGTCATCGACGGGCTGAGCGTGTAGCTGCCGGACTGGATTTTCTGCCCCCAGCCCGCGAAGTCGCAGTAGTACTTGAACACCGTGCGATTGCGAATCAGCCCGGCTTCCTCCAGCCGGTTCGCCACGCGGGTCAGGCTCTGTCCGCTCTCGATGGTGAAGGGCACCTGCGCCGTGCTGTTTTCATCCGGCGGCGCAATGAACTCGCCGTACACCTTGTTCCACACGCTGAACAGGATGCCCGCCACCACCAGCACCGTGCCCAAGCCAATCAGGATTGGGCGGATGATGCGCCACAGCGCACTGTACCAGTACGGGCCATATCGCCGCTCGTCGCGGATGCTCTCGTAGCTGTCATGCTTCTTGCTCAACAAGCCTGCCCCCCTTTGGAGAATCCGGAATTATTGTCCCATCCCCATGTCAATGTCCGCCGCGTCGGTGATGATGCGCAGAATGCCCGCCACTTCCTGCTGCAGGCGCATTTCCGCCAGCAGGTACTGGCTGACCTCCAGCTTGCCGAACAGCAGCGCCGAAATACCCTGAAAGCGCTGCATGTCGTCGTTATCCGGCTGCGTGCCGGAGACAGCCGCCATTTGCAGGCGCAGCTGCAGCTTCTTGTATTCCTTCAGGAGCGCGGCGGTCGTTTCGTCCGCCATAACCTCCTCTTTCAGTGCGTGATACGTCTGATACTCCTCGCTCTGGCGGATTTCCTGCGCCAAGCGGTGTGCCGTAGCATGTTCCATAACAGCATGTCCATCCTTTCGATACGCTATCCGTAATTAGAAACGTTTCTGTCCGCTTGATTCATCCCGATTTCCCACGAAAAAGAGAGAAACGCGTGTTGCAGCGTTCCTCCCTATTGTATCAGATGTGCGCCCCCATGTCAAACGTCAAGGATAATGGGCAGAATCATCGGGTTGCGCTTGATTTTCTCGAAGATGAAGCGGTGCAGTTCATCCTTGATGCGGTTCTTGAGCGCCGGCCAGTCCTCGCCCGCCAGCGACGACTGCGACAGAATCTGCCGGACAACATCGCGCGTGTTCTCAATAATATCCTCATTCTCGCGGACGTAGATGAAGCCGCGGCTGATAATATCCGGGCCGGAGACAAGGCGCTGGTCGTCGCGGTTAATCGCCATGACGACGATAATCAAGCCATCCTGACTGAGGTGCTTGCGGTCGCGCAGAACGACGTTGCCCACGTCGCCAATGCCCAGACCGTCCACCAGCACCGCGCCGGTCGGAATCTGCTCCGCCAGATACAGCCCTTCCTGATTCATCTCGATAACCTGACCCGTTTCGGGAAGCACGATGTCGGTGGAGTTCATGCCCATCGACTCCGCCAGCACCGCGTGCTGCCACAGCATACGATATTCGCCGTGAACGGGGATGAAGTACTTCGGCTTCACCAGCGCGTGCATGAGCTTGAGTTCTTCCTGACAGGCGTGACCGGAGACGTGCACCTCCGCCAGTGCCTTATAGATGACGTTCGCGCCGCAGCGGTACAGCTGGTCGATGACGCGGCTGATGCTCTTCTCGTTGCCGGGAATGGGCGTGGCGGAGATAATCACCGTGTCGCTCTGCCGGATTTGCAGCTTGCGGTGTTCGCTGTACGCCATGCGCGTCAAGCCTGCCATCGGCTCGCCCTGACTGCCCGTCGTCATCACCAGAATCTCGCTGTCCGGGTACTGGTCAAGCGCGTCCGCCTCAATAATGGCTTCCGGCGGAATCCGCAGTTCGCCAATCTGCATCGCCACGCGGCTGACGTTGACCATGCTGCGCCCGATAAAGCAGACGCGGCGGCCGTAGCGCAGGGCGTTGTCAATGACCATCTGCATACGGTGGATGTTCGACGCGAACATGGCGACAATCACACGTCCCTGCGCGTCGCGGAACATGTTCTCGAACGTCACGCCGATCTTCTTTTCGGAGATGGTGTGACCGGGGCGCTCGACGTTGGTGGATTCGCACAGCATCGCCAGCACGCCGCGCTCGCCCAGCTCGGCGAAGGACGCAAGGTCGGTGATATGCCCATCAACGGGCGTGTAGTCAATCTTGAAGTCGCCGGTGACGACGACCGTACCCGCCGGGCAGGTGAGCGCAATGGCGCACGCCCCCGCGATGGAGTGGCTGACGTGGATGAACTTCGCCGTGAAGTTCTTGCCCAGCCGCACCTCGTCGCGCGGCTGCACCACCTGCATCGGGATGCCCTGAATGCGGTGCTCCTTGAGCTTTAAGTCCACCAGCGCCAGCGTCAATTTCGTTCCGTAGAGCGGCGCGGGCACCTGGCGCAGGATGTACGGCGTCGCGCCGATGTGGTCCTCGTGTCCGTGGGTGAAGAGGTATCCGCGCACGTTGCGCTTCTTCTCCACCAGATAGGACACATCCGGAATGACCAGATCGACGCCCAGCATGTCCTCTTTGGGGAAAATGCTGCCGCAGTCAACCACCACAATGTCATCCTCATATTCAAAAACTGTCATGTTCTTGCCGATTTCATCCACACCGCCAAGGCTGACAATCCGCAGGCGGCTTGCCGGCTGCGCTGCTTTCGTTCTCGGGGTCATACCATCACTCTCTTTCAAACGTTTTCGTTCCTTCTCTTTCACATACTTCCTTCACGGAAGTAAAAAAGCCATTTTTGCGGAAAACTGCTGCTGGACACGGCAAGCCTGCGTTTCGCCGAACCCCATCAGCATTATTTCCATGCCGGGAAAAAACGCATTTTATCCGTTGCGCCTTTGCAGCCGAAAACTGCCCGCGCAGGACTGCCCTGCCCGTGTCCGCTTTCGCAGCATTTCCCCGTCGTTTGCCAAACGCTGCCGATTCCATCACCGCAGGACGGGCATTGCAAGCCCTCCACCGGCGACTTCCTTTTCTTCATTCCACAATTCCGACTTCCCCAGCATCATCATTCCGGAATGGCGGCGTTTGATTGCGGTCTGTTTTGCAACGCACAGACCCCTCGTTCATATAGTATAGCACACATTCAAAAAAAAATCCACCGGAATTTAGCCGAAATTCAGGCTCAAATTTGGTGGATTTGCAAGGAAAGTATGAATTTTTCGTGTACAAAGGGAGGCGCCAGAGGCTCTGCCTCTGGACTCCGGCAGGGCTCTGCCCTGCACCCGCGAAGGGTCTTCGACCCTCTCGACACCCTTCTCGCGATTGAGTTGGTGACACTCTCATACAGTGTCCGCGTGTTGATCCGGCGAACCTACGGTTCGGATTGGACGCTCTGGTGTAAACTTCCGGCACAAGTCAAGAAACAAGAAATCCCAGAAGTGTCGGTGCCGAAGGTTTCCCAAGAGCGATCGCAGACTTCGCCTGTTTGCATTGCCCTTTGGTCGCCTCCGCAGAGGCGAAATCCCCCGCGAATCATTCAACCATCAAGGAGAACCAAATCCCCCATGAAACCAGTAATTTTCTTCGATTGGGACGGAACCCTCGCCGACAGCATGAACCTCTGCGTCGCCGAAATCCGCCAAGCCCTCATCACCATGCGCCTCCCCGACCTCCCTGACGACGTCCTCCGCCAGTGCAACGGCCCGACGTTCGAGCAATCGCTGGACATTCTGCACATCCCCCATGACCGCGCGCAGGAGTACATGACCACGCGCCTGACCGCCGAATTAGCCCTCGTACCGACGGTCAACCGCCTCTTCCCCGGCGTGCGCGAGATGCTCCAAACGCTCCGGGAATACGCGGATTTGTGCATCGTCAGCAACGGCGAGCATGACTATATCGCGCTGTGCCTGCAAGTGTTCGGGCTGACGGACGTGTTTGTCCGCACGGCGACATCCGTGCCGGGGCGCACGAAGGGCGAGAATCTCCGCGCACTGCTGGACGACCTGCGCCCGGAACGCGCCGTGATGGTGGGCGACCGGCTGGGCGACATCCGCGCAGGTCAGGAGAACGGCCTGCCGACGATTGCGGCGTGCTACGGATACGGGAACGACGCGGAGTACAATCAGGCGTCCCTCCGCGCCGAAAGCGTGGCGGACTTGACCCGGCAGCTGGTGGATTTCTGCCGGACGGGGCGCTGCTGAATCAGCAAAGGAGGCATTCGCATGACAAACACCTGCAGGCACGACTTTCAATTCTGCTACAAGGGCAACCGCGGCATTGCCCTCCGCTGCTCCCGCTGCGGAAAACCCGCAGAATTTCGGACACGGTTTTGCATTTGGCGCTGGCTGATGTTCTGTATCGTCACACCGCTGTTTTATGTCGAGTTTATGAGCCGCGAGCCTCTTCCTCGCCTTCTGTCTCTCGGCGCGATTATCCTGCTGCTGTTGTTCGGCTTTCCGACGTTTCATGCGCTGATTTTCCGCAGGAACATCCGCTTGCAGGATAAATACCTCCTGCCCTGTTCCGGCACGACAGACGATTGATGCACAAAAATCCCGCCCCCTCGTTTGCAGGGAGCGGGTTTTCATTATTGCGCTGTCACTTCGCGGCTGGGCTGATACGGGTTGAAATCCGCCGGATCAACGTTTGTGCACACTTCAATCGTCTCGCCGTCAGTCAGCAGGACGATGTTGCCGAAGCGGTTGTTGTACACATGGTCGCGGGTCAGATTCTGTTCTGCGCTGTACGCCGCAATAAAATTCCATATTTCCCACACCGACGCTGCGCCGGGAATCAGCACATAAGTCGGCGAAAGCACCCGCATCAGCACCACGCCGATCTCATAGGTGTTTGTTTTATCATCCAGAATCCCATGATGGGGAAATTTCAGCACATCTATGTTGCGAACGAGGTCTTGGTACTTGCGGTTGATGTTGCCGCTGGCGGCGTAATCGCCAGTAAACAGCATCCGCTTCTGCCCATAAATCAGCACAAAATTCAGCGAATCCATGTTCTGATTGCCGTTGTTCTTCACCGTTTCCGGCCCGACGCAGTTCACCGTCAGCCATCCGCCAATGGTCAGCTCATCGCCGTCCTTCATCTGCTGGTAGATTGCGCCGTTCGCCAAGGGCGCGTAGTCCGGATTCACCTCCGCTGACGCGCCATATACTACGGTCGATCCACCCCCCAGCGTTCCAAAATATGGTTGACGTTCATGCAGTGGTCAAGATGCCAGTGCGTGACGATGTACGCATCCACATGCGTCACGCCCACCGCTTCCAGATACTGCGGGAACAGGCGCTCCGGCTTGTTCGGCCACGCCTCGCCGCCGTCAATCAGCACGGTTGTGTTTCCGAAGCGAATCAAATAGCCGTCGGCGCAGCCAAGATTGACCTGATGCAGCTCCAGCATGGGCAATGTCTGCTCCGCTTCCGTCTTTTCCTCCGCCGAGGCAAAGGGCAGCAGCAATGTCAGCAGCAAAAGTGCCGCCAGCAGTTGTTTCTTCATCGCCGCGATCTTTATGCCAGCGGGCGGATGAGGATGAGGGGGGTCAGTTCGCCGCCCTGCCCGGAGGGGTTATCCTTCATCGCGTCCTGAATCTGGTCGTCCGTCAGCGGGAAATCATCGCACTTGCCCAGCTGATTCTGGTCAATATCATTCGCGTCCATGATGACAATCGGAATGCCGCATTCCTTTTCGATTTCGTTGGACAGCTCGACGGGGTGTTCGGGGTTAATCAGCGCGAGGGTCTTGTAGCGGTCGAAGCTGGAGCGGAAGTAGAAGCCGTCGATGCCCGCGACGCCATGACCGCAGATCTTATAGAACAAGCCCTTGACCCCAAACGGGCGCGTAACGGCGCTGACGAAGCCCGCCAGCAGCACGCGCGGCAGACCCACCATGTCGATGACCAGTTGCAGCTTGTACGGCTCGTGCATCCCCACGCCGGTGGAGTTGATGCCCGCGAATTTCGCCATATGCTTGGCGAAGAAGCCGAGCTTCATGTCCTCCATGCGGCGGACGTTGCCGGTGCACATCGCCATCACCTTCGCAGTGATGGAAAGCACGTCGCCCGGCTGTGCCAGCGGCAGCACATACTTCTTCACCAGCTCCGCCGCGCTTTCCCCCACCTCGACGAAGTGCGTCTGGATAGCATAGCGCTGGTAACGGCGGCCGTCTCTGCCCGTCAGGATGCCGCGCTCAAAATATACGATACCGTCTTTTTCCCGGCGCTGCTGCGCCAGATTACGGGATTCCGATGCCATGTTGTTTTCCTCCTCGCTCTCCGACGCAAATGCCGTCGGTGTTGCGGTAATTTCGGTTCACGCGTCTATTTTACAACGCTTTCCCAGTTCTGTCAAATTTCCAGCGGGGGATTTTGCCGATTTCGGGCAGAAAATGCAAGGAAAATACCCGCCTTGTCAAATTCCATTGAATGTGCTATGATACACGATGGCTTGGAGCTTCCTCGCCATACAGATAAAAGGATGCGATTTTATGGCAAAAGCCATCAAGACAAACGTGCTGCGTCACCTGGACGCGCTGAAAATCCCCTACGAAACCCGCGAGTATACCGTCGATGACGACAATTTCGACGGCAAGCTCGTCGCCGAGAAGGTCGATTTGCCCGCGGAGATGATTTACAAGACGCTCGTGCTGGTCGGCGACACCTTGCCGCACCTTGTCTGCGTCATCCCCGTGGAACTGGAACTCGACCTGAAGGCCGTCGCACGCGCCGCCGGGTGCAAGAGCGTCCACATGCTGCCGCAGAAGGATTTGCTGCCGCTGACCGGCTACCTGCGCGGCGGATGCAGCCCCATCGGCATGAAGAAAGCGTTCCCCACCTTCGTGGACAGCGCGGCGCAGCATTTGGAGCGTGTCAGCGTCAGCGCGGGCGTGCGCGGGTGCCAGGTGATTCTGGCGGTGGATGCGCTCGTCGCCTGCACAAAAGCGAAGTTCGCCGACCTGTGCCGGGGCTAAAGTGACGCACAGCTGACAAGATGATGAATTTTACAACTTCCGCGCCCGGAAATCATTGTTTCTTGACGGGAAATGGTGTATAATAAGGAAGTTGATTTTCTTGCACGGGGGTATTCTGCCCCATCACGCGCATTTATACTCCGAAAGGATGTTGATTTTTTCCATGGCACAGCCGCCTTTGCGTCCCCAAGACGCTGTGATGCTTATTCCTTCCCTTGAGCCGGATGACCGCCTGCCCGCATACGTCCGCCGCCTGCTGGACAAAGGTTTCCAGCATGTTGTGATTGTCGATGACGGCAGCAGCGCTGCCTATCAGCCGATTTTTGCCGAACTGGACGCGATGGACGGCGTGTCCGTCACGCACCACGAGTTAAACCGCGGCAAGGGCTGCGCGCTCAAGACTGGCTATGCGTACATTCAGGCGCATTTCCCGGCGGCGAGCGGCGTCATCACCGCCGATGCGGACGGTCAGCACACAGTCGAAGACTGCTGGCATCTGGCAGAGGTGCTGACGGAGGGCAAGCGCGCCCTGTACCTGGGCAGCCGCAACTTCAACCTCGACCACGTTCCGCCAAAATCGCGCCACGGCAACAAAATCACGAGCGCGGTTTTCCGCCTGCTCTACGGCGTATATCTGCCGGACACGCAGACGGGGCTTCGCGCCTTCCGCATGGCGGATTTGCCGTTCATGCTGGACGTGCCGGGCGAGCGCTTTGAGTACGAGATGCAGGTGCTGATTGCCTGCGCGCGCGCGAAGCTGCCGATGATTCCGATTGAAATCGAAACGGTGTACGAAAACGAGAACGCCGGAACGCACTTCCACCCGATTTGCGACAGCTACCGCATTTACAAGGTGATTCTCGGAAACTTCCTGCTCTATGCCAGCTCGTCGGTGATCTGCTTTTTGGTGGACAACGGCGTGGCGAACCTGCTGCGATTCGCGCTGCTGCCCCTGCTGGGGCTGAGGGGCGACACGGCGATTCAGATTTCCGGCTATCTGGCGCGTCTGGTGTCCTCGCCGCTGAATTTCGTCCTGAACCGCAATTTCGTCTTCAAGTTCAAGCAGGACACGGGCAAAACGGCGCTCAAATACGCCCTGCTTTGCATCGTCACCATTACGCTTTCCAACCTTGGCGTGTCGCTGCTGGATCACCTGCATATTTTCATCGGCGGTTTCGCGTTCATCCCGAAAATTTTGATGGACACGCTGCTGTATCTGGTGAACTACCGTATCCAGAACAAGTGGATTTTCGCCAAATCCGCCGAAAATCAGGAGGGCTGACATGCGCAAGCACTTATCCGAAATTCTGCTGACGCTCTTGACGGTCGCGCTGCTTGTCGGCTTTGCCTTCGCCGTTCCGCATCCCGCGATTACGGACGATGCGCTCGAAGCCTACATGAACGACGGCGCGGCGGCAGACGACGACTACGACTTCCTATTTGAGTGACCCAAGGGGCGCTGCCCCTTGACCCTGCAAGGGACTTCGTCCCTTGACCCTTTCGCGCGATTGAGTTGGTGACTTTTTCATACAACTTCCGCGTGTTGATTGGGGGAACCCAAGGGGCGCTGCCCCTTGACCCTGCCAAAGGGTCTTCGACCCTCTG
>ENA-ORTI01000415-ORTI01000415.1-human-gut-metagenome-genome-assembly--contig:-NODE-415-length-51645-cov-7.967145_pt1 | contig 51645 bp, 51 predicted proteins | sample MGYA00242071_ERZ509191 | MGnify/ENA primary metagenome ERZ509191 (study PRJEB26280, sample SAMEA2338832) | human gut metagenome | biome: human gut; feature: human-associated habitat; material: faeces...
CCCTGGACACCCTGATTAAGAGTCAGGTGCTCTACCAACTGAGCTAAAGGTGCATGTCTGATTGACACGGCTATTATAATAGATTGTTTTCCGATTTGCAAGAGTTTTTTGCGTGGTCTCTGAAAATTTTCGTATTTTTCGGGAGAATAGGCAGAAATGCGGATATATCGCTTTCCAAATACCGCCGGTTGTGATACGATACAAGTCTATATCATCAGAGGAGGCGGGAGAGCATGCAGTACGGACAGGTGATACGGGGCCGCTTCCTGACCCGTCCCAACCGATTCATCGCCCATGTGGCGCTGCCCGGCGGAGAGACGGTGGTCTGCCATGTGAAGAACACGGGCCGCTGTCGGGAGCTGCTGACGCCGGACGCCGCAGTGTATCTGGAGCGGGCGGCCAACCCTGACCGCCGCACGGCCTACGATCTTATCGCCGTGGAAAAGGGCGATAAGCTCATCAACATGGATGCCCAGGCGCCCAACCGCGTATTCGCCGAGTGGGCGCATATCTTTGACCCTGCGGCCCGGCTGGTGAAGCCGGAGTTCACCTTTGGCCGGTCGCGGCTGGACTTCTGCCTGCAGGGGCCACAGGGCCTGCACCTGGTGGAGGTGAAGGGCGTGACGCTGGAGGACGGCGGCCACGCCCTGTTTCCCGATGCCCCCACGGAGCGGGGCGTCCGCCACCTCCGGGAGCTGGCGAGCGCCGTGGCGCTGGGCCATCGGGCCACGGTGTTTTTTGTGATACAGATGGCAGGGGTCACAGACTTCGCGCCCAACGATGCGACCCACCCCGCCTTCGGCGAGGCCCTGCGTCAGGCGGTAGCCGCGGGGGTACAGGCGGCGGCGTATACCTGCCGCGTCGCGCCGGACAGCATCGTGATAGACCGGCCGGTACCGGTGATCTTATAGAGGAGAGGGACGATACGATGACATTGGTGGAGATTTTTTTGGTGGGCGTGGGCCTGAGCATGGACGCCTTCGCCGTGGCCATCTGTAAGGGGCTGGCCATGCCCAGGGTGAACCGGAAGCGGACCCTGCTCATTGGCCTGTATTTCGGCGTGTTTCAGGCCGTCATGCCCCTGACCGGATGGCTGCTGGGGTCCCAGTTTGCCCGCCATGTGACGAAGATGGCCCCGTGGATCGCCTTTGTACTGCTGGCCTGGATCGGCGGCAGTATGATCCGCGAGAGCCTGTCCGCAAAGGAGGAAGAAGAGGAGAAACCGGAGCCGACGGAGCTGCGGCACAGGGAGCTTCTGATGCTGGCCATCGCCACCAGCATCGACGCGCTGGCCGTAGGCGTCAGCTTCTCCATGGTGAAGCTGACCGTCCCCATCTACGCCGCGGCCGCCCTCATCGGCTGTACCACGTTTGCCATCTCCGTGGCCGGTGTGTTCGTGGGCAACCTGTTCGGTGCGCGGTACAAGAACCGCGCGGAATTTGTAGGCGGCGCCATCCTGATCCTCATCGGCCTGAAGATCCTGCTGGAGCACTTCGGCGTCCTGTGAGAGCTGCAAAAGCTCATTGAAAATCGCTGCAAAAAAACAAAAGCGATCCTTGAGCATATCTGCCAAAAGCGTCAAAAAAGAGGGCACGCGCCGCGTGCCCTTTTTTTGCACCCTTCGCCCCGCCCGCCTCGTCTCGCCGCGCCGCCCCGCCCTGCCGTGTCCCGCTCCGGCGACTTCTCTCGGCCCGATGCTCGCCGCCGCAGGCGATAAAATTTTACATGGATTTTACAAAACCGATACGTTGGATTTGACATTGACCTGTTACGATGGTATCGGTCAGGAATGTGTAAAATATGAGAATGAGTAAACGGGAGAGAACAATATGAGTATCTTTGATGTGCTGACGATGATCGGCGGCCTGTGCCTGTTCCTGTTCGGCATGGATCTGATGGGCCAGTCGCTGGAGCGCCGCGCCGGCGGCAAGCTGCGGACGCTGCTGGACCGGATGACGGGCCGCGTATTCACCGGTTTTCTGACAGGCCTTGCCATCACGGCGGTAATCCAGAGCTCATCGGCCACCACGGTGATGGTGGTGGGCTTCGTCAACTCCGGCCTGATGACCCTGCGGCAGGCCATAAATGTCATCATGGGAGCAAACGTGGGCACCACGGTGACGGCGTGGCTGCTGAGTTTAGCCGGTATTGATGGGGGAAATGTGTGGGTAAACCTGCTGAAACCCACCTCTTTTACACCAATTTTGGCCCTGATCGGTATTTTCTTCTACATGAACGGCAAAGATCCGAAAAAACGGGACACCGGCGCCATTCTGCTGGGCTTCGCTACCCTGATGTTCGGCATGGACACCATGAGCGGCGCGGTGGCGGGCCTGCGCGATGTGCCCGCCTTTTCACAGCTGTTTCTGCTGTTCAAAAACCCGCTGCTTGGTGTGCTGGCCGGCGCCGTGCTGACGGGCATCATCCAGTCCAGCTCCGCCTCCGTGGGTATCCTGCAGGCCCTGGCCGTCACCGGTCAGGTCAGCTATGCCGCCGCCATCCCCATCATCATGGGGCAGAACATCGGCACCTGCGTCACCGCGCTTTTGTCCTCCGTAGGCACCAGTAAAAACGCAAAACGAGCGGCTGTGGTACACCTTTTGTTCAATGTCATCGGCGTGGCGGTGCTGCTGACAGGGTTCTGCGTCGTCAAGGCCATATTCGATCCCGGCATCCTCCACGACAGTGCCACCATGTACGGCATTGCTATCGCCCACTCCTGCTTCAACGTCATCTGCACGGCCATACTGCTGCCCTGCGGTGGGCTGCTGGAAAAATTAGCCATCCGCATCGTGCCGGACGGCCCACAGGAGCAGGCGGAAAAGCCGGTGGAGCTGGACCAGCGCCTGCTGGCCACGCCGCCGCTGGCGCTCCAGCGCTGCCGCGCCGTGGCGGAGGAGATGGCGGCCTGTGCCGCCGGTGCGCTGGATGCCGCACTGGACAGCTTTGACCACTATACGCCGGAACTGGCGGAGCGCATCCGCCGCGATGAGCAGCGCTGTGACCACTACGAGGATGTACTGGGTACCTACCTGGTGAAGCTCAGCACGCAGCAGATGGGCGCGGAGGAGAGCGAGGAGGCCACGGAGATGCTGAAGACCATCGGTGATTTGGAGCGCATTTCCGACCACGCGGTGAACGTGCTGGAATCCGCAGAGGAGCTGCGGGATAAGGGGCTGACGTTCAGCGGCGCAGCAAAGGAGGAGCTGGCAGTGCTGTCCGGCGCCGTGCAGGATATCCTGTCCAGCGCCGTGCAGGCGTTCCGCAGCAACGATGTGTCCGCCGCCGCTCAGGTGGAGCCGCTGGAGCAGGTCATCGACGCACTGAAGGAACAGATGCGGACGCGGCACATCCTGCGGATGCAGCAGGGCGGCTGCAGCATCGAGGCGGGCTTCGTCTGGTGCGACCTGCTGACGGATCTGGAGCGTACCTCCGATCACTGCTCCAACATCGCCGGCTGCGTTATCGACGCGGCCCAGCACGACCTGAACCTCCACGAGACGCTGCACAACGTGCGCCACAGCGATGGCGACTACCGCCGCCGGTTCAACGCCTACGCGGAAAAATACGCCCTGCCCGCGCCGGAGAAGGCGTGAGCCGAAACAGATGGAAAAAGTCCGTATTCCACCGGGAATACGGACTTTTCGCACAATATCGAGGGGGAAGTGCGGCATTTACAGATGGGCCACGACATCCATGGTGATGCGGGCGGTCAGACCCCACAGCGGGTGGGGCAGACCGTGGTACACCGGCACCTCCATATAATAGGGCCGCCAGAGGTAGTCGGCGGAGATGCCCGCGTCCTCATAGGGAAAGTCGGAGATGGACACCGGCTGGCGGTGGATATACACAGCGGGCGGGTGGTCGCGGAGCCAGGCCAGCGGCACCAGAAAGGTTTCGGCTACCTCCGCTGCACAGGGGCGTATATCGGCCAGCGCAGCGCCGTCCACGCGGCCCAGCACCGGCCGCAGCAGGCAGTTGGAGCGGATGTGCAGGAAGTCCATCTCGCCGATGATCTCCACCGCTTCCGGCGGGATGGACAGCTCCTCCCATGTCTCCCGCAGGGCGCACTGCACCGCCGTTTCGCCGGATTCGGTCTTGCCGCCGGGGAAGCAGACCTCATTGGGCTGCCGGACCGTGGCAGAGCGTATTTCATACAGAAGGCTGGGGCCGTCCGCCGCGTCCACCAGCGGAACCAGCACGGCGGAACCGCCGCGTGCGCCCATCAGGTCGGGCACGTGGCCGGTGTAGGCACGGCGCAGGGAGGAGAGATCCATGGCTTGTACGTCCTTTCTGAAAAAGCTCCCCCGCCGCAAGGCGGGGGAGTCCGATGGTCCGGCGGAGTGGATCAGCAGCCGCAGCCGCAGCCGTTGCTGGCGTTGTTCCCGCAGCCGCAGCCATTCCCGCAGCCGTTGCCGCAGAACAGGAACAGCAGAATGATGGCGATGATGATCCAGCAGCAGCTGCCGCCGCCAAAGCAGGAATTCTGATTACACATAGTGTGACCTCCTATGAAGAATTGACCGTCTTGCCGGTCTCATTCCCATAGTATGCCGGTCGCGGGAAAGTGTGCCCTTACGGGCGGGAGATACGGTAGCTCAGGGTCAGGAGGGTGTCCACAAAGTGGATGTCCTCGAAGAACACGCCGGGCTCATCGGTAGACAGCTCCACATTGGTAAAGTTCCAGAAGCCGCGGACGCCCAGGGCGATGAGCCGGTCAGCCAGAGACTGGGCCACGTTCTGGGGTACGGTGAGCACCGCCACGTCGGGGTGATAGTTGGAGACATATTCCTCCAGCTCGTCCATGGCGCGGACAGTGATGCCGCGGATCTCCGTGCCCACAAGGGCGGGAGAGACGTCAAAGGCGGAGTCGATGCGGAAGCCTACCTTATCAAAATCAAAGTTCTGCAGCAGCGCGTGGCCCAGGTGGCCGGCGCCGATGACGATGATCTTGTGGCCGCTGTCGATGCCCAGAATGTGGCCGATCTCGGCGCGCAGCTCCGCCACGTTGTAACCGTAGCCCTGCTGGCCGAATTCGCCGAAGCAGCTGAGATCCTGGCGGATCTGGGAGGCGGTGATGTCCATCTTTGCGCCCAGAGAATTGGAGGAGATGCGGACAACACCCTTGTTATACAGGTCGTCCAGATAGCGGTAATAGCGGGGAAGCCGGTGGATCACCGCGTCGGAGATCTTCTGTTTCTTCATACAAAAACCTTCTTTTGGGATAGGATGCGGTGCGGGGGCACCTGAAATATAGTGATATTCTACCGCATGAGGCGATAGTTGTCAACTTTTTTAACAATCTTTTTGAAAAAAGTTTTTTCAATCGCTTTACATCCGGCGGAAGAACTGCTATAATACTCTGGCTGATGGACAGCACACAACCAAATATGCGCCCGTAGCTCAGATGGATAGAGCGTTAGACTCCGACTCTAAAGGCCGCTGGTTCGAATCCAGTCGGGCGTACCAACACGAAAAAAGACACGCAGAAGCGTGTCTTTTTTCGTGTTGGTACGGTTTTGCAGCGCAAAACCGGTCGCCTGCGGGCGGGTGATTGAACACGAGTGGGGGAACCCGTCAAAGGTTCCCCCCTCACGCTCCCCCTTCCTTGCGATATGCGGGGGTGCGGACAACAAAAGTTGTGGGCAATCACACTCGCCTCCAAAAGCCCATGGCTTTTGGAGGTTGTCCTTTGCCGCAATTGACAAATACGGCTGTCCCATGGTACAATGAAACTCCAAAACAAGTGTGGATTTTTCTGGAGCATTGCCTTCATTTTTCGCCACGCATCCGACAGGGTGTGCGGCGTTTTTTATTAAGAGGAACGACGGATGAACATATTTTACCAACTCATCGGGTTCGGCGCACTGATCGCCATGGGTCTCAGCTACTGGCAGAATGACAAGCGTACCATCTTGCTGTGGCAGGTGGTGGCCAACCTGATCTTCGCCATCCACTACACGCTGCTCCACGCACGCTCCGGCGCACTGTGCAGCTTTTTCCAGATCGTCGTGCTGCTGCTTTTCCTATTGCAGGAGAAATTCAACTGGAGTAGACTGGTCACCGCGATACCCATCGTGGCAGTATTTCTGCTGATTGCCGTGGTGACCTATGAGACGCCAGTGACGGTACTGCCCATCGTGGCATCGTTGGTGGCGCTGCTGCCGTTCTTCCAGTCCAGGCAGCGGGTGATACAGGCGGCGGGCATTGCCAGCGGCCTGTCGTGGCTGGTGTATGTCATTGCGGTACGGTCGTATTCCGGCATGGTGACAGAGTCGGTACTGACCATCATCACGGCGGCGTCCCTGCTGAAGAAGGAATCCAGAAGGTCCTGAACGGACAGCCCCCGGCACATTGCCGGGGGAGTCTGCCGAAGGGGTGCGCCGCGTCAGGCGTAGTGCTTCAGACCCTGCGCCATGGATGAGGCGGTGCAGCGGCGGGCATGGCAGGAGAGCGTGTCACGTTTCTCTCCGGCGCACCGGGTGGCTGCTATCAGCGCGGCCAGTCTCCGCTTGCGGGGGACTGAGGGAGTATCCTGTTTCATTTGCTTTGCCATGGAATATACCTCCGTTCGTTTTACTACCGCTATCATAAAACAACGGACGGTCTGTTCCATTGGCAAAAATAAATGAACATTTCTCTGAAAATTGTGATAGTATCACAAGGGGGCAGAAGCCATGACATCACAGCACACAGCGGACTATCCCACACTGCAGGAGGTGCTGCGCCTGCCCGTGTTCGCGGGCTGCACGGTCTGCGGCGGCGCGGCGGGACTTGGCCGTAGGGTCAGCGGTGTCAATCTGACGGACACACCGGACTACGCGCGCTGGCTGGCGCAGGGAGAACTGCTCATCACCACTGGCTTTGCCATCGCAGACGATCCGCAGGCCGTGGATGCGCTGCTGCCCACGGCGGCAGAAAAAGGCCTGTCCGGTGTGGGTATCAAGCCGGGGCGTTACCTGCCCAGCCCCCTGCCGGCGGCGCTGGCGGAGAAGGCTGACCGACTGGGACTGCCGCTGCTCCAACTGCCGACCGATATGCGCTTTGCCGAGTTGGCCGATGCGGTGTCCCGCGAGATCGCACGGCGGCGAATACCGGCGGAGCAGGAGCGGCAGCTGGCCGTACTACTGCACCATCTCATCTCTGGCGCGCCGCTGAGCGAAGCGATGGAGCGGCAGGCGGCGGAGTCCGGTATCCATTTGGAATGTCCGCATATCCTGTTGTGGATACGGGCTGATGCGCCGGAGTTGCAGCGGCGCTCTTGGCTGCACGAGGCAGAAGAGCGCTGCCGGGCGTTGGGCGCGGACATGTGGGGCGCACTGTCGGAGGATGGCTTTCTGCTGGCGCTGGAGGCGGACGACCTGTTCGCGCTGGAGATACCGCTGTGGCAGGTGATGGCGGACTTTGCCGCCGTCCACGGCGTTATCTGCGGCATCAGCCGCCCCTACGGCGGTACGATGGGTTTTCAGAAAGCAGACCGCAGTGCCCGCGCGGCGCTCCGCATGGCGGCGCGATCGGAAGCACCCTGCGTGACAGACGACCCAGCGGGGGTGGTACGGCTGCTGGAGGAATCCTCCCCGGCGGAAACGGACGCCTATATCCATCGGCAGCTGGGAACGCTCCTGCGGCAGCCAGAGCCGCGGCGGCAAGAGCTGCTGGACACGCTGGCGAGCTGGCTGCGCTGTATGGGCAACCAGCGCCGGATGGCACGGGAGCTGCACCTGCACTACAACACCGTGAGTTACCGGCTTCAGCAGCTATGGATGCTGCTGGAGGCCGATCCGGTCGATCCGATGAAGCGATTGGCATTGGAAACGGCCCTGTATCTGTACCGGTACAGGCGCACATAAAGGAGTGACTGATCATGGATAAGAACAGGACGATCGGTGAATGGGAGCGGATGGTGTCGGGGCGTCTCTATACGCCTGTCGATCCGGAGATTGCCAAGCGGCACCGGGTTGGTATGCGCCGCTGTGACCGGTTCAACCGCCTCCCGCTGTGGTGCGCAAAGACCAAACAGCGTGCGCTGGAGCGCCTGATCCCCTCCGCAAAAGGGAAGAATTTCGAGGCGTTTGCACCCTTTTACTGCGAGTACGGCGTGAATATCTATGTGGGGCGGAACTGCTTCGTCAACTACAACAGCGTATTTCTGGATGTAGCGCCCATTACGCTGGGGGACAATGTACTCATTGGACCCAATGTGACGCTGGCCACGCCCAACCATCCGTTTATCGCCGAAGAACGAGCCTATACAGATTACCCCAACGGCTGCCATGCGTTGGAGTATGCCGAACCCATCACCATCGGGGATCACTGCTGGCTGTGCGCCGGTGCGACGGTGTGCGGTGGCGTGACCATCGGAGCGGGCAGCATCATCGCCGCAGGCGCGGTGGTGACACGGGACATCCCACCCAACAGTATCGCTGCCGGTGTGCCCGCCAGAGTGCTGCGGCAGATCGGCGAGCGCGACCGCCTGCATGTATGGGAGAAGTATGTGAAGAACGAACTGCCCGATGCGCAGCGGTGACAACAAAATCTGGGAGCAATTACAAAAACCGTCTCAAACGATACGTTTGAGACGGTTTTTGTATGCGAAAAGTAATGGGAATTGAAACCTGATTTGACCACTACTGCACATTTTGCGATCCAACTGAGCTATCCAATGCTCATATCTCCAACATTCCCTGCAATCCCGCGCTGGCGGCCTTTTTGTTCTTGTCGAAGGCGTGGGTGTAGATGTCCAGCGTGGTGGAGGGCGGCATAGATCTTCCGCAGCCGCTTGGTGAAGGTGTCCGGGCGGATGAGCTGCCCGCGCTCGTCGGTGAACTTGATTATTCTGCGTTTTTGATAGAATGAGCATATCGGGTGGCAGACATGAAGCAGATATGCGAATCTGCCCATGTGCAGTGGGACTTGGGCGCGTCGATGCTGCTGTATTTCAAGGGCATCACCTCTGCGTTCCACGATATTGATTTAATGGTTGCTGACCATGACGCCGAATGTGTCCGCACGATTTTATTGGAAATGGGCGAACTCCGCCCATCTGACCCCGTGCCGAATCCCATGTACCGGACGAAGACCTTTATGGAATTCCTCATAGAATCGATCGAGGTCGATGTCATGGCAGGCTTTGCCATCGTGCATGAGGGAACGGTCATGATTGCTCCCTGCGTGAAGAACAGATCGTGGAGAAAATGCCGCTTGGGACAGAAGTCATCCCGCTGCAATCGCCGCAGTTATGGTGCAAATACTACCGGCTGATGGGGCGGCCTCAGAAGGTGGATATGATCGAGAAAGCATTGTCGTGCGGCATCGCATCGCAGCAGTCTTCTCGAAATAATATGGAATAAAAAGTGGCATCGGATGTGAAAAAAATCATTTGAAATTCCGATTTGCCTCTGCTATAATAGGCGTACAGCGTGTGGCGTTTCTGCGTAAATCCAGTTGCAGAGCAGCCACACGCTTTTTTGCGGAATCGGGTGAGAAATGGCAAGATGGGAGAAAACTTCATAGGCAAATCGTGTAGCAGAAATGCGTAAGTCCGGGTTTTCATGGACTTGCGCATTTTTTATTTTTTGAAAGAAAGGTGAATTATATGGAAACCGGAAATCAGTTTTTGGGGACGGAGCGTATCGGTAAGCTCATGCGCCAGTACGCCATCCCCTGCATCATCTCGCTGCTGGTGGGCGCGCTTTACAACATCGTTGACCAGATCTTCATCGCCAACGCCAGCTACCTCGGCTCCTACGGCAACGCCGCCAATACGGTGGTGTTCCCGCTGACCGTTGTGGCATTGGCTATCGCCGTCATGGTGGGCGACGGCTGCTGCGCCTTTGTCAGCATGGCGCTGGGCAGAAACGAGGCGGACAAGGCCAAGCGCAGCGTGGGCAACGCTGTTGTGTTATCGGTTGCCAGCAGTCTTGTTTTAACGGCAGTATATCTCATTTTTGCGGACAACATTATTGCTATGTTCGGCGGCACGGTGAATGAGGAGACCTTCCACCACTCGCAGGAGTACTTCTTCTATATCACCCTGGGCATCCCGTTCTATATGTTCGGGCAGGCCATGAACCCCATTATCCGCGCAGACGGCAACCCCAAGTTCGCCATGATCTCCACACTGGCAGGCGCCGTCATCAACATCATCCTCGACCCTATTTTCATCTTCGTCTTCAAATGGGGCATGATGGGCGCGGCGGTGGCCACGGTCATCGGGCAGGTGTTCACGGCAGTCCTTGCACTGTGGTATCTGCTGCATATGAAGATCATCAAGCCCGCCTCCGGCGATTATGCCCTGCGAGGGAACATCTGCGGACGAATGCTGACGCTGGGCATCACCAGCTTTCTCTCCCAGATCAGCCTCGTGGCGGCTATGGCGGCTATCAACAACATGCTCCGCAAATACGGCGCGCTGGACCCGGTGTTCGGGCAGGATCAGTACGCCCAGATCCCCATGGCGGTGGTGGGCATCGTGATGAAGTTCTTCCAGATCGTCATTTCCATCGTAGTGGGCATGGCGGCAGGCTGCATCCCCATCGTGGGCTACAACATGGGCGCAGAGAAAAAGCTCCGTGTGCGGGAGTTGTTCACCAAGCTGCTGGTGGCCGAGGCGCTGGTGGGCGCGGCGGCGCTTGTGCTGGCAGAGGGCTTTCCCCGTCAGCTCATCGCCATTTTCGGCGCGGACAACGAGAGCAGCTACTACACCGATTTTGCCATCAAGGCGTTCCGCACCTATCTCTGCATGATGGTGCTGGCCTGCGTCAACAAGGCGTGCTTTATCTTCTTGCAGGCAGTCGGCAAGGCGCTCTCGTCCACGCTGCTGTCCATGTTCCGTGAGGTAGTGTTCGGCGTGGGCTTTGCCCTGTTGCTGCCGGTGTTCTTCGGTCTGGACGGCGTCCTCTATTCCATGCCGGTATCGGATATTCTGACCTTTATCATCTCGGCTGTCATCATCGTGAAAACCTATCGGGAATTGAATACGGAAGGAGTGCAGAACGCATGAAAAACAGAGTTATCACCATCAGCCGCGAGTTTGGCAGCGGCGGACGCACCATCGGAAAAAAGGTGGCGGAAAAGCTGGGTATCCCCTGCTATGACGCGGAGATCATTCAGGAGATGACGAAGGAGACCGGCTTTGCGCCGGATTATGTGAAGGAAGCGGGGGAGTACGCTCCCGGAGGTTTCCTCTCGAACGCTTTCTCTAACCGGATGTTCGGCCCCACCAACGAGGACGTTCTGTGGGAACGGCAGTACAAGGTCATCACGGAGCTGGCGGAAAAGGGCCCCTGCGTCATTGTTGGCCGTTGTGCCGACTATATTCTGCGGGACAAGGCAGACTGCCTGAAGGTCTTTATCCATGCGAACATGGCGTTCCGTGCCCACCGCATCGTGGAGGTCTACGGTGAGCGGGAGCAGTCCCCGGAGGAGCGTTTGCGGGATAAGGACAAGCGCCGCGCGGCGTATCACCGCTTCTACACCAACATGAAGTGGGGCCACGCCCAGAACTACCACCTGACGCTGGACAGCGGCGTCATCGGCATCGACAAGTGCGTGGACATCATCGCGGAGCTGTATTGAGATGACATTTTCTCAAAAATTCGTTTGAAATCGAGTTTCGAATTTGATAAAATAAAGCCATACAAAGGTATCACGGGAGTGCATCCGGTGCAGTGTGCGTTGGCGGCAGACTGGCGCACACAGGCTGTTTGTTCACTGATCATCTCTCTGAAAAAGGGCATCCGTTCTGACCGGGCGGAGGCGGAGGGAGGTGAAATCAATGAAGCGCGTAAAGGCAGCGTGCATCCTGCAAACACTGGTGTTTGCACAGAAGGACGATTGCGGTCTGACCCGTGAGCAGCAGCTCAAGGTCAACCACGACGAAGTGAGCCGCTACAAGGCGACGATGGACAGAAGCCGCACCCGGTATCAGATCACCGAGGAAACCGAGCAGGCCGACGGCTCTGTGCTGGTCCGCGTCCGCAAGCAGTACAACGATAAAGCTGATGTAAGCGAATACTTCAACTAACACCAAACCCGCCCGATGGAAGCCAGGCGCATCAACCGTTTCCGTTCGTAAGGATATATTTTCTTATGAGAGATTGGCCGCAACCTCTGCTATGGAGGCTGCGGCCTTTTCTCTTTCTAAGGTGCAAAAACCTCTGTTTTTTCCTCTCAGAGCGCCGTTTGAAAGGCAGCGTGGGTGTTTTCCCATGGGGAGCGTCCGGGAGGCAGGACGGAGGCTTTCTGCGTCAAAATCAACACTTTTCAAAACCAGAGGAAGGAGGCGCCGGATATGGCAGTTTTCCACATCGAAAAGACTGGAGATTACACGGTCATGTCCAACTACCACCTGCGGGACAGCGGCGGGCCCCGGGAGCTGGAGGCGCACGGCTATCTCGTCCGGGTGCACGTTCGCAACGAGAACGGGCAGCTTGGCACCATCAAGTACACCATTTTGGAGCTGCCGAAGGAGCCGGCACAGAAACCTGTGCCTGTACGGGAAAATCCAATACAGGTGAAGCCAATGTCGGATGCCTCATGAAATGCTGACATGTACAGCAGTTTGTTATGCAGCGCGTCTCATCCTTTGGGATGATTTACATTTCGAAACAGACTCGTATAATATAACTTAAGATAAGTAGCGAAAGGCTTATGACAATCTCACTCTGTATCAAAGGGAGGGAAGAAATGACCGAAAAAATCATTATAAAGCCCTCCGTTCAGAAACGGTTTGACAGCTTCATGGCACACGGCAGAGTCCTCTTTTTCAGCGCGCCCTGCGGCTTTGGAAAGACCGTACTGGCGGACGCGCTGCTGCGCGGGCGGAACGTGCTGCGGCAAAGCGCGGCAGACCCAGACTGCACGATCCCACCGTCAGCGCAGGATTGGGACATTCTGCTGATCGACGATCTTCAGCTCATGCAGGAGGAAGCCGGACAGCAGGCTCTTTGCGAATTGATTCGCTCAAGTCCGGAGCGCCATTTCGTGCTGCTCTCGCGCGGTGTGCCGCCCGGCTGCCTGACGGCGTTTCAGTACACGGGGCTGATGACGGTGCTGGAGGCCGACGACCTGCTTTTTGACGCGGACGATGTGCGGCAACTGTTTCAGCTTTCGGGAGCAAATGTAACAGATAGCGAGATCGACGGAATTTTGAAAGAATCCGCGGGCTATCCGCTGGGTGTGGCCATCACGGCGCGGTGCATGTCCCAGGACAAGCCGTGGACACCGGAGCTGGTGGCGCGGGTGTTCCACGAGGTGTTCCTCTACTTTGAGACCGCCATCTACCGGCGCTTTGACCTGCCGGTGCGGCGCTTCCTGTTGGAGCTGGCCCCCTTTGAAAGTTTTGACCTGGAAATGGCACGGATGGTCAGCGGCGATCCCCGTGCCGGCGAACGGCTGGACTGGCTTCTTCGATACACCACTATGCTGCGCTACGACGACTGCCAGCGCTTCCGCTTCTGGTCGGGGTTCCGAGCTTTTCTCCGCTGGGAGATGGAACGGGAGTATACCGAGGAAAAGCGCAAAGCACTCTTCAGCCGGGGCGGGCTGTACTATGAGCTGAAGGAGGACTACGCCCACGCCCTGGAATGCTACACCAGCGGCGGTGACCATTCCAAGGTCTCCGAGCTGCTGGTGCGCAACGCCGAGCTGCACCCCGGCATGGGTCACTATGCCGAGATGGAAAAATACTACCGCAGCCTGCCGGAGGCGGAAATTCTCGCCTCTCCCTCGCTGATGCAGGGCATGAGCATGCTCTGCGCGCTGGCGATGGACTACGAAGGCTCTGAGCGCTGGTACGGCGAGCTGCAAGCATTTGCCGAGCGCTGCGGCAGGCAGGACGCCGCCGGAAAGCAGGCCCGCAGCCGCCTTGCATGGCTGGACATTTCTCTCCCCCAGCGGGGCGTGAACGGTCTGACGGAAACCATTCCCGCCGTGTTCCGGCTGCTGATGAACAAGGAAGTGACGCTGCCGTCCTTCTCCGTCACAAGCGCGCTGCCCAGCATCATGAACGGCGGCAAGGACTTTTCCGCATGGAGCAAAAAGGACGACCTGCTCTACAAAACCCTCCGTCTCCCCGTGGAGGCGGTGCTGGGGCGGGACGGCGTGGGTCTTGCGGACTGCGCCATCGCCGAGAGCAAGTTTGAAAAGGGGGAGGACGTGGCCGGTCGGATGCTGTCCCTTCTCCCACAGCTGAACGAGGTCCGCAACCGCGGCACGCCGGACATGGAGTTCGCCGTCAGTGGACTGCTGGCCCGCAGCCAGCTGGCAAGCGGACAGCCCGCCGACGCGCGGCGCACCATCGAGGTGCTCCGTGAATGCTTTGCCGAGCGCGGTTTGACACGCTTTCTGCCCAATATGGACGCCATGCTCTGCCGTATTGACATGCACACCGGCGACCTTGACGCGGCGGACGCGTGGTATCGGGAAAAAGCCCCGCGGGAGCCGACGCACCTGAACGTCATGCGGCGCTACCAGTATCTCACCCAGGCCATGGTGGAGCTGGAGGACGGCAGGCCGGACACGGTGCAGCTGACGCTTGCCCCGCTGGAGCCGTACGTCCAAAACTGCGCCCGCATCATCGACGGCATTCACCTGAATGTCCTGACTGCCATCGCCCTGCACCGCAAGCGGGACGAGGGGTGGCGCGAGCGATTGACGGCGGCGCTGGACGCGGCGGCGGAGTACCGCTTCATCCGCACCGTCAGCGTATACGGCACGGCGGTGCTGCCGCTGCTGGAAGCGCTGGACTGGGACGGCGACAAAGCATGGCGCAAGCGGCTGATGGCGGCGGTGCGGACGCAGGCGGCGTTCTACCCGCATTTCCTCGAACCCCGCCTTGCCCCCGGCGAGGAGCTGACGCCCACGGAGCTGCAAATTCTCCATCTGCTCTGCGCGGACAAGTCCAACGCCGAGATCGCGCAGATCATGGATGTGAAGCTGCCCACGGTGAAGACCCATGTCAGCCACATCCTCGACAAGCTGGACGTGAAGCGCCGGGCGGAGGCCAAGACCGCCGCGAAAAAGCTGCGGCTCGTTCCGGATGATCTATAAATGCTATGCCTGTGCCTGAACGGGCTGGATATAAACCCCATACACATATCCTAAAGGAGGAGCTTATGAAAAAACGAGTATTGAGCCTGCTGATGGCGCTGACGCTCTGTCTGACGACGCTGCCCACGGCAGTCTTCGCCGACGTTACGGAGAACGGCGAAGGAAGCGGCGGGACGCACTACGTCGCGGAGAGCGGCGGGACGCAGTATGAAACGGTGCAGGAGATCTTGAACAATATGGAGGAAGGCGAGATCACGCTGCTCGACAGCGTCACGGAAGACCTCACCGTCTACGCCGCGACGACCATCCACATGAACGGGCACAGCATCACCGGCAATATTGATGCCACGGACAGTCTGACGCTGAACGGCGGCACGGTCGATGGTACTGTGAAGGTAGACGGCGGCACGCTCAACATGACCGCGCCCGCCGAAGCGGAAGCGGCCATTACCGGCGGGCTGAACGTGGTTTCCGGCTCTGCTTCTGTCAGCGGCGCGAAGGTCGGCGTGAAGGGCACGCTGTACTTCGATGGCCCGGATATGCTGATCTCCGGCGCAGTGAAGGCGGTCGAGCTGGATAGCGCGGCAGAGCCTGCCGCCAAAACGCTCTACGGCTCCGCCACAGTGAACGGCGATACCGCTGCGGAAGCTGGCTTTGACACCGATACCTATAAAGTAGGCGGCGAAATCGCAAAGAAGCTGACCAACAAGCCGGTGGGCAGCACCACACCCGCAGCGCCGAGCCTGACGCTGACCGAAACGAGCAAGAGCCTTACCGCGGGCAAGACCGCCGTGTTCACTGCCAATTATACCGGCACGGACACGCTGAACGCCTATGTTCAGGGCAACGCGGTCAATGGCTGCTTTACCATCAGCCAGAAGAACAACGGCGACGGCACTTATACCGTCTCCGTCAAGATCGATGAGGAAACGCCCGGTGGCACGTACACGCTGTTCGTTCACGAGGTGGGGAACACCTCCGTGCAGGCAAGCGCCACCATCACCGTCACCGGCTTGCAGGATGCAGCCGAGGTGAACGGCAAACAGTACAAGTCTCTCCCCAGGGCGCTGAATGCGGCACGGGACGGTGACACCGTCAAGCTGCTGGCCAACCATGTGACGGATGCAGACGCCCTCAATGCGCTCGGTGAAGATTTTACGTTCGAACAGTATGCTTCCATCGTACCCGTTGTCACCAAAACCCTGACGCTCGATCTGAACCACAAGACGGTCGACTACCTCGAGGTTGGATTCTCGGAGACTAACGAGGAAACGCAGAAAAAAGAAACTCTCGCGACAGGCAACCTGACTGTTACAGGCGAGGGCGCTTACGGCAGAATTTCAAATCTCATGTTCATGGCCGGCGCACTGGACATCCGGAGCGGCGAGATCGGCGGTTCAGGATGCGCGGGACTTTTCTGCGACGCGAACAGTGGCTCTGTGACCGTCAGCAACGGCACGGTGTATGGCCTCACCGTATTTGAGGGTGCTTCCGTCACCGTCAATGGCGGCTCCAAACACGCGGGTGAATGGGTTGTCGCTTCCGGCGCTGCGCTGAACATTACGGACGGCACGTTTGGCGATGTGCAGTTCACGCGCAACGGAACCATCGCCATCAGCGGCGGCACGTTCAAAAGCATTAAGAGCTACATCGCAGAAGATCTGCAGCCGCTCATGTCCCTGTTGGATACGCAGAAGGTGCACGCTTTCTACAAGGGCGACGACGTGCAGGACGGCAATGCAACGGAGCTGGCCGACGTAACCGTCAAGGAACACACCCACACCATGGTGGACAACAAGTGCGCCTGCGGCTTTTCCTGCACCCACAAGGATACAGACGGCACAAGCGCCATCGACAAAGACGGCAAATGCGCGGTCTGCGGGACGCAGTTTGCGGCTGGCATCGGCGAAACCTATTATACCGATGTGCCGTCCGCGCTGGATGCGGCAGCTGACGGTCAGACCATCACCCTGCTGGCAAACGGGACGCTGCCTTACGGCATATATGCCAGCAAGACCCTCACGCTGGATCTGAACGGACATAGCCTGAGTGGGCACAGCTTGAATGTCGGCGGCTCTACGGCCACGGGTCAGGCTCTCACTGGTAATCTGACGGTCATTGACAGCAGCGGCGGCAACGGCGCGGTGGGAGTGACCGTGCGGGACGGCGGTACACTGGTATTTGATCCGGAGAATGACAGCACCACCCTGCTCCAGCTGGAGGTTTGGGGCGGCAAAGTCGAGCTGCACCGCGGAAAGATTTTGAGAAAAGATCTGCGGCTGAATAACAGCATCACATTGGGCGATCTGCTTCCCAGAAACGCGGGACTTGCTTACTACCGTGGTGACACACAGCTCACGCTGGAGGAAGCCGCTTCCCAGACCTGCGATCTGGTGATAAAGCCGTGCGGCCACGGCGGCAGGAACGGCTTTGACGGCACCAACTGTCCCTACTGCAACGCGCCCGCGGTGGCTGAAACAGCCTTGAACAATGGCGAGGGCAGCAGACTGCTGCGGAGATTTGCCAATTTGCAGACAGCCCTTGACGCAGACAGAGACGGCGGCGCGACCCTTCAGCTGCTGGCCGACGTGACCGGCAATTACACCATCGACGGCACGCGGGACACGGGACTTGACCTGAACGGCCACTGCATCAAGGGCACGGTGACGGTCAAGGCGGCTACGGGCAGCAACACCACCACCTTGAGCAACACAAAAAACACGACCACAGCCAGCATTGATAAGGTCGTTGCCTACAAGGGTGCAAAACTCGCCGGGTCGAAATATCCCGCCGTGATCGGCGAATTGACGTTGGCCGATACCACGAAGTGGAAGGATATCCTGCAGCAGCCTACCCGCCTTGGCTTCAAGGTCATGAACGCGGACGGCACTCACCAGTGGTACGCCCCGAATGATGTCAATGGCTCGCAGTTGAACAACGTTATTATCAATAGCCTGCCCATCACCTCCAAGACCCTGAATCTGAAGGTCGATGGTAAGAACCTGACCGGCAACTCGCCGAAGGTGGAGCGGGGCACGACCGTCCAGCTCTGCGCCAGCTGCAATGCGAAGGACGTGACGGTGGAATTCTCCATCCTGAAGAAGGGCGAAACAACGCCCATCACCTTGACGAAGCCGAGCTATGCCGATAGGAAGTATACAAAAGATTACTCCTTCGATACGATCGGAGAATACACCATCTATTTCACCGCCACCAAGGACGGCTATTCGGTGACGAGCAGTCACAAACAGCTGACCGTCACCAAGGCCGCCATCCCGGCCAGCGCGATCACCGCGCCCGCGGCGAACGCGCTGACCTACAACGGCAATGAGCAGCTACTCGTCACGAAGGGCAGCGTGGACGCGAAGTACGGCGAGATGCAGTACCGTCTGGGCACGAGCGGCGGCTTCAGCACTGCCACTCCCACCGCCGCCGATGCCGGAACGTACACGGTCTATTACAAAGTCGTAGGAGCTGAGGGCTACAATGACACCGCTGCTAAGTCCATAAAAGTAACCATCGGCCCGGTGAAGATCAAAGACATCGGCAACGTCGATTCCGTCTCCAAGACCTACGACGGCAGCGCAAGCGTTACGCTTCCCAAGGCCAATCTGGCGTTCCTCGACGCTGCGGGCAACATGATTTCCCTCCCCGAGAGCGCTTATACGATCACGGACGCCCGCTTTACCACGCGGCAGGATGACTTTACCTATGAGGATTCGCCGGACGCCGGCACGAAAGAGACCATTTCCTTCACTCTGACGCTCACAGATTCCAACTACGTGTTCGAGGGCGAGGCGGCGAACGTCAGATCGGACAACTTCAATTTCACCTCCAATGATGACCGCTTCAAGATCGATCAGGCCACTGTGACCCCGGCTGAGATCACGCTGTTTGTTTACAACGACGTGGCAAAGACCTATACGCTCGATCTGGCCACGCTCCTGCCGGAGCTGACTTCGGGCTGTGACTACGGCAAAATCAAGTATCGGGGGTGCGATTACCATTTTACGGATAGCACCTACCTCGACAGTAACAACGGTACGTTCGTGTCAAACGAGGGCGTTTTGACTCTGCCCATCGTGGCCGCGCACTCCGCAGATGTGAACAAGCAAATCGGCACGATAACCGCCCCGGTTGTAACCGCGAACTATCAGCAGTTTGAGCTGACCATCAAGGTCGTTATTGGCGAGAAGATCACGCCCGTAAAGTCAGATGACTTCAAAATCAGCGCGACGGGCATCACCTACCGCCAGACATTGGAAAACAGCACGCTCACAGTCAAGGGCACGATGAAGGACCCCACCACAGGAAAAGAGGTCCCGGGTACCTTCGCGTGGCTGAATAAATACGACAGACCCATTAACACCGGCGATGTGTACTTCGATTGGACATTCACCCCGGCGGAAGGCTACGAGGAATACGCAGCCGTAACCGACATCGTGAAAGTCCCCGTCGCCCCCAAGTCCATCAACGGTGCAGCCATCACGCTGGAAGCTACCAGCCTCGAGTACAACGCGGCGGAGCAATCGCCGAAGATCACCGGCGTGACGCTGGAGGACTGGGATGAAACAAGAATCACCTACATTATCAAAAGCGGCGGCTCGGCCACCGATGTCAGCGACAGCATCACCCTGACCATCGAAGGTACCGGCAACTACACCGGCACGGCCACGGTCGAGTGGAAGATCACGCCAAAAACCGTGACGCCCACGATGAAAGTCGCATCCTGCACCTACACCGGCGATGCGCTGGGGCCGGCCGTGACCCTCGAGGACGGAGATGCGGTCATTCCGGAGGGAGAATACACGGTAGAGTATTCCAACAACACCAACGCCGGTACCGGCCGGGTGACCATCAAGGACGTTGAAGGCGGCAACTACGTTATTCAGGGAAGCACCCAGGACTTCCCCATCAACAAGGCCGACGCGCCCACGAATATCCAAAACGGCACACTGAATGTGATCAACGGCACATATCTGACGTACACCTATGACTTCCAGCAGCTACTGCCCGCCGCGCCCCATGGAGATTACGGCACCGTGCGCTACGATTTGGGGAATCGGCAGACTGCTATCAACTTCACCGCTCATGGATATTATATCGACCCGGAGATAGCGGAATTTGAGGGGAGCAAGCTGACTTTGGTAGGTCTCTATGCGAAAGATGGAACAGCGACCGGCCAGATCGGCACCGCCACGGTGAAGGTCACCACCACCAACTACAAGGACTTTAGACTGACGCTCGTCCTCAACGCGGTGAACCGGATCACGCCCGTGGCGGATGGCAGCATCACCGCAAGCAAAATCACCTACGGTCAGACGTTGAGCGAGAGCCGGATTTCGGGCACGATGAAGGATCCCACCACCGACGCAGCCGTTGAAGGCACCTTCGCGTGGCAGCTGCCGGACGATACGATCCTGGATGCGAGTACGCTTGGCCATGATATCGGATGGAAGTTCACCCCAAAGGATGGAAATGCCTATACGGAAGCGACCGGCACCGCAACGGTCAAGGTTGACAAGGCCCAACAGTACGGCAAGGTCAGCATGAAATTCTACATTTACGGCGAGACGCCCAGCACGCCCAGCCTGACAGACCGGACGGGTGACGGAAGCGTGACCTACTACTATAACACCACCAATTCCAACAGCGGCGGCACAGAGTGGAAGAACATTCAGCCGGACACGCTGAGCGCCGGAACCCGCTACTATATGTACGCAGAGCTTGGCGAGACGGAGAACTACGAGTCGTTCACCACGGATTGTGTGAAGTTTTGGGTAATGAAGGCGATACCGACCTGCACGAAACCCACCGGCCTGACAGCCAAATACGGCCAGAAACTCAACCAGATCGCTCTGCCCAATCCGGAGGGAAATACACCCGGCACATGGCGCTGGCAAGAACCGGAGACGGTGCTGGATCAACTGGGCACCCGAAGCTTCTATGCTGATTTCAAGCCCGACAATGAGACCTATAGCGAAGTGCTCAACGTCGCCATTGACGTGACCGTCGGACCGGCGGATGGCGGCAGCCTCAAAACGGTCGAGCTGGCGCAGAAGTACACGGACACCTCGGAGCACACCTACAAACCAGACTGGTCAGGGCTTCCCGGCGGACAAACGTGGCGCTATAACAGCGAATACAGCGTCAGCACCGGCTCGAATGTCGCACTTACCGGGCATGATTTCGAAGCGAACGGCAGTTTGCTGACCTACGCGATTTCCGGCGGCAAGGCGGGCGACAAGATCACCCTCACTCTCAAGGCGTTCTGCGACAATTATAAGGATTTCACCATCACGCTGAACATCACCCTGACAGAAAAGGACGATCAGAAGGCGTTGACCATCACCGGCAACACTTCCGTAATCTATGGTGAAAAGCTGACGCTGACCACCAGCGGCGGCAACGGCACAGGCGCTGTGACCTACCGCATTGACACTGCGCACAGCACCGGCGAAGCGGCCATTGATCCCAATACCGGCGTTCTGACTCCCGTCAGGGTCGGCTCTGTGAGTGTCATCGCGACTAAGGCGGGAGACAACGACTATAACGATGTCACCAGCGCTCCCTTCGTGCTCATGGTCAAACCGGCCACGCCTACCGGCGAGCCGAACTACACCAAGATCACCACCGGCGGCAAGACGCTGAAGGACGCGGCGCTGACCACCGAGGGAAGCACGCTGGATCCCAATGACGGCAAGCTGGAATGGCTGGATGACAAGGGCAATGCTCTGCCCGACGATACCAGGGTCAAAGCCAACACGACCTACAAGTGGCGCTTTACGCCCACGGACACCAACTACACGACCCTGACCGGCGAGATCGAGCTGCTGCATCACAAGTCCAACGGCGGTGACAGCAGCGGCTACAGCTACTACACCATCGAGGCAACCGCCGGGGCTGGCGGCTCTATCTCCCCCTCCGGCAGCGTCAGCGTCCGTGAGGGCGGAGATCAGACCTTCACCATCACCCCGGATAAGGGCTATGCCGTCTCCACTGTCAAGATCGACGGCAAGAGCATCGGCGCGGTAAAGTCCTACACCTTTGAGAGTGTCAGCAGAACCCATACCATCGAGGTCGTCTTCATCAAGGGAACTGCCAGCGCCCGCACTGGAGACAGCAGCAATCTTCCGCTGTGGAGCACCCTGCTGCTGGCAAGTACCCTTACGCTGGCCGGCGCTGTCCACTACAAGAGAAAACGCGCACGATAATCGCCTTATCATGCCTTAAAGGCCAACAAACAGCTCAGCTTCCGGGTATTTGGCTGGAAGCTGAGCTGTTCCTTTTTCGCTGCAAGAAGCAATCAATGGCATTTTATGGTAGACGGTTGCAACGGCTTCATCATGCTGGACAAGAACGACAGTCCGAAGGCCGCTTTGCACAGCGAGAATGAAATGCGCTGGGCAAAGAAGTATCAAAAGCTGCATCCGGACAAGCCTCTGCCGCACATCACGCCTTATGTGTTCCGGCATACCTGCTGCACGAACATGAATTTTATCCTTTTGGGAATTGCGGAATTCATGTTGGCGGGTATATTGGCCGCGGGAACATTTGCCCTGGCATTGGGGTCAAAAGACACAGAAGAGTTTGTTGATAAGACAATCTCCAATCGTTATGAGAAACATGTAAATTCGATTTATCGGACGGACTGGATGCAGGAAACGGCATAAGAATAATGTGAAAGGAGTTGGCCTTATAACGAGGCTGCCTGTTTTCTTTTGTGCCTGCCGCAGCCAGTTCCACGTGGAGTTCAGTGGTGTGAGACGGAGAATTTGAAGCAGGAGACGGGGCAGCGCACAACGGCGCAGAGAACATGGTGGGAGGAGCGGGCGCTGGCAGATCGGCTTATTTGTGAAACGGCGGCACTTGTCCGCGTTTATGAGGTGCTCAGCGGACCCCAACCAAATTTTTTTAATTCCAAATGCAATAAAACGCCCTTTCCGCGCATTACACGGATGACAGGAGAAAAAAGCCCATGCTCAGTATGCTGATGACAACCGAATATGCGCCGGCGGAGGAGCGACACGAGCTGCAGCAGTTGTTGCTCCACATTGCCGGCGGGGAGCGTGACGCGCTGGCGGCGCTGTATCAGCGCACGCGGACGGCGGTGTACGGCCTTGCGCTTTCCTATCTCAAAAACGCGCAGGACGCGCAGGATCTCACACAGGACGTCTATGTGCAGGTGTGGGACTGCGCGGCGCAGTACCGTCCCATCGGCTCGCCCATGGGTTGGCTGCTGACTGTGTGCCGCAGCCTGTGCCTGATGCGCCTGCGGCGGGAGGAACGCCATGCCGCCCTCAGCGAGGAGGAATGGGACGCCATTCCCGCGCGGGAGTGCGGACTGGACGCCGATGAGCGCGCACTGCTGCAGGGTGCGTTGGCTGTGCTTGGCGAGGAGGAGCGACGCATTGTGCTGCTCCACGCGGTCACGGGCATGAAGCACCGGGAGATCGCGGCGCTGCTGGAGCTGCCGCTTCCCACCGTCCTGTCGAAATATCACAGAGCATTGAAAAAGATGCGCAGCTGTCTGGAAGGAGATGACGCCCGATGACCAATGAGAAGCTGGAGCAGAGGCTGGCTGCGGCGCTTGAAAAGACTGCGCCGGACGATGTGAGCGGCGTTCTCTCCCGCTGTGAAGCGCGGAAAGGAACGGTAATTCCCATGACAACAAAGAAAACGGTAAATCGAAAATGGACAACTCTGGTAGCTGCCTGCCTTGCGGTGATGCTGCTGTGCGGCGGAGGCGTGTTCTATCAGCAGGCGCATGCGGTGGCGTCCGTGGTGTCGCTGGATGTGAACCCCAGCATTGAACTGAAGGTCAGCAGGAACGAAAAGGTACTGGCCTGCGTGCCGCTCAACGAGGATGCAAAAGCCATCCTGGCGGATATGAGTAATGGGGCTGACCTCAAGGGCGCGAAGCTGGATGTGGCGGTGAACGCCATCGTGGGCAGTCTCGTGCGAAACGGCTATCTCGACAGTATTTCCTCCGCCATCATGATCTCGGTGGAGGACAAGGATGCAGCCCGTGCGGAAAAGCTCCAGCGTGAGCTGACCAGCGCCGTGGACGGTGTGCTGCAGACCAGCGAAGCGAAGGCCGCCGTCCTGACGCAGACGCTGACGCAGGACGCGACGCGGGAGCAGCAGGCCCGGGAAAACAACATTTCCACCGGCAAGGCGGCGCTGGTGAACCGCGTCCTCACCATCAACCCGTCGCTGAAGTTTGACGCGCTGGCGAAGCTCTCGGTGGAGGAGTTGAAGGATCTTGCGGAAGCGGGCGCGCCCGCCATGCCCATCGGCAGGGATGCCGCCGCTTACGCTGCGGAGCAGTATGCCGGGACAACGGCGTTGGACTCCGTCACGGCGGAGGTCGATTCCGAACTGGACGAATCCCCCGCACACTACGAGGTGGAGCTGCACACGGCATGGGGCGAGTTTGAGTACCTGGTGGACGCCTACACGGGGAAAGTGCTCAGCGGGCAGAAGGACTTGCCGGCCACAGCTCCCGCAGGGGATGAGACGGCAAAGCCCACTGTACCGTCCGGCGGCGCGGATATCGGTCACGCCAAGGCGAAGTCCATCGCCCTGAACCACGCGGGCGTGAGTGAAAATGAAGCGTATGACATGGAGATCGAACTGGACGACGAGGACGGCACGCTCGTCTATGAGGTCGAGTTCAAGTCCGGCGGCATGGAGTACAGCTACGAGATCAACGCCGCCACCGGCGCCATTCTCAAGCACGAGACAGAGATAGATGATTGATGCGAAAGCTGAAGGTATGCGGTGCAGGCGTACTTGCAGGGCAGAGTAATATTTAGAAGCGCAGAAAATACCATCAGTTAACAAGGGCAGACCCGCCTGTCACCGCGCCTTTTCGGCGATTTTTGCCCTTTTCGCCTTGGCGGGCACGCGCCCGCCTGCGTCTCAAAAACCAAAAATCCCTGGAAAATCCATCGCTGACAGGTGCGGAGCAGTTTTGCCGGAGCAGAAATGTGTCCAGACAAGAAAAGACCCGCAGGGAATACTTGCCGTATTGACAAGGGGCTTGACGCAGTATGGGCGCATTTCTGCCCGTCAAAACCGTGTCTGCCCTTGTCAACTGATGGTAATCTGACCATAACATGACCTGCGCTTGGTGAACATGTAAACATATGGAACATATGGCAAGATGGCTTTTGCGTTTGCGGAAGCCATCTTGCCATATCATATATCGGCGCAGAAGCAAAAAGGCTCCCGGCATATGCAAGAGGTCATACGCTTCGCGGGTAATGGAAACGGCCGGCGTTTGCGGGAAGATCACAATTTGCGGTGGTGAGCTTCAAATACCGCTTGCCTTTTTGCGCATGATATAATATACTATTGGTATGTGTACTAAAACGTTTGGGAAGAGGTGCTATTTTTGCGGAGAGACAGCAGTGAAACAAAAAGGAAAATACTGACCGTGTGCGTCCGTCTCTTTCTGGAGCAGGGGTATAAAAACACCTCTGTCAGTCAGATCGTGGAGGAAGCAGGCGTGGCAAGGGGAAGCTATTTGAATCTGTTTCCGACCAAGGACAGAATTTTGCTGGAATTGACCGAAACGATGTTCGGCGGACAGTTCGGCGTGGCGAGAAGCATTGCAGACAGCAAGCTGCCGCCGGTTTACGCCTATGCGGTGGAAACGGCGATCCAGCTGACACTGACCGAGCTGAACGAGAATCTGCGGGAGATCTACATCGAAGCCTACTCCCTGCCTGAAACATCGGAGTATATCTACCTGCATACCACGGCGGAACTGAAGCAGATCTTCGGCGGGAATTTCCCGGATTACAGCGACAGCGATTTTTATGAGATGGAAATCGGCACGGCGGGGCTGATGCGCAATTATATGGCACGGAAATGCGACATCCATTTCCCGCTGGAGCGAAAGCTCAGCCGCTTTTTGACGGCGACCATGCGGGTGTATCAGGTGCCGGAGGAGGAACAGGCAAGGGCGCTTGCCTTTATCCAATCACTGGATATCAGGGCAATTGCCACCAAGGTCATGTATAAGCTATTCGCCATGCTGGAGATGAAATACGATTTTAAGCTGTCGAAGGACGGCGAAACGGAGGAAACAACATGAAGAAACGAATACTTAGTATCCTGCTCATGTGCTGCATGGTGTTGACGCTGCTGCCGGTGACGGCACTGGCGGAGGACTCGGCCTACACCGTGGGCGAGGACACCAGCGTATCAGCGCGGGCGCTTGCCGGAACCGCCGGAACAAAGTTGAAAGCGGACAACATCGACGCCTATGTCGCCAACGGCCTGGGCGGCGGCGTGTATACGCTGGCGGAGGACGTGACCATCTCCGGCACGCTGCGGGTCACGGGCGAGGCCACGGTAGATTTGAACGGCTATGTGTTGCGCTATGCCGAAGAAGCGGAGCCGGGCAGCATCTTCCGCGTCGCGGGGGGCAAGACCCTGACTATGACCGACAGCCGCCCTGAGGCGAAGCATGAGGATGAGAACCTTCCCGCAGGCGGCCTCATCACCGGCGGCGAGGGCTACCGGCGAGACTATGGCGCGGGACAGTCCTACAGTTACTATGGCGGCGGCGTGTATGTGGAGGCGGGCGCGTCCTTCGTGCTGGCGGGCGGCACCATCTATGCCTGCGGCGTCCAGAGCGGAGCGTTTCAAGCGTTTGGCGGCGGCATCTATGCCGAGGGCGGCTCCGTCACCATGACCGGCGGCGCCATCCGGAACTGCGTTGTCTCCGCCAACAACGGCGCCAACGGCGGCGGCGTATACATTTACTCCGGGGCTTCCTTTACCATGGAGGGCGGCGTCATCGCCGGCTGCTCTGCCATGGGCGGCGGCGGCATCTTTACATCCGGGAGTACCGTCCGGATCACCGGCGGCCGCATCGAGAACTGCAAGGCAAGCGGACGCGGCGGCGGCCTGTCTGTCCGCGGCCACGCAGACCAGATATCTGTTCTGGACGCTGCGATCTCCGGCTGCGAGGCGAAAAACGGCGGCGGCGTGGCTCTGATCGGCTTTGCTGAGTTGGAGCTGGGGGAGAACGCCCGCATCACGGGCTGCAAAGCCACCAACGGCGCCGCAGTCTATACGGATCTTGACAACCCCCTTACCGTCAACTATCCCGGCTGCTTCCTCTATGCCAACGGCGGCCGGGTGGAGGGCTCGGTGTATGTGGGAACGAACAAGATTGGCACAAAAAATAACTACTTAGACTCCGTAAAGGCCACCAACGCCATCGACCACACGGACGGGAAGCCTACCACAGTCTTTACCGACAATGTCTCCTGCGAGGGCGACATAAGGGGCGGCAGCTTCCATGGCAGCGTCACCGTGACGGACTCTAATGGGGACATGGGCACAGCGTGGGAGAAATTCTGCGGCAACCTCTCCGGCGGCACGTTCTACGGCCCTGTCACCACGGAGTGCCATGTCTCCGGCGGCACCTACTACGGCGGTCTGACCATGGGTGAGACCGCAAAGCTCAGCGGCAAGCCCATGAACACCGGCAGCGAGCTTACTGACAAGACCAACATCCCCAACCCCAACGGCAAGCCCGTCACCGTGACTTATAAGTACGGAAAGCTGGGCGGGACCTATGCCAAGCAGATCGTCCAGGCGGGCGAGACGGCCAAGACCCCCGCCGAACCGGCAAGAGAGGGTTATACTTTCATCGGTTGGGATAAGGCGATTCCCGCAACCATGCCTGCGGAAAACATCACAATCACCGCACGTTGGAAAGACATCGAAAAGCCGACGGGCGAAATTATCATAGGCACAGATAAATGGCAGGAATTCTTGAATAAGCTCACCTTCGGGCTGTTCTTTAAGGATGCGCAGGAGGTAACGATAAACGCCGCCGACAACAGCGGAACCGTATTTATCTCCTATTTGGTGACCGATCAGGATCTCTCCGAAGAGGAGCTGGAATCTCTTGTGTACCGTGGGTACGATGAGCCGTTCCGCATAGAACCCAACGGAGAGTATATTGTTTATGTAATGCTTGTTGACGCGAGCCTGAACATAACCTATCTTCGTTCCGACCGCCTGACGCTTGACAATGTGCAGCCTGTCATCAGCGGCGTAGAAAACGGCAAGACCTATTGTGGAGCACGGACGGTTGCAATTACCGAGAAGTATATAGATACCGTTACCGTAAACGGCACAACGGTCGAGCTTGACGAAAGCGACAGCTTCCGCCTTGCTCCGGCAAACGGCGGACAGAAGATCATAGTTGCCGACAAGGCCGGCAATACCACAGAAATGACCGTGACGGTCAACGACGGGCACACTTACGGTGAATGGGCGTCCAACGGCGACGGTACGCACACCCGAAAATGCACGGTAGACGGCTGCGCTGGTTCCGAAACCAAAGACTGCTCCGGCGGGAAAGCGACCTGTAGGGACAAGGCAAAGTGCGCGGTCTGCGGTGCGGAATACGGCAAGCTTGACGCGGAGAACCACGCCGACTTAAAGCACATCCCGGCAAAGGCGGCGACCTGGGTCGCCGAGGGCAATATCGAGTATTGGTACTGCGAAGGCTGCGGCAGGTATTTCAGCGACAGGGACGGTACAAAGGAGATCAGAAGAGCCGACACCGTAACGGCGAAGCGGAAGAGCGGTTCCGCATCGGCGAAGCCGGAGGACGATCCCAAATCGCCGGGTACCGGCGACACAAGCAACCTTGCGCTGTGGATCGCTCTGCTGTTTGCCAGCGGCGGCGCAGCCATCGGCACAACGGTTGTCAGCAGAAAAAAGTACAACAGATAATTGAATCGCGAGGAGAGAGGCTGAGAAGACAGCTTCTAAACGGCATAATCGCGCAGGCAAAACGAACACATAAAGCACTTTTCTGACAAGTTTGGATGGTGGAAGCTTTCCTTTGTGTGCTGTATAATGATGGCACAGACAAGGAGGTGGTCAATATGCTGGCAGAGAATCTGGCGCTCCTGCGAAACCTCCGCGGTATGACGCAGGAGGAGGTGGCGGAGGTCATCGGCATCTCGCGCCAGTCCTACTCCAAGTGGGAGCAGGGCGAAACGATCCCCGACATTGAAAAATGCGACTGGCTGGCAAAATTCTACGGGGTCGCTATCGATGCCCTCGTCCATCAGGATGAGGAGATCGGCAGGACGCGGGTGGCGCCCGCCCCGGTGGGCAAGCACCTGTGGGGAACGGTGGCGATGGGCACCAAGGGGCAGATCGTCATCCCCAAGGCAGCGCGGGATACCTTCCATCTGAGCGAAGGCGACCGCCTGGTCGTCCTCGGCGACGAGGAGCAGGGCATCGCGCTCATCAAGGCGGAGGTCTTTGAGGAGCGGATGCAGGAGGCCCTGCGTGCAGGTCAGAAATCCAACGAATAAAAGAAGGTGCGATCATGAAATGTCCCGAATGTGGAAAGGAAATGCGGGAGGGATACCTCTTTTGCAGCAAGGACGGCGCGTTCAGCTTTGCAAACGAGGTGCCGGGTGTATTTGAGAACGCGAAGAATGCCGATGGCTTTGTGAAGATCACAGACCTCAAGGCCAGCCACCGGACGAGAGTTCCGGCGTCCATCTGCGAGGAATGCAGGACGGTCATGCTCAAGTATTGAGCGAAGCTGCCGTTTCCGACCGAAAAAGTCCCCAAGCCGTTGCGTCAAAACGGCTTGGGGACTTGCTATATTTGCGCGGTTGAGGGAAGTGCTTCAGATGTTGTCTTATCAGACTTCTTTGCCCATCTGATAGGCCTGCTCCAGCGCGGGATGCCCGGCGATCTCGCCCACGCCGTTCACGCCGCCTGCGAACACCGTGCCTGCCAGTGTGCAGCGGGGGAAGCAGTCCACCCAGCCCTGCACGGCCTTCTCCGTGCCATCGAAGGTCTCCGGCGCGTCCTCCGCCGCCGTCGCCAGCAGATAGGCTTTCGTAAAGGCATAGTCGCTGTCGTACAGCGGGTTGGCGCGATCCAGCAGGGTCTTGAGCTGACCGCTGACGCAGTAATAGTAGACGGGCGTTGCGAATACCAGCACATCGGCGTCGTGCATTTTGGCGATGATCGCCGCGGCGTCGTCCCGGAGGACACAGTGTCCCAGCTCGTGACAGGCGAAGCAGCCCTTGCAGTAGCCGATCTGCTTTTCCCGCAGATACACGGTTTCCACCTGATGCCCTGCCGCCTGTGCGCCTTCGGCAAACGCCGCTGCCAGTGTCTCGGAATTGCCGCCCCTGCGGGGACTGGAGGAAATGATCCGTACCTTTTTATTCATCGTAAACCACTCCTTGCGTTTCAAGTTTCCCTGTTGTATTTTCATAATAGTACCTGCACCTGGCTTTCTGTCAAGATGCATTTGAAAATTTTTGCGCGGGAGAGGGCCGCGAAAAAAGGTTGACATTTCCCGACGACACTGCTACCATGGAGCGGTACGCCGAAAAGGCGAATTTTGAACGGAGGTGAAGGTTCATGGATAGCTGCGGAAGTACAGGACGAAGCCGGATGTGCGGCGCGTGGGAATATGGGCTTCGGATGCGGTCATTCATGGACTTGAACTGACCACATTCCATTTTGTCGTGTTCTTCTGCACCGCATCTCAGGCGTCTTGCTGCGGCATCTATCGCTGAGGCGGTGCATTTTTGCGCCTATTTTCAGAGCCAAAGGAGGACACGACTATGATGAACAATATGGTAAAGAAGGATCTGACCCAGGATATCGGCAGCCGGATGAGCGGCAACTTTGTGTGCATCCGCGACACGCTGACCATCCGCGAGGCCATGAGCGAGCTGGTGCGGCAGGCGGGAGTCCACGACAACATCGCCACGCTGTATGTGGTGGATGCAGGCGGTGTGTACGCCGGCGCCATCGACCTGAAGGATCTCATCATTGCACGGGAAAACGATCGATTGGCGGACATCATCCGCCGCGGCTATCCCTACGTTTTCGCCAATGAGCGGACGGCGGACTGCGCGGAGCGCATCGCGGACTACGAGGAGGACTCCTTGCCGGTGTTGACGGAGGACCGCCATATCGCGGGCGTCCTGACGGTGCAGGAGCTGGTGGAACTGGTGGACGACGCCATGGGCGACGACTACGCCAAACTGGGCGGCCTGACCTCGGAGGAGGACCTGCGGGAGCCGGTGCTGGTCAGCATGAAGAAGCGGCTGCCGTGGCTCATCGCCCTGCTTTTTCTGGGTATGGGCGTATCGTCCGTGGTGGGTGTTTTCGAGTCGGTGGTGGCGGTGCTGCCTGTCGTCATCTGCTTCCAGTCGCTGGTGCTGGACATGGCGGGCAACGTGGGCACCCAGTCGCTGGCCGTCACCATCCGCGTGCTGATGGACGAGAAGCTGACGTGGCGGGAAGAACTGGCCCTGCTGGGCAAGGAGATGCGGGTGGGCCTGCTGAACGGCGGGTGCCTGGGCGTAATGGCTCTGGCGTTCCTGGGCGTCTACGTCCGCGTGTGCAAGGGCTACGCGTGGCTGTCCGCATTCCTCATCTCCGGCTGCGTGGGGGTGTCGCTGGTGGTGGCCATGGTCATCTCCAGTCTGGTGGGAACTCTTATTCCTATGCTGTTCCACAGGATCCGCATCGACCCCGCCGTGGCCTCCGGCCCGCTGATCACCACCGTCAACGATCTGGTGGCCGTGGTGACCTACTATGGGCTGGCGCTGGTGTTCCTGGTGAATATGTTTCATATCTAAGGGAAAACGGGAAAGCTCTCCTGAGCTTTCCCGTTTTTATGCGAATTACTGCTGCTTCGTGACCTGACGGATGCCTACCAGGATCAGCACCGAACCCAGCAGCAGGGCGGGCGTCAGCGGCTCATGCAGGAGAACTACGCCTGCAAACATGGAACACAGGGTGGTCAGAGATCCCAGGGACGACAGCTTCACCACGGACATCTTCCCCGCCGCGTAGTTGACCATGTTGTTGCAGAGGATGGAGCAGAACAGGCTCAGCACCACCACGCAGATCAGGAACTTCGGATCCGACAACGGCCGCACGTAGGCGGCGAGGTCGCCCTTGATGGTACGGAGGGCCGATAGGGTGAACGCCGCCGCGCAGGCCAGCATCACGACATATGTCCGCTCGAAAGCGGTGAACTCCTGAGCCGTCCGGCGATTCACCGTTTTATACGCGCCGGAGGTCAGGCAGGCGCCCATCAGGAACACCACGCCCAGAGGGCGAATGATGCCCATGGAGCTGCCGGAGACCGTCATCAGCATGACGCCCGCCACCGGCAGCAGACAGAACACGGCCTGGCGGCGGGTGGGGTACTCCTTCAGGAACAGCACGGACAGCAGAATGGCCACCACCGGCGCCACCGCCAGCACCACACCTGCGAACGTGGCGTTGGTATACAGGATGCCGTAGCTCTCGAAGTAGAAGTACATAGGCTCCGTGACGGCCAGCAGAAGCAGCGGCTTCAGATTTTTTCCGCGGAGGGATAGCTTCGCCTTGCCAAACAGGATCATCAGCGTCATCAGCAGCGCCGACAGCAGAAAACGGATGGACAGCAGCACGTCCGGCTGGGCCACCTCCATGGCTACCTTGGAAAACAGGACGCTGAAGCCCCAGATGATATGCCCCAGGGCGGCCATGGCCAGCGGCATCCAAGGACGGCCTTTCAATGGTGTATGCTCCATGGGTCAATATCCCTCCTCAAATTGCGTCCTTATTATAATGAGAGATAGAGGGGTTGTAAAATACAATTTATCATGCTATCCTATTGAGCAGATTCAATAGAAGTGAGGCTTTACCATATGACAAACGCGGGAATCGAGGCTTTTCTCATCGTCTGCAAGCAGCACAGCATCTCCAAGGCGGCGGCGGAGCTGTTCATCAGCCAGTCATCCCTGAGCATCCGTCTGCGGACGCTGGAAAAGGAGGTGGGGTGCCCCCTGTTCTTCCGGCACAAGGGCAGCCGCGAGATGGTCCTGACTGAGGAGGGCAAGCGGTTTTACCAGTTGTCCCTGCAATATCAGGACATCGTGCGCAGTATGCTGGCCATTGGGAACCGGAAAAGCAGTCTGCGGCTGTCCGCTCTCAACAGCGTGTCCACGTATCTGCTGCCGCCGGTGTATGAGCAGTTCATGCGGGACCACCCCGACATCCACCTGGAGATACAGGACATGACCGTGGAGGCGGCCTGCCAGAGCCTGCTGCGGGGCGAGACAGACCTGGCGTTTACCTCGGACGCGCCCCGCACCGACGCCATACGGGCGGAGCTGGTGATGACGGAACCTATGGACCTCATCTGCGCGGCAGGCTCCTGCTATTCCGACGGCATCGGGCCGGACGAGCTGCCCGTCCGGCAGGAGGTGTACGTGGGGTGGACCGACGAGTTTGCCCGCTGGCATCAGGAGCTATGGGGTGTGGACGCGGTGCCCCGGATCCAGCTGGAGATCATGAGCCAGCTGCAGATGTTCATGACCAAGCGGGACAGCTGGGCCGTGGTGCCCCGCAGCGTGGCCGATGGGCTGTGCGCCGCAGGCGGGAGGCGGCTGGCGGCGGCGTTCCCCTTGCCGGAGCGCCGCATCCACGCGCTGCAGAAAAAGGCGGTAAGCCTGGAGGCTGCGCAGCTGTTTCTGGGCATCACCCGCCGGCTGTGGGCCGCAGCGGAGGCATGAGCGCGAAGCCGCGCCAACGGGGCTGAGGGAAAGAAAACCGAAAAAAGACTCCGGCGAGAGGAACTCGCGGAGCGACTCGACGCGGGAAATATGTGGAAAATACAGGGAGGGATCGGTTTTCGCCGACCCCTCCCTGCTGCTATTGCGGCGGTTCAAGGAGCGGTGCTCTTTTTCGGCACGAAAAAGCCGGACGTATCGGCATGCTCCAGCGTCAGCAGCTGCACCTTTCTGTCGATGCCGCCGGCGTAGCCCGTCAGATTGCCGCCGGTGCCCACCACGCGGTGGCAGGGGATGATGATGGAGATCGCGTTGTGGCCTACCGCGCCGCCCACTGCCTGAGCGGACATATGGGCGAGGTCCTGCTGCGCGGCCAGCTGCTGCGCCAGCTGGCCGTAGGTGACGGTCTGGCCGTAGGGGATGCGGAGAAGCAGATCCCACACGCGGCGGCGGAACGCGGAGCCTGTGGGGTGCAGCGGCGGCAGGAAGTCCGGCTCCCTGCCGGTGAAGTACATATCCAGCCAGCGTCTGGTCTCCGAAAGAACGGGGGTGTCCTGCTCCGTGTGCTGGATGGGCAGGTCACGGGCGAAGTACTTCTGCCCGTCGAACCATAGGCCGGTGAGCCCCGTCTCATCCGCTGCCAGCAGGATACCGCCCAGCGGGGAATCGTAATGCTGCGTAAACGTCATGGCGTGCTTCTCCTTTGCTTTTTCGGCTGATAGTCCCTCATCTCCGGAATGGCCCCGCCGGCGACCGCCCACAAATACAGGCTGGCCACGCTGCCGTAGGGACTGAAGCGGCGGCGGTATTTTTCGAACAGCCTGCGGTCGATGCTGCGGTGATGGTAGACCATCCGCAAGCCCCGCAGGATGGCCAGGTCGTCATAGCTGAGGATGTCGGGGCGCTGCAGGCAGAACAGCAGGATCATCTCCGCCGTCCAGACGCCGATGCCCTTCAGGCCGCTCAGGGCGCGGATGGCCTCCGCGTCGGGCATGTGCGCCACGGCGTCCAGATCAAAGGCGCCGGTGTGGACCTTTTCGGCGAAGTCCGTGATGTACTCCGCCTTGCGGAAAGTCATGCCCAGCGCTTGCAGCCGGGGGACACCTGCGGCCAAGACGTTCTCGGCGTTCACCCTGCCCAGCGCGTCCTGCATCCGCTGCCAGATGGTGGCCTGGGCCTTGGTGGAGATCTGCTGGCCCACGATATGGTGGACCACGGCGGAAAACAGATCCGTGTCTACCGCGCGGCGGACAGGGCCCACGCGGTCGATGACCTCACCGAGCCGCTTGTCCTTCTGCCGCAGGTAGGAGAGCTCTGTCTCCCCGTAGGTGAAATACATATCCGCCGCCTCCCTGCACGCATGTTGCGGTATTCATTATAAATCAGGCGATGGAGTCCGTCAAGAATAGTCGAACAGATTTTCTATATTTTTGATTCTTTCAGAAAAAGTCGGATTTTTTCTGTACCGCAGGGCGGTATTCGCGGTAAGCTGCGACATAGAAAGACGTGCGGGACACGGGCCTGCCGCTGAAAAGAGAAAGGAGCCATCCTCATGACGTACAGCTTTGACGAGATCATCGACCGCCGCCATACCAACGCCCGGAACACCGACGGCTTTTGGGGCTGCGTTGTCCACGCGGCGGAATACGCCGGAAATGCATCCGCGCATTGCCTGCGTGACCAGAGAAGAACAAGCGAAAAGCCGCCCAACGGGCGGCTTTTTCCTGCATACTCACCGGCGGCAGGGGTGAGACTATTTCTACTTTAGCACGATGGAGCGGCCAATGCAAGAGAAAAATGAGGTTTTGCAACTATTTCTCCGCGATTCCACATTTTGACGGTGAAATCGGGAAAAATATTGACGAATCGAACCATTGACATCACTTTTCGCGGAGCGTAGGATAGGAGCATATTTTTGAAAATGGGAGATGGCGGGATGAAGTACATTTTTGTGACCGGCGGCGTGGTGTCCGGTCTGGGCAAGGGCATCTGCGCGGCGTCGCTGGGACGGCTGCTGAAGCAGTGCGGCCTGCGGGTGCGCAACCAGAAGTTCGACCCCTATTTCAACGTGGACCCGGGCACCATGAGCCCCTATCAGCACGGCGAGGTGTTCGTCACCGACGACGGCGCCGAGACGGATCTGGATCTGGGACACTATGAGCGGTTTGTGGACGAGGCGCTGGACGGCAACGCCTCCGTGTCCTCCGGCAAGGTGTTCTGGGCGGTGCTGAACCGCGAGCGGCAGGGCGGCTATCTGGGGGGCACGGTGCAGATCATCCCCCACATCACCGACGAGATCAAGCGCCGCGTCTACGCCATGGACAACGGAGAGACCGATGTGGTCATCACGGAGATCGGCGGCACGGTGGGCGACATCGAGAGCCAGCCGTTTCTGGAGGCTATCCGGCAGGTGGCGGCGGAAAAGGGACGGGACAATGTGCTGTATATCCACGTGCCGCTGATCGTGACCATCCCGGGCAGCGGAGAGCTGAAGAGCAAGCCTACCCAGCACTCCGTCAAGGAGCTTCTCAGCGTGGGCATCCAGCCGGACGTGCTGGTGTGCCGCACCGATGGACCCATCACCGAGGACGTGCGGCGGAAGATCGCCCTGTTCTGCAACGTGGAGGAGGACTGCGTCATCCCCAACGTCACGGCGTCCACGCTGTACGAAGCGCCGCTGCTGCTGGAGAAGGCGGGGCTGTGCCGCGTGGTGTGCCGCAAGCTGGGACTGGGCAGCGGCGTGCCGGATATGGCCCACTGGCAGGCTATGGTAGACAGGATCCACGGTGTCCGCAAGCGGGTGCAGATCGCGCTGGTGGGCAAGTACACGGAGCTGCACGACGCCTATCTCAGCGTGGTGGAGTCTCTGTTTCACGCCGGCACTGCCTGCGACAGCCACGTGGACATCAAATGGGTGGATTCCCAGACCCTGACGCCGGAGAACATCGGCGAGGTGCTGGGGGATTGCAGCGGTATTCTGGTGCCGGGCGGCTTCGGCGACCGCAGCATCGAAGGCATGATCCTGGCGGCGCAGTATGCTCGGGAGAACGGCGTACCCTATTTCGGCATCTGCCTGGGTATGCAGATCGCGGTCATCGAGTTCGCACGCCACGCCGCAGGCTGGGCCGACGCCCACAGCGCCGAGTTTTCCAGAACCACTGCCCATCCTGTCATCGACCTGATGCCCGATCAGGTGGGCGTCACCGACAAGGGCGGCACCATGCGGCTGGGAAAGTACCCCTGCGTGCTGGCGGAAGGCTCCCGCGCCAGAGAAGCCTACGGCACGGCGGAGATCTGGGAGCGGCACCGCCACCGGTATGAGTGCAGCAACGCGTTCCGACCGGAGCTGGAAGCGGCGGGCCTGCGCATGGCCGGTACGTCGCCGGATGGGCATCTGGTGGAGATCGTGGAGCTGCCGGAGCACCCGTGGTACGTGGGGTGCCAGTTCCATCCGGAGTTTAAGAGCCGTCCCGACCGGCCCCATCCTCTGTTCCAGGGGTTCGTGGCCGCGGCACTGGAACATCAGGAGAAGTAAAAAAGACGGACGCTGCGAAGGCGTCCGTCTTTTTTTACTTCTCGTTGACCCGCAGCTCCAGAACATCGGGGCGGGCGTAGTGGCCCACGCAGTCCAGCTCCATGCGGCTGGCGGGGACCTTCTGCATGTCCAGATCGGCGTAGATGATGGCCTCGCGGTCCCACACCGTCTCCGACGCCTCGTGGCCGAAGGGATCGATGAAGCAGCTGCCGCCGCGGCAGGCGATGTCCGGCAGGGCGGCGATCTCCGCTTCGGCACCGGCGGTCCGGGGGTAGTCGCTGCGGCGGAAGATCAGGTCGGCGTTGAGGAAGTAGCAGTGGCCCTCGATGGCGATGTGGCGGATGGTGTTCTGCCACTCGGGATTGTCGTTGGTGTTAGGGGAGATATAGAGGCTGATGCCCTTCTGGTACAGGGCCACACGGGCCAGCGGCATGTAGCTCTCCCAGCAGATCAGGTTGGCCATGGGGCCCCAGGGGGTGTCCATGACGGGGAAATAGTCCCGCTCCGCATCGCCCCAGACCACCCGTTCGCTGCCGGTGGGCTTCAGCTTCCGGTGATTCATGGCGCGGCCATCCGGCGCGATCATCATGTTGGCATTGTACAGCGTGCCGGTGACGGCGTCACGCTCGGAATAGCCCATACTCAGGTAGACGCCCAGCGCGCGGGCCTTGTCCATGAGCTGCCGCAGCTCCGGCCCATCGGCCAGCAGGGAGTTGTCGTAATACTGCTTCCAGTCCTGACGGCCTGCGGCCTTGCGGCTGCCCACGGTGAAGCCGAAGGTCATGCCGAGGGGATAGCCGGGGAGGAACAGCTCGGGGAACACGATAAGCTCCGCCCCGTTCCGGGCGGCCTCGTCGATAAGCGTCAGCGCCTTTTCCAGAGAGCGGGTCTTGTCGAACATGACGGGAGTGGCCTGCACAATGGCGGCGCGGCAGGTATTTTTCAGTTCACGCATGGGGAGACCTCCTTTTATCGCGGCGGGCTCAGGACTTTTCCGGCTCGTCCACCATGCCTCGGGCGTGGAGCACATCATCGGCGGTGAGGGTCATCAGGTCATCGCGGGTGACGCTGTCCAGCTTGGCAAGGCGGTTGTTCTGGGCCACCAGAATATGCTCGAAGATATTCCGGACGCCGCGGGCGTTGCCGAAGCTGTCTCCGGCGGCGCTCTCCTCGGCGATGTAGTCCCGTACCAGCGGTTCCGCTTCCGGCGACAGGACGTAGCCCTTGCCGCAGCGCATCTTGAAGATGGCCATCAGCTCGTCCAGCGAGTAGTCCTCAAACAGCAGGAAACGGTTGAAGCGGGACTCCAGACCGGGGTTGGAGTGGATGAACTTATCCATCAGGTCGGTGTAGCCCGCCACGATGACCACCAGATCGTCCCGGTGGTCCTCCATGGCCTTCAGCAGGGTGTCGATGGCCTCCTGACCGAAGTCGTTTTCACTGCGGCCGTTGAGGGCGTAGGCCTCGTCCACAAACAGCACGCCGCCCATGGCCTTCTCAATGACCTTCTGGGTCTTGAGGGCCGTCTGACCCACGTAGCCGGCCACCAGGCCGCTGCGGTCCACCTCCACCAGCTGGCCCTTGGACAGAATGCCCAGACTCCGGTAGATGCGGGCCATCATGCGGGCCATCATGGTCTTGCCAGTGCCGGGATTGCCGGTGAACACCATGTGCAAAGACATATCGGTGGTGGGCAGATCGTGCTGCTGGCGCAGCTTGTAGACCTGCACCATGTTGATGAGGTTGTGTACCTCCTCCTTCACCACACCCAGTCCGATGTAGCTGTCCAGCTCCGCCAGCAGATCCTCGATCTTCTCCGGCGGCGGCAGCTCCTCCTCGGCGGGCTTTTCGTCGCCGGGCTTGGCGGTGGCGGTAAGGGGCGCCTTTTTCTCCGGCGCAGGGGCGCTGCCGCCATTGGAACTGCTGCCGGTGGGGGCGGGGGACTTGGGCGCACTGCCGGTGACATTTTCGAAGGGCGTGCCCCAGAAGTCGCTGTTCATGCGCTTCATGCTGTTCTCCGTCATGGAGCGGATCACGTCCAGCTGCTGGAGAATGATCTTGTCTTTCTTGTCCATAGAGTAGACCTCCTCAGTGGGATAGGTGGATATTGCGCATGGCGCGGAACAACAGACCGGCCACGAAGCCGGTGAGCGTGCCTGTCAGCAGGGATACTGCCAGCAGGAACGGCAGGTAGCCCAGCACCATGGTATTGCCCAGTGTGATGCAGGCGGCGGCCATCTGGCCGAGGTTGTGGGCCGCCGCGCCGCCGATGGACACGCCGTAGATGGACAGTCCCTTGCAGTGCTTGAGGGCGATCATCACCAGCATGGCGGTGAAGCCCCCCAGCAGACTGAACAGCAGCGCCGACAGGTTTCCGGCGAACAGACCGCCCAGCAGACAGCGGGCCGCCAGAATGGTCAGCGCGGGGACGGCGCCCAGCTCATAGAGGGCGAACACGGTGACAATGTTGGCAAGACCCAGCTTTACGCCGGGCAGCGGCACGATAAGCGTCACGGGGAACAGGTTTTCCAGTGTGCTCAGCCCCAGTGCCAATGCCGTCAGCACGGCGCACAGGGCGATGGAGCGTGCGTTCAGCTTCATGGCGCACCTCCTAACCCAGCACCGCGTCCACGTCGGACGCGGCGCCCACCAGCGAGATGACCACCTGCGCCGGCAGGCACACGATGGACTGTCCCGCCCGGGAGATAGCCCCGGTGTGGACGCAGTCCTGCCCCGGACAGTCGGAGTCGGCGACATACACGCCAGTGCCGTCCACATGGACGGTGAGGTGATAATTGCCGTCGTCCAGCGGGATGACCAGCTCCTTATCAAGGCTCGTGAGGGGCACGGTGCGGACAGTTTGCCCGTGCTGGGTGATGACGGCGGTAAGCTGTCCTGCGCCGGTCTTGGGCGCGTAGAACAGCAGTGCCGTGACCACGGTCAGGGCGATGACGGCGGCGGCCACCAATGCGTCCAGCGGCTTAGGCCGCAGGCTGGGCGATGATGGGTTGGAAGTCATAGGCGCAGCCCTCCGGTGCGGTAATGGTATCCGCCAACTCCGGCGTGTACAGCAGCCGGCCGTCGGCGGTGATGAGGATCAGCTCAAAGCCGCCGTGGGCGCGCCAGAAGGACACGGCCTCCTGCTCACCCATGACGTACAGGGCGGTGGAATAGGCGTCCGCCGCCGTGCCGTCGTCGGAGATAACGGTGACGGACAGCAGATCGCTGTCGGCGGGACGGCCGGTGCGGGGGTCAATGATGTGCTGGTACACAGTGCCGTCCTCCGCCACGTAGTAGCGCTGGTAGCCGCCTGAGGTGACGGCAAAGCAGTCGGTAAGAGCCACGGTGGCGGCATAGCCGCTGGAGGTGGGGTCCTGAATGCCCACGTTCCACGCGGAGCCGTCGGGCTTGGCACCGCAGACATAGACGTTGCCGCCCAGTGACACCACGGCGGAGGTGACGCCGTGGGCCTGCAGGATGTCCGCCACCTGCTGAGAGGCGTAGCCCTTGGCGATGCCGCCCAGATCCACGGCGCAGCCCGCATCCAGCGAGACGATGCTGCCGTCCATATGGACGTGCTCGCTGCCCACCAGCGGCAGCAGGGCGTCGATCTCCTCCTGGGAGGGGACATGGGGCGCGTCGGAGGTGATGCCCCACAGGGATACCAGCGGCGCTACAGTCATATCGAAGGCACCGCCGGTCTCATCGGACAGGGCCAGCGCCCGTTCCAGAAGCTCCCGCGTCTCCTTCTGCACCGTCACGGTCTCACCGGCGTTGAGGCGGCTGACGTCGCTGGCGGCGATGGTGCGGGAGAGGGTGGACTCCAGCCGGTTGATCTCGCGGGACGCGGCGGCCAGCGCCTCCTCCGCGCTGTCGCCGTAGGCGGAGAGGGTCATGTAGGTGTCCATGGCGAACAGGGATACCTCCTGGGCCTTCGGTGCGCCGCAGGCGGTGAGGGACAGCGCCGTCAGACAGGCCAGCAGCAGGCAGGCAAGACGCTTCACAGCTCCCGCCGCCCTTCCAGTGCCCGCATCAGCGTGGCGTCGTCGGCGAATTCCAGATGACCGCCCACGGGGATGCCGTAGGCCAGGCGCGTGACCTTTACGCCGAAGGGCTTCAGCAGCCGGGCGATATACAGCGCCGTGGCCTCGCCCTCGGTGTCGGGATTGGTGGCCATGATGACCTCGGTGATGCCGCCCTGGGCCACGCGGTCCAGCAGAGACTTGATGTGCAGGTCGTCCGGCCCTACATGGTTCATGGGGGACAGCACGCCGTGGAGCACGTGGTAGCGGCCGCGGTACTCGCGGCTGCGCTCGATGGCGATGACATCCCGGGGGTCGGCTACCACGCAGATGGTGGCGTCGTCCCGCTTGGCGTCGGCACAGATGGGGCACAGCCCGCCGGCGGTGAGGTTCTGGCAGGTGGGACAAAGGGTGACGCTGCGCTTGGCGTCGGTGATGGCATCGGCGAAGGCCTGGGCCTCCTCGGCGGGCAGGCTCAGGACGTGGAAGGCCAGACGCTGGGCGGATTTGTAGCCCACGCCGGGCAGCTTGGCAAACTGTTCCACCAGCTTTTCCAGCGGTGCGGGGAAGTATTCCATGGTATCAACCTCTCAATGCGGCGATGGTAGCGGGGATGTCGGCGGACTTATACACGGAGGAACCGGCCACCAGCACGTTGGCGCCGGCGGCGATGCAGAGCTTGCAGGTCTGGGCGTCCACGCCGCCGTCTACCTCCAGCTCGCAGGCGGGGTTCAGAGCGTCGATATAGCCCCGGACGGTCTGGACCTTGGGCATCATGTCGGCCATGAACTTCTGGCCGCCGAAGCCCGGCTCCACCGTCATCACCAGGATCAGCTCCACCTTGTCGATGAAGGGCAGCACGGCGCTGGCAGGGGTCCTGGGCTTGATGACCACGCCGGCCTTTTTGCCCTTGGCGTGGATCTTGTCGATGGCGGCGTGGATGTTCTCCTCGGTGTCCGCTTCCACATGACAGGTGATGAGGTCGCCGCCGGCATCGCAGAACTGTTCCACATAGCGCACGGGGCGGTCGATCATCAGGTGGACGTCCAGCGGCAGGGTGGTGGTGGGGCGAATGGACTTCACCACGGGAATGCCGATGGAGATGTTGGGCACGAACAGACCGTCCATCACGTCCACGTGGACGTAATCGGCAGTGGAGATGGCCTCAATATCGCGGCCCAGATGGGCAAAATCGGCGGAGAGGATAGACGGAGCGACTTTTATCATACGGAGACTCCTTTCGGTGGCACCGGCAGAGCCGGCGCGGCATAGTATAAGTCGTGCAGAGCGCCGCGGCGCAGCCTGAAAGCGCAGCCGGTTCCGCCCGCGGACGGGGCGCTCTGCCGTTTCCTCCGGCGGGGGACCGATCCGGCGGGACCGGCCCTCCCGAGGAGGGCGATATAAACTCACGCTATTATACCACGGCGGGCGGGGAGTTGGCAAGAACGCGATGGCCGCGGCGGAAATTTGTCCATTCTGTGAATTTTACATAAAAGCCCTTTACCTTTGCGGAGTTTTCCTGTAAAATAACGCTTTGAAATGACACAAGAGCAGGGGGACGGACTTCCGTATGAATTTTCTGCAGAGAATCGGCAACGCGCTGTCACGCTTTATGTATGGCCGCAACGGCGCAGATCAGCTGGGCCTGACCACCATCTGGGCGGCCCTGCTGCTGGATGTGGCCAACATGTTCATCAAACAGCAGACAGTGCATCTGGTCATCAGCTTTTTGTCCACGGTGCTGCTGGTCATCGCCGTGTACCGCATGTTTTCCCGCAGCCTGCAGAAGCGGCGGGCAGAGAACGCCCGCTTTCTGGAGAAGGTATGGTGGCCCATCAAGCGCCGCGCCGCCGGAAATAAGCAGCAGCGGATGGACAAGGAGCACAAGTACTTCACCTGCCCCAAGTGCGGCACGGTGTGCCGCGTGCCCAAGGGCAAGGGCAAGATCGTCATCACGTGTCCCAAGTGCGGCGGCGAGATCCACGGGAAAAGCTGAACAAACAACGAAAGACCGCCCCTCCGGCCATGCCGGAGGGGCGGTTTTCCGTTGTCTCACAATACCTTGCTGAGGAAGTCCTGCAGGCGGGGGTCCTTGGGGCGGTCGAAAAGCTCTGCGGGGGTGCCCTCCTCCAGAATTTTGCCGTCAGCCATGAACACCACGCGGTCGGCCACCTCCCGGGCGAAGCCCATCTCGTGGGTGACGACGGCCATGGTCATGCCCTCCTTGGCAAGGTCCCGCATCAGATCCAGCACCTCGCCCACCATCTCGGGGTCCAGGGCGGAGGTGGGCTCGTCGAACAGCATGACCTCAGGATCCATGGCCAGAGCGCGGACGATCGCGATCCGCTGCTTCTGACCGCCGGAGAGCATATTGGGGAACTCGTCGGCCTTGTCGGCAAGGCCAATGCGCTCCAGCAGGGCCATGGCCTGCTCCTTGGCTGCGGCCGCAGTCTTTTTCTTCAGGGTCACGGGGGCCATGGTGATGTTCTGCAGCACCGTCTTGTGGGGGAACAGGTTGAAGTGCTGGAACACCATGCCCATCTTCTGACGGTGCAGGTCGATGTTCACAGACTTGCCCGCCAGATCCGCGCCGTCGAAGAAGATGGCACCGGAGGTAGGCTCCTCCAGCAGATTCAGACTCCGCAGCAGCGTGGATTTGCCGGAGCCGGAGGGGCCGATGATGGCCACCACCTCGCCCTTGTGGATGTCCAGATTGCAGTCGTTCAGGGCGTGGACAGCGCCGTGATTGTACTCCTTTACCAGATGCTGGACGGAGATCAGGACCTTACTGCTTGTCGCCACGGCGCATCCTCCTTTCGATGGCCTCAATGCCCTTGGAGGCCGGATAATTGATGCAGAAATACACCAGCGCCGCCAGGGTGTAGGGCGCCAGAGAGATGCCGGTGGAGCCGGCGATGGTCTTGGCGGCGAACATGATCTCCGCCATGCCCAGCATGGAGCAGATGGAGCTCTCCTTCACCATGGTCACCAGCTCGTTGGCCAGTGCGGGCAGCACGTTTTTGATGGCCTGAGGCAGCACCACCAGGCGCATGGCCTGCCAGCTGCTGAGACCCAGAGAGCGGGCGGCCTCGGTCTGTCCCTTGTCCACCGCCAGGATGCCGGCGCGGAAGATCTCCGCCACGTAAGCAGAGCTGTTCAGGGCCAGCGCCACCACGCCGGGGACGAACCGGCTGATATCTACAAAGCCGAACAGGCTGAGGCGGGGCAGGGAGATGGCATAGAACAGGCCAAAGTAGATGATGGACAGCTGCACCAGCATGGGGGTGGAGCGGAATACGGCGATATACGCACCGGACAGCCATTTCACGGGCTTGACCTTACTCAGGCGCATCAGAGCCAGCAGCAGGGCGGGGATCACCGCCAGCAGCACGGATACCACCGCCAGCAGCAGTGTGTACTCGATGCCGCGGACGAAGGCCACGCCGTACTTGGGCAGGAAGGAGAAATTGAAGAAGTCGGAGGGGCGCATATCCGTGAACAGGCTGCTCCACCACATACGCGGTCAGTCCTTTCTGTAAGTAATTGGTCGGAGACGCGCGAAAGTGCAAAGTCGCGGACGGCTTTGCACTACGCGCACAATTTTGGAAGGAGTTAATCGGCAGAGACTTCCACGGCCACACTGGCCAGAGCGTCAGCATCGGCGATGAAGGTCTCGATCTTGTTCTCAGAGGCCATCTTGGCCAGCGCGGCGTTGATGCCGTCCAGCAGGCCCTTGGGGTCGCCCTTGGCCACGGCAATGCAGTAAGGCTCGGCGGTGGGCAGCTCGGAGGAGGCGCTGCAGATGACCAGGTCGGGGTTGGCGTCAGCGTACTGCTGGGCCACGCCGCCGTCCACCAGAATGGCGTCCACCTTGTCATACACCAGCTCGTTCACCAGATCCAGCACGGATTCCAGAGAGACGGCGTTGACGCCCTCGATGTCGTTGACCATGTCCAGCTTGGTGGTGGCGGCCTGCGCGCCCATGGCCTTGCCGTTGAAGTCGGCCAGCGTCTTGTACTGGTCAGCCTTGTCGGCCTTCACCAGAATGGCGGGAGGGGTATCGCTGTAATAGCCGGTGGAGAAGTCGGCGTTCTCCAGACGGTCGGGAGTGGCCTCCATGGCGGACAGGACCATGTCGAAGTCGCCCTTGTCCAGAGAGGTCAGCAGGTTGTTGAAGCTCATGTTCTCCACCTGCAGGGTCAGACCCAGCTCGTCGGCCACGTACTGGGCCACGGAGATGTCGATGCCGCCGTAGACCATGTTGCCGTTCTCGTCGGGATACATGAACTCGAAGGGGGCATAGTCGGCGGAGACGCCCACCACCAGGGTGGTCTTGGCCGCAGGCTGGTCGTCGCCGGTATTGGCGTCGTTGTTGTCGTTGGTATTGCTGTCGTTCTGCTTGCCGCAGGCCATCAGGCTCATGGCCATGACCAGCGCCAGCAGCATGGCGATCATCTTTTTCATGGGATGTACTTCCTTTCTTCTTTCTTATGGCTCCGGTATGCCGGAATATTGATGATGCAGCAGGAGGTGTTCCTCCTGACAGTGGCTATCATACGCCTGTGGTGTATAAATGTCAAGCGCTAAATGAATAAAATTTCAATTGAACGTGCGGTTTTGTAAAAAATGTGCATATATTAAGAAAAATGAAAGTGGATTCGTGACGGGATGACGGAAAAATGACGTGTATAATTGGATAAATATGCAAATATACCGCATATAGGGAAAGGACAGACCGGCGCGGGCCGGTCTGTCCTTTCGGAGAAACATGAAGAAGGTTCGATATGATCAGCCGCTGATGATGCGGCCGGCGTACAGATACGTATTGGCGTAGTAGCTCTCGTACAGGGAGCTGATGACGACGCCGCGGCTGGTGCTGGCGTGGATGAACTGCCCGCCGCCCAGATAGATACCCACGTGGCCGATGCCGCGTCCGCTGGTGTTGAAGAACACCAGGTCGCCGGGGGCCCGCTCCGCCGTGGTAACGGGGGTACACAGGGCGTACTGGTCGCTGGCGCCGTGGGGCAGGGAGATGCCGAACTGGGCAAACACCTTCATGGTGAAGCCGGAACAGTCGATGCCGCTGTAGCTGGTGCCGCCGTAGCGGTACGGCGTGCCCAGATAGGTGTAGCTGAAGGCGATGATGTCCTCCACCAGCGTGCTGGTGGCGTAGGTGCCTTCGTAATCGGCGTAGTGTACCGGCTCGCAGTACTGGGCCATGACGTAGCCGGTGGAGCTGCCGTAGCTCACCTTGTACCAGTCGTCGTTCTCCACATCGATGAGGTGGGCCACCTTGCCGGTCCAGATGGTCCGCAGGGCGGCGGCGTCCTGATCGGGCTCAGCCCGCAGGGTGATGTAGTTCTCACAGGTGGTCAGCACGCCGTCGTACTCCGCCAGGAAGTTCTGCTTCTGCAGCTCCTCCGTCTCGCGGATCAGGGCCTGAGCGGCCAGCTCCGTCAGGGACAGGGAGCTTTCGCTATCCTCCAGCGCGCCGGACTCCTGGGCCAGACGCAGCCCGTCGGCAGCCTGAAGGGCAGTGGCACTGCCGGCGGCCACACCGCTGGCGGCCAGAGTCTCCACGGCTGCGCTGTATTCATAAGGTGTGACCAGAGTGGTCTCACTGTCGTTCTTCGTCTCCGCACCGGATGCCACGACGCCGCCGGACAGCATCATGACGGCGGACATGCCGAACGCGGCCAATTGTTTCAGATACATGGGTATTACCTGCCGTTCGTGTCATAGATTTCCATGGGGGCTATCCCCCAACGCATCCTATCATACCACACCGCTTTCAAAAAAGCTACACAAAAATTACAAAATGGCAACAAAATTTTCAGAATGGTAATAATCTGGAGAAAACTTGCACGAAGCGCATAGCTGGTGATATAATGTGTGCAAAAAATGCGGAGGTGGCGCGTATGGAACCGTTGCAGTACGAGGTGAGGGGCTATCTGCGGGAGCCGTTCCGGCTGTTTCATCTGGCGGACGGACGGCGGGAGCACATCGAATACCACTATCATACGTTTCATAAGATCATCATTTTGCTGGCAGGGAAGGCGGGCTACGCTATCGAGGGCGAGCGGTACGATCTGAGCCCCGGGGACTTCGTGCTGGTAGGACGCGGCAGCATTCACCGGCCGGAGGTGGCGGAGGACGCCTTCTACGAGCGAATGATCCTGTATATCGCGCCGCAGTATCTGGCATCGCTGGGCACGGAGGACTGCGATCTGGAGGAGTGCTTCCGGCAGGCCCAGGACTCCTTCCGCTACGTGTACCGCGACGAGGGAGGCAGCCGCGTGCGTCAGCTATTCGAGACGCTGGCCCGGACGGTGCGGCAGGGGGGGTACGGCGCGGCCCTGCTGGAGCGGGCTCAGTTTCTGGAGCTGATGGTGGAGGTGAACCGCGTGTGCCGCGGCGGTCATCAGGTGCAGGCGGCCTCCGGCGACAGCAAGGTGGTGGCGCTGCTGCAATACCTGAACCTGCACCTGACGGAGGAGCTGACCATCGACCAGCTGTCGGAGCGGTTCTACGTCAGCAAGTACCACATGATGCGGCGGTTTCGGCGGGAGACGGGCTATTCCATCCACGGCTATGTGACGGAGAAGCGGCTGCTGCTGGCCCAGCGGCTGCTGGCCCAGGGGGCCTCGCCATCGGAGGTGGGGGCACAGGTAGGGTATCAGGACTACTCCACATTCTCCCGCGCCTACAAGAAGCAGTTCGGCCGCGGCCCATCGGCGGATGTGGTTCGCGAGAGCACGATTTGCATGGAACTGGGCAAGAATTGCGATTTACAATGAGAAAAATGCCCGTATAATAAGTGCAGTAACATCCTGTTTGGAGTATCTTAGGAGGAGAGCTATGAAGAAATTCCTGAAAAATTACTGGTTTATCCTGTGCATGCTGACGGGCATCGTGGGAGGCTGCCTGGTGGGCGCCTTCGCGCCGGCTTTCGGCGGCAAGATCAAGTTTCTGGGTACGCTGTTCATCAACATGATGTTCTGCGTGGTGGTGCCCATGGTGTTCTGCTCCATTGCCTCCGCCATCGCCAATATGAAAAGCGTCAAGCGCGCCGGCAAGATCATGGGCGTCACCGTTGCCACGTTTCTGGTGACAGCCGCCATCGCCGGTGTCCTGATGTACATCGTGTGCCGCATCTTCCCGCTGGTGGACGGTCAGTACACCATCGTGGAGGGCGAGGTCGGCGAGGCCTTGGGCTTCGGCGACATGATCGTGAACTTCTTTACCAAGCCGGATTTCATGGAGCTGCTGAGCCGTAAGGCCATCCTGCCGCTGATCGTGGCGGCGGTGCTGTTCGGCTTCGGCGTCCAGATGAACGGCGGGCCCGAGACCAGAACCGCTCAATTTCTGGAGGATGTCACGGGCTGCATCATGAAGACCGTGAAGCTCATCACCTACTACGCGCCCATCGGCTTCTTCGGCTTCTTCGCCGACCTGGTGGCCACCTATGGACCCGAGCTGATGAAGGATTACAGCCGTACCCTCATCATTTACTACGTCATGAGCTTCGCCTACATGTTCATCTTCTTCCCCATCTACGCCCGCTTCGGCGGCGGCAAGGGCGGCGCAAAGATCATGTTCTCCAAGCTTTTCCGCCCGGCGGCGGTGTCCTTCGGCACCTGCTCGTCTGTGGCCTGCATCCCCACCAACATGGAGGTGGCGGAGGAGACCGGCATCAGCAAGGATGTCAGCGAGATCGTACTGCCCATGGGCGCCACCATGCACATGGATGGCTCGGCCATGTCCGCCATCATCAAGGTGGCATTCCTGTTCGGAGTGTTCGGCCTGGATTTCTCCACGGATAAGGCCATCCTGGCCATCATCGTGGCGGTGTTCTCCTCTGTGGCCATGAGCGGCATTCCTGGCGGCGGCGGCACCGGCGAGCTGGTGGTCTGCACCATCTTCTTCCCTGACCAGCTGGCTGTCGCCTATCCCATCGCACTGGCCATCGGCAATCTGGTGGACCCTCCCGCCACCATGGTCAACGCTGCCGGCGACTATGTGGTGTCCTTCATCGTCTCCCGCTACGTGGACGGCAAGGACTGGCTGCAGAAGAAGCTGCACGGCAAGACCGAGAACTGATCCTATATACGGCGCCGCTGTCGGCGGAGCGTCCGTTTGGACGCTCCGCCTTCTGTTTTGCCGAGAAAAAAATAATTGTGGACGGAGGTTTACTTTCACGGATTAAAATGGTACAATGTGAAACAACGAACAGGCCCGTGGGCCCGAGGAAAAGAGGAGAAGCAAGACATGGTAAGAGCAGCCAAGTCCAAGATCGCAAAAAAGGAGAAGAGCGACCGGCTCTATCAGGCGATCCTGACGCTGGAAACGGAGGAGGAGTGCTACAACTTCTTCCAGGACCTGTGTACGATCTCGGAGCTGCGCAGCATGGAGCAGCGCTACGAGGTGGCGTCCCTGCTGAACGACGGCATGATCTATAACGACATTCTGGAAAAGACCGGTGCGTCCAGCGCCACCATCAGCCGCGTCAACCGCTCGCTGATCTACGGAAACGGCGGGTACGAGAGCGTGCTGGAGAAGATGAAGGAGAAAGAGGGAAAATGAGCTGCTACGAGGCATTGGCCTCCTCCTACGACGCGCTGACGGAGGATGTGGGCTACGAAAAGCGGGCGGACTTTCTGGAAAAGCTGTTCCGCCGCAGCCGCATCCCCGTGAAGGTGGTGCTGGATCTGGCCTGCGGCACCGGCACCATGACGTGGCTGCTGACGGGCCGCGGGTATGAGCTTATCGGTGTGGACGGCTCCGAGGAGATGCTGGCTGCGGCCATGAGCAAGGGCGGCACCGTACAGGGCGTGCCGCCCATTTTCCTGCATCAGTCCATGCCGCAGCTGGATCTGTACGGCACCGTGGATGCCGCCATCTGCTGTCTGGACAGCCTGAACTATCTCACTGACCCCGCCGACGTGCGCCGCACGTTCCGGCGGCTGCACCTGTTCGTGGCTCCGGGAGGCGTGCTGGTGTTCGACGTGAATACCGTAGCCAAGCTGGCGGCACTGGACGGACAGGTGTTCCTGGACGAGACGGAGGATACCTACTGCGTGTGGCGCGCCGAGTATCACAAGGGACTCTGTACCTATTACATGGATCTGTTCCGGCGTCGCGGCGACAAGGCCTGGGATCGGCGGGAGGAGCTGCACCGCGAGCGGGCCTACACTGTGGAGGAGCTGACGGCGTGGCTTACCGAGGCAGGCTTCGGTGACATCCGTGTCTACGGCGACGCCAAGCTGCGCCATCCGCGGGAGGACGAGCAGCGGGTGTACTTCTGCTGCATACGAAACTGAATTAGAAAGGTTGACATAATATGGAAGACAAGATCGTGCGGGCCATCTCCAACGATGGCATGGTGCAGGCGGCGGCCATTTACAGCCGGAACCTGACGGAGCGGGCACGGCAGATCCATAAGACGCTGCCGGTGGCCACGGCGGCACTGGGCCGCACGCTGGCAGCCGCGTCCATGATGGGCGACGCCCTGAAGGGGCAAGGAGCCAGCCTGACGCTTCAGCTCAAGGGCGGCGGCCCGCTGGGGACCGTGCTGGCCGTCAGCGATCACGAGGGGAATGTCCGCGGCTACGTGACGAACCCCCAGGTGGACCTGCCTCTGCGGCCGGACGGCAAGCTGGACGTGGGCGGCGCCGTGGGCCATGAGGGCACGCTGACCGTCATCAAGGACCTGCACATGAAGGAACCCTACGTGGGCACCATCGACCTGCTGGGCGGCGAGATCGCCGAGGACGTGGCGGGTTACTTCGTGGAGTCGGAGCAGATCCCCACCGCCTGCGGTCTGGGCGTGCTGGTGGACCGCGACCAGAGCGTGAAGTCCGCCGGAGGCTACCTTATCCAGCTGATGCCCGGGGCCACAGAGGACACCATTGTCAAGGTGGAGGGCGGCATCATGGCTGCCGGCCCGGTGTCGGCGCTGCTGGAGCAGGACCCCGATCCCGAGCACCTGCTGCGGGCAGTGATGAGCGACTTCGATTTGAAAATTCTGGAGACGCAGCCGGTGAGCTACAAGTGCTACTGCAGCCGTGAGAGGGTGGAACGGGCGTTGATCTCTCTGGGCCGTCAGGAGCTGGAGGACATGATCCGCCAGCAGGGCGGCTGCCAGCTGAGCTGCCAGTTCTGCGACACGGTGTACGATTTCTCCAGGGAGGAGTTGGAGCAGCTGCTGGCGTCCCTGCAAGAAAAAAAGTAAGTTTTTGCGAAAATGTTATTGACAGATGCGGATGGTTTTAGTATAATAGCCCATGTCGTTCGGCGAGAGCGGCAGGTACGGGAGCATAGCTCAGCTGGTTAGAGCACCTGCCTTACAAGCAGGGGGTCACTGGTTCGAGTCCAGTTGTTCCCACCATCCACATGGCCAAGTAGTTCAGTTGGTTAGAACGCCAGCCTGTCACGCTGGAGGTCG